>Ga0172382_10000956_pt1 | contig 53256 bp, 54 predicted proteins | sample Leawel138RmetaG_FD_122245 | JGI IMG/M metagenome (GOLD analysis project Ga0172382, IMG submission 122245) | Leachate microbial communities from a municipal landfill in Southern Ontario, Canada - Leachate well 138R metaG | ecosystem: Engineered > Solid waste > Landfill > Unclassified | place... | reverse complement strand
GAGAGTCATAATGTTAAAACTCTGATGGAACACATACAGAATCACCACACTGGCCAGCAATACGCTAGGCAGGACGATGGCAACGATGAAGGTCAGCCGCAGATTACGGAGGAAAGCGAGAAGCACCAGTGCGGCCAGTGCGGCTCCGATAAAAATGGCATCCCGAACACTGGATGCGGCCGCTGTGATCAACTGGCTCTGGTCATACCAGGTACTGATTTTCACCCCGGCCGGAATGCTGCCGGCATCCCGTCGCAGCAGGGTGCGGATGGCGTGATCAATCGCCACCGTGTTGGCACCGAGCTGCTGCTTGATGTTGACCAGCACTGCAGGTTTACCGTTGGCGGTGACGGTGGTCCACTGGGGAACGGTGCCGGGGCGAATCTGCGCCACATCGCTGAGATCCACCACGCCGTCGGCGCCGGTTTTGAGGATGGTGTGGCCGATATCCCGGGCATTTTTCAGAGGACTTTCGCTGAGAATCTGATAAAGGCGGTAATGGCGCTGGAGACGGCCGACGGCGGTGATGATATTGCTGTTGGCGAGAGCAGATTCGACATCGGCGAGGCTGAGCCCATAGCTTTGCAGACGCATGGGGTCGACAATCACCTGATATTCCGCCTGCGCACCACCCTGAATATCCACCTGGGCCACCCCATGGACAGCCAGCAGCAAGGGCCGCAAATCGTAATACGCATAATGGCGCAGGGCGACTGGGTCAAGGCGATCGGAAGTCAGGGAAAGACCGAGAATGGGGAACACGGTCGGATCCATGCGCCGGGCGCTGAAGCGGGTATTGGGTGGCAGCTTCGGAAGTACCCGGTTGACGGCCGACTCCACCTGTAGCAAGGCCGAGGTCATATCGGTACCCCAGGCAAACTGCACGGAAATCTCCGCCGCACCCCGTGCCGTGGTGGAGCGAATACGCTGAACCCCCGGCACCGCCCGCAAAGCCTGCTCCAGCGGGCGGGTGACGGCGACCTGGGTTTGCCCGATAGGCATATTGCCCGAGTCTGCGGAGACTACGATGCGCGGGAAGGTGATATCCGGGAACAGCGCCACGGGCATTTTCAACGCCACCAACAAGCCCGCCAGCACCAATACCAGCAGCATGAACAACAGGGAACGGCGGTGCCGCTGCAACCAGTCACCCATCAGGATTTCCCCGCCACACGCAGGGCCATGCCATCGCGTAACTCATAATTGCCGAGGCTGACCACCGGCTCTCCGGCCTGCAACCCCTTACTGACCGCAATCCAGCCCGCTTCGCGCCAGCCGGTCTCTATCCAGCGCTGCTGGGCTTTTCCATGCACATCCACAAAACAATAAGAACGGCCACCTTGCTGCAAAACAGCGCTGTCAGGAATAGCCAATGATTTCTGATGTCCCAGGATGATCTCCGCACGGACCATGGCCCCAGGCAGCAGACTGGGGGTAGCGGACATGGGGACGACCACTTGGGCGAGGCGTGTTTTGGGATCGACTTGCCAAAAAATCTGCTGAATCTTACCGGATAACGGGAACTGGTCCCCATACACGGGACGGAGCTGCACGGCGTTGCCCACTTTGACGCGGGGTAGATCTTCCGGTTCGACACCTAGCACAATGCGCAGGGCGTTGCCCGTGCTGAGGCGCAGCAAAGGCTGACCGGCGGCAACCAGATCGCCCTGATGGACGGATACCGTTTCGACGACGCCATCAATGGGCGAACGCACCACACCGGCCTGCAGGGTCTTGAGACGCGCCTGTAGATCGTGGAGGGTGGCTTGCACTTTGGCGAGGGTTTGCTGCGCGGTCTGCACCTCAGCATTGGTCGCCAGTTGCCGGGAACGCAGGGATTCCAGGCGCTGCTGGTCGGTGAGGGCGAAGCGCACGCCGATTTGCGCCTGCTGCAACTGGAGCTGGTCGTTGATGGAAGGCGCTACCCGCAGCAACGCTTCCCCCTGATGTACCCGCTGGCCATTGGCCACCAATACCTGACTGACCAGACTCTCGGCTTCCAACGACAAGGTTCGCCCCCCTTCAGGCGCGAATTCCACCGTGCCGTAAGCCCGCAAATGCTCTGCCAGTGGCATCACCCGCGCGGGAGTTAACTGGACCAAGGCCGACACCTCCGCCATCGCTGGCAGTGCCGGCACACTGAGCCCCAACCCCAAAACAGCCCACAGCCATCCCGATATCCGTCGCATCACCGCTGTTTTCTCCATTGTTGCCAGGGTAGGCCCACCGCCATTTCCAAGGCGGCCTGCTGTTCGGCATAAGCCTGCTTGAGAGCCAGCAGTTGCAAGCTCTTGGCGAGGGCCTGACTGCGTACCGCCTCATAATCGATCAGGGTCACATTATGCTCCGCCGCCGCACCCCGCAGTCGCCTCTCGGCGCTCTGCAATTGCGGCACCTGGTGCTCCAGCGGAGCAATTTCCTGACGCAACCGGCGCAGATCGGCCACCAGAGCGGTGATATCGGCGCGGGTCTGAAAAAGGCGAGCGGTGTAGGCCGCATGTAATTGCGCACGGGTGGCCTCGGACTCGGCGATAACCCCGCGATTGCGGTTCCAGAGCGGAATATCAAGATGGACGCTGGGACCGATGCTCTGAATATTCGAGGTATCGGCCGCCTTGGTGATACCGATGCTGAAACCCGGATACTGACCGAGAATGGCACGCCGTACCCGCGCTTCCTGAGCCTGGTAGCCCGCGCGCAGCGCCAGCAAATCGAGACGATGGGCATCCGCAAGGGTAACCAGACGGGCAGCATCGGGGATATCCTGCAGTATTCGCGGCGCGCGTAGGGAAAGCGGCATATTCGGCGGCAATCCCATCACTTTATGGATATTCTGCCGCACCGCAGTCACCTGCCGACGAAGCGCCAGCATACGATCCTGACTATCCAGCCAGGCGATTTGCCGCAACGCAGTCGTGGTGATGGTGGCATCTCCCAGCCGGAGATTCTGAACCGAGATCTGGTAGAGCCGATCCGTAGTAGTCGCCGCCGTTTGCGATACGGCCTCCTGCTTCTGCAGATAATACAGTTGCCGGGCCAGTATCCGCGTCTGGTTGGCCACCATCCATTCCTGCCAAGCCACCTGATACCGCACCGATTGTTCTTGCGCTCGAGCAATATGCAAATTCGCAGAGCGGGTGAACAGGCTGGCGAGACTCCAGCTCAGCCCCATGCTGTAGGCGTTAGTGTAGCCAGCAGCCACATTACTGGGCAGGTCCGCGCTCAGGGAAAGCTGCGGGTCGGGCAGCAGGCCCGCCGCAAAAACCTGCGCCTGGGCAACGCCGATTTCTGCCCGCATTGCCCGCAGGCTCGGATTGAGCAGTACCGCGATTTCGCCGAGATCTTCGCCAGACAGGGGCGCGTGCAGATTTACCGGTTGCGCGCTGGCGGGATGATCGTGGCGCAGGGCGACGGCCATTTCCTGCTCCACCTTCGCCATAGCCGGCGGATGATCGCGCAAGGGCTGTGCGTGATAGCTGGCGCAGCCTGCGAGCAGCAATATAAGACCACTCAGAGCTACCCGATATAAACTAAGCAACATAATCTCTGCGCCCCCTGAATAGACTATCTGCTTGCGACCCTGGATAACTTAATGGAAGTTTTACCATGCCTAAATTAGGACAAACTTAGCGGAAACATTTTTAAGTGCTGCATACGCATTAGGCGATTTACATCTTGGTGTGCTTGGTTCTCTGGCACGGCATGCCGCACGCTCCCTCTCCGACTTACTTCACAATTCCCTAGGTGACAGAGTATTTGTTTTAATAAAGAGACGTGACAAGGCGCTGTCGATACATAAAAACCAGTCCCTGCCGGCCGCTCCGTGCGCCGAGCGTTATTCGTCCGCCAAGTTGATCGGCAATATGACGGGCGATGGTCAGACCCAGGCCACTGCCGCCTTCCGCGCTGTCCGGCAGGCGGTAAAACGCATCAAATACCCTCTGCGATTCCTCCGGAGGAATGCCCGGACCACTGTCGATGACTTCCACGATACCCTCTTCGCCATCGCTACGGATTCGGATGGTCACCTCGCCGTTTTCCGGGCTATAGCGCAGGGCGTTGTCGACGGCGTTGCGTATCAGGCTGTGCAGCGCCGCTTCCGCCCCATCTACCCATACCTCGCCCTGCAACTCCATGCCAAAATCGAGGTTTTTCTGCTCTGCCAGCGGATAGAGATCTTCCACCACCAGATGGGCGATAGCGGCAAGGTCTACCGGCTGATGCACTGCTACTGCCGCCTGCTGGCGGGCCAGGCTCAACAACTGGTCGAGCAGATGACGGGATCGCTCTAGGCCGCTTTTGAGAGGCAGCAGGCGCTGTTTGCATTCAACGAGGGATTCCGCCCGTTCCAGATTCTGCGCCTGAAGTGAGAGTGCGGTCAGCGGTGTCCGCAGTTCATGGGCGGCATCAGCGACAAAACGGCGTTGCTGGCTCATCAGCAGCCTGACCCGTTCCAGCAGGCGGTTGATGGCGCGCAGGAATGGGGCGATTTCCTCCGGCACCCCGCTTGCCGGTAAAGGCTCGGGATATTCAGCGTTCTGTGCATCCGCCGCCTGGGCCAGAACATGCACGGGTGCCAGACTGCGCCGGACCAGATAACGGGCGAACACGATCAACAAGGGCACCAGCAGCAAAAGGGGCATCAGGGTTCGCAGAGCGCTATCGAAAGCGGCGTCACTGCGGACATCGGTAGACTGGGCAACGGCGAGTTTTTTACCCGGAGCTACCCGGCGGACAAAGACGCGCCAGTTCTGCCCACCCACGTTCACCGTGTGGAAACCGCTGCTCAGGTGGATCGGGAGCCTGAGCAAAGGTGCGGTCGGCGACTGGGACGTCGTTAATGCCTGCACCACGATGCGCGCATCGGGGTCCACATCCAGAGGGGTCGCCACGGGCTTGCCCACGCTGGGCCAATAATCCGGAGGAATCAGGACGGCGATCTGCCGCAAGGAAGCATCCTGGTATTCTTGTGCCTCATCAAAGGCGAGCCAGAACGATGCCAGGCCGGCCAGCAAGCCCATACCCACAATAGCCATGCTCAATCCGACGGACAAACGGCCTTGCAGAGAACCTGTCATGGCTGGCGCGCAACCATCCAACCCGCCCCACGGACATTTTTGATGACCTTCGCACCGAGTTTTTTGCGAATGCCGTGGATCAGGAAATCAACGGTGTTGCTCTCCACGGCTTCGTTCCAACCGTATAAGCGCTCTTCGAGCTGGGCACGGCTGAGAATGGCACCGGGACGCAACAGCAAAGCCTGCAGCAAGGCGAATTCCCGGGCAGTCAGCAGGACCTGTATATCGCCATGCTGCACTTCACGAGTGCTCAGGTTGAGTTGCAGCACGCCATTGCTGAGTACCGGGGTGGCCTGTCCGCCCTGACGGCGGATGATGGCGCGCAAGCGGGCCAGCAGTTCGTCCATCTCAAAGGGTTTGACCAGATAGTCGTCGGCGCCGAGATCCAGGCCATCGACCCGGTCCGCCAGCGCATCGCGGGCGGTAATGATGATAACGGGCAGGGTGTTCCCCGTGGCGCGCAGATCACTCAGCACCTGGCGTCCGTCCCGCTTGGGCAGCCCCAGATCCAGCAATATCGCCTGGTGTTCCTGGTTGCCGATGGCCCGCAATGCAGTTTCGCCGTCGCGCACCCAGTCCACGGCGTAAGCCGCATCCCGCAGCGCCACCGTGACGGCTTCTCCGATCATTCGGTCATCTTCAACAAGGAGAATGCGCATAAGATGGTCCCAGTATATTCTCGGTGACTTTGCTCACCCCAAAAACCCCGTCCCCTCAAAAGGGAGCGGGGCTCTCGCAATGCTGGTGATCAATCCGGATGCGCGCCTTCGGTAGAGTTCTCCAGAACGGCCCCGGTTTTAGCATCGACGCCTACCTCATGGGTGACTTTGCCATTCTTGATATCGAAAGAATAGCGCAAACCGCTCCCACCTTTCTCTTGCTCCAATTCTTCGTCCGTGATTTTGCCGGGGTATGCCTTCAGGGCGATGGAACGGGCCTGTTCGATAGATATCTTGGCATGTCCCGCCAGCTTTTCACCGGTGAAGGCAACGGCACTCACGGATGCTGTAGTCAAAATGACTCCCAGCACGCCAATGACCACTTTATTTGATATTCCCATAATGTCACTCCTTTCCAATAGATTGAGGTCTGGTGGATGCTTGTGCTTCCACCGTGTTGCTCAATCTACCACCTCGGAATTAGCCTAGGCTTAGCGCCGGCTAAAAGTCGAGAATCGTTTACTCCACCGTCACCGCTTTGGCGAGATTACGCGGGCGATCCACGTCTGTCCCTTTCACCAGCGCAGCGTGATAGGCCAGCAACTGTACGGGAATAACGTGAACGACTGGGGAGAGTAGCCCGGTATGGCGGGGTAAGCGGATGACATGGACACCTTCGCTGGCCTTAAAGTGGCTGTCTGCGTCGGCAAACACATACAGTTCGCCACCGCGCGCTTGAACTTCCTGCATATTGGCCGCTACTTTTTCCAGAAGTCGGTCATTGGGAGCAATCACGACTACGGGCATTTCGCTGTCTACCAGTGCTAGTGGACCATGTTTCAGTTCGCCAGCCGGATAAGCCTCTGCGTGAATATAGGAAATCTCTTTGAGCTTGAGCGCGCCCTCCAAGGCAATAGGGTAATGTAGACCACGCCCGAGAAAAAGAGCGTGTTCTTTGCACGCAAAACGCGCAGCCCAACGTTGAATTTGAGGCTCTAAATTCAGGGCATGTTGTACGCTTCCGGGCAACTGGCGCAAGGCGTCCAAATGCGTCGCTTGCGCTTCTAAATCCAGTTTACCCTGGGCTTTGGCCAGAGAAATGGCCAGCAAATACAGGGCGACTAACTGGGTCGTAAAAGCCTTGGTGGAAGCTACCCCAATTTCCGGCCCGGCGCGGGTCAAAAAACGTAATGCGGAAGCACGCGGAATCGCACTTTCGGCGACATTACAAATAGAAAGCGTATACTCATGCCCCAGCTCTTTAGCGCGTTTCAGGGCCTCAAAAGTATCCAGGGTTTCCCCAGACTGCGAGAGGGTCACAATAAGTTGCCGCTGATTCGGAATGGAATCTCGATAGCGGTACTCATGGCCCAATTCAGCCTGAGCGGGGATACCCGCGATACTCTCCAGCCATTGTCGCCCGACCAGAGTCGCGTAGTGACTGGTACCCGAGGCCAGAAACAAGACTTGATCAACATCCTGAAAAATTTCTGCTGCTTTGGCACCCCAGAGGTCTTCAAGATTCAGGGGATTATTGAGAGCACCTTCCAGCGTGTCCGCTAACGCGCGAGGCTGTTCGTGGATTTCTTTTTGCATGAAGTGACGATAGGGGCCGAGGTCCACCGCCGCTGCACTGAGTTCACTCCAGTGTTCTTCACGCTGCTGTGGCTGCCCCTGCGGATCGGTAATCTGCAGAGCATCGCGGCTCAAGTCGGCCACATCCCCATCTTCCAGGTAAAGCACGCGCCGCGTTACCGGCAGCAATGCGGCGACGTCCGAAGCGAAATAATGCCCATTATCGGCAATACCTAGCAACAGGGGGCAACCCATTCGGGCAACACACACGCGCTGTGGATCAGCGGTTGATAGCACGGCAATGGCATAAGCACCACGCAGTTCGCCCACGGCCTGGCGCATAGCCGTAAACAGATCCGGTGCGCTCTGGCGATAGTAATGCACCAGATGAGCGATCACTTCCGTGTCCGTTTCGGAGCTAAATTCGTATCCCGCCGTTTCGAGGCGCGCCCGTAAATCATGAAAATTTTCGATAATGCCGTTATGCACCACGGCAATTTGTTCGCGGGATAACAGTGGATGGGCATTGCACTCAGCTACGCCACCGTGGGTTGCCCAGCGCGTGTGACCAATGCCTGCTGCGCCCTGTACCTTCCGCTCTTCTACGGCGGTCATCAGTTCAGCAACTCTACCCACACTGCGCACCCGCTCAATGTTTGGAGTTCCCGCCGTGGTCTGACCGAGAACAGCCAAGCCCGCCGAATCATAACCCCGGTATTCCAGCCGTCGCAGCCCCTCCAGAATCATGGGAACCAGATCTTCTCTACTGACCCCGCCAACAATACCGCACATAGCTTGTTTCTCCGCTAAAGGCTATCCCAATGATGTAGTTATTTTTTATCCCGCTGCGGGCGCTGCCAGTGTGGGATAGAACGCTGCGGGCTACGGCTAAGTGTGAGTCCGCCAGCCGGAACATCCTTGGTGATGGTACTCCCCGCACCAATGGTCGCACCATCTCCGATCCTGACTGGGGCTACCAACTGACTATCCGAACCGATAAACACGTCATTGCCGATCACGGTCTTATGCTTGTTCGCGCCGTCATAGTTGCAGGTAATGGTGCCCGCACCGACATTTACTCCCGTACCGATCTCGGAATCACCGATATAGGCAAGATGGTTCGCTTTACTCCCAGCACCGAAACGCGAGGCTTTGACCTCCACATAGTTACCAATATGGGCCGCAGCACCAATATCACTACCGGGGCGGACGCGGGCGAAAGGCCCAATCCGGGCACCCGCGCCAATGTGAGCACCTTCGAGCACGCTGTACGGCAAAATTTCGGCATCATCATCCACCTGAACATCCTGCAAAACCGCACCGCAGCCGACCCGTACCCGATTCCCCAATATGACCTGTCCGATGAATAATACATTGGGATCAATCCAGCAATCTTGGCCGCATTGCAATGCACCGCGAATGTCCACGCGCTCGGGGTCAGCTACGCGCAATCCTTGGCGCTGCAACGCTTGAATCTGGCGCCGTTGATAAATCCGCTCCAACGCTGCGAGCTGCGTGGGATCATTCACGCCGAGCGCCTCCTGAGCATCATCCAAAGTATAAGGCCAGACATCCGTGCCGATAGCACGCGCTATCGCCACAACATCCGTCAGATAAATTTCGCCTTGGGCGTTTCCGGCAGAGAGTTCAGCCAGCCAGTCTGCAAGCGGGGCGACCGGTAGAATCATCATGCCCAAGTTGACTTCCGCAATGGTATGCTCGGCAGAACAACAGTCTTTATGTTCACGAATAGCCGTCACCTGTCCGCTTGCATCCCGCAAAATGCGACCGTAACCCTGAGGTTCTTTGAGATTTGCCGTCGTCAAACCCAGCGCCTGCTCTGGAGTCTGATGTAGAAAGTCGCGTAAGGTATCCGCCGTCAATAAGGGAACGTCACCGTAAAGCACCAGCACCCGCTCTGCGCCGCGCAAACCGGGCAATGCAGCCTTAAGGGCATCACCGGTGCCGAGCTGTGCAGCCTGGTGCCACCACCATACCGGCGCATCTGCGCAAGCCTCTTGTACGCTCTTAGCACCGTTGCCGACGACGACATGAATTTTTCGGGTGCTGAGGGTCTTCGCGGTATCCAAGACATGCTGAAGCAAGGGCTTTCCGCCTAAAGGTTGCAAAACCTTGGGCAGAGCCGAATGCATTCGCGTTCCTTTGCCTGCAGCGAGAATGACAATATCCGTAGTCATCTGCATCTATCCTTTAAATGACAAACCCCAGTCACTAAAAAGCGACTGGGGTCAGTAAAACATGCCCAACAACATCTGCAAAAATCTGGAAGACTTTTAACGTAGCAAACCTTGCTCCCGCAAACGCTGTACCGCCTTCAGCCGGGCAATCTGCTCCAATAACTCGCCCTGTGCTGCGGCATAGTCCATTTGATCCAATTGTCCTGCAAGACGCGATTCTGCGGCCTGCTTGGCTGCCTGGGCTTTGGCTTCATCAATATCCGATGCGCGTTCAGCAGAGTCTGCCAGCACGGTGATCATATCGGGTTGAATTTCGAGCACGCCACCGTTCACGAATAAATATTCCGTTTCCGCGCCGTGGATAATCCGCAACTCACCAGGACGAAGCCCAGTGAGAAGCGGTGCATGACGCGGCAAAATGCCCAGCTCACCCAGCTCGCCCGGTGCCACGACCATATCGGCGACACCTTCATAAATACTGCCTTCGGCGCTAACGACCCGCACATCAATGGTCATAGCCATACTTTAAGCCTGCTGCAGCTTTTGCGCCTTGGCAAGGGCTTCGTCGATAGTTCCGACCATGTAGAAAGCCTGCTCGGGCAAGTGGTCATACTCACCGGCCACAATGGCTTTGAAACCACGGATGGTATCCTTCAGTGAGGCATAGGTGCCGGGACTGCCCGTAAATACTTCCGCCACAAAGAAGGGCTGGGACAAGAAGCGCTGAATTTTACGCGCCCGTGATACCAGCAATTTGTCATCTTCGGAGAGCTCGTCCATGCCCAGAATCGCAATAATGTCCTGCAACTCTTTGTAACGCTGCAGTGTTTTTTGGCAGGAACGGGCAACGTCGTAGTGCTCCTGACCGACGATGGCAGGGTCCAACTGGCGGCTGAAAGAGTCCAGCGGATCAAGAGCGGGATAAATACCCAGCTCCGCGATCTGACGGGACAGCACCACCGTAGCGTCCAAGTGCGCAAAAGTCGTGGCGGGAGATGGATCGGTGAGATCGTCGGCGGGCACATACACGGCCTGTACCGAGGTAATGGAACCCACCTTGGTAGAGGTGATGCGCTCCTGCAGCTTACCCATTTCTTCGGCGAGAGTCGGCTGATAACCCACGGCTGACGGCATACGTCCCAGCAGTGCCGAAACTTCGGTACCGGCGAGGGTGTATCGGAAAATGTTATCGATAAACATCAGAATGTCGCGACCCTCATCACGGAAGTGCTCGGCCATCGTCAAACCGGTCAAGCCTACCCGCAGACGGTTACCGGGGGGTTCATTCATTTGTCCGTAGCACAAAGCCACTTTGTCGAGAACGCCCGAATCCGTCATTTCGTGATAAAAGTCGTTACCTTCACGAGTCCGTTCGCCGACGCCTGCAAAAACTGAGTAGCCCGTGTGTTCAATCGCGATGTTCCGGATCAGCTCCATCATCAGCACGGTTTTACCTACGCCCGCACCGCCGAAGAGACCGACCTTACCACCCTTGGCGAAAGGACAAACCAGATCAATCACTTTGATTCCGGTTTCCAGCACTTCGGTACTGGCCGCCAACTCATCAAAGGCCGGGGCCGCACGATGGATGGCTTTGCGCTCCTCGGTTTGTACTGGACCTTTTCCATCCACCGGATCACCAAGAACATCCATGATCCGACCCAGAGTCCCGTGACCAACGGGTACGCTAATTGGCGCACCGGTACGGGCCACTGCCAGACCACGCTTGAGTCCTTCACTGGGGCCCATGGCAATTCCACGCGCCACGCCATCGCCCAACTGAGCCTGGATTTCGATGGTAAGATTTTTTTCCGTGATCACCACTGCTTCCATGATCTCCGGGACCTGACCGCGAGGAAAGGCGACATCAATCACTGGCCCGATAACCTGGACAATGTGGCCGATGGCGTTTTCGTTAGCTACCGCTTCGCTCATGATTTAACCCTCAAAAATTCCAAAAATCTGTGCACAACCGTCAGACCGCCGCCGCTCCGGCACTGATCTCGGCGATCTCCTGAGTAATAGCTGCCTGACGCGCCTTGTTGTAGGCCAACTGTAAATCGCCCACCATCCGTTTGGCATTGTCCGAGGCGTTTTTCATGGCCACCATACGGGCACTCTGCTCACAAGCCAAATGCTCGATGACCGCCTGATACACCACCGACTCTACATAACGCTGCAGGAGCTTATCCAGTACCGGACGCGCTTCGGGTTCGTAGATGTAATCCCACATTTCAGGGCGAGGTTCTGCAGGTACTTCCGGCTTGCTGACCGGTAACAACTGCTCTAGCGTCGCGCGTTGCAACATGGTGTTGACGAAACGCGAGGACACGAGATAAACCACGTCCACCTCACCCTTGGCGTAGGCATCGGCCATCGCCCGGATGGGACCGATCATATCGCTCAGATGTGGCTTGTCGCCGAGGCCGTTCAGTTCTGCGACCAGATGTGCGCCATGTCGACGCAAAAAGCCGAGACCTTTGTTGCCCATAACGGCCAGATCCGATTCCACGCCCTGCTCATGCAAGTCGTGCATTTTGTGGATGACCTGCCGCAATACGTTCACATTGAGCGCACCACACAAGCCTCGGTCCGTGGTGATCACCAGAAAACCCGCTTTTTTAATGGGGCGTTCCTGCATCAGCGGGTGACTATATTCTGGATGTGCCTGCGCCAGATGTGCCAGCACCTCACGAATTTTCTCCGCATAAGGCCGGGCAGCGCGCATCCGCTCCTGCGCGCGCCGCATCTTGCTCGCAGCCACCATTTCCATGGCACGGGTGATCTTGCGCGTATTTTTTACGCTCTTGATCTGTCCGCGAATTTCCTTGGCATTGGCCATACTGCTCTCCTAGTACGTCGAACTGGACTTGAACTGCTTGACCGCTGCGTCGAGCTGTTTTTTAAAGTCGTCGGTGAGTTCTTTTTTCTCTTCAAGACCCACCATCAGCTCCTTATTATTGCTGTGCAGATAGGCGAGCAGCGCTTTTTCGAAGGGCCGTACCTTCGCCACTTCGACATCGTCCAGCGCACCACTGCTGGCCGCAAACAAGGCTACCGACTGCTCTGCTACCGACATCGGTGAGAACTGGTCCTGCTTGAGCAGTTCTGTCACGCGCTTGCCGCGCTCAATCTGCTTACGGGTAATTTCGTCGAGATCCGAAGCAAACTGGGCAAAGGCCGCCAGTTCACGGTACTGCGCGAGATCCAGACGAATACCACCACCCAGTTTCTTGATGATTTTGGTTTGCGCCGCACCACCTACGCGTGAAACAGATAAACCCGCGTTGATCGCTGGACGAATGCCGGAATTGAATAAATCCGTTTCCAGATAAATTTGTCCATCCGTAATCGAAATCACGTTGGTGGGCACAAATGCCGAAACGTCTCCCGCTTGAGTTTCAATGATAGGCAGTGCAGTCAGCGACCCTGTTTTGCCTTTCACTGCGCCTTTGGTGAAGGCCTCGACAAAATCGGCGTTCACCCGTGCTGCACGCTCAAGCAAGCGTGAGTGCAGGTAAAAGACGTCACCGGGATATGCTTCACGACCTGGAGGCCGACGTAATAGCAGGGAGATTTGACGGTAGGCCCAGGCTTGCTTGGTCAAATCGTCATAAACGATCAGAGCATCCATGCCCCGATCACGGAAAAACTCGCCCATGGTGCAACCCGCATATGGTGCGAGATATTGCATGGCCGCTGACTCTGAAGCATTGGCGGCGATCACCGTGGTGTATTCCATCGCACCATATTCTTCGAGCTTGCGAACCACACCGGCTACGGTGGAAGCTTTCTGCCCTACGGCGACATAAATGCAGTAAACGCCTTTGCCTTTTTGATTGATAATGGCATCAATGGCTACGGCAGTTTTGCCGGTCTGACGATCACCGATGATCAGTTCGCGCTGGCCGCGACCCACCGGCACCATGGCATCAATGGACTTGACGCCGGTCTGCATGGGCTCATCAACGCTTTGACGCTCTACTACACCCGGCGCGATTTTTTCGAGGACGTCAAATTCCTTGGCATCAATAGGACCTTTACCATCAATGGGCTGTCCCAATGCGTTAACGACGCGCCCTAGCAGCTCCTTACCAATAGGAACCTGCATGACCTTGCCCGTACACTTGACGACACCGCCTTCTTCAAGACCCGCGAACTCGCCTAAGACCACGGCACCGACGTTGTCCTGTTCCAGATTCATGGCTAATGCGAATCGGCCGCCGGGCAGTTCCAGCATTTCACCGTACATGACGTCTTCCAGGCCGTGAATGCGCAGAATACCGTCGCTCAGGCTGATGATAGTTCCCTGTGAGCGCGTTTCGACACGGCCTTCAAAGCCGGCTATCCGAGCGCGGATCAGGTCACTGATTTCCGATGGATTCAGTTGTTGCATACTATGTTCCTCAAGACTTTAGCTGCGAAGGGTTCGGGCAAGTTGCTGTACTTGTCCACGCACGGAAGCATCTATGGTGAGATCACCCGTATGAATTACGAGACCGCCAATCAGGGAAGCATCCACCGATTCGCGAAAAGCCACTTTGCGGCCACTGTAGCGACGCTCCAAGGCAGACTGTACAGAGTCTTTCTGCTGGTCATCCAAGGCCACTGCGCTGGTCACCAGAACGTCGACGATACCTTCGTGATGCCGCAAGGCTTCGTCGAAGAGTACGCCGATTTCAGCCGCCGCCGCCCAGCGATCATGATGAATCAAGAGCGCTAGGAACGACTGCCAACGCTGGCTATCCACGGGGACGGGCGCTGCTGCCAGCAGAGAGACCTTATCGGTTTCGGGACGTTCTGGATCATTCAGAAAAGCCTGCGCTCCAGAATCAGCGATCACTGCCGCAAGCGTCTGCAACGCTTCTGCCCAGGCTTGCTGCTGACCAGACTCCTGGGCCAATTCGTACAACGCTTCCGCATAGGGACGCGCTACCGTGATCAGATCAGCCATTTTGGGTCCTCACAGTTGGCCGACCATACGGTCGATAATATCGCGATGCGCATTCTGATCAATTTCCCGATGCAGAATTTTTTGCGTGCCGTCCACGACGAGTTCTACCACCTGACCACGCAGCACTTCGCGGGCACGATTGGTTTCCACATCTATTTCCGCACGGGCGCCTGCGATGATCCGATCTGCTTCTTCGCGGGCCTTGATCTGCGCTTCTTCGCGGAGCTCTACGCCACGTCGTTCCGCATTGGCAATGATTTCCGCCGCTTTATCCTTGGCTTCACGCAGCATCTCCGCAGCGCGCTTTTGTGCCAGGGCCATTTCTTCCTTGCCCCGTTCAGCGGCGGCTAGGCCATCGGCAATTTTTGCACGACGTGCGTCCATCACCTTACGCAGCGGACCATACATATATTTGTACAGCAACGCCACCAAGATGACGAAGGTGATCAACTGTATGATCAGTGTTCCATTGATACCTACTGGATTCATGACTACCTCACTTGCAAGTGGGCCGGATCAGACCGGACCCGCATCAGCCCAAGAACGGGTTGGCGAAGAGGAACCAGAAACCAAAGGCCAGAATAATGAAGGGGAAAGACTCCATCAGACCAGCAAAAATGAAGGTATTCACCAACAACTGAGGGCGCATTTCGGGCTGACGGGTAATACCTTCAATGGTCTTGGAAGTAATGAGGCCCCAGCCGATGGCAGAACCAAGGCCAGCAGCGCCAAAAATAATGCCAACGGCAATGGCAGTAGCAGCAACGATAATTGTGTGTGCGTCCATGGTAACTCCTTACAAGTGTCGCAAAGTGGAATGATAAACTTTTAGTGATCCTGCATATTCGCCATGCCGAGATAAACCACGGTCAGCACGGTAAAAATAAAAGCCTGCAAGATGATGATTAAACTTTCGAACAACGACCAAACGGTACCCATCACCAACTCGCCCCACCAAGGCAGCATGGCCAGCAGCAAAAACACCAATTCGCCAGCAAACATGTTGCCGAACAATCGCAAACCGAGACTTAGCGGTTTAGTCACTTCTTCGATCAGGGACATGATGATGTTCATCGGCGCTAGATAGATTCCGAAGGGGTGCGTCAGATAGGTTTTGAAGTAGCCAAACCCCTTAACCCGCAGGTTTGTGGCAATCATGACCAAAAACACCGTGATCGATACACCAAGGGTCGTATTAAGATTGACGGTTGGGGTTATGCGAAATTCAGCAATACCAAACCAGTGGGCCACGATTCCAGGGATGTAGGCGGGAATCACATCTAGGCTATTCATCAACAAAATCCACAGAAACACAGTAATGGCCATGGGCGCAATCAGCGGATCTTTCACTGGGAAACTACCTTGCACCAGATCATCTATAAAATCGACGGTGCCTTCCAGCCAATTCTGCATGCCGCTTGGCGCGTTGGTTTGCAGTTTGGCACCGACGACCATACCGGTAATAACCAGAACCGCTGCCATGACCCAGCCCATCAGAATGGTGTCAAGATCAAAAGTCCAGAAACCGGAGCCGACGGTCCAGTTTACGAGGTGATGGGCGATATCGCCTGATGCCACGTTCAACTCCTTTGCCTGATACGTTCCCGCATCAGAAATGCCATAAATATAAAATGCGTGAGCAAAAAGCCGGCTACCAGCCCACCAATGGGCAGATGTAACCAGAATATTGCCAAAATAAGGCCGAAGATGGTGAAAATCCAGCGCTGCAACACCGCTCCAACCAGCCGCTTTGCGGCGTATTGTGTAGAAGCGGGGAGCGCAATCAGGCGACCACCCAGAATGAGCATATTGATGACGCTCAAAAACGCTGCAAAAAGGACCGCGTAAGCTTCTTGTTTTCCCCAGCGCCACAAGACCAGAGCGGCAAGGAATAAGGCCAACGTCAACACTGTTGCAGTAACTCGCCCCACATAGGACGAGAAATTTACCATGTCCGTCTGTTTTTTTTGCTCTTTCAACGGGCAAATCTTGAATACACGCGGAGTCTAAACACGCCAGCGCAGGGCGTCAAGAGCCCCGCTCTAGCCTTCATGATCGTCCAGAGACACGCCGAGTCGCCGAAAAAGCATTGCTTCTTGTTCAGCATCCTCCCAACGGATACGTAACTCTCCGCCCTGACCGCGAGCCCGAAGATCTATGCCTAATCCGAGTTGGGCACGAATCTGGGCAGCCAGCGCCGCGATATTGGGATCGTTTTCCGGCTTGGGCGCAACCGCGCGACTATCTGCCTGCGCTAGGCGCTCTGTGGCCCGCACACTCAGCGACTCACGGACTACCCGTTCGGCCAAGAGGCGTTGCCGCTCTTCGGGCAAAGTCAACAAGGCCCGGGCGTGACCCGCGCTGAGCCCCCCATTTTCGACGTGGACGTGCAGGGCCGGAGAAAGGCGCAACAAACGTAGCTGATTACTGATGGCGGCGCGCGAGCGTCCGAGGGATTCTGCCAACGCCTCATGACTGAGGGAGAACTCTTCCAGGAGGCGTTGCAGGGCTTGTGCTTCTTCCAGAGGATTCAAATCCTGACGCTGAATATTTTCAATGATGCCTATGGCTAGGGCTTGTTCATCGCTACAGGTCCGGACAATGACAGGCACTTGTGACAGGCCGGCAAGTTGCGCAGCACGCCAACGACGTTCACCGGCGATGATTTCATAACGCCCTTCGCCCACGCTGCGAATCAGGATGGGTTGCAAGATTCCCTGCTGTCGTATTGAATCGGCAAGTTCTTGAAGGGAATCCGTATTCATAGACCGGCGCGGCTGATAACGACCACGCTGCAATAGATCCACTGGCATTTCACGCATTGCCGCAGTGCCGGAGTTTTCACTAGCGAACAAGGCATCCAGACCACGCCCCAAACCAACTCGCTTCATTCCATCCACTCCCGGCGCAAAAATTCTGCAGCAACGCCTTGATAAGCCAACGATCCTGCGCAAACGGGATCATATTCCAGTGCTGCTCGTCCATAACTCGGCGCTTCGGCCAAACGGATATTGCGGGGTACGACTGTGCGGTAAAGCTTGTCAGGGAAATGGCGTTCCAACTCTTGGCCCACTTCGGAGGACAGGCGATTGCGATTGTCGAACATGGTGCGCAACAAGCCATGCACTTCGAGTTTAGGGTTAAGCTGGGCCCGCACCCGACGTACCGTATTGAGCAACTGGGTAAGCCCTTCGAGCGCATAATATTCACACTGCATGGGGATCAGTACGCTATCCGCCGCAACCAAAGCGTTAATGGTGAGCATATTGAGCGCGGGGGGACAATCAATCAGCACATAATCAAAGCCTAGGAGTGGCGCTACGGCCCGTTTCAGATGCTGCTCGCGTTCCGGGCGGGCGTATAGCTCGACCTCGGCACCGGCCAGATCCGGGCTTGATGGCGCCAGGAAAAGTCCCGACGGCGAAACCGCCAGCAGCACCGCGTGCAAGGGCATTTCACCGAGTAATGCGTGATAAATACTGCTTACCCCATTACTCGTCTGACCCAATCCAGTGGTGGCATTCGCTTGGGGGTCCAGATCAATCAGGAGCACCCGCTTGCCGGTTTGGGCCAGGCTGGCAGCCAGATTAACAGCGGTGGTCGTTTTACCCACACCGCCTTTCTGATTGGCAATAGCAACCGTACGCATGATTTCGGGATGGATTTCCAGATTCGACAATGAGTTTGCGTAGAATACCTTGTCGCGCCGCAAGGGGCTAGGGCAACGCGGTGGAAGCGCTCCACATCAGCAAGGTACGGGGCGGTGCATCGGGAACACACAGCGCATGACGCCTCAGACACAAGGTGGAAGCGCGCGGCCATTCGGCAATTTCGTCCTCTACGCCAGGCCCTTTCAGGGCCAATACCAAGGTCTGCGCACCCTGAAGGTGTCGTGTCATCGTATCTAGGCGCACCAGAGGGGCGGTGGCGCGGCTAACGATCACATCTGGCAGTGCTTCTGGTTGATAGGTCTCACTGCCATAGGGCACTACCTGCAGATTCGCCAAGCCCAACTCGGCAATAACGGTGCGCAAAAAGGCGACCCGTTTGGCAGCCGGCTCCACCAGAACCACCAGCGATTGCGGACGACAAATAGCCAACGGAATTCCCGGCAGACCTGCGCCACTGCCGATGTCGACGATTCTACCGGCGGGTAGAAAAGGCAAAAGCGCGAGGCTATCCAGAAGATGTCGCGGCACCATTGCGAGAGGGTCACGCACAGCGGTGAGATTATGGGTCGCATTCCAGCGCTGAAGCAGCAGCAGATAACGCACTAACCAGTCGCGCTGCGCCATAGTTACCGCTTCGAGTCCCATAACTTCCAGACCGCTGGCCAATTTTTCGGCTAAACGCTCTGCTGAAACAGGGGGCTTCACGATCAACCTGCTCGGGGCAGACTGCGACGTTTCACGTGAATCAGGAGCAAGGAGATGGCGGCTGGAGTGACACCCGGAATACGACTAGCCAGACCGATCGTCTGCGGGCGTTGGCGAGAGAGCCTTTGCATAACCTCGGTCGATAACCCGCGCACAGCGGCGTAATCCATGTCTTCAGGGATGATCATTCCCTCCCAGCGGGCTGCGCGCAGGATTTCATCTTGCTGACGCGCAATATAACCCGAATATTTGCATTCAATTTCCAGTTGCTCGCGCACCCGTGGGTCGGCGCAAGGCTCCAGATCGAGGATTTCCGCAAGACTGGCGTAATCCCAGTCTGGGCGGCGGAGCAAGTCCAGAGCGCAAACATCTCTGGCCAAAGCCTGTCCGACCTTGGCGGCAATGCGTTCCGCCGCATCATCTTCTGGACGAATCCGCAAACTCTGGAAACGCTCGCGCTCACTACGCAAGCTCTCCTGTTTGCCACTAAATGCCTGCCAACGTCGGTCATCCACCAGACCGAACTCCCGACCCTGTGGCGTCAAGCGCAAATCCGCATTATCCTCCCGCAGTTGCAGGCGGTATTCGGCGCGACTGGTGAACATTCGATAAGGTTCATCAAGCCCCCGCGTTACCAGATCGTCGACCATGACACCCAAGTAAGCTTCATGCCGACCCGGTACCCAGGCAGGAAGTTCCCGCGCGCGCCGCGCCGCATTTAAGCCTGCGAGCAGCCCTTGCGCAGCCGCTTCTTCATAACCCGTCGTGCCGTTGATTTGACCTGCACAGAACAATCCCGGTAAACGCTGGCTCTCCAGACTGGCGTGCAGATCACGCGGATCAAGGTAATCATACTCAATGGCGTAACCCGGACGCAGAAGAACAGCATTCTCTAGGCCGCGCATACTACGCACCAGCTCGACCTGCACCGCGAAAGGCAGACTGGTGGAAATACCGTTGGGATAGACTTCGTGGGTGTCCAGCCCTTCAGGTTCAAGAAAAATTTGATGCGCGCTTTTATCCGCGAAACGCACCACCTTATCCTCAATTGAAGGGCAGTAGCGTGGACCTACCGACTGAATATGTCCGCCGTACATGGCCGACTGATGGAGATTGGCGGCGATGATTTCGTGGGTGCGGGCATTGGTGTGGGTAATGTGGCAAGCCCGCTGAGGAATATCAATGTGCTGCGTCAGGTACGAAAAAGCCGGAGGCGGCGTGTCACCGGGCTGGGCCTCAAGTAGGCGGTAATCAATGCTACGTCCGTCGATGCGCGGCGGAGTGCCGGTCTTTAAGCGGGCCACCGGAAAAGCCATTTCCCGCAGCCGCGCGGCGAGCGCGTTAGAAGGGGGATCGCCGGCTCGACCTGCGGCATAATTCTGGTCACCCATATGGACTCTGCCACCCAAAAAAGTGCCTGTGGTTAGCACAATTTGGGCAGCGCGCAGCACTAATCCGGTTTCCGTAACCACGCCCGCCAGACGATCTCCTTCTAAGAGCAGATCACCTACCGTACCCTGAAATAATTGCAAAGCCGGAATATCTTCGAGAAAACGTCGCACCGCGCGCTTATAAAGGCTGCGGTCGGCTTGGGCACGGGTGGCGCGCACCGCCGGTCCCTTACTGGCATTCAGGGTACGAAACTGAATCCCGGCCTGATCAATAGCCAGCGCCATAATCCCGCCCAAGGCGTCGATTTCCTTGACCAAGTGCCCCTTGCCAATCCCGCCGATGGCAGGATTGCAGGACATCTGCCCAATAGTATCGAGATTCTGGGTCAGGAGCAGCGTGCGCACGCCCAAGCGCGCGGCGGCGGCGGCGGCCTCCGTTCCGGCATGACCACCACCGACAACAATCACCTCAAATTCGTTTTGCATGGCGGGATTATCCCTGTTCCCAACCCGCTTTGGCAAATATTTCAGGCTTCTGAGAGCTATCGGGCCAAGGGTATTTTTTTCAGGATCATATGAGAGGCCAGCGGCCCGGTAATCGGCTTGCCATCCATCCCCAACTGAATCACCTGATTTTTACCGATTTGGAAGTCAATGGGGTTTTGCATTCCCTGCAGACGAATGGTGTGCTTATCCAACCAGACGAAAGAATCCTCACGACGAAAAGCGGAGCCGGGACGATCCACATAACTGGTTGATAGAGCGTAGATGTTTCCCTTTTTGAGAACGAGCAGTTCGCGGACACCGGGGCAATCTGCACAGGGCAAAATGCCCGCGTAGACGCCTGCCCAATCTGCTGCCGTTGTTTGCACCCGAGCTTGAGCAGCATGCTCGGAACGCGTGACCGCCGTGGCCGCCGTTCGGGAGGGCGTATTCGGCACTGCACAGGCTCCAAGAGCCAGAGTGAGGAGCAGCGAGAGAATATATTTTGTCTGCTTGCATGATCTGATCATTGTGGGGAATCCTCAGTAAATAGGGCGGCACTAGGCCAGCGCTGCGCCGGACGCAGCGGATTTCCAGACTCCGGTAATCCGATCTTCGTCCTGATGAAAAAACAGGGGCAACAATCCAGAAAAAGCCTGTTCCAGCTCTCCGCTTATCAGCCGGTAAGCAGGATTTCGCGGGCCTCGTCCGGTATACGGACCGGCCCAGGTTTCGTAAAAAAGCAGGCCCCCAGGACGCAGTGCCGCCACTAAAAACGGGAAGAGCGGGCGATGCAGAAAATGGGCGACGACGATAACATCAAAGGTGTTGGGTAGGGGAGGCTGGGCGACGACATCCCGGCATTCTGCTCGCAAAGGCAGTTCTCCCGCCTGTAGCTGGAGTGCGGCTACGGCGCTGGCGGCGTAATCCCAAGCTTGAGTCTGCAAGCCACATCGGGCTAAAAAAAGCGCATTACCACCCCGACCACAGGCCAGATCCAGCGCATCTCCGGAAAGGGGTAACAGCGCCGCCTGAGCCGCCAGCAAGGGGAGGGGCGGCGCTTCAGTGGCGGACGTTTGCGCATAGCAGGCCTCCCAACGCGCTTGCTGTTCTTGGGCGGTCATCCCCACTAACCCTTAATGCTCGTTGCGAATACGCGGGAGCAATTCGCTGAGATTACAGGGTCGATGACGGTTATCCAGTTGGGGGACGATAATTGCTTCCATACCCAGACGTACCCCGCCCGTAGAGCCCGGCAGTAAAAAAACGATAGTACCCCCACATATCGCCGCTTCTGCCCGCGACTGAATCGTGCTGGTACCAATTTCTGCATAGGACAACTGGCGAAAAAGTTCACCAAATCCTGGGATCGCTTTGCTGATCAGTGGTGCCAGCGCTTCGGGTGTCACATCGCGGCCGGTGACCCCCGTTCCACCCGTTGCAATGATCACATCAATAGATGCGTCTGCTATCCAGTCGCGCATTTGCGTGCGCAGGATTAAAGCGTCGTCGGGCAAAATTTTGCGGGCGGCAATGTTGTGACCCGCAGCGCTGGCGATCTCTGCAATTTTATCCCCGGACTTGTCAGTTTCCGGAGTGCGACTATCCGAAACGGTCAGGATAGCGAGGGCGAGCGGTAAAAAGGCTTTACTTTCGGTGGCATGGTCGGCGCTACTCAAGATGAGTCTTCCCTTTACAGGCGATGTGGATGTCCAGTATAAAAGGCTCCGTCTCGTGGTCCAAGACGCGCCGTGTGGCAACCCGTCGAGGTTCGCCATATTCAGCGTTGGCACCGCAATGTCCGCCCCTCATCCGGAGAGCATCATGGATGTGTTCCCGCCAGCAGAACGCCATTCTCGGGCTGTCCTAAACCACGAGCTAGAACCCGTGGCAGGTTGGACGCACCTGACCGCGCCGCACCCAGCAGATTGGCAACGGGCCGGACAACTCGCCGACGACTGGGACTTTGCCCAGGATATTCTTGATCCTGATGAACGTTCTTGGCTGCGCCGCGAGGCTGGTCGGGTGTTTCTTACCCTACAGTTTCCGGTAAAAGGCGTTGCAGAGGACGGCTGGGGGTTGCGCCCCTTAGGTATCGTTCTGCATGGGCAACATATTACCACCGTTCTGGCGCAGGATTTTGTGCCGCTCTCGCCGTTTTTTGATCAACTTGAACACCTTTCCAGCCCGCCAGAAAGTGTCGAAATGCTGGCCGCCATCCTCAAGATTCTCGCTCAAAGCTACGAAAATGCCCTGCATCAACTCAATGACGCCATTCACGACAATGAACAACAACTGGACTGGACTCAGAGTAATGGGGATTTTTTTACCTTGCTCGAAATCAGCAAAAGTTTAACCCGTTTTGAAGTTGCGCTGGTGGGCAACATTGCCACGGCCTTCAAAATTTCGCGCCTCGCGGAAATTCGCGACGACGTTCCGGCAACCCAGCAGGTCGATACGGCTTTACTGGAATTGCAAATAGCCCACGAACGCGCACGCGTTTATGCGGGAACCAGCACCTCCATGATGGACGCCTATGCGGGCATGGTACAAAACAACATCAATCATGGTCTGAAAGTAGTCACCGTACTGGCGATGGTGTTTTATGTGCCCAGCCTGCTTGCCACGTTGTATGGTGTGAATACGACCCTGCCTTTTCAAAAAACCCATTGGATTTTTTGGGTGATACTGGGTCTGGGGGTGAGCATTTCGAGCAGCTTGGCACTGTTTTTCAAAAGGAAAGGCTGGATATGACGGCGCTTAGAAACCTAGGGAGGAGGCGGCATGCTGCATTGGTTTAACGAACAAACAGATGCCCAACTGGAGGTCACCACAGATTTTCAGTGGCCCCCAACGGCCACCTGGATACAAGTGGTAGCCCCTACCCGTGCCGAGCTGGAATTTGTCGCCCGACACCTGCAAGTGCCCGATTATTTGTTTCAGGACGTTTCCGACGAGGACGAGCGTCCCCGCCTCGAACGGGACGGCGACGTGGCGCTGATTATCCTTAAGGTTCCCGCGCCCATGCAGAACGACACTGAGTTGCACTTTCGCACCCTGCCGGTGGGGCTCTGGTTGCTGCCGCAGCAGATGGTCACGGCCAGTGCCCACCCCTTGGCACTCTGGGATGAATTGCGTGGCCAGCGCCAGCGAGGCAAGGCCTTACATGTGCGAGGATTATTGGCCGAGATTTTTCAGGCTATCGCCCGAGACTTTCTGCGCGCTCTGCGCATTATCAATACCGAAATTGCCGCTACCGAGAAAATCCTCCGCCATTCTCAGAATAATAATGAGTTTTTTAGACTGCTCGCGTTAAACAAGAGCCTGATTCTGTTTTCGGCGGCCCTCAAGGGCAACATTTCCGTCGCGCAACAAACCTTGCGCCTGCCGCTGCTGCGTCAGGATGAGGATGACCTGGAAGACATCGCCGATGCGCTGATCGACCTCCAGCAAGCTCGCGATATGACGGAAATTTATGCCTCCACCATTACCAACATGATGGACGCCTATGTCGGGGTGCTGCAAAACAACATCAGCAATACGCTCAAAATCATCACCGCTTGGACGGTGGTGGTCGCGGCGCCAGCCACCGTCGCCAGCATCTACGGGATGAACGTCCCTCTGCCCATGCAAACCTGGACGTATGCCTGGCCGGTACTCATGGGCGGTGGCTTTCTAGTCTCCGGGCTATTGTTTGCGTATTTCCGCAAAAAAGACTGGATCTGAGGACGCCATGGACTGCCCGTTCTATGATAGTCACGCAGCCGCTTGGGTACCCGGAAAGCACTACACCGGCGAAGGTCTTTTTCTTTTAAATCCCGAGCAGATTCAAGGCTATCCCGCACTGGAAGCCGCGCTGCGCCGCTGTGAGGATCAACGTCTCTACTGCGAAAAAGAGGAAATGACGCTGCGTCTGCCGGTTGCTCTACTAGAAGAAGACGACCGATTTGGCACCGTGGCGCGGATGACCCATTTGACGCTGCATCACACCCCACAAAGCTTGATCATTCTCGGCGAAGAAGCCTTGTTAAAGACCTTGCAGCAGGATTGGCTGGGCACCCTGGGGCAGATTCCATTGGGAGAGTTGCTGCAACGCATTCTCCTCAACAGCATTTACAGTCATGAGCGTGTGGCTCGCGTCTTGGTAGAACGCCTCCAGGAATTGCGCATGGCGCTGAAAACGGCCATGGGCAACGTCGAGTTGCGGCAAATTGTGGTACTGAACCGCGACCTCGGCGAACTGGTGATCGCCCTCCGCGAAACCGGTCTGATTTTGCGAGACACCCTGCGGGCTACGCCCGGCGAGGCTGCTGCTTATCCACTACTGGACGCTGCCCTGCGCGAACAACGGCGCATCGAAGATGGCGTCAACCTCGTCTACGAACGTTATCTGACGGTCACCAACGCCTATAACGGCATCATTCAGAATAACGCCCATACGGTCATGAAGGTGATGACGGTGTGGCTGGCGCTGTTGATGATGCCGATTGCCTTCATCATGCCTTTTCACATGATGACGGTGCTACCACTGGAACACTGGCATTACCTCTGGTTTGGTCTGCTGGCTTACGTGTTTGGAGTTACCCTGATTTTTGCCATCTGGGCGCGAAAGCACGGCTTTTTTGCGATGTGAGGGAAGACGACCATGATGCGTATCATTCGAGATTGTCTTTTGTCCGGCAATGCCAATCGGCGGAGCTGGATGGCCTTGGTCAATCCCTCCGCTCTCGAACTAACCCAGGCGGCCATGACCCTGGATATTCCCGAAAGCTTTCTGCGCAAACGTCTGGAAGGTGAAGCCTCACGCCCGATAATCAAGCAAGAACGCTTGATTTCTCTGCAATTTCAGGTACCGATACCCGAAGACGGGCGGATTGGACAATTTCTCCTCGTCCCGCTGAGCGTCTACTTTGTACCCGGTTATTTTGTCACCCTAGCAGAACAGGAAATCCCTTTTCTCAGCACCCTGATTGACCCACAAAAACCTCGAAAACGCTGGGAGCTGGTACTGCGCATCATCGCCGAAGTGACGCGACTGTATCTGCCCACCGCCCGCGCCGTCGCCCGGGAGATGGCCATGGTGGAACGGGATTTGCGCCAGGCGCAGCGCCATGACGTGGTCTATCGCGGCTTGGATATTCACGACCGCTTGCTGGCGCTGGATTTAGGTCTTTTGCAACTGGAATACGTGGTCAGTGAAATCGGCTACTTTTTGCCCACAGAGGATAAAGATCTGCTGGAAATTCACGACGATACCCGTATTGAGCTTTCTCAGGTCCGTGACCAGGTGGACAGCGATCAGGAAACTATCAACGAACTGCTGGAATCCTATGCCTACGTGGTCCACAACAACGTAAACCACCTTTTTAAGTTTATGGCAGCGTTGATTATTTTGGTAACCATCCCGCTGTTTATTCCGGGTGCCGCCGCCATGAATGTGCCGCTAGGCCCACTACCGCACTGGCGGTATGGATTTGCAGCGGTGACTGGAGGGTTGATCGTGGTGGAAATACTCACCGCTTGGATATTTTACCGAAAGGGATGGCTACGTTTAGAGTAACCGCCTGACGCAGCGGTCATGCCATCGCTGCTGCGATCAGCTCCAACCAATGCTTGACCGGCAAATCCGTACCACCCTGCAAGTGGAGCTGACAACCAATGTTGGCGGTGGCCAGACAATCGGGGTGTTCGCGGTGCAGAGCATCGAGCTTTTGGCTGCGGAGCTGCTGGGATAATTCAGGTTGCAAAATGGAGTAAGTCCCCGCCGAACCACAGCACAAGTGCGGGTCGCGCACCGTCGTTAGTCGATATCCGGCACGCTCTAGGAGCATCTCGACCTTACCCTGAATTTTTTGCCCGTGCTGTAAAGAGCAGGGGCTGTGAAAGGCCACCGTACCCCGATCAGCGGGAACAAAAGGGATCGCGTCCAGACATTCCACCAGCCATTCGCTGGGATCGCGAGCCAACGCAGCGACCTGGGCTGCTTTTTCGGCATAGTCACGGTCCTCCTGCAAGGCTTCACCATATTCTTTGACCATACTGCCACAACCGCTGGCACTCACCAGAATCGCTTCGGCACCATCTTCTAAAAGCGGCCACCACGCGTCGATATTACGACGCATAAAATGATGCGCTTCGTCATGCGCATTGAGATGCAGGCTCAGGGCACCACAACAACCCGCAGTGGACGGCGTTTTGATGCTTATGCCGAGGTGTCCGAGAATTTGCTCTAGGGCGATCTCAGTAGCGGGCGTCATCACACTTTGCACGCAACCAGCCAGCGCGATGACCTTGCGACCCCGCGCCGGCGCAGAGAGCGCTTTGGGCGACGGTGCAGGCGGCAAATCCGGGATTTTGCCAGCCAGCGTCTCGGGCAGGAAGGGCTTGAATAAGCCGCCGAGCTGGAGCAACAGACGAAAACGCTCCGGATAGGGAACAATGGCCCGCAGCACACTCCGCTGGATTTGTGCCCATGCCGGTCGAGGAATTTCTGACTCTATATATTCCCGTCCGATTTCGGCGAGCCGGGCATAACGCACGCCCGAAGGACAGGTGGTTTCACAAGCCCGGCAGGTCAGGCAGCGGTCGAGGTGGGTGAGGGTTTGGCTGCTAACAGCACTACCCGCCAAAAATTCTTTGATCAGATAAATTCGGCCGCGTGGACCATCCAGTTCGTCACCGAGAATCTGATACGTCGGGCAAGTCGCTGTACAGAAACCACAATGGACGCAACTACGGAGGATGGCATCGGCCTCAACAATACGCGGGGCATTCTGAAAACGTGGGGCAATCTCGGTTTGCATGGTGGATTCTCAAAAAGTGGCAAACAGGCGGCCAGGGTTGAGGATACCCCGAGGATCAAAGGCTTGTTTAAGCCGTTGCTGCAAAGCCAGTAGGGTCGGGGGCAGGCTTTGGAAGACTTCGCCATACCGATCCCCACCCCGAAACAGAGTCGCATGCCCACCGTGCTCGGCGGCCAACGCGCGCAAGCCAGACACCTCGCGCGCGCCCCGCAGCCAGCGTAGTCCGCCCCCCCATTCAATCAACGTCTGACCGGGCAACGGCAGCGGCGGGGTCGCCGGGGCCACTGCCAAACGCCAAAGTGGTGCCTCCCCCTGGAAAAATACATGCCGCTGCTCGCGTACCTGCTCCCAAAAGAGGACGCTTTCGGTATCGTTCAAACGATCTCCACCGAGACGTGTCTGCGCCATGCGCACGGCACTCTCTGTGCCGGAAAGACGCACATAAAGATGCGCACCATCAAAAACAGTGGCCGAGATCGGCAGCGGGCGTCCCGCCCAGGCATTCATCCGAAGCACGGCCGTGTCAGCATCCACAGTCTGTACCAGCGTGCGTTCGCAGTTGGGTTTGGGGAGAACCTTGAGCGTGACATCCAGCAAGACACCGAGAGTGCCGAGGGCGCCGACCATCAGACGAGAAACATCATAACCCGCCACATTTTTCATTACTTGCCCACCAAAACGCAGAATTTCACCCTGACCGTTGAGGATACGCACGCCGAGCACGTAATCGCGTGCCGCTCCCGCAAAAGCACGACGTGGCCCCGACAGTCCGCAAGCCAGCGTCCCGCCGATAGTGGCTGCCGCACCAAAATGTGGGGGTTCAAAGGGGAGCATTTGCCCCGCCGCATCGAGCTGGGCTTCCAACACAGGTAAGGGCGTACCGGCGCGCAGGGTAATAAAAAGTTCATTAGGCTCGTAGTCGATAATTCCGTGATGACCGCTCAGCTCAAGAACCGGTCCTGGGGTTACGGAACGGCCATAAAAAGCTTTACTACCGCCGCCACGAATGGTCAGAGGTTGCCGCTGATCATGGGCAGCGCGCACCGTTGCCTGTAAAATTTCAGTCTGGTCGATGTTAAAAACGCTCCAGGTCGGGAAAGGGAAGTTGACCATGATGAATGTGCATAGCGCCCAGCTCGGCACAGCGATGCAAACTCGGGACAGCTTTTCCGGGGTTAAGACGACCCTCGGGATCAAAGGCCGCTTTGATACGATGCAGTTGCGCCAACTCCGCAGCAGTGAACTGGGCACACATGCTATCGAGTTTTTCGACGCCGACCCCGTGTTCGCCGGTGACACTACCACCCACCGCCACGCAGAGTTCGAGAATCCGTTGACCAAAGCCTTCTGCGGCTTCTAGCTGACCCTCGGCGTTGGCGTCATACAAAATCAGGGGGTGTAAATTACCATCTCCCGCATGGAACACATTCGCCACGCGCAAACCGTACTCGACCGACCAGTCGGCAATGCGTTCGAGAACTTCAGCCAGACGCTGGCGAGGAATCGTACCATCCATGCAATAGTAGTCGGGCGCCAGACGACCCACCGCCGGAAAAGCGGCCTTGCGTCCCTTCCACAGCAACAGACGGGTGGCCGCATCTTCGGCGATACGAATGCGGTCGGCGCCGTGGCGCTGCAAAATCGTCTCCACCTCGTCCCGTTGTTCTCGCAACTCCGCTTCGCCACCATCCAGCTCGCAAAGTAAAATGGCCGCCGCGTTGCGGGGATAACCAGCGTGTACAAAATCTTCGGCCGCTTCGATGGCAAGCTGATCCATCATTTCCAGTCCGGCAGGAATAATGCCCGCCGCAATAATAGCGCTCACCGCTTCAGCAGCGGCCACCACGCTGGAAAATGCCGCCAGCAGTAGCAGCGTATTCTCGGGAACCGGCAAGAGCCGCAGCGTACATTCGGTAACTACCCCGAGTAATCCCTCAGAACCCGTCATCAGCGCCAGCAGATCATAGCCCGGACTATCCGGCGCCTGGCCCCCTATCTGCAAAACTTCGCCATCTGCTGTCAGCACTTCCAACGCCAGAATATTGTGAACCGTCAGACCATATTTAAGGCAGTGCACGCCCCCCGAATTTTCCGCCACATTACCCCCAATACTACAGGCAATTTGCGAAGAAGGGTCCGGGGCATAATACAGACCAGAGGGACGAGCGACTTCACTGATGGCCAGATTCCGCACGCCCGGCTGCACGCGTAGGCTGCGATTGGCCAGATCAATGTCTTGAATCTGCTTGAGGCGGGCGAGGGAAAGTAGCACTGCACCAGCGATTGGCCGAGCGCCCCCCGACAAGCCCGTACCCGCCCCCCGAGGCACCACCGCCACCCCGTGGCGCTGACAAATTTGGAGAACCGCCTGCACCGCATCCCGATGATCGGGAAGGGCAACACAAAGCGGCAGCGCCCGCAATACCGAAAGCCCGTCGCACTCATAAGGACGCAAATCCTCCGGGCTACTCAGCAACCCATTGGCGGGGAGCACCTCGCGCAACTCGGCGAGTAAGCATTCAGGATCAGGGGTCGTCGTCATCTGCGTGTCGGCTCAGTGCCCGCGCAAACGACGCCGTGCCAGAGCGAGACTTTCTTCATCGCCCACATTGCCGGGGAAAATCACCACCGGCATATCGGGAAAGCGGGGATGATCATGGGGACAAGCAACCACAGAGCATCCCGGCAGAATTTGGCCCAACACGCGCGCACTGCGCAACGCCAACCCACTACTCAAAACATCGTTAGAAGTGATGCCGCCCTTACTGATGAGAAAACCCAAATCTTCGGGCAAACCGCGCAGCAACGCCATCAGAAAAGCCGATATCGCCTCACCAAAAGCCAGACGCGCCAGCGGATCAGCAAATTGCCGTTCACTGCGGCTGGTGAAAATGACCACGTCGAATCCTTGGCCATGCGCAGTCCTTGCCTGCTCCAGAAGCTGCTTCAACTGTGCGCTGCCCGCACTACCGCTGCAAGCATCCACGTTAACCTCCAGACTCTTCACCCCAGGTTCGCGCAGCAAATACTCCAGTTGCGCCGTCGTTTTGCGCACATGGGAACCCACCAGCACCGCACCCGGCTTACCGCCGCGCGTCCATTGCGCCATATCGGCAGCGGCTACTGGCTGGGGTGGCAAGTCGGCCAGCGCCGTCAACAAGCTGGCCGCACTGCGGAATAAAAAGCGTTTGCCTTGCTTCACCGCTGCCCGTACATCTCGGGCGAAGGCCACCAAGTCGGCGGCTTCAATCGCATCGACAACGACGCAGGTATTCTCTTTCAGCGTCAGCAGGCGCGGCAGGCAACCGTTGCGAAGATCGCTGAGCGTAAAGCGCTGCACGGCTCCCGCCGCAATGCGGCCTCGGGTTTTTTCAGCGACATAATCCGGCAAATAACTGTGCCGAAAAGCGAACACCGAATCCCGCGCAAATTCCGTTTGGTGGGCCGGGATTTCAACTCCGTTTTGCCGCACATAGTGAATACTGTCGCGGGTAATTCGACCGCCCTCAAAAAAGGCCGGGACCAAAAAATGCGCATCAAATGGCCCCAATTCGGCAGCAATCACATCGGTTTCCACCGGATAATGCCCGCGCAAGGTGGAATCCGAACGACTTACCAGCAAAGGTTGAATACTCCGCCCCGCAGCGACCAGCCGATCCAGCGCCACCCGCAGGTTTTGGCAGATTTCTCGGGTAACCGCCGCTGCCCGTTCCGCTGCCATGCCTCGGGTATTACTGAGGACGAAAAACAAGGGCGCGGAGTCGCACAAGGCTTCCTCCAAGGTTTCTGGGTCCCAACGCGTCAGTAGCAGGCAAGAATGTACGGTCTGCGAGCCTGTGGGGTCGTCATCAATAACCACCACCTTGGTTTCCATCAGAGTACGAACCTTATTATCCAGCGCCAAAGCCGCTCACCTTGCTCACAATAGCCTCGGCGGTAATACCGTTAAAGGCCATCAACTCGCCCGCCGTCGCCGTCGTTTCGCCGCGCTGCCAGGCAAGGGTGTCGCGATGAGCGGCACGACTGCGCAGCAACACCGGCTCCAGAGCGGCAGAAGTACCACCACTGATCGTCAACAACGTATCGCCCGCGAACAATGCCTGAAAATCCGCATCCGCCATAAAGCCGGTGTCGGGTTCCGAAACCGTATGTACCGCCACATCCGTTGGCCGGTAGAGCTGGCGCGGATTGATCACCGAAACAATGCGCACCCGATAACCGTCTTTCTCCAAGGTTTCCTTGGCGGCAAACACCGGCAGCAGGACCATGTCACCGGTGACGGCAAGCGTTACCGTCGCGCGCGTGCCGTGGCCTGTATCGTGGAGCAGCACAGCGCCCTGGCGGACCGCCTCCCGAGCTTGAGCCATGCTTAAATACACCGGCAGCGGGCTCTTGGAGGCAATAATAATCATCGACTTATTGACGCTATTCACGGCATATTCATAAGCGGCCTGAATAACATTCGCATCCGTCGGATACAGTAAGAAAACATTACCGTTACGCATCTGCGCCGCGAAATAACTTTCGATTTCGGGGCGTTGATGCGTCCAGCCATTGCGGCCCTGCTCCAAGGCTCCCGCCGTAAACATGCAGACGGTCGAAGGCGTCTTGCGACGCAATTCAGCCATAGCCTGCCCCACCGTCTGCATAATGGGCCAGCCATTAATAGCAAAGGATTCATAGGACAACCACAGGGATCGGCTGCCAAACAGGGCCAGACCCGCCGCCAGACCCGCACAGGCATCTTCGTTCAGCGGCTCGTACACCTGACCGCCGGGTTGCTGATTGTAAAGAGGATCTTCCGTAGGATGACGGATTTTCAGAGCATCATTGATGTTCTTCATGGCCGAGGCTTCGTTACCATCGGCATTACTCACCACAAAACGGGGGTCCTGCTGCCCCAGCCAGGCCACCAGCGCGCCCAGCGCCGTCGCCGGCACCGCCGATTCACCAGGTTTGAAATCCTGCATCGGAAACGCGCCCAACGGCGCAACTTCCAGCACGCGTTCGGTGACCACCGTGCTGGCGGCGGGACCACCGCCAGCCCGAGAAAAGTTTTCCCGCACCAACCCCCAAGCCTCGGGACTGAGAGCGCGGCGCTGGAGTGCTTCCCGGATTTCCGGTGATTCGAGGGTATCTTTGGGGTAGAGATTGTGGGATTTGGCGCCCAGAACATGAACTCCGGCACCCTTCAACTGCTTGATAATAAATGCGGTATGACGACCATTCAAAGCATGATCTGCTGCCTTAGCCATTCCCGCCAAAACCGCCTCCATAAAAGCCAGACGCTGCCCGAAGGAGAAGCGCGCTGAATCCACGTAGGCTCCCGGCTGTCCGGCATCATCGAAATCCTTGGCATCGACCAAAATAACTTCATCAAAATCATGGGCGCGCCAGTAAGCGATCATTTCCGCATTGCCCATCAGGGAAACCATGGAGTGATGCTCTTGGCTAAAGCCGTTCCAGACCAGCACCGGCAGATAATTGGTCACCTGGGGATAAGCAAAATGGAAGTGCTTCATGGCGCTCAACACATAAGGCTCGCCAAAACCACCGTCGCCGATGGTCACCGGAAACAGCGTGCCGGGATGCAGTAAAGCGCCCGCCATAGCAAAATGCTGGCCCTGTCCCAGAGGGCCAGCCGGTGCCAGCAAGCCGGGAATGGCTCCGGAAAGATGCCCGAGCAAGCCGTGCTGTTCACGGAAACGCGCCATCATCTCCGTCATGTTGTGGATACCCATGGCTTCCAAAGAACTATCGAGGAACATGGCGCTATAAAATCCCGGAGCATGGTGACCCACCTCGGTGACAATATTGGTATGCCCCAACATGACCAGAGCCGCATACGCCTCTGCGCTGGAAGCAAAACCACCAGGATGCCCGGAAGATTTAGCCGCGCAAACCTGCAACGTGCAGTAGCGCAGCGCGTCGGCCAGCATCAGCGTTTGATAAACCGCCTTGCGGGCCGTTGGGTCCGTTACCGCCTTATGGCCAGCAGCAATCGCCGCCGACTTTCCATGGTCCGCAAATTCTGGCCAACTCTCGCCGAAATAAAGCATTCCTTCGCAAAAAGCGGGGATATGAGCGGGTAAGGCGGCTTGCTGGGTCATAACGCGCGTTCCTGTGGTAAAAAGTGATTGCGCTCACTCTAAGCAGGATCGTAATATTCCGCAATAGAGTATCGTTTCCACTATACGGAATATTCATGTCAGCATCTCACCCACTGCGTCATCCAACCATCCAAGTCATCGACCGCCTGCGGCTACTGATGGACGCCCTCGCCGCCGAGGGTGGTCAGGCATCCCTGAAAACACTGGCTGCCATCACCGGACTCGCACCCTCTACCGCTTTCCGAATCCTAGCCTCTGCACAAGAAAACGCCTTCATCGTTCGCGATAATGCCGCTCAATATCGCTTTGCGCCCCACCTGCAAGACTGGGCGCAACTCGCGCATGGTCGCAGCGATCTCCGTGCCATGGCCCGGCCCGTTATGGCATGGTTGCGGGATCAGGTACAGGAAACCGTCAATTTATCCATCCAGCAGAAGGATGAGGTCATTTATGTCGAGCGCGCCACCTCCACCCGAATGATGCGGGTAGAGCAAGTTATCGGGAGTCGGGCGCCGCTGCACTGTACAGCCGTCGGCAAACTGATGCTGGCGTTGAGCGGTAAAGAGGGTGTCGAAAGTTACGCCCAGCGCACCGGCTTGCCAGCCCTGACCGAGCATACGCTGCAAAAAGACCACACGCTTTGGGAAAATGCGCGTCAGTCCTTAGAACACGGCTACGCGCTGGACAACGAAGAAGCAGAAATTGGCGTCGGCTGCCTAGGCGTACTCCTACGCGCCACGCTCCCTTGGCATGCCGGACTGAGCATCTCCGCCCCCATAGAGCGCCGCAGCACCGCTTGGGTCCCTCTGTTGCAAGAAGCCGCCCGCCGTATTGATAACCGACTGCAAGGACAAACCGTAGTGCTGGATTTGGAATCGCTCGACAGCGGAAAACTAGGTTAGCACAGTCGGATCTTAGGGATGAGTCCGCTTGAGTTCGACAGACCCTTGACAGAAAAGTCGATTTTGCAATCTCGCCCTAACGTTTGCCGTTGAAGCAGTCGCTGAAGTGTCAATCCCGTTTGCTCCAAGAAAATATATTGAGTAATCGCTTTGCAATGCCCCGAGATATCTTTCGAGGCTGAGAGGGATTCTCGCGGTCCCATCCGCAGATCAATGCGTGCGAAGGATTATTTGTGACCCCCGTTTCATTACTGATCGGGTCCTCGTTCACCGTCAAAACAACATTTGGTAACTCGGTGCTGTTTTGCATAGGCGTTTCAGCTTGGCAAGTAATACTGGCAACTATACCCTGTCCGAAACCACAGATATCCATTGAGGAACCATCGGGATGCACTCGTCCGTCAAAGTCGGCCTTGAAAATCGAGATGATCCGTTCAAGATCGTAAATTGCCAGCCTGCTTACGGACACTTCGGTTGCAGCAAAAGCAGACGGAGTGCCTCGGCCTTGGTCGGCATCCCAATACGGATACATGGCGGCCCGAACCACCACTTCACTTTCGCAAATCTCGTCCCCCTTCGCCATCAGAGATCGAAAGGTTGCTCGACCACGTTGAATAGTTTGCTAAAGCCGAGCTTGTTCCTTGGCACGGTGCCCTCCTCTCCATTACGTTCTATGAAGTAGTCCACGCTAGAAGGTTCAAACTCCAATTCTGTGAGATGTTCATGTTGATCAAGCCAATTAACTACTACATTACCTCGGCCAGACATGAAGATGCCCAACCGCTTAGGGCAAAAACTGGTACTGGTGAAGAAATCGGAAAATGCCTCTACAGAGCTCAGATTGATAGGTTTACTGTCTCGCCCATCCCACCCGGACTTTAGTCGAAAGAAATTCTCTAGACGCTTGAGTCCAGCGGTTCCAAGAACATTTCTTGCCTCTTCGCTTATTAACGTCGCTATACTCTCCTGCAAGAGCCCATTCTTGACGAAGGATGACTGCGTGGTACTAGGAATCTTGTTGCTAGAAAAAATATCGACATCACGAAATACAGAGGTTTTATCATCATCGACATTAATCGAGACAGTGGCAGGTTGATATTGCCCCCCAAAAAACACCACAAACTCGTTACCATTGGAATCTCTAATCTGAAAAGGCATTAAGATCTGGGAAATACCCATTGTGTTAAGATGCGATGCTGGCGAACAATACTGAAGACCTTTACTCATAGGAAGGTCCAAGCGCCTGAATCGCTTGATCCGTTAAACATTCAAAGAACACCTCTTTGTTAACACGTCTTACGCGATCCAACTCCTCATTCATCGACGAGGCAAAAGATTCTACGTCCTTTGGCTGATTTTGACATATCGCATCAATGTCGATTAGTGTGCCTTGCACAGCTTCGCGCGCCTCAGCTTGGACGGTGACACCGCCGCTAATGGTAATGACTGTCACCAAGCCATCATCAGCCAAAGTCTCCGTGCGCAAGGTCGTAGCCGTCTTGTTCAAGTCAAGCTGACCAATGCTAATACCCCAAGCAAGCGCACTCAGCGGTTCTGGAGTTTCACCCGTTTTGAGTACATTTGTGTATTTGAGTGAATAGCGATTGACTGTTGAAACTAGTTCGGATTCGAATAGTTCGGTTAAGACGTCAACAATGATTCTCTTAAAGTTTGCCCAACCAAGATACGGAGCCGGATTTGAAATGGTGATGGAGCGTTCCCCTATCATCAGTAGAACTTTCTTAAATCGAATCCGCACTAACGGAGCGAAGGCCATCTGCGGTTGCGCCATACGCAACTGCTCGGGAACCATTGCCATTGGTAACTGTTGAGGCTGAGAGACGTCCTTCGGGTATTTCCCAAGAAGTAACCCCGGGAAAATCATATTCAAAGGGACACTGCTCGTGACCTGAAGTTGACACGCAGCTTCGACGAGTGGTTCTTTTTCGAGCTTAACTGGTAACGATTTTGACATGTGCAAATTGACCAGCCTCAGAACGCCTGCCCTAGTAGAGTAAAGCTAGCATGAACTATTTCATGTGTCATCCCAACTCCCCGATTGAATGAAGAAAGTGTACCGCAATGAAAACAAGATAACTACTCGAAGATACGGCGGATTTCGGCATGTGGGTCCGAAGCAGCCTTGCAGCCTCGGCGTTTTGCCGAAGTTTCTATGACGGTAACAAGCTCGCGCATTCACTTAACGCGGATCACCCTCACTGCATAACCCACGGTCGAGAACGTCTTACCACCGCCGGTGGGCACGGTCAGCGAGAACAGTCCTAGTACGAGCGCAGATTTTTTGCGGAACTGGCGCAGAATGTCGGCGCGCAGGATGATTACGCGAGTGTCCGGCCCTGCCGCCGACATCCGGGCCATATGTGCGTTAAACAGCCTCGCCGAACCAGTCCGCAATGATGCCCCGCAATGAGATAGGCTAGTACGCGACCCGAATTACTGAATCCTGCCTGTCTGAAGCGCTCGTAGGCCAGCAACACGCCAGCAGTCTAATGATGTGCCATCTGGATTTTCAGCCTTCCTCCTCTCCATCTTCGCCCACCCTGCGCTCGCCCTTCAGAGCAATACTCAGATTTTTCAGCTTGCGATAGAGATGCGTGCGCTCCAGACCCACGACTTCGGCGGTACGAGCGATGTTCCACTCGTTGCGCGCCAGATGGTATTCGAGGAAGGCACGCTCAAAGCGCTCCCGTGCGCGCTTCAGGGTGCCGCCAAAATCTTCTCCGTCGAAATTGGTATTGGCGAGGACGAGACGATTATCCAGACCCAACGCGCCTTCTACCTCTTCCGCACTGATTTCCGGACCTTCCGCCAAGATCAGAAGGCGTTCCACCAGGTTTTGTAACTCGCGCACGTTTCCTGGCCACGGATAATGGTTGAGCACGTCCATGGTTTCCGGAGCAAAACGGCGTCCGGGCAGACCGTCGCGAGCGCCGTAAAAACGCACAAATTCTTCAATCAACACGGGGATGTCCGCCACCCGCGCAGAGAGCGGCGGCACGCGTAAGGGTAACGCACTGAGGCGGTAATAGAGGTCGCTGCGAAACTGGCCATTCTGTACCGCTTGCGATAAATCATGCGCGCTACCGGCAATGACTCTCACGTCGACGGGTACGGGGGTAGTACCACCGACACGCATAATGCGTCTTTCCTGCAGGGCGGAAAACAGTCGCGCCTGGGTTTCCAGATCCATATCGGCAATTTCATCAATAAACAGCGTACCGCCGTGAGCCACTTCTAGCCGGCCGCGAATAAGCTTGCCTGGAGTTTCATTGCCAAACAGTTCAATAGCCACGTTGGGCCGGGCAATGGCGGCGGCGCGGAGATCGACAAAAGGCCCTTTGCTGCGACGACTCTGCCGGTGCAAATAACGGGCGGCGACTTCCTTACCGCTGCCCGCCTCACCGAGCAGCAAGGCCCAGGAATCTACGGCGGCCACCCGAGTCAGTTGCTCGCGAAAAAGACGAATAGCCGGACTTTCACCACTGGGTCGTTCCACCCAGCCCGTCTGGGCGCGAAGATCGCGATTTTCGCGCTGCAGTCGGCTTGCTTCCAAAGCATGGGCCACCGTGAGTAAGGTTTTGTCCAAAGACAGGGGCTTTTCGACGAAGTCGTAAGCACCCAGCTTGGTGGCTTGCACGGCGGTTTCAATAGTGGCGTGACCAGACATCATGACCACGGGCTGCTCCAAACCGGCGTCGGCCCAACGCCGTAACAAGGTGATGCCATCTTCTCCGGGCATCCAGATATCCAGCAGTACCAAATCCACCATCTGGTCACGCAACAGCTCTTCGGCAGCACCAGCACTGCCGGCCGTCTGCACTGCGTAACCCTCATCTTCCAGAATATCGGCCAAGGTCTGGCAGATATCGGGTTCATCATCTACTACCAGAATCTTCAATCGTGCCTCGTCCATACCACCTCCAGAAAGCCTGCTTCAACCCAAGGGAAATTCCATTACAACGCGCGCGCCACCGTTAGCACCTTGATTATCGGCGATAATCTGCCCACCATGCTCTTCGACAATCCGTCGAACAATAGCCAGACCCAAACCAGAACCTTTCACTTTGCTGGTAACATAGGGTTCAAAGACCCGCGCCAGCAACTCCGCTGGAAAACCGGGACCATCATCCATCACGCTCAACTCTAGCATCTTTGCAGAGCCTACGTCCGTCAAGCGCGTGCGAATATAAATATGCTGATCTACGGGAGGTTCGGACGTACCATGCAAAGCATCCATCGCATTACGCAGCAAGTTATTGAGAATCTGGCGGAGGCGATGGACATCGGCGCGGACGGCCGGCAAGTCGGCACCCAATTCAGCTCGTATTTCGATGCCGCTCTCCTGGCCTTTGTATAAGTCCAGCACGTCCAGAATCAGCGCATTCATATCCAAGGGACGCAACTCCAGTTGCGGCTGGCGAGCATATTCCGAAAAAGCATCGACGAGCACTTTGAGTGCATCCACCTGATGAATAATGGTACGGGTCGCCCGGTCCAGCGTTTCGCCTTCGTCACCCAGTTTTTCCAAATATTTTCGTCGCAATCTTTCTGCAGAAAGCTGAATGGGCGTCAGCGGATTTTTGATTTCGTGCGCGAGGCGTCGCGCTACTTCGCTCCAGGCCGCACTGCGCTGTGCCGAAACGAGCGTACTAATGTCGTCGAAAACCAGAACAAAACCATGACTTCCTGCTGCATCGGCAAACTGTGCGCCATGTACGATGAGGGTTTGCGGACCATCGCTGCGTTCGAGATGGAGTTCTTTCTGCATGCTGTTGCGCGGGTGCTCCACCCAGTCAGTGACGAGCTTCCAAAGCGGTTCCAGCGTCACTCCGTCCTGCAGGGCGCTCAGACTACTCCCTCTGGGTAATTCTTCCTGCAGAATCTGAACGGCCGCCGCATTCACTTCCGCCAAACAATTGTCACCATCAAAAGTCAGAATACCGCTGGAAAGTTGTCCCAACACCGTTTCTAGGTATAAACGCCGCTGTTCAGCCTGCTCTTGTGCCACCGCCGCCTGCTGTTTGGCACGCGCCAGTTGTCGGGTCATATTATTGAAAGAGTGCAACAACACGCCTAACTCGTCATGACTCGCAATGGTCTGCAGCGGGATAAATTCGCCGCGTGCTACCGCCTGGGTACCTGCCGCCAGACGGGCTATGGGAGCGGTCAAGCGGCGCGCTAGGTGCAACCCCATCCACACCGCCGACAACACGGCCAACAGTAAAGCCACCGCCAAACTGAGCTGAAAGGCCGTTTTCATCGGCTCCCGCATCAGCATCAATTGATGATATTTATTGTAAGCCACCTGTACGGCTTCTGCCGCCTTGGTAAGCTGCTCAGGAATCGGCTGCTCCACATAAAGCATCCGGTTGCTTTCCCCAAGATGCGGACTAAGCACCGGAATCAATGCCTTAACCAGCAGGCTGCCATCGGGCTGCGGTTCGATATTAGCGGTCGGATGCCCTTCGTCCATGGCCAAAATTTCTTGTCGCGGTAAACGCGGCGCTAGGGCGAGATTATTACTACTGGTGGCAATAATCCGGTTATCGCTGGAGAACAAGGTGACACTGCTCAAATGATACTGATCACGCAATGCAATCACCGTCAGAATCGCGTTACTATTCGACTCGCCAACCAAAGCCTGCGCAATACTTTCTGCCGCCAATAACGTGGAATTACGGTAGCGATCTACCCCCGCCTTGGCGACATTTAGGGCCTGATCCAGAGCACTTTGGACGGCAGAACTAAACCAGGAATCCACACCGCGATTCAGATATTGCCAAGAAAAACCGAAGACGATGGCTGCGGGGATAAAGCTCAAGAGCGCAATAATAATCACTAGCCGGGTGGCCAGTTGGCTACCCACTTCGCCACGTCGCAGACGCAGCAGCAGCGCCACCACAGAAATTAACACCAGTACCAGCAAAAAAAAGACGATTCCCGCAGAAATCTCCAGCATCGGTACAAAAAAGCGGCTTAAGGGTCCACCCGCGCTGGTGAAAAAACTAACGCCAAGAAAGGCGACCACTGCCAGCAACAGGAGCAGAGCGCCCCAACGTGGGCCAAATCTCTGACGCTCCGGCGCGCTGCCCGCATTGAGCGCACGCAACCAGCCTCTTAGCTTGAAAGGGGCGCGCTGACGATCCATGCGGACTCCAGTTTCCAGTGGTCGAGTAGGGCACGCAGGCGCAAGGGCAGGGGCAGAGATTGAATATCCACATAAACACGCAAAGCGACCCGCCCGCGTGCCGCACCGTGCTCCAGCGGGAGAATAAAGCCTTGAATATGACTGAGCGTATTGACAACTTCCTGCCAATGATGGAAGCGCATGGGCGCTTGTTTGCCATTCTCAAGCGCATACTGATTGATCAACGGATAATAGTGTATTTGCCAACGCAGCTGCCGACGCGCATGAACTCCGACGCCGGGAATAAATGCAAAGGGTTCCGGCTCCCGCCATTCCGCCTCTATCACCCAGACCAACGATTGGCCCTGATCGAGGACTTCTTGCAGTAGAGCCTCCTTGCCAATTTGTACCCGTGCATGAATTTCCACGGCATTATTCTGGGGTATGGCCACAAAATGTTCCACGTGAAACGCCGGCTCCGCCAAAACCCATCCACTCCAACCCAGGAGCAAGATCAACCACCAACTTGACCAAACTCTTCGCCGTAGGACGACGGGCGTTGGTCGGACATCCGATCTATCGAACAGCGTTGCCATCATTCTGCTTTCACCAGCAAGGCATAATAAAAACCATCCATATCGTCTTGGCCCGGCAGCCGTTGCCCAGTGAGCTCGTGGGCCTGCTGGCGAGCATCTTCATGGCGTTCAAGAAAAGCGCGAATTTGCAGCCTGTTTTCTTCTGGGAGGATGGAACAAGTCGCATAGAGAAGACGCCCACCCGGACGCAGACAAGGCCATAAGGCATCCAGTAAACGTCGCTGTTCCGCCACCGCCTGAAGCACATCCTCAGGCTGGCGACGCAACCGAATATCTGGATGCCGACGAATTACGCCCATACCCGTACAGGGCGCATCCAGCAAAATGGCGTCGTAGGGTTCACCATTCCACCAAGACGCGGTTTCAGCCGCGTCTGCCACCTGCAGATGGGCGATGGCGCCCTGCCGATACAGGGCTTCCCGCACTTTTTGCAAACGCTCTGCGGAACGATCCAGGGCATCCAGACGCCGGGCACCCAGAGCCCAGAGGTGCGCCGTTTTGCCGCCTGGTGCCGCACAAGCATCCAGAACCCGCTCATCGGTCTGTGGTGCCAAGATGTGCGCGGCCATTTGCGCCGCACCATCCTGTACCGCCACCCAGCCTTCTTCCCAACCCGGAAGCGTTGCTACCGGCACACTTTCCGGCAAGCACAAAGTGGCGTCGCTCCAGCTAACGCCACGACTTTGCAAACACTGCGCCGCCAGTGCTTCGCGGTAGGCTTCGGCGCGAATCTTAACGACATTGACCCGCAGCCACAGCGGGGCAGGGAGATTATTGGCTGCCGCAATAGCTGGCCAATCTTCTGGATAAGCGTCGCGTAAACGATCTGCCAACCAAGCGGGATGGCCCTGATTGACATCCTCTAGCCCTTTCTCCAGCGCCGCACGCTCTCGGAGAAAGCGTCGCAACACCGCGTTAATCAACCCTTTCGCCCAAGCTTTTTGCAGGCTTTCGGTCATCTCCACCCAATCGTTTACCACCGCAAAAGCAGGGCGCTGTCCGTGTCTTAATTCATAAAGCGCGAGATGCAGGAGGAACCCCAAATCCCGGTCTTCCTCCCGCCAGGCTTTGCGCAGCAAGAGGGCCGATAGTTTTTCCAGCAGCAGATATTCGCGCAACGTCCCGAGTACAAGCCACTGCAAAGTCGCCCGATCAGCCCCGCTGATCGTACTCCGGGCCAATGCACCATCGACTTTTTCGCCATCATCTACGCCAGCCAGTATCATCATGGCGGCCTTGCGTACCATGCTGCCACTTTGCGTCGTGGCCCATTCGGACTTCTTCTGATTCATCCCAAAACCTCACCCGCCAAAGGATGGTACCCACGCACAAACTCTCCAGCACTTAATACACTTTTACCGGCGGGTTGCAGAGCAAGTAAGCGCAATTGCTGCTCCCCACAAGCAACAGTGATGCGCTCTTTTTCAACCTCGGTGAGGGTTCCCGGCGAGGATACGGAGGGCGAATCCTGCACGCTCGCTTGCCAGATCCGCAACCCTTTACCCCGAAAAATCGTATGCGCTACGGGACTTGGGTTAAAAGCCCGCACCAGGCGCTCCAAAGTGATCGCGGGCAGACGCCAATCCAACAATGCTTCTTCTTTTTTGAGCTTACGCGCATAAGTAACTTGGTTTTCATCTTGAACCTGCGCTTGGAGCGCTCCTTCCCAGAGCCCATTCAACGCCGACCGCAAAGCACTGCGGCCGAGTAGGGCAAGGCGATCATGCAGACTAGCGGCCGTATCATCTCCATAAATAGCACAGCGCTGTTCGAGTAATACCGGCCCTGAATCGAGTCCCGCTTCCATCTGCATGATGGCAACTCCGGTTTCGGCGTCTCCCGCAGCAATAGCCCTGGCAATCGGCGCTGCGCCCCGCCAAGCCGGCAGCAGGCTGGCGTGGACGTTAATGGCTCCCAGCTGGGGTGTGGCCAAAATCGTCTGCGGCAAAATTTGTCCATACGCCACCACAATCAACAAATCGGGTTGCAGGCTCTGCAGCAAGGCCAGCGCTTCCGGCGCTTTGCAGGATTCCGGCTGAAAAACCGGAATCCCCGCCATTAACGCCGCCTGCTTGACGGGACTGGCCTGCAGATTGCGGCCACGTCCAGCAGGACGATCCGGTTGCGTGAATACCCCGACCAAATCTTCCGGCCCTTGCAACAAACCCTCCAGCACGATCCGGGCAAACTCCGGCGTACCCGCGAAAACAATGCGCTTAGTCACTGAGCCGCACCCGCTTTTCGGCCTTACGGCGAATCAGATTTTGCTTTAGGCGAGAAAGATGATCGACAAAAAGCGTGCCATTGAGATGATCAATTTCGTGCTGGAGGCAAACCGCCAGCAATCCATCAGCCTCCAATTCAATAGTCTTACCTTGAACCGTCGTGGCGCGCACGGTTACTTTCTCGGCGCGCCGTACCGTTTCCAGTACGCCGGGCACGGACAAACAGCCTTCTTTCATTTCTTCTTCACCCGTATGGGCAATAATCTCTGGGTTAATCAAGGTCAGTAGATCATTGCGATTTTCAGAAACATCCACGACAATCAGGCGTTGTCCGGCGGCAACCTGGGGTGCCGCCAGACCAATCCCCGGAGCATCGTACATGGTTTCCGCCATGTTATCGGCAAGTTGCTGAATCTGCTTGTCCACCCGGACGATGGGTTGCGCTACGCCTTTAAGACGCGTATCGGGGAATTCGAGAATTTTTAGAAGCGACATTTCACCACCAATAAATGAGACTATCCGGCAAAAAACGTATCTTGAACTAATACTAACCCCTGCGGAAGTCCAGCGGAGATCTTTACATGCGGAAACACATATGGCGCAATGTTGTTTTTTGTCTTGGCCTGAGCGCCTTGGCCCCGACCATCGCCCAAGCGGCACCTAGCGGAGTTCAGTGGCGCACTCAGCACACTTATATCGTTAAACGCGGAGACACCCTCTGGGGCATTGCGGGTCATTTTCTGGTGCACCCTTGGCAGTGGCCCCAAATCTGGCACAAGAACCCCTACATCAAAAACCCGAATCTGATTTATCCCGGTGATCGCATTGTGTTGCGTTACGGCACCAATGGTCAGCCCGAACTCAGCCTCGAGTCGCCATTTCGCTCTGGAACATCGGGTGTCGTCGAACTGCGTCCAAAAATGTCGCAAGAAGCCGTACCGTCTATTTCTACCGGCGAAGTCATGCCCTTTCTCGGCAGTCCGGGCGTCATCGCCAGCAAAAAGGCCTTTGCGCAACTGCCTTATCTAGCCGCCGCCGCGCAACAAAGACCGGCTTATACGGCTGGGAATACCCTCTACGCCGTCGGCCTCGAACATGCTCCGGTAGGAGCCCGTTATCAGGTGGTGGCTCTGGGCCCCGAATTATTCCGTGGAGGGAGTAAACACGCTCTCGGTTATGCCCTCGAAGATCTCGGTGAGATCGTGGTTACGCATAGTGGTCCCCATGCCGCCGTTGAGGTCAGCAATGCCCGTAAAGAAATCAATCTCGGCGAACGTTTAATCCCTATTCATAAAGCCGCCGCACCCCATTTCTTTCCGAGCGCACCCACGCATCCGGTAAACGGCCATATCATCGCTCAGTTAGATGGCTACCCAGAGCTCATGGTCGGTCAGGTGGTCATTGTCGACCAGGGTGAAACAGAGGGACTCCATCCCGGCAATATTCTGCAGATTCAGCGGGCGGGTGCGGAAACCACCAATGCCGTTACGGGTAAACCTTTTGCCCTGCCACCGCAAAAAATCGGTGATGTCATGATTTTCCGAGATTTTCCGACCGTTTCTTATGCGGTCATCACCACGGCCACCCACGGCATCCGCGTGGGGGATCAGGTCAGTAGTCCCGAACCCACTGACCTTGGCGCAGGTAAGTAGTGTCAGACACTGCTTGGCTGGCCCTCGCCCGAATTTCCGGGCTGGGACCAATTCGGCAACAAGCTTTGTTGGAACGCTTCGGCACCGCTGAAGCGTGCTTTCAGACGGGCAGCGGGGCTCTCCATGATTTGGGCTTGCAGGACCGCCAGATTCGCGATCTGCAAAAATCGCCCGAAGATCTACTCAGCGACGCTGACCGACGCTGGTTATCCAGTCCTGACACCGACCTCTGTCGTTGGACGGACACGGATTATCCACCCCTGTTGCGCCATCTTCCTGATCCACCGCCGCTGTTATACATCCGGGGGCAACGGGCCTGCCTGAGTCAGCCGATGCTGGCCATCGTTGGCAGCCGCAGCGCCACCGCCACCGGACTCGCCACTGCCGAAGCCTTCGCACGCAGTCTCGGAGAAGCGGGGCTGATTATCAGTAGTGGACTGGCCCTAGGCATTGATGCTGCAGCACATCGCGGAGCCTTGCACAGCGGCACCGTGGCCGTGCTGGGGACCGGCGCCGACTTAATATATCCCCGCGCCCACCTGCAACTCGCCCGCAGCATTACCGAACAGGGTCTAATCCTGAGCGAACAACCTCCGGATATGGGTCCGCGCAGCGGCCTGTTTCCCCGGCGCAACCGCATTATCAGCGGTCTCAGTCTGGGGGTACTGATTGTCGAAGCCGCCGAGGGCAGCGGGTCCTTAATTACCGCGCGTTTGGCTATGGAGCAAGGGCGGGAGGTGTTCGCCATTCCCGGCTCTATTCACTCGCCCCTGTCGCGAGGTCCGCATCGATTGATTCGGGAGGGCGCCAAGCTGGTTGAAAGTGCCGACGACGTCCTGAGCGAACTCGGTCCCCTCTATGCGGCATTGCGTAGCGCGCTCCCCTCGCAGGACTTGTCAGCGTGGCAACCCGAAGACCCTCAGCAGGCGCTGGTCTGGGCAGCGATGGACTATGATCCGTTGGCACCGGAAGAAATTGCAGCACGCTGTGGATTGACGCTGGGCGAGCTTTCCGCCATCCTCTTGGGCATGGAATTATCAGGTTATCTCGCGGCCAGTCCCGGCGGCCGTTTCTGTCGCCTCCCTCCTGCTCCTTGAAGGCTCTGGTATGGAAGACGTCATAGACATCATCACTTATCTGCTCGACCACCTCGAAGACGAAGACGACGAGGTGATCGAAGATCATTTGCGCGCCGTCGGCTTTCCCGACGATGATATTCAACGCGCCCTCGACTGGATGGAAGGCTTTGCCGTCGAGGAACAAGAAGATACCAGCCCGCGTGCGTTGCGCGCCTACCATCCCTATGAACAACAGAATCTATCGGTGGCCGCCCGTGGTCAGTTACATGACTGGGAGCGCCTAGGTGTTATCAACGGGGCCATGCGGGAGCGAATTATTGATCGCTTACTGGCGTTGGACCTCGAAGATACGGACCTGGAAACGCTCGACTGGGTCGCTTTCATGGTCATGGCCAATGATCCCGGACCGGATGCCCTCTGGATGGATGCCCTGTTGGATAATGACGGAACCCGGATACTGCACTGACCTATGGCGCATCAGCTCGTAATCGTCGAATCTCCTGCCAAAGCCAAAACCATCCAGAAATATCTCGGGGATGATTTTGAGGTGTTGGCGTCCTACGGACATGTGCGCGATTTGCGCCCCAAAGAAGGCGCGGTTGATCCAGACAACGACTTTGCCATGCGCTACGAAGCCATTGAGCGTAACGAACGCCATGTGGAGGCCATCATCAAGGCCCTGCGCAAAGCCGACAAACTCTGGCTTGCCACCGATCCGGATCGCGAAGGCGAAGCCATTTCTTGGCATCTGGTAGAGCTGCTGCGCGAACGCAAACAACTGAACAACAAACCCGCGCAGCGGGTAGTCTTTCACGAAATCACCAAAAAGGCCGTGCAAGAAGCCATTGCCAACCCCCGCGAAATCGCTATGGACTTGGTGAACGCCCAACAGGCCCGGCGTGCCCTTGATTATTTAGTGGGCTTTAATTTGTCGCCTTTATTGTGGCGCAAGGTGCGTCCGGGCCTCTCGGCAGGACGCGTGCAAAGTGCGGCGCTACGCCTGATCTGCGAACGTGAAAACGAAATTGAAGCCTTTGTTAGCCAAGAATACTGGACCATTTCGGCGCGTCTGCACACCGCTGGTACTGATTTCAGCGGACGCCTCACCCACTGGCAGGGTAAAAAACTCGAACAATTTGATATTACCCAAGCGGATCAGGCCGAAGCTGTTCACAGCCGCATGGAAGCCGACCTCGGCCAACAACCGCTGCAAGTCCGAGAAGTGGAACGTAAAAGTCGCCAGCGCCAACCGGCAGCACCATTTACCACCTCCACACTACAGCAGGAGGCCTCTCGTAAACTGGGATTCAATGCCAGCCGCACCATGCGCGTCGCCCAGCAACTGTATGAAGGCATTAACATTGGTAATGAAACCGTCGGACTGATCAGCTACATGCGTACCGACGCGGTGAACCTTTCCGAAGACGCCATTGCCGACATTCGCCACTTCATTGGTGATCATTATGGCAGCGAATTCGTCCCGGAATCCCCACGCCGCTACAAGACCAAGACCAAAAACGCGCAAGAAGCACACGAGGCCATCCGACCCACTGATATCACGCGTAGCCCCGACCGTCTTCAGCCTGTTCTCGAAAAAGATCTTTGGCGACTCTATGACCTAATCTGGAAACGCAGCGTTGCCTGCCAAATGGCTCCGGCCCGACTCGACATGGTCGCCGTGGACATGGACGCCGGTACGGACTGGACTGTGCGTGCCAATGGTTCGACAGTGACTTTCCCCGGTTTCATGGCCGTCTACCAAGAAGGCAAAGACGATGGTGACGAAGATGAAAACAACCGGATTCTACCGCCTCTCCATAAAGGCGATCATCCAGAAGTTTTAGGCATTGATCCTGAACAGCATTTTACGGAACCACCGCCCCGCTATAGTGACGCGACGCTCGTCAAAACTCTGGAAGCGCACGGTATCGGTCGGCCCTCGACTTACGCCAGCATCATTCAAACCCTACAAAATCGCGAATACGTGGAAACCGAACAGCGTCGGTTCCGACCTACTGATCTGGGCCGAGTCGTGGGTCGTTTTCTGACCAATCATTTTGAACGTTATGTGGATTACAATTTCACAGCGGGTATGGAAGACGAACTGGATGCTATTTCCCGAGGCGAGAAACAGTGGCAGCCGGTACTCGGCGCGTTCTGGGGTCCCTTTCGTTCATTGCTCGATGAAAAAGCCAATGTGAGCCGTGCGGAAGCCACCAGTGAAGCGCTCGACGAAGCCTGCCCCCAGTGCGGCAAGCCGCTCTTTTTGAAACTGGGAAGACATGGGCGCTTTGTGGCCTGCTCCGGCTACCCTGAATGTAACTATACCCGTCCCGTCGACGGCCCCCGTGAACCACCAGAACCCGTAGGTCGTGACTGCCCTGACTGTGGCAAGCCCTTGGTGTATAAGACGGGGCGCTATGGCCGCTTTATTTCCTGTAGCGGATATCCTGAATGCAAACATATTGAACCGCTGACGCAACCAAAATCATCGGGCGTCACCTGTCCCCAATGCGGTGAAGGCGAGCTGGTCGAAAAACGCAGTCGCTACGGCAAGGTCTTCTACTCCTGTAACACCTACCCCAAATGTACTTACGCCGTCTGGGGTCCGCCCGTTGCCAAACCCTGTCCGCGCTGCGCTTGGCCGATCATGATAGAAAAAAGTGGCAAACGACTGGGCGAACAACTGGCCTGCCCGCAACCAGAGTGCGCCTTTCATTTTCAGGTGACTGCTACAGAAGCCGAAATTGCAGCCTTGCTGGTGGACTACACACCGCCGCCCCCCCGGGAAAAGCGCGTTGTCCCCGCCAAGAAAACGGCATCGACCAAAGCCACGAGCGCCAAAAGTACCACGCGCAAAAAAACGCCCAAGGCGGCAGCAGAACCTGCAGCCCCGAAGAAAACCGCTGTCAAAAAACCCACTAAAGTTGGCGCGGCGAAGGCGAGTGCCAGTGAAAATCCCGCGCCTCGCAAGCGCAGCAGCAAAAAAGTAGCCAGCTCATGACCTACGTCGTTACCGAAAATTGTATCCAGTGCAAATACACCGATTGTGCAGAAGTTTGTCCGGTGGAATGCTTTCACGAAGGCCCCAACTTTCTGGTCATTGATCCCGATGAATGCATCGATTGTGCGGCATGTATTCCAGAGTGCCCTGCAGACGCCATTTTTGCGGATGATGAAGTACCCCCGGAACAACGCGATTTTACCGCCATCAACGCTGAACTCACCAAACAGTGGCCCGTGATTCTCCGCAAAAAGGCGGCGCTACCCGATGCCGAGCAATGGAATGGCAAAGGCGATAAACGGCCTTTGTTAAAAACTTCGTGAACACCGCGATGTTTCACGTGAAACATGACTAAGACGAGCCCAGTTTCTGCAGACCAACCTCTTCGGGTTTCTGGCGGCGTGTTTACGCTTTCAATTCTCCAACTCGAAAATAATGATCCACAAAAACTGGCCCAGCGCATTGCCGAAGAACACGAACGTCACCCGGCAGCAGCAGCCTTCCACCGCGATGCACCCGTCGTCCTAGACCTTAGCGTCATCCCCGAAGAAGCGCCTCTGCCCTTTGCGGAAATTTTGCAGGTACTACGTGCAGCACAATGGCTGCCCGTCGGCATCCGCAATGCGGCACCCGCCCATCAGGTGCTAGCGGAATCTCTACATTTACCTATTCTCCGGGGACAGTCACGGCCCGCCGCGCAGATACCGGAGTCTCCCTCGGAAGAATCTCGTCAAACGATTGCTCAAGATATCGCTCCGACCGGCGGACTGCTCCTCGATCATCCGGTACGTAGTGGGCAGCGCAGCTATGCACGCAATGGTGATCTAGTCTGTCTGGCAACGGTCAATGCGGGGGCTGAGATCATTGCTGACCGAAACATTCATGTTTACGGACCCTTGCGCGGACGCGCCCTGGCTGGCGTAACGGGCGACGAGAACGCGCGGATTTTCTGCCGGATTCTGGAAGCAGAACTGGTTTCCATAGCCGGTTTGTACCGCACTCTGGAACGCGATCATCCCCTTTGGGGCAAGCCTGCGCAGATTTACAGTCAAAACGAACAACTACATATTACCCCATTAACACCATAAAATCGGGAGAGAAGAACGTGGCCAGAGTTATTGTGATCACATCAGGAAAAGGTGGCGTGGGCAAAACTACGACCAGCGCAGCGTTTGCCAGTGGGCTCGCTTTACGTGGCCACAAAACGGTGGTCATTGATTTCGACGTCGGCTTGCGCAATCTCGACTTGATTATGGGTTGCGAACGCCGCGTGGTATACGATCTCATCAACGTCATTCAGGGTGAAGCCAAGTTGCAGCAAGCGCTCATCAAAGATAAGCACTGCGAAAATCTGTATGTTCTGCCGACCTCACAAACCCGAGACAAAGACGCCCTGACCGTAGAAGGCGTAACCGCAGTCATGGACGAATTGCGCAAGAATTTTGATTACATTGTCTGTGATTCACCGGCGGGCATTGAGTCTGGCGCACTCATGGCGCTATATCATGCCGATGAAGCTATCGTCGTCACCAATCCCGAAGTCTCTTCCGTACGCGACTCAGATCGCATTCTGGGAATTCTCGCAGCACGTTCTCGTCGAGCCGAACAAGGAGAAGAACCCGTCAAAGAGCATTTACTACTCACCCGCTACTCGCCCAAACGGGTAGAGGACGGTGAAATGCTCTCTCTGGAAGACGTCAAAGAACTCTTGCGAACACCGCTACTGGGCGTAATACCGGAGTCAGAAGTCATCCTGCAAGCATCCAATCAAGGCATCCCCGCCGTGCATATGGGCAACAGCGATGTGGCCGAAGCCTATAAGGATGTCGTAGCCCGCTTCTTGGGCGAGGAAAAACCACTCCGATTTATTCAGGCTCCCAAAGTGGGCTTTTTCAAAAAGCTCTTTGGAGGCTGACATGTCGATACTTGATTACATTCTCGGCTCCCGCAAAAAAACGGCCAACGTCGCCAAAGATCGCTTGAAACTCATTCTGGCCCACGAACGAGAGGCGGGCGGCCCAGATTTTTTACCGGCCCTGCAAGAAGAACTACTCACGGTCATTGCCAAATATATTCCGGTAGATAAAAACAACATCAAGGTCAGTATGGAACGAAAAGGCGACTTTGAGGTTCTGGAATTAAACATTCTCTTCCCTGACCAGCATTAACTATCTATTTTAATTAATAAAATTATATGGTAAGGGAGCTTTTTCATGCGCATGGTCAACGCTTATATCAACGTCATCCAGAATAATTATTTTCAGTTTCACGGAAGAATGGCGCGCTCTGAATTCTGGTGGTTCGTGCTCATGAATTTTCTAATAGCTCTGGCGCTATCCCTCATCATTATCATCCTAATGATGTTCCTGCCATCATCTACGCAAGATATAGGATTAGCATTCATTGCTGTTTATTCATTGGCTCTAATGCTGCCTTCGCTCGGAGCACAAGTCAGAAGGTTGCACGATATCGGTATCTCTGGCTGGTGGTTGCTCATTAATCTGGTTCCCTATATCGGCGGCATTGCTCTGCTGATTATGCTGATTCTTCCTGCAAAACCCAGCGGTGAAAAATATGGTAATTATCGGGATTCTGCATCTTCGTAGGGAGTACAACGGGTTCACAAAATCACCAATTCTTTGACTTAGGGTAATTCGCTGTAGGACGTAGCGTTGAATGAATACCTGATCCGGCGTGAAATTACAGCCAGTGCCTGCCTCAAGCGCACAGTGGCTCGCACGCCACGGTCTAAAGTCGTTGCTTACCCCGCCTACACATGGCTAGTCAACGGAGTTATTGCATAATGGGCAGCATAACCATCTTCCACTGCGGGAATGATCTCCAGCACCTCAAAATAACGATCCCAGAAAATGGTATCGCGCAATCCCTTTATGACGCTCTGATAGGCAACAAGATCAGCGGTTTTCCACACCACAATATCGCTGATACGAGCGGTGTAGGATTCCGTATCGAAAAAACGCATGCTGACGGTTGGATGGGCTTCGAGGATGGGGTTAACGTTCTCTTTGATAAATGCAAAACGGGATGTGGGTTCCAAGTCTAACCATTGGCGGGTGGTTTTGAGCAGCATAAACAGGGTGTAGGTTTGCGTCGTCATGAGAAATCTCCTGGTTGAATTGACAGGAAATATTTTGCGAGCAGATACTCATATTTTCTACTCATGTTTGAACTATGCTAATCGAACCCCGCAAGCACCCTCATCAACAACGTTCTGCCGCCACGGTGGATGCCATCCTAGAGGCGGCGGCTCGTATTCTGGAGCGCAAAGGGCTGGATGCGCTGACCACCAATGCGGTTGCAGAACTCGCAGGTGTCAGCATCGGATCGCTCTATCAATACTTTCCAGGTAAGGCAGCGATTCTGGCCGAGCTGATTCGGCGGGAACGCCTTGTATTGCTGGCAGGTATTGACCGCATAGCGCATGCCCCCGGCGACTCGCTAAAAGACGACGTATGTTCACTCATCCGGACCGCCGTGGCCCACCAATTGCTCCGGCCAGCGTTGGCTCGGGCGCTGGAGTATGGGGAAGCCACACTGCCCCTGGGATCTGAAACAGCCAAACTGACGCATGAGCTTGTGCGGTATATGGCGACGTTACTGGAACGACATGGTGTTTCAAAGGTTATGGAGGCGGCACAGGATCTGGTCGCTCTTGCAAAGGGCATGATTGACGCCGCAGGTATTGCTGGCGAATCAGACCAGCGCTTACTCGTTGATCGGGTATGCCGTGCAGCACTGGGATATCTGCAATATCCAGTGTTCATGCCGGATGACAATTATCGTGGTTGTCCTGATGATTCCGAACATTCAGTTTGAGGATCGTTTCAGGTAGCGTGATCGGCTGTTGGCCATTGGGCACTTGTCGTGTTAGATTCTGAGCTCATCTTCAGGGCGGGGCGAAACTCCCCACCGGCGGTAAGCCTGTTTGTTGTCAGGCAAGCCCGCGAGCGCTCGCGTTCACGCGAGGTCAGCAGATCTGGTGTAATTCCAGGGCCGACGGTC
>Ga0172382_10000954_pt1 | contig 53292 bp, 52 predicted proteins | sample Leawel138RmetaG_FD_122245 | JGI IMG/M metagenome (GOLD analysis project Ga0172382, IMG submission 122245) | Leachate microbial communities from a municipal landfill in Southern Ontario, Canada - Leachate well 138R metaG | ecosystem: Engineered > Solid waste > Landfill > Unclassified | place... | reverse complement strand
TTGCAGGGCGCGCGGGTCGGCATTGCCGATGTCCTCGCTGGCCATGCGCACCACGCGGCGCGCCACGTACAGCGGGTCGACGCCGCCGTCGATCATGCGCGCGAACCAGTACAGGGCCGCGTTGGGCGCGGAGCCGCGCACGGATTTATGTAAGGCGGAGATCTGGTCGTAGAAGGCCTCGCCGCCCTTGTCGAAGCGGCGCACGCCGCCCCCCAGCACCTCGCCCAGCACCTGCTCGTCCACCACTTCACGGCCGTCCACCGGCTCGGCCAGATCGGCGGCGATCTCCAGCAGGTTCAGGGCGCGGCGCGCGTCGCCGTCGGCGGCCTCGGCGATGCGGCGCAGCAGTTCGTCCGAGATGTCCAGCGGGCGCTTGCCCAGGCCGCGGACCTCGTCGTGCAGGGCGCGCTGCAGGATGCCGACCAGGTCGTCCGGGGTGAGGCTCTTGAGCACGTACACGCGCGCCCGGGACAGCAGGGCGTTGTTCAGCTCGAACGACGGGTTCTCCGTGGTGGCGCCGATGAAGGTGACGGTGCCGTCCTCCACGTGGGGCAGAAAGGCGTCCTGCTGGGACTTGTTGAACCGGTGCACCTCGTCCACGAACAGCACCGCGCCCTTGTGCTCGCGGGCGCGCACCACCTTGGCCTCGTCGATGGCGGCGCGGATCTCCTTCACGCCCGACAGCACGGCCGAGAGCGTGAGGAAATGGGCGTTGGCGTTCTTGGCGATCATGCGCGCCAGCGTGGTCTTGCCGGTGCCCGGCGGGCCCCAGAAGATCATGGAGTGCAGATGGCCGGACTCCAGTGCGATGCGCAGGGGCTTGCCCGGGCCGAGCAGGTGCGATTGGCCGAAGAAATCGTCCACACCGCGCGGGCGCATGCGATCGGCCAGCGGCCGCAGGGCGGTGTCTTCTTCGGGCTTGAAAAGATCGGGATTAGCCACGGGAAGCAAGAGGCTCACCAACCGCCTTGGCCCGACCTGGCGAGGGAAGAGAACAGCTCAACGCAAAGACGCAAAGCCCGCCAAGGGCGCAAAGCGTTCGAGGGTGAGGCTTGGCCGAGCGGACGCGTGAAAACATATCGAAGGGAATTCTTTGCGTACCTGGCAGTCTTTGCGCCTTTGCGTTGAATCTTTTCCTCATTCGTTCTCGCCGATGACGTCGACGCCCTTCGGCGGTGTAAAGCGGAAGGCATCCGCATCCAGGCGCGGGTTACGCTCGATGCGCTCGAACTGCAGACGGGTGCGCTGACCAAAGCCGTCCACCATTTCCATGACACGCAGGGTGCTGTCTTCCAGCGCCAGTTGCACCGATTCAAAGCTGGCGTCCTGGCGCTTCGGGTTCAACTCTATCCAGGTGAGGCCTTCGCGTGCACCCAGTTCGGTGACGTCGAAATTCTTCGTGAGCGGTGCCGTGCTGGAGAGCAGCAGCGCGGGTGTGCTGCCGAGCGCCTCGCCCTGCTTCTTCACGGTCACCTGTTCCAGGTCCTTGTCATACATCCACACCTGCTTGCCATCGGCCACGTAAAGCTGTTCGTAGGGTGCGGTGTACTGCAGGCGGAAACGATCAGGACGCGACACCAGCAGTTCGCCGGAGGTCTCCTCCACCGTCGCGCCATCGGGATCGACAACCGTTTGGGCAAAGGCTGCACGCATGGTCTTCAGACCAGCGAGGAACTGGTCCATGCGTTGCTGGCCTTCGGCGGCCTGGACGGACAGGGGCAGCGTGAGCAGCGCCGCCAGGGCGGCGGATACAAGGCGTTTCATGGCTTCAATCCTGTATGGGTGCGGGTGCGAGCACCTCGCGGTTGCCGTTGGACTGCAGCGGACCAACCAGGCCCGCCTTCTCCATCTCTTCGACAAGCCGCGCGGCCCGGTTGTACCCGATTTTCAGTCTTCTCTGGATGCCAGAGACCGAGGCTCGGCGGCTTTCCAGCACGATTTGCACAGCTTGATCGTAGAGCGGATCGCTCTCGCCGCCCTCCCCGTCGCCGCCACCACTCATGGCGAAGTCCCCCCCACCCTCGGGCACGCCCTTGATGATCTCGTCGATGTACTCCGGCGCACCGCGCTTTTTCAGGTTTTCGACAACACGATGCACCTCATCGTCACTGACGAAGGCGCCATGCACACGATTGGGGACCCCTGTGCCGGGGGCGAGGTAGAGCATGTCACCATGACCTAGCAGGGCTTCGGCACCCATTTGGTCCAGGATGGTGCGCGAGTCGATGCGCGAGGACACCTGGAAGGCGATGCGGGTGGGGATGTTGGCCTTGATGAGGCCAGTGATCACATCCACCGAAGGACGCTGGGTGGCGAGGATGAGATGGATACCCGAGGCACGGGCCTTCTGCGCGAGGCGGGCGATGAGTTCCTCCACCTTTTTTCCGACCACCATCATCATGTCGGCGAGTTCGTCCACGATGACCACGATATAGGGCAGCGGTTCCAGCAGCGGGCGCTCCTCCTCCAGCTCGGGGGCATCGGGGACGATAGGCTTCCAGGTGGGATCCTTCAACGGCTGATGGGCCTGTACGGCATCCTTCACCTTCTTGTTGAAACCGGCGATGTTACGCACACCGAGTGCCGCCATGAGCTTGTAGCGCCGCTCCATCTCCGCCACGCACCAGCGCAGGGCATTGGCGGCATCCTTCATGTCGGTGACCACGGGGGCGAGCAGATGCGGGATGCCTTCGTAGACGGAGAGCTCCAGCATCTTCGGGTCCACCATGATGAGCCGCACATCGCGCGCGGTGGCGTTGTAGAGCAGGCTCAGGATCATGGCGTTGATGGCCACGGACTTGCCCGAGCCCGTGGTGCCGGCCACCAGCAGGTGGGGCATCCTGGCCAGGTCCGCCACCACCGGGCGACCTCCGATGTCCTTGCCGAGGGCCAGGGTCAGGGGAGACTTGGAGTCCGCGTATTCCTTCGACTTGAGATTCTCGGACAGCCGCACGATTTCGCGGTGCTCGTTGGGGATCTCCAGGCCCACAGTGGTCTTGCCCGGGATCACCTCCACCACGCGCACACTGATGGCCGAGAGCGAACGGGCCAGATCCTTGGCGAGGTTGGAGATCTGGCTCACCTTCACGCCCGCCGCCGGCTGCATCTCGTAGCGTGTGATCACCGGACCCGGGTGTACTTCGGTAACCTGTACCTCCACACCGAAGTCCTGGAGCTTCATCTCGACCAGACGGGATACGGCCTGCAAGGCCTCGGGTGATACCTGCTTGCCGCTGGAGCGGGCCTCATCGAGCAGGTTGAGGGGCGGCAACCCTTCCTCGGCACTCGGTTCGAACAGCACCGCCTGGCGTTCCTTTTGTACCCGCTGTGCCGGCTCAGGCAGCCTGGCGACTACCGGCTCGATACGCGGCGGGGCGCGCTTGGCCACCTTCTCCTTCACCACCTTGACCTTCTCCTCACGCGCGGCGCGCGCGCGGCGTGCGGCCACCGCATCGTGGAAGGCATCCACCCGTTCGTACATCCAGCGCAGGGAGCGCAGCACAGCGGTACCGGTGACGTCTGACAGCCACAGCCAGGACAATCCGGTGAACAGGGTCACACCGGTGAGAAACAGGGCCAGCAGGAACAGGGTTGCACCCACGAAACTGAACACCTCGGCCAGGTTGCCGCCCACCACCGCGCCCAACACGCCGCCCGCGTGCAGCGGCAGGGGCGAGGCCCCGGCACCGAAGTGCAGGTAGGCCACGGCCGAACCGGTAGCCAGGGTCAGCAAAAAACCGAGGATGCGCAGCACCAGATGGCCGTGGTGCACGCCGTCTCCGCGCCGCCCGCGGAACAGCATCCAGCCGGCGTAAGCGATGATGAGCGGGAACAGATACGCCATGTAGCCGAACACATATAGGAACAGATCGGCAAACCAGGCGCCGGCGCGCCCACCCACATTGGCCACCTTCATGGAAACACCACTCTGGGACCAGCCCGGATCGCTGGGGTGGTAGGTGGCCAGTGCGATGAGCAGGTAACAGGCAATCGCCCCGAATACATAGAGGGCGCCTTCGCGCAGCCCTCGGCTCACGGAATGGCCAAGGCCCGGTTTGTTGGGATTGTTCGTGGATGCCTGCAAAACGAACCTTTACTGGAAAAATTCAGGTCTGAGCATTGGATTGTCGCGTTTTCAGGCGAGTGACCGCAAGGCAGGATAGACCACCTCGCCCCCGCGCACGTTCACACCCGCCGCCAGGACCGGGTCAGTTTCCCAGTCACCCGCCGCGAGGCGCAGGGCGTAGGGAATGAGGGCCGCGGACAGGGCCTGGGAGGCGGAACGGGGCACTGCGCCCGGCATGTTGGTCACACCGAAATGGATAACCCCCTCCCATACGAATGTCGGGGCGTCCCAGGTGGTCGGCCGCGTGGTCTCGATGCAACCACCCTGATCCACGGAGATGTCCACCACCACGCTCCCCGGCGCCATGTTGCGCACCACCTCGGCACTCACCAGATGCGGCGTGCGTGCACCCGTGACCAATACAGCACCGATCACCAGGTCTGCGTCACGGACACTGCCATCGATGGCGTCCTGATAGGGATACAGGCCCGTGACGTTGGCACCCAGCGCCCGCACGGCAGCGAGGCGATCGCGATTGTGGTCGAACACCGTGACCCGCGCACCCAGGGCCGATACCATGAGGGCTGCGTTACTACCGGCCATGCCGGCTCCCAGGACCACCACGTGGCCGCGTTCCGCTGCAGGCAGCCCGCCAAGCAGCATGCCCTTGCCGCCGTGGGGGCGCTGCAGCAGATGGGCCCCGGTCTGCACCGCGAGACGACCAGCGATATCGCTCATGGGTGCGAGCAGCGGCAGGCGCCCGCCCGGCTCCTCCACGGTTTCGAAAGCCATGGCGGTAAGGCCGATACGCTGCAGTTCGCGCTGCAGCGCGAGGTTGGCGGCGAGATGGAGATAGCAGAACAGTACGTGGTCCTTGCGCAACAATTCCAATTCGCCCGGCTGCGGCTCCTTGACCTTGATGATCAGCCGTGCGGCCCCATACAGGGCAGCAGCATCCGGCAGGACAGCAACACCCACGGCCGCGTAGTCGTGGTCCGTGTAGCCGCTGGGGAAACCTGCGCCTGCCTGGATGAATACTTCGTGCCCGGCACGGACCAGTTCGGCCGCGGCGGCGGGGATGAGGGCTACACGCCCTTCCAGCATCTTGCTCTCTGTGGGAATGCCGATGCGCATACGTTGTTCCTTTACCCGGGCGGCGCCGTTTACGTTAACATAGCGTCTAATTTCCGCGTCCAGTGCTCAGAAATCAACGGAGTCTTTTCATGAGTCAAATCAAGCATTCCCGCCTGGTCATCCTCGGTTCCGGCCCTGCGGGTTACACCGCTGCGGTGTATGCGGCGCGTGCCAATCTGAAGCCCGTGCTCATCACCGGCCTGCAACAGGGCGGGCAGCTGATGACCACCACCGAAGTGGACAACTGGCCGGGTGACATGGAGGGCGTGCAAGGCCCCGCACTCATGGAGCGTCTGCAAAAGCACGCGGAACGCTTCAACACCGAAATCATCTTCGACCACATCCACAAGGCCAATTTGACCAAGCGCCCGTTCACCCTCCGTGGCGACAGCGGCACCTACACCTGTGATGCACTCATCGTCGCCACCGGCGCCAGCGCTATGTACCTGGGCCTGCCCTCGGAAGAGAAGTTCAAGGGCCGCGGCGTATCGGGTTGCGCCACCTGTGACGGTTTCTTCTACCGCAACCAGAACGTGGCCGTGATCGGCGGCGGCAACACGGCCGTGGAAGAGGCACTGTACCTGTCCAACATCGCCAAGCACGTGACCGTGGTCCATCGCCGCGATCAGTTCCGTTCCGAGCGTATCCTCGCCGATCAACTCATGGAGAAGGCGAAGAACGGCAACGTGACCATCGAATGGAACCATGCGGTGGACGAGGTACTGGGCGACAACACCGGCGTGACGGGCCTGCGCATCAAGAGCACCATCGACAGCACCACCAAGGAGCTGGAACTCACCGGCGTATTCATTGCCATCGGCCACAAGCCCAACACTGACTTGTTCGAAGGTCAGCTGGAACTGGATCACGGCTATATCCGCGTGCGCGGTGGCCGGGAAGGCTACGCCACGGCCACCAGCATCCCGGGCGTATTCGCTGCCGGCGACGTCGCCGACCACGTGTACCGCCAGGCCATCACCTCCGCCGCCACCGGCTGCATGGCTGCGCTCGACGCGGAGCGTTACCTGGAAGGCCACGAGATCCAACCGTGATTCGGCGGCCGCCCACAGACACAGAACATGCAGGCGGTGTGACGCCCTGCGTCACATTCCACACCTAGCCCAAGTGGAGTGCGGTACTCCGTGAACCCTGTGTTTTCTGTGGCCGGTCCTTTCTCACCCCGCAAGGGTTGGGGTGCGCTGATCCAGCAGTGGGGCAAGGATATTCAGCTTTTTCTGTTCATCCTTGCCACGCTGCAGGTCTTCCGTGTCGTCCTGGTCGGCACCTTTCACGGGCAGGTGGATGCCTGGCGTCTGGCCGAGACTGTGCGCGTATTCTTCACCGGATTCCGTTTTGATCTCTCCACCGCCGCCACTTGGGTCCTGCCCACCTTTCTGCTCTCCTTGCTAACCCTGGTGTTTGCCGTGGGCGGCGGAATCGCACGCCTACGTCATGGCGTGGGTTATTTCTACGCCGGCCTGGCCATGTTCGCCTTCGGTGCCGACCTGGTGTTCTTCAGCGAATACAACGACCAGTTCAACCAGCACATCTTCGGCCTGTTCCACGACGACACCAAGGCCATCCTGGTGACCATCTGGAAGGATTACCATCCGATTCCGGTGCTGCTCGGCGTTGCCGCTGCCGGTTGGCTGAGTGTGCGCCTGGTGCGCCGCTGGCTCCACCACACCCCAGTCTGGTTGGCCGCGCTGCCAAAGGTGCGCGGTTTCGGTCGGCGCACGGGTATCACTGTGCTGCTGCTCCTTTTCGTGGCGGCCATGGCGCGCGGCGGCACCCTGTGGGGCGAACCCATCCTGCTCAAACACGCCTTCGTGGCAGACAGCCTGTTCCTGAACCGTACCGTCATCAACCCGTTCACCGCCTTCGCACAGACCGTGGAAACCAAGGTGCGTGCGGAATGGTCGGGAGGCAGCGGTGCCTTCTGGCGCGGAGACAATCTCGCGGATGCGGTGCGCGTGGTGCGGGAGATGCGCGGCCTGCCGCCAGAGCCCCTCGGGCACGACCTGGACGACAACCTGCGCCTGGCGGCACGCGGCAGCCAGACACCGCCACACCACGTGTTCCTCATCCTGTTGGAAAGCCATGACGGCTGGACCGTATTGCCCGAATACCGCCACTTCGGGCTGTCGCCACAGCTTTCCGCATTGGCCGAACGTGGCGTGTACTTCCGCAATTTCCTGCCCTCGGCCAGCGGCACCATCGGCTCCATGAACGCCCTCATTACGGGCATGCCGGAGACGGGGTTGAATATCAATTACGAGACCACCGCCGTGCGACCCTACCCGTCGGCCGTGGCAGAAACCTTCCGGCGCCTGGGCTACCGAACACGCTTCTATTACGGCGGCTACCTGGGCTGGCAGCGCCTGGACAGCTTCGCCCTGGCCCAGGGTTTCGACGAGGTCTGGGGTGGCGGCAGCATGGTGGACAAGAACACACCCACCAACGAATGGGGCGTGGCCGACCAATATCTGTTCGATTTCGTACGCGATACCGTGGCGGATGATACGCCCAGCTTCAATTTCATTCTTACCACCAGCAACCACCCGCCCTACGACCTGGACTTGAAGGCCCTCGGCTTTGCTCTGGAGGAACTGCCGCCTCCCCTGCGCGCCACCAAGTCCGACACCCTGCGTGTGCTGGGTCACCTCTGGTACACCGACCGCGAGCTGGGGCGCTTCGTGCGCGAGGCCGAGCAACACCTGACCCGGCCGCTGTTCGCCATCACCGGCGACCATACGGCACGCCTGCAGATCGGCTTCCCGGGCGACAGTGTCTTCGAGCAGGTGGGGGTGCCCTTCGTACTCTATGGCCCGCAAGTGCTGGGCGAGCGCCAAGGGGAACGACGGACCGCAGGCGCGCATATCGACATCCCGCCGACGCTTTACGAGCTCAGCGCACCGGCCGGCTTTTCCTACGTGGCCTACGGCCGCGACCTGTTCGGCAAGGCCTCCCCGAGCTTCGGCTTCGGCGACCGCTTCCTGGTCGGCGAGGACTTCGTGGCACCGTGGCACCAGAAAAACGTCAGCTATGCCCTGCCCGGCATCCCGCCCCCGCAGGCGTCCCCCACGCTCGGGGCCGCATCGCGTGAGTACGATGCCTTGCGCGCACTCGGCTGGCAGCGCGTACGCAAGGGACCTACGCTCCCCTGAGCCGTCAAGAAAAACACCAACTGCGGTGCCACGGAGCGATCCCGCTCATCCTCCGTTTGCAAGCCAGGCGGCCGTGGTTGCAGCATCCCGGGAGCCGTCAGGAATGAAAATCTCCGTTTGCGATAGCCTCGCGGCGGTGCCCGCCGCGCAATGGGATACGCTCGCCGCAGCCGATCACAATCCCTTCCTGCGCCACGCCTTCCTGGCCGGACTGGAGCGTCACGGCTGCGTGGGTGAGCGCTGGGGCTGGCGGCCACGACACCTGCTGGCCCATGAGGACGGGCGCCTCGTGGGAGCCCTGCCCCTTTATCGCAAGGACAATTCCTATGGCGAGCTGGTGTTCGACTGGTCTTGGGCCGATGCTTATCAACGCGCCGGGCTGGCCTATTATCCCAAGCTGGTCTCGGCCATTCCTTACACCCCCGCCACGGGGCCGCGCCTGCTGCTCGCCCCCGATGCTCCGCACGACCTCGCGGAACACCTGCTGCATGCAGCGCTGGAGCAGACCCGGCAACTGGGTGGCTCCTCACTGCATGTACTGTTTCCCGACGCCGCCCAGACGGCCTTCTTGCAGGCTAACGGCCTGTTGCGCCGCACCGGCACCCAGTTCCACTGGTTCAATCGGGGTTATCGCGATTTCGATGACTTCCTCGACGGCTTCAAGGCGGAAAAGCGCAAGAAACTGAAACGCGAGAGGCGCCGTGTCGCCGAGCAGGGGGTGACACTGGAGCTGCGTGAGGGTCGCGACATCGATGAGGTCCACTGGGCCGCATTCCACAGCTTCTACCGCAGCACGTTCGACAAGCGTGGCGGCTACGCCACCCTCAGCGAGGAGTTCTTCCGCTCCCTCGGTGAACTCATGCCCGAGCAGGTGGTGCTGGTGCTGGCACGCCACAGCGGTCGCTACGTGGCGGGTGCCCTCAGCTTTCGTGGTAGTGATACCCTTTACGGGCGGCATTGGGGTTGTGAGGCCGAGTTCAACAGTTTGCACTTCGAGGCCTGTTACTATCTGGGCCTCGAGTACTGCATCCGGCACGGCCTGCAGCGCTTTGAACCGGGCGCCCAAGGCGAGCACAAGGTCGCCCGTGGTTTCGAACCGGTGCCGACCTGGTCCACCCACTGGCTGGCCCATGCCGGCTTCAGCGCGGCTGTTGCCAAGTACCTGGCGCACGAAGAGGCGGCCACCGAGACGTACATGCGCGAGCTTTCCGATCACTTGCCCTACAGGAAGACATGACCCGCCGTGGACCCTTTTGGCTCGACCCGACGGACCGTGGTTTTGCCTTCCCTCCGACCTGTCAGGCCCTGCAGGACCCCAACGGCCTGCTCGCGGTCGGCGGCGATCTGTCACCGGCGCGCTTGCTGACGGCCTATCGCCACGGCATCTTTCCGTGGTTCAGTACGGGCCAGCCCATCCTGTGGTGGACGCCCGACCCACGCTCGGTGCTGTTTCCCGCTGAATTGCACGTGTCGCGCAGCCTGGGCAAGACCCTGCGCCGCGGCACGTTCCGCGTCACCATGGATGAGGCCTTCACCCAGGTGATGAGCGCCTGCGCCGAGCCACGGCCCGACGGTTTCGGGACCTGGATCACCCCCGATATGCACCTCGCCTATGTGGCCCTCCATCACCTGGGCTACGCCCACTCGGTCGAGAGCTGGCAGGACGGCAAGCTGGTGGGCGGATTGTACGGCGTGGCCATCGGCCGGGTGTTCTTCGGCGAGTCCATGTTCACCCGCCGTACAGACGCCTCCAAAGTAGCCTTCGCGCACCTGGTGCGGCAACTCGTGGACTGGGATTTTGGCCTCATCGACTGCCAGGTAAGCACCGCACACCTGGAAAACCTGGGCGCCCGCAGCATTCCACGGGTGCAGTTCGAGGCCCTGCTCGAACTGTTCGCCGAAGAACCGGGCATCCCCGGTCCCTGGCGGTTTACAGCCGCGGAGGCGACGCCATGAGCCACACCGCCGCCGCTGCCGCGCGACAACTGGCCTTCTATGCCACACCGTCCCACGAGTGCAGCTACCTGCCCGAGCGCCGTGCGGTGACGCTGTTCGCCGATCCGCACACCCCCATGAGCAACACCCTCTACACGGAGCTGGCCCATTACGGCTTCCGCCGCAGCGGGGCCTATGTGTACCGCCCCCGTTGCCAGAGGTGTGATGCCTGCCTGGCCGTACGCATCCCGGTGGCGGAGTTCCAGCCCGACCGCAGTCAGCGTCGCACCTGGGAACGCAACCGTGACCTGGAGGTGATCGTGCGTGAGGGGCTGTTCGACGAAGAACACTTCACCCTCTACAAGCGCTATACCCAAACGCGGCACGCCGGTGGCGGCATGGACTCGGACAGCCCCACCCAATACCGCCAGTTCCTGCTGGCGAGCTGGGCGGATCTCCGCTTTGTGGAATTCCGCAAGGACGGGCGGCTACTGGCCGTGGCCGTGGTGGACTACCTGCACGACGCCCTGTCCGCCGTCTATACCTTCTTCGACCCGGAAGAAGGCAGTCGTGGCCTGGGCGTACTGGCCGTGTTGTGGCAGGTCGCCGAGGCGCGGCGGCTGGGGCTGCCCTGGCTTTACCTGGGCTACCTCATCAAGGAGTCCCCCAAGATGTCCTACAAGGTCCGCTACCGGCCCCTCGAGGCCTTCATCAAGGGCTCGTGGCAACGCCTCCCTTGAGCTATACCTTGCGCCGGGCGGCACACACAAGCACATGCCGCTTTATTAAATTCACGGGATAGTGCATCATGCGCGGCTTTACGGCGCCCTGAGAGCGATACAGGTAAGCATGGCGAAAGAAGAAGGCATCGAGATGGAAGGCACGGTCGTGGAGACCTTGCCCAACACCACGTTCCGAGTGGAACTGGAAAACGGTCACGTGGTCACCGCGCACATTTCCGGCAAGATGCGCAAGCACTACATCCGCATCCTCACCGGCGACAAGGTCACCGTCCAGCTCACACCCTACGACCTGACCAAAGGCCGTATCACCTTCCGCGCCCGCTGACCCCGCCCCTGCTGCAAGAACGCCCGGCTTGGCCGGGCGTTTTGATTCAAGAACTCCAACGCAAAGGCGCAAAGAGTGGTGATTCGCGTGATTTGACGTGCCGCGACATTGGACAAAAACGCCCGGGATTCCGGGCGTTTTTGTTGCAACGGTATGGAACGTAGGGACCGCACACAATAGCCCCTCGAAACTTTGCGTCCTTGGCGCCCTTTGCGTCTTTGCGTTGGGCTGTTTCCCTGAATCAGACCGGCTCCGCCTCGGCCTGGTGCTCCGCCTTGGGCTCCATTTCGAAGTGGAGCTCGTCGTCCTTGACGGTCACTATCACGTGGCCGCCCTGTTCCAGCTTGCCGAACAGCAGTTCCTCCGCCAGGGGCTTCTTGATGCTCTCCTTGATGACCCGCGCCATGGGGCGGGCACCCATGGCCTTGTCATAGCCGCGCTCGGCCAGCCAGTCGCGGGCATTCTCGTCCACGTCCAGGGTGACACCCTTCTCTTCCAGCTGACTCTCCAGTTCGAGCAGGAACTTGTCGACCACGTTCTTGATGGTCTTGGTGTCCAGTGAGTTGAACTGGATGATGGCGTCGAGCCGGTTACGGAACTCGGGCGTGAACAGCCGCTTGATGGCCTCCATGCCGTCGGTCGCCGTCTCCTGTTCGGTGAACCCGATGGAGCGTTTGGCCATCTGCTCGGCACCCGCGTTGGTGGTCATGACGATGATCACGTTGCGGAAGTCCGCCTTGCGGCCGTTGTTGTCCGTGAGCGTACCGTGATCCATCACCTGCAGCAGCAGGTTGAAGACCTCCGGATGGGCCTTCTCGATCTCATCCAGCAGCAACACCGCGTGCGGATGCTTGGTGATCACCTCGGTGAGCAGGCCACCCTGGTCGAAACCCACGTAACCTGGCGGGGCACCGATGAGCCGCGATACCGTATGACGCTCCATGTACTCGGACATGTCGAAGCGTACCAGTTCGATACCGAGGATCTTCGCCAGTTGCCGCGTCACTTCGGTCTTGCCCACACCGGTGGGGCCGGCGAACAGGAACGAAGCGATGGGCTTGTCTTCACTGCCCAGACCCGAACGCGCCATCTTGATGGCCGATGCCAACGCGCCGATGGCCGGATCCTGGCCGTAGATCATGAGCTTCAGGTCGCGTTCCAGCTTGCGCAGGGCATCCCGATCGGAAGTCGATACGGTCTTGGGCGGAATGCGCGCCATCTTGGCCACCACGGATTCGATCTCGCGCGTGCCGATGGTGCGTTTTCGCCGCGACGGCGGCTGCAGGCGCTGACTGGCACCGGCTTCGTCGATGACATCGATGGCCTTGTCGGGCAGGTGCCGATCATTGATGTAACGCCCGGCCAATTCAGCCGCGTGGCGCAATGCCTGGCGGGTGTACTTCACGTCATGGTGCTGCTCGAAACGGGACTTGAGGCCTTGCAGTATCTGTACGGTCTCTTCCACCGACGGCTCGGACACGTCAATCTTCTGGAAGCGGCGCGCCAGCGCACGATCCTTCTCGAAGATGCCGCGGTATTCCTGGTAAGTGGTGGAACCGATGCACTTCATATCCCCCGAGGCCAGCACCGGCTTGATGAGGTTGGAGGCGTCCATGGCCCCCCCGGAGGCGGCGCCCGCACCGATGATGGTGTGGATCTCGTCGATGAACAGGATCGCTCCCTTCTCCTTCTTGAGCTGGGCGAGCACGGCCTTCAGGCGCTTCTCGAAATCACCGCGGTACTTGGTGCCGGCAAGCAGCGCCCCCAGGTCGAGGGCGTAGATGGTGCTGCGGGCCAGCACCTCGGGCACGTCACCGTCGACGATCAGCTTGGCCAGCCCCTCGGCGATAGCGGTCTTGCCCACGCCGGCCTCGCCCACGAACAGGGGATTGTTCTTGCGACGGCGGCAGAGCACCTGGATGGTGCGGTCTACCTCTTCCTTGCGGCCGATGAGCGGGTCGATCTTGCCTTGGCGCGCCATCTGGTTCAGGTTGACGGCATAGGCCTCCAGGGGGCTGCGGCTGGTGGACTCGCCACCCTCTTCCTCACCCTCGCTGCCCACGGATTCACCGGCGTCCTCGTCCTCGGCCTTGGCAATGCCGTGCGAGATGTAGTTGATCACGTCCAGGCGCGAGATATTGTGCTTGTTCAGGAAGTAAACCGCCTGCGATTCCTTTTCGGAAAAGATGGCCACCAGCACGTTGGCGCCGTTGGTTTCCTTTTTCTCGGACGATTGCACATGGAAGACCGCGCGCTGCAGCACGCGCTGGAACCCCAGCGTGGGCTGGATGTCGCGATCCGAGTTGACCGGCAGCAGCGGTACGGTCTGATCGATGAAGGCTTCCAACTCGGCCCGGAGCTTGTCGAGATCCACCCCGCAGGCACGCAGCACGGGCGCCGCCGATGGATTCTCGAGCAGGGCCAGCAACAGGTGCTCCACCGTCATGAATTCGTGGCGCCGTTCCCTGGCTTTCTTGAACGCACTGTTCAGGGTGAACTCAAGCTCTTTGCTCAGCATGTCGATGCTCCGGACTAACCCGCCTCCATGGTGCACAACAGAGGGTGCTGGTTTTGGCGCGAGTAGTCATTGACCTGGGCGACTTTGGTCTCGGCGACGTCTCGTGTGAAGACGCCGCAGACCGCCTTGCCCTGGGTATGGACGGTCAACATGATCCGGGTCGCCTTCGGCCTATCCATGCCAAAAAACGCCTCGAGAACATGGACGACAAACTCCATGGGAGTGTAGTCGTCGTTTAACAGTACCACTTTATACAGCGGCGGTCGCTGGAGCTTCGGCTTGCTCTCCTCGACCGCCAGCCCACCCGATTTGTCAGGTTGATGTTTGCTCATTGCAGATGTATGTGGGATTGAACGCCTCAAAGGTATCTACGCGGAGAAAGGAATCCAAGGGTGCTCCCCCACGCTATACCCGACAGGGCTAGTATGAGTATTCAGGAATCAGGCGTATTCCACAAGGCGAGTCTCCCGCCATGGCTTAGAGGCCATGCCGCACGGAAGATTCAAGTGTAGGGGCGGACCGGGCGGTCCGCCCCGAAGCGGGTCACATGTGGGCAATCATGGCTTCGCCGAAGGCGGAGCAGGACAGCTCGGTGGCGCCCGGCAGGAGACGCGCGAGGTCGTAGGTGACGGTCTTGGCCAGGATGGCCCCGGACATACCCTTGACAATGAGGTCCGCTGCCTCGGTCCAGCCCAGGTGGCGCAGCATCATCTCCGCGGACAGGATGATGGATCCCGGGTTCACCTTATCCTGGCCCGCATACTTGGGTGCGGTGCCGTGGGTCGCCTCGAACATGGCCACGGTGTCGGACAGGTTGGCGCCCGGTGCGATGCCGATGCCGCCCACCTGCGCCGCCAGGGCATCCGAGATGTAGTCACCGTTCAGGTTCAGAGTGGCGATCACGTCATATTCCTCCGGACGCAGCAGGATCTGCTGCAGGAAGGCATCGGCGATGGCGTCCTTCACCACGATCTCGCGGCCGGTCTTCGGATTCTTGAAGCGACACCACGGGCCCTTATCAATGAGCTCGGCGCCGAATTCGCGGCGGGCCAGCGCGTAACCCCAGTCGCGGAAGCCGCCTTCCGTGAATTTCATGATGTTGCCCTTGTGCACCAGGGTCACGGAGGGGCGGTCATTGTCGATGGCATAGCGGATGGCCTTGCGCACCAGGCGCTCGGTACCCTCGCGCGACACGGGCTTGATACCGATGCCGGAGGTCTCCGGGAAGCGGATCTTCTTGCCCGCCTTCATCTCGGTGGTCAGGAATTCGATGAGCTTGCACGCCTCCGGGGTCTCGGCCGCCCATTCGATGCCTGCGTAGATGTCTTCCGTGTTCTCACGGAAGATGACCATATCGGTCTTTTCGGGCTCCTTGAGCGGGCTCGGGGTACCGTCGTAATAGCGCACCGGGCGCAGGCACACGTACAGGTCCAGTTCCTGGCGCAGGGTCACGTTCAGGGAACGGATGCCACCACCCACGGGCGTGGTCAGCGGGCCTTTGATGGACACCACGAATTCACGCACTGCCTGCATGGTTTCCTCGGGCAACCACAGGTCACGGCCGTACACCTTGTTCGCCTTCTCGCCCGCGTATACCTCCATCCAGGCGATGGAGCGCTTGCCGCCGTAGGCCTTCTGTACGGCCGAGTCCACCACCTTTTTCATCACCGGGGTGATGTCCACACCCGTGCCGTCACCCTCGATGTAGGGGATGATGGGGTGCTCGGGGACGTTGAGCGAGAAATCGGGATTGGTGGTGATCTTCCGGCCATCGGCCGGCACCTGGATGCGTTCGTACGCCATGGGAACTCCGTGGGTGCGTAAAGCCCCACATTCTACCCGCCCCAGTCAGGAGCGGAAACTGCCCGGTGCGGAATGCCGGCCGTTACGGTTAACCGGGGCATGGCCAAAACCCGTATACTTGCCCTATCTAACACAGGTTGCCGCCCCGCACGGCTCGCCGCAATGCCCAGGGTCATCATCCTCAACAAGCCATACGGCGTGCTCACACAGTTCACCGACGCCGCAGGCAGGCCGACCCTCAAGGATTATGTGGACGTGCCGGATGTGCGCCCGGCCGGGCGTCTCGACTTCGATAGCGAGGGACTGGTGGTACTCACCGATGTGGGTACACTGCAGGCCAGACTCGCGCACCCGCGTCACAAAGTGGAAAAGATCTACTGGGTGCAAGTGGAAGGCGAGCCCACCAACGACGCGCTGCAACAGTTACGCAGGGGCGTGGTGCTGCGCGATGGTCCCACCTTGCCCGCAAAGGTACGGCGCATCTTGGAGCCGGCATTGTGGCCGCGCGATCCACCCATACGTTATCGTGCGGCCATTCCCACGTCCTGGATCGAACTGCAGCTGCGTGAGGGCCGCAACCGGCAGGTGCGTCGCATGACCGCCGCCGTGGGCTTTCCGACCTTGCGCCTGGTACGCCGCGCCGTGGGTCCATGGAACATCGACGACCTGGCACCGGGTACCTGGCGCGACGTACCCGAGGCCCAATGGCGCGCGCTGCTGCCTGCTGAGAATACGCACAAAAGACTACGCCATGAGCACAAGAATCTGGAAGCCGAACGCCACCGTGGCCGCCGTCATCGAACGCGACGGCCGCTTCCTGCTCGTTGAAGAGGCGATCAACGGGCAGATCATCTATAACCAGCCCGCCGGTCACCTGGAAGAAGGCGAAAGTCTCATCGCAGCCACCGTCCGCGAAGTGCTTGAAGAGACTGCCCGTCACTTCACCCCGGAAGCCCTGATCGGGCTTTATCGCTGGCGTAATCCCGACACTGGCGTGACCTTCCTGCGCGTGGCGCTCAGTGGCACCTGCTCGGAACCGGAACCGGATCGACCGCTGGATGAGGGCGTCTTGGCTGCGCGCTGGTACAGCCGCGACGAGGTCGCCCGGCTCAGGCTCCGCAGCCCGATGGTGCTGCACTGCATTGACGATTACCTGGCGGGGTCGCGTTATCCGCTCTCCGTCCTCGTCGACGTGGCATGAAGAAAGTCATCGTCGGTCTGTCAGGCGGCGTGGACTCCTCCGTGACCGCCCTCCTCCTCCGCGAACAAGGCTACGACGTGGAAGGCCTGTTCATGAAAAACTGGGAGGAGGATGACACCCGCGACCACTGCTCCGCCGCCGTCGATCTTGCGGACGCCCGCGCGGTCGCAGACGCACTTGGCATCCGCCTGCACACGATCAATTTCGCCTCCGAATACTGGGATCGCGTATTCACCCATTTTCTCGATGAATACCGCGCCGGCCGTACACCCAATCCTGACGTGCTGTGCAACAAAGAGATCAAGTTCCGCGCCTTTCTCGAACACGCCCTGGATCTCGGCGCAGACTTCATCGCCACGGGGCATTACGCGCGCACTGACCGTGTGGACGGCCGGCACCGCCTGTTACGCGGGGTGGATGCAGGCAAGGACCAGACCTACTTCCTCTACACCCTCGGCCAGCACCAACTGGCACGCACCTTGTTTCCCGTGGGTCATCTGCCCAAGTCGGAGGTACGGCGCCTCGCCACCGCACACGGCCTGGTCACCGCGCAGAAAAAGGACAGCACCGGTATCTGCTTCATCGGCGAGCGCAATTTCCGCGACTTCCTGAAGCAGTATCTCCCCGCCCAGCCCGGCGAGATACTCAGCCCGACAGGCGAACACCTCGGCCGTCACGACGGCCTGATGTACTACACCCTCGGACAGCGCCAGGGCCTGGGTATCGGCGGTCGTGCGGGTGCACGCGAGGAACCGTGGTATGTGGTAGGCAAGGACATGGCGCACAACGTCCTTTACGCCGCCCAGGATCACGACCATCCCTGGCTGCTCAGCCGTTCATTGCGCGCCATCCAGTTGCATTGGGTGGCGGGCACGCCGCCCGCTATGCCGCTGCGCTGCAGTGCCAAGACGCGCTACCGCCAGCAGGACACCGCGTGCACAATCGAATATCTGGCGGGCGATACGGCCAGGGTAGTCTTCGATTTACCGCAATGGGCCGTCACACCCGGCCAATCCATCGTTTTCTACCAGGGCGATGAATGCCTGGGCGGTGGCGTGATCGACAGCGCCACCGCGGACACACCTGCGTCCCATACGACATGAGCAAGACCATCACTGATCAGACACTCGCACTCGCCGGGATTTTCATGGCGGCCGAACAGGTACAAAAACTGGCGCACCAGGGCCGCATCGCGCCCGAAGCCTTCGCGACCCTCATCGGCAGCATATTCATGATCGACGCGGCAGATACGGATCAGGTGTATGGCGAGCGTGCCAACCTGCAGGCAGGACTCCGGGCAGTCGTGACCAACCTGGGCAGCCAGGGACAGCTTCGCGATGTGGAGCAGATGCGCTATGCCATTTCCCTGCTGCATCTCGAACGCGGTCTGGCGCGGCGCCGTGATCTGCTCGATACCATCAGCAACGGCATCGCGCTGGCACAGCACAAGGTGGAACTGTTCTCGCTCACTCATGACAACGTGGCGGCCGCGCTTGCCGACATCTACGTAAATACCGTGAGCACCCTGAAGCCACGCATCATGGTCACGGGAGAGCACGGTTACCTCAATCATGCAGAGAACGCCAACAGGGTACGGGCGTTGTTGCTGGCGGGGATTCGATCCGCGGTGTTGTGGCACCAATCCGGGGGCAGTCGAATGAAGCTGCTGTTCCGTCGGGGTGCTTATGCGAAGGAAGCGGGGCGATTGCTGGCCTCGCTGTAAACGTATCCTTGGGTGCGGGACAGGTCACGTTGCTTCGCAACCTGACCTACCCGGGCTCACAACCCCTGCGCAATGCGATACACCACGTGTACGTTCGCCTCCACCCGCACCTGCCCCGTCGCAACCGGCGTGCCGGCTGCTTCGGCGACCATGGCGCGCTGCAGGGTCGGGGTGTAGACGCCCACACCCTGCTCCACCACCTGTTCCAGGCTGTCGAGCCGCACACCCGTGGCAGCCGCGATGGCATCGGCCTTGGCGCGGGCATCGACCACCGCACGGCGCAGGGCCTCCTGACGCTCCCGGGAGTCGTCGCTGAGCGTCAGCGTCACCCCCTCCACGGTATTGGCGCCGGCGCCCACGGCGGCGTCGATGACCTCGCCGAGCCGCGCCGTACCTTCCAGCCGCACCTCGAGCCGGTTGCTGGCCTGAAAGGCAATGATTTGCCCGCGTCGGGCTGCCTCGCTACGGGGATCCGGGTACACGGGAGACAGGCTGATGCCAGTGGTGGACAGCGCCTCCGGCGCTACGCCCAGCTTGCGCACGGCATCCATGGCCCGGGACATGGCCCGGTTCACCTGGGCCTGGGCTTCGGCCGCGTTCTCATGCCGCGCCACGGCAGCAAAACTGAGGCGGGCGCTATCGGGGAGCGCAGCCACCTCTCCGTGCCCACTCACACTGATGCGCGACACCTCCGCCTCCTGCGCAACCGCCGTGCCGGTGACCAGCATCCCCATCAGTACCGCCAGCCGTAGCTGTGCCTTCATGGGCATCACCCCTTTGGTTCAGTGGCAATCATGGCCGGGCGCTGGGCAATGCGCGCGTACCAGGCAGCCAGGGTCGGTCGCGTACCCCGCCAGTCGTCGGTGGAGAAACGGAAATCCAGGTAACCCAGTGCGCATGCCACGGTGATCTGGCCGATGCCGAAGCATTGACCCCAGCCTTCCACCTCACATTCGAGGGCATCCAGACCCCGCTCCACCGTGCGTGCCTGCAGGTCCATCCAGTCGGAGGACTGCAGCGCCGCGGGGCGCACACTCTCCATGCGGCGTAAGACTGTGGCTTCGGCGATTCCATCAGCCAGCGCCTCCAGGCGCAGTGCGTGCGAGCGCTCCACGCCGGCGTGTGGGATCAGATCGGGCCCGTTGTGCAACCCATCCAGGTATTCGCAGATCACGGCCGAGTCATAGATGGCCAGGCCTTCGTCGGTGATCAGGGTCGGGACCTTGCCGAGGGGATTCGCGGCAATCAGTTCCGGGTGTGACTCCCAAGGGTTCACGGTCTGGCGCTCGATACGTCCCTCAAGCCCCGTCTCGATCGCGAACACCACGACCTTGCGCACAAACGGGGAGAAGGGAGAATGGAACAACTTCATGGACTCCGCCTCACTGGTCTTGCGAGGGCTGCTTTATACACGCCCTGTCACTGAGGTGCACGTCCCGGCCCTTGGGGAAGCATAGGGGACGACGCGCCCATAGGGTCAGCAAAGCCTTGACGGCCGCCGGCACAAAGCTTTAGTGCACCGGTGATGGGCCTCTGCCATGTTCCCTGCGTGATTGTCTTCCGCGCCGACGACGAACGGGTGAATGTGGACGAGGCATTGGCGTGCCTGCTGCGCCGCCTCGACAGGGCCCGGGACCCCGACACCCTGCTCGCCCTGCTCATCGAATTCGGCGAACTGGAGTCCGCTGTCACCGATGCCCTGCTTCCCGTGGAAGACGAACTGGAGCCGGCGGTTGCCAAATTGCGTGCCGCCGCCCTCGCCCTTGCACGCATCTGGCTGCAATCTACCCGCGATACCTCCGCCCCACCCGCAATCCATGCGGCACAGTGCGCGCTGGCGGACGTAGCGGCGTTACACCTGCCGCGTGCGGCCCGCCTGGTGGTGCCCGAGGGCTATGCCTGGTACGGCCTCCATCCGCAGGCCTACGCCGCCGCTGCGGAACGCTTTGCGACGCGCCCGCCGGGCCAGGTGGCCTGCATTGGCCTGCGCAGTATCGGCAGCAGCCTGTCGGCCGTAGTGGCTGCAGTGCTGCATGAACGAGGCTGGAAGGCATCCACGTACACCCTGCGCCCGCGCGGTCATCCTTTCGCGCGCAGGCCCGTGCTGGGTCCCCTGCTCGCCGGATGCTGGCGCGCGCACCACGGGCCCTTTCTGGTGGTGGACGAAGGGCCGGGGCTCAGCGGCTCGTCGCTGTGCGGTGTGGCCGATGCGCTGAACGCGCTGGGTGTCGCCGACGAACGCATCATCTTTTTCCCGGCCTGGGACGCCCCTGCCAAACGCTTGCGTTCGCCGCAGGCCCGGATGCGCTGGCCACGCCAGAGCAAGTTCGTGGCGGATGCACGGGTACCGGCCTTCTTGTCTACCGCACGCGAGCTTTCGGCCGGGGCATGGCGCGCAGGCCTGTTCCCCACGGATGAGGAGGTTCCGGCAGTTCAGCCCCAACACGAACGCCGCAAGTTCCTGGCCAACACCCCGGATGGGCCACGGCTCTACCGCTTTGCCGGACTCGCCCGTCACGGCGCGGCACGGCTGGCGCGAGGCTCCGCATTGGCAGAGGCCGGCTTCTGTTCCGCCCCCGGCGGGCTGCGTGAGGGTTATCTGGATTACGCCTTCATACCGGGGCGACCCTTGCGGCCTGCCGACGCGACCCGGGCACTCCTGGAAACCATCGCCCATTATCTGGCCTTTCTCACGCGCCGCTTCCCCCTTTCCCGTCCCGCACCGCACCAGCTCAACGCCAGCATGCTGGTACAAAACGTCGGCGAATTGCTGGACCCTGCCTTGGTGGAACGGGCCTCGGTGCTGGCGCGTGGCGCGGGGGCGGGTGACGCGCCCGCCGTGGCCCTGGACGGGCGCATGTTGCCCCACGAATGGCTGCTCACGCCTTGGGGTTACCGCAAGACTGACGCCCTGGACCATCACGCCGATCACTTCTTTCCCGGTTGCAACGACATCGCCTGGGATTTGGCGGCCGTGTTGGAGGAATTTGCCCTTTCACCCGAGGCGGGTGAGGCACTGATCGGCCGCTACACAGCGCTCTCTGGCGATCACCACGTGGCCGTGCGCCTGCCCTTCCAGCGCGCCGCCTATCTTGCCTACCGGCTCGCCTACGCCACCCTCGCGCATCAGACCCTGGAGGGTACCGCCGATGGCGAGCGTTTCGCTCGCCTTTGCCGCGGCTACGCCGCGCGTCTGCGCGCTGCACTCGCACCATGATGCCGCGGCTCTACATTTTCGATGCCGACGACACCCTGCGGCACACCACGGTGCCGGGTCGACCCTGTCCCCACGGGCCACTGGAATGGGAATTGCTGCCGGGCGTCCGCAAGCGCCTGGCAAAGGTGCCCTTCGGTCCCGATGGCCCATTCCTCGCCATCGCCTCCAACCAGGACCACGTAGGCTACGGCCTCGTCTCCCCGGGGCTTGCCCGTCGCATGCTGCGGGACCTGGCCATGGCCGCCGCCGGTCCGGTACGACCGGCGCCCTATATCGCCTTCTGCCCCCACCGTTTGGAACAGCCATGCGCCTGCCGTAAACCCGCACCCGGCCTGCTGCTGGACGCCCTTGTCCACTTCCACGTTGCCCCGGCGCACGCACTGTTCGTGGGCAACACATGGTGTGATGAGGAGGCAGCACGGCGTGCACGCATCCCCTTTCTGCATGCGCGTGAATTCTTCAGGCCCGATGCGCCCTGATGTGTATCGCCCGGGTGGCCCATTCAGCACCCGCGTGGCAAGACAGTGGGCTGGCGTACGTGACTAGACTGAACACAGGACTACGAGGTCCCGGGCCTGGTACCCACGCCTGGGCGCCACATTCCCGTCCATCAGTCGAAACAAGTGGAGTGTCCGACATGCCCGCTGACATCTTCTGGAAGCATATCAAGGAAAAATGGCAGCCTGCGTCCGAAGAACAACTGCGTGGTGCCGCCCATGCGGTGCTTTTTCACCTGCGCCGGCGCTTACCCCACGAGGAAGTTCAGGCCCTGTTCTCCGAACTGCCTGGCGAAGTGGTTGGTCTGTCGTTCGACGTGGCCTACCTGAAGGAATTTCCTGCCCGCCGACATCCGCCCGAGCGGCACCAGGACGCTCCTGAATTCTTCAGTACCGTAGGCCGCGAAGCCTCGCTCTCGGAGGATGATGCGGCGCGCGCCACCGAGGCGATCTTCGGTGCCATGAAGCAGGAACTGCCCGCCAAGCAGATCAACGCTGTTCACGCCATGCTGCCCAAGCAATTGGGTGAGGTGTGGAGCCGGGCCTGAGTACGTCACCTGCAGCGTGTGTTGCCGTCGGGTTCATGTGACGGAAAACGCCTGGGCGATCCTCTCGCCCAAATAATGTGTGATGACCACCACCAGCAACGCGATGCTCACGTGCTCGCCCACCGCGGGCAACACCGGTTCATTCCTGTTGCGCGCCAACCCATAGCTCATCACCGCCACCACCAGCACACCCCATGCGATGCTCGCCAGCACCGCCATACGGAGCGGCAAAAGCAGCACCGGGAGCAGGAAGGTGGCGGCCATAAGGAACTTTGCCGCGAAGGTAGCCGCCGTTGCGTACCAGATCTGCCGTACGGAAAGGTCCCGCTCCGACTCCTTGGAAAGGTGGATGCCGAGCGCGTCCGACATGCCGTCTGCCACGGCGATGGTAATGATGCCACCCACCACCGCCTGCAGGGATTCGGTGCCCGCATGCAGGCCGACGATGAGCCCGAGTGTGGTGATGGCGCCCGAGGAGAGTCCGAAGTGGAGGCCGCTGCGCGTCCCTTCGCCCATAAGTCTCACCTCGCGCCCCGCAGTGCCTCGCGGGCATCGAACACGACACGGTCGCCGATGTGAATACCGTGTACCGCGAGGTAGCCACCATTGACCTCCAGAGCCGCAGCATACTCCACGTGCGGCCGGTAGGATGGGCAGCGCGTTCCCTGCATGGGCGGACAGGGGCTCATGGTGCGGATGGCACGGATGCGGCCATCGCTATCGAGGAAGGCTATATCCAGCGGGATGCGGGTGTTGTACATCCAGAAGCCGGCACTGCCCGGCTGTAGCCGTGGGTATAGGAACAGCATTCCCGTATCTGCTGCCAGGGTGTCACGCGCCATCAGGCCGCGGGCGCGGTGTGCCGGGGTTGCGGCGATCTCCACCCGCAGGCGGTGCACGCCTGTCGCGTTCTCGATGTGCACCGGCAGCATCGCCGGCTCCGCGGCATGTACGCCCAGCGGCAGCAGTATCGCAAACAGTACAGACCTCACGTTTGCTGCGCTCCTCAGCGCTGGAATAGGCTGTTTATGGCTAAGGGCCAGTACCCAACTCACCACGGCCACCGCCACCACCAGGCTGCGCCTGACCCGCCAGGCAGCGAAACCAATGGGGAGCAGGTAAAAATGGCGAGCATGAACAGCGGACTGGCGACAAAGTCCGCGAAACCCACCAGGGCGAGCAGCCCCCGATGGCTATCCAATCGAAGGCGGCGCGCGCAGGTGCGACGGCATTCATGGCACGCAGCAACGACCCCCCCCCGTGTCCTGCACCGGTTAGCGTCGGGGATGAGGCCCACATGCTGGGGCAGCTGCCGACGTGCCATTCGTTCCTCCGAACCGCACAGGAGTATAGGCCGGTGCTGGGTCTGTCGCGTGCGGCCGAACGGCAGGCATGTGCAAAGAATTGCGAACGTACGTCGTTTGCGCTTCCCGTTTCGCCCCCCGCACCGGACAATGGACCCGAGGTGAATCATGACGCGCATCCTGCTGGTCGACGACGACATCGAACTGTGCGAGCTCCTCACGGACTATCTGTCCGGCGAGGGTTTCGAGGTTTTTTCCGTGCACGACGGCCCCTCCGCCGTGGCGCGCGCCGCCGAACCCGGTTGGGACGCGGTGATTCTGGATGTGATGCTGCCTGGCATGAACGGTTTCGACGTGCTCAAGCACCTCAAGCCGGCCCTTGAGGCGCCGGTACTCATGCTCACGGCGCGGGGGGAGGACACCGATACGGTGGTTGGCCTCGAACTCGGTGCCGACGATTACGTGGCCAAACCGGCCAATCCCCGCGTGCTGGTGGCACGCCTGCGGGCACTGCTGCGCCGCAAGGCGGAGCCTGCCCACGGGCCGTTGCGTGTGGGCGATCTGGAACTGGACCTCGCCAGTCGCCGGGTCACGGTGGCGGGCCGCCCAGTACTACTCACCGGCGCCGAATTCAACCTGCTCGCCGTGTTGGTACGCGAGGCCGGGCACGTGGTGAACAAGGACGCCCTGGCGTCGGAAGCGCTGGGCCGCGGCCTGCAAGCCTTCGACCGGCGCATTGAAACCCACATGACCCAGATCCGTCGCAAGCTGGGTCCCTTTCCCGACGGCGCCCCACGCATCGAAACCGTACGCGGCGCCGGCTACCAGTACGTGCTGCGCTGATGGGCTCGCTGTTCACCAAGATCTTCATCTCCTTCTGGCTGGCGGCCCTGCTGCTCGCTGCCGCGGTGTTCATGGTGGAGCGCACCCTCGACGATGATGCCCTTGCCCAGGCGGTGGAACGTGCCGACGCCCACGCCGAAACCGTGGCCGCTTTGCTCGCAGACGAAGGCTTGCCCGCGGTGAACCGCTGGTTGCACAGCATGGCACGCGACGAACGCGTGCCACTCCTGTTGCTCAATGCCGATGGCCGCCCGCTCGCCAACCAGCCATTCGGCCGCCGCCTGCGCGAGCACCTGCAGCGCGACCTCACACCGGGCGTACATGCCGTGGTACCGGGCGTGTTCACGGTGGTGCGCCCGGTGCCTGCCACGGATCCGCCGCTTTACATCGCCACAGTGGCACGTACTGGCCGTATCCATCGGCTGTCCTTTGCCGAACGCCTGCTCGTTGCCGTAGCCGTGAGTGGGTTGGTGTCCTTCGGCCTTGCCACCCTGCTCACCCGCCCGCTGCGGCGCCTGCGTCGTGCTGCCCAGGCCATCGCCCAGGGTGATCTGAGCGCCCGTGCCGGTTTTGCCGGGCGCGACGAGATCGCTGCACTGGCGGCTGACTTCGATCTCATGGCCGAGCGCGTGCGCGATCTGCTCGAATCCCAGCGCCGCCTGCTCCGTGACATCTCCCACGAATTACGTTCCCCCCTGGCGCGGCTACGCATCGCCCTGGAGCTGTCCCGACGCAAGGGTGGCGAGGGCATGGAACTGGAGCGTATCGAGCGCGAGGCGGATCGCCTGGAACACCTGGTTTCAGATGTGCTTTCCCTGGCACGCCTGGAGGCCGGCAAGACACGTCTGAATCGCCAACCGGTTCAGCTGCGCGATTGGCTCGACGCCATCGTCCAGGACGCCGCCTTCGAGGCGGAGGCCGCGCACAAGCATGTGGTGTTCGTGCCCGGCGCCGACGCATGCCTCGAGGCCGATCCCGTGCTGTTGCGCTCCGCCGTGGAGAACGTGTTGCGCAACGCGGTACGACATACCCCGGAGGCCGGGCAGGTCCATATCAGCCTTGATATCGATGGAGACAAGGCCACCATCACCGTGCGTGACAGTGGTCCGGGCGTGCCCGATGACGAACTGACGCACATCTTCCAACCCTTCACTCGCGTGGGTGAAGCGCGCGATCGCCACAGCGGAGGCTTCGGCCTTGGTCTGGCCATCAGCCGCCAGGCAGTGGAGGTGCACGGTGGTGAAATCATCGCGAAGAATGCACCGGAAGGAGGACTCAGCGTAAGCATGCTCCTGCCCCGTAATCCGGAGAGAGCAAAGCGAACCAGGAGCAAAGGGGACCCGGGCGTGTAGAACACGCCCGGGTCCGCGGGCGCTACGCGTGGCAGCGACTTCAGGTCCGCACCTCACGCAGGAGACGGAACCTGCGAAGCGCACAAGAAATCAAACAGGCTTTTCAATCAATTTCTTGAAGTTCTCGAGATCCTTGTGCACCGCGCGCTTGTCGATACCGAGCATGCCGCCGGCTTTCTCCACGAGACCATGCGGCTCATAATCGAGTTCAAGAGCCACGCGCGTGATGGTGTCGGAAACGGGTTCGAACTCGACCGTGCCGTTGTTCTTTATGCCCGAGGTGCTGCGCCAGGCGATGCGGCGCTCGGGAATGGTATCGGTCACCTCCGCATCCCATTCCTCCTTCTTGCCCGCCACCTTGGCCTTCCAGTGCATGTGCTTGTCGTCGAATTTCTTGACCTCTTCCACGTCGTCCATGAATTTCGGGAAGTCCTCGAATTTCAGCCAATAGCTGTACGCGAGGGCCGCCGGAACATTGACGTCGATAGTATCTTTAACAGTCGCCATGATCTGTCTCCGTCGGAAACCAATAATGAAAGCCTATGATCCGACAGCACGACCGCCATCATGCGGCTAGCGAATTGAACTGCCCAAAACCCTTAAGTGGCGCAAGTTCCGGCAACCCGGACCTACGTTCCATCCCTGGAGGCATTCCAGCAACTCGCCCGAAGAGGCCAGGTTTGCAACAGCAACCTAGCGAGGCACGGCTCCGGTATCGAGTGCCTCCAGCAGCTTGCTGTCCACCTCATCGAAGCGCACCCAGCGTGCACCGCTATGATCGGCCAGGAAGTCGCGTGCCTCTTCCTCGCTCGCCAGCGGCACCAATTCGTGGCCCATGGGGCCGTAGACATCCGAGCCGATCACGTACCAGGCCTCGCGCGCATCGATGCGCTCCAGCCCGTAATACTCCGTGACGGCAATGACCGCGATGTCATCCCGGCTATGGCCCGGTGCGTAGTGCGTCACATTGGCCAAGTACTTGAACATGTCCTTGGCACCATCGAAGTGGTGTGCATGACCGTCCTTGTAGAGCACCGTGGCGACCCACTCTGGGTATTTCGCCACGAACATGCCACACACCGGACAGGTGTCGGCCGGCGCGGGATCGGGCACTGGCGGCAGGGCGAGCACCGGATTCGCCACCAGCACGAGAAGGAGCAGAAGAAGACGTCCTTTGTACATGCGAGATTACCGGCTGCTGAGGGGCGACCGTAAGGTCGCCCCTGTGACTCAAGTGATCACTTGGATTGCTGCTTGGCGCGCCGCTCAGCCCGGCGCTTGCGGATCATGACAGTGTCCTTGGCCATGTCCTCGTGCGTGGCGGCAAGCGCATCACCAAACCCGCCGAGCTTTCCGCCATGCTCCCGATGCGCGGCCTGTGCGGCCTTCTCGTCGGCGAATGCCATTTTGCTGCGGGTGGTCATGGTACCCTTGAGCCCGCTGCCGATGAGGTAATGCGCCTTATCCACGTTCACCAGCGGCTTGATCTTCTCGGTACTGGCGTAGTCGGCTGCATAGATCGCCTTCGGCCCCCGATCCAGGTTCAGGCTGAGGCTGAGGGCGGCACAATGGAGGGAGCAGGTGCCATCCACCCGATTATCGTCGTAGTGCACCAAATGGCGGCTGTGATGCCATTGTGTCCGATCCATACCGCAGTACGGGCACTTGGGATATTTCTGCAGTTCGTTCTCCAGCGGATTCGGATCGGGCGGTGCCTTCGGCGCGAACTGCAAAGGCGTGCCGTCGGTGGATGCCTGGGCAAAGGCCTGTGGCGTCACAGCCACTCCCAGAATCGCCGTGCCCACAGCTCCTTTCAATACATCGCGTCGTTTCATACTGCCTCCTCGGCCGTTGCCTGAGTGAAATGCGGCGAGTCTTCGCCGTTACCAATTGGCCAGGCCCTTCATTACCGCGAAGTACCTGGCCCCTTGCCATACGGTGGCGACGCCGAGCGCAATCACGAACAACGCCGCCACGCGGAGAAGTTGTGCGCGCCGCGTGGCACCAAGCCGCGCCAGCAGCACGCTCATCAATAACATGGAAGGCAGTGTGCCCAATCCAAAGGCCAGCATCAGCAGCCCACCGTCAAGCGGTCCCTGCGCGGTGGTGGCCTTCACGGCCATGGCCAGGGTAAGGGAACAGGGCATGAGGCCATTGATCAGGCCGCCGGTAAAGGCGCCGGTCACCGGGCGCGTGGCTGCCAGGCGTACAGCGCCTTGCAGCCAGGCCGTGGGCAGGAAATTAAGCCGCAAGCGCCAGGGTGCGATACCGAGGATATCCAGTCCGAGCAGAATCACGATCACCCCCGCCAGGATCTGCAGGATGGCCTGGGTCTTGCCCACGATCCCCGTGGAAGTGAGTACAAGTCCGAGCATCCCGGCTAGCACACCGACGATGACGTACACCAGCACACGCGCGCCATGATACGCAGCATAGATGAGCGCCCCACGCGCGCCCTGCCCGATGCGCATGAAGAAGGCACACACGAGACCGCCGCACATACCGATGCAATGGCCGCTGCCAAGCAGTCCTGCAAAAAACGCCATGACAAGCGTCATTTCAACCATCACGGGTGGGTACCTGTGGTGCTTTCACTTTCAGAGAGCAGGCTGCGCGCCATGGTCTCGAAGCTGGAGGCATCCGACTCACCCAGGATCTTGCCACGCACCCTACCCGCCCGGTCCACGAAAACCGTCATTGGCAGGCCGATAACACCGTAGAGGCGTGCCACCTCCGATGTCTCGTCCATGAGCGCAGGATAGGAGACGTCAAGCATTTTCATGAAGTTCACCACCGTAGCGCGCTCCTGCGCCACGTTGACGGCAAGGATCTCCAGCCCCTCACCATGCAGGCGCCGGTACACGGGTTCGAGTGCGATCATTTCGCTCCTGCAGTAGGGACACCAGTCGGCCCAGAAGCGTACGGCCACGACCTGGCCGTGCAGATCCGCGAGTTCCAGCGCGTCTCCGTCCATCGTGAGCAGTTCGAAAGGTGGTGCGATATCACCGGCTTTCAACCGCGGCGCACCGCTCTCGCAGCCGGTGAACGCACCAAGTACAAATAATGTAAGTAACAGCGAGCGGGCAAATATCATGCGGGCAGTTTCAAGTGCGGAGGGTCCAACAGCCAGTGAGCGCATGCACTGGCGGTTGCCTGTATCGTACGCGGCCAACGCGGAGCACGACAGTGTGGGTGCGGTGCCCGCATGAGTTCCTGCACGTTCATCGTCAAGTCCGAGCACGAATCGGGCCAACGCGCCGCCCCCGGTGCCTGCTTGATCTGATGCCTGCCGGAGATGGCGGACACTGCGGCGGATGGCACAGCCCTGTGTCACATGCCACACCGGTGCGTGTGAGCTACGACGCCACATCATCCAACATCGCCGGTCGTGGTGATGTGCGATACGGACAATTCTTATCGGTTTAAAGGAAATGGTTAGCGCAAGAACGCCGCCGCCAATTCAGGGAAATTGACCTTGCTGCGGCACGGACAATTCGGGAAACTCTGCGCGATGAATCCCGCCCCTGCAGCTGTCGTCCCCGTCCCCCGCAATCTCTTTCGTGGTGCCCAACGTCTCCGCATCGCCCTCATTGGCATGCCCAATTGCGGCAAAAGCACCCTGTTCGATGCCGTCGCCAGCACGTCCATCCAAACGGGCGAACTGACCGGCACCGATCGCGACTATCGTGAGTGCGCGGTGCAGATCGGGCTGGACGAGGCCCGCGTGGTGGAACTGCCCAGTATCCGCTCCCTGCACCTGCATGGCGATGACGAGCGCGGCGCACTGCAGTACCTGCTGTGGGGAGATGAGCCGCCACCCATTGCTGCCCACGAGGCCCAGCGCGCCCCCTTTTCACCACCGGATGTGATCATCCAGGTGGTGGATGCCACCGCCCTGGAGCGCGACCTGGAGCTCACCCTGGAGCTGAGCCAACTGGGCCGTCCCGTGGTGATCGCCCTGAACATGATGGACAGTGCCGGGCGCAAGGGCCTGCATATCAGCCCACGCACCCTGAGCCGGGCCCTGGGCATGCCCGTGGTGCCCACGGTGGCACTCATGGGTCACGGCATCGCCGAGGTCTTCGCGCGCGCGGTGGAAGCTGTGCGTCAGCAGGCCTGCCCCATTGCCCAACCCTGCAGTCGCCACATCCAGGAAAGCCTGCGCCCGCTGGGCCAGGTACTGAGCCGGCCCGACGTACAGCAGGCCTTCGGCGTTCCCCATCCCTTCCTGCTTACACAGATTGCCTTGGGACAAGGCTATTTCGTGGAGGAGATGCGACAGCACTTTCCCGACCTGTTGCCCGTGATCGCGCAGTTGCGCAGCGCCGCGGAGCATCAGTTGCCCCGCCCGCTGGCCGAAGAGTTACATGCAGACCGCCATTACCAGGCGGCCACCCTTTTCGAAAGTGCCACACGCCTCGGTGCGCCGCACGAAGGCCACGGCTGGCGCTATTGGTTGGACGAGCTGTTCCTGCATCCGCAATGGGGCCTGCTCGGCAGCCTCGCCGTCTTTGCCGCCGTGCTGTTCGTCGTGTTCGAGGTGAGTGCCTGGCTGGACGGTCTCACGGCTGCACGCCTCATCGAGCTCGCCGAAGGCTGGCAACCGCACTCCACTGCGGGCGTGGTCGCCCGCGCCATTGCGGACGGACTCATCGGCCTGGTGGGCATCGTGGTGCCCTACATGATTCCGCTGGTGATGCTGCTGATCGCGCTGGAGCAGGCGGGCGTAATGCAGCGCATCGCCTTCGTGGTGGACCGTGGCTTCCATCACGTGGGACTGCACGGCAGCGTGGCCGTACCGTTCCTGCTAGGCCTTGGCTGCAACGTGCCGGCGCTGTCTGCGGTAGCCACGAGCACGCGCGGGCGCGCGCGCGTGGTGGCCTCGGTGCTGATCACCTTCGTGCCTTGCTCAGCACGCTCAGCCATCATCCTGGCGCTCGCGGGCAAATACCTCGGCGCCGGCGGCGTACTGGCCATATTCCTGCTCACCGTCACGGTGATCGCCGTCGTGGGACGGCTGCTCGCCAGTCGCCAGCCGGAGACTGGCCCCGGCCAGGTGCTGGAGATCCCGCCGTATGCCCTGCCCGAGCTGCGCAGCCTCTTGAAGACCACCTGGGCCCGTACCGAAGATATCCTGACCATTGTCACGCCCCTGCTGGTGGGCGGCAGCGTGGTACTCGCCCTGCTCAGTCACTTCGGCGCCGACGCTATCATCAACTTCCTGCTCACGCCGATCACCTCGTGGTGGCTGGGGCTGCCGGTGGTGCTGGGCCTGCCCATCCTGTTTGGTGTGTTGCGCAAGGAGCTGTCGCTGCTGATGATCTACCAGGCGCTCGGCAGCTTCGAAGTGAGTGAGATGCTCGACACTGTGCAGATCACGGTGTTCCTGCTGTTCCTCACCTTCTATGTGCCCTGCGTATCCACCTTCGCGGTGATGCTCAAGACCATCGGCCGCAAGGAGGCCTTGGCCTCCATCGGCATCTCCGTGGGCGTCGCCCTGCTGGTGGCAGGCGTCGTGCGCCTGCTGCTCGAATCCGCGCGCTGGCTGTTGTAGGAATGGTGTCCTGGAGGCGAATCACTTCGCCCCCAGGGCGATCGGCCACAGGACTCGCAACGCCCTTGCCGTTCCAATAGCGCCAAGGGCCCCGCTCTGTGGACACGATCTCGCGCCGCACCGGCTGCGATCTTGCAAGGAAATCCGGGGGCCGGGCCAGCCAACATTCTGCTAGCCTCATGCGTAGAGCCGGGCGATGGAGGGCCCTGCGACGAATACCGCCATGGAAACCGGACCGCAGTCCGCCCGCGGCATCTACCGCCACCGCCTGCCGGTGCGCATCACCCATTGGCTGAATCTCGTCATTCTCGTGGTGATGCTCGGCAGCGGGCTGCAGATCTTCAACGCTCACCCGGCACTGTACTGGGGCGAGCGTTCCGACCCGAGCCACGCCTGGCTCGCCATGGCGGCGCGCACCCATCCGGAGACCGGCGAGCGCCAAGGCATCACGCGCCTGTTCGGGCGTGAATACGACACCACGGGCATACTGGCCCTGTCCGCGGGTACGCCGCGCGGATTTCCCGCCTGGAGTACCATCCCCAGCGACCACTGGCTCGCCATGGGCCGGCGTTGGCACTTGTTCTTCGCCTGGTTATTCGTCTTGAACGGGATCGCCTACCTGACCTGGGGACTGGCCACGCGCCACGTCAGCCGCGACCTGTGGCTACACAGCACCGAGGCTCGCCACCTGCCCCGCACGTTCAGGCGTCATCTGTCACTGCGTGCAGTGCGTGCCGATGTCGAACAGGGTTACAACCCGTTGCAGAAGATTGCCTACCTCTTGGTGATCTTCGTACTGGCGCCGCTGATGGTGCTCACCGGCCTCGCCATGTCACCCTGGCTCGACGCCGCCTTCCCCGTGCTGGTGTCCCTGTTCGACGGCCGACAGTCCGCCCGCAGCATCCATTTCATAATTGCGTTCGGCCTGCTGGTGTTCACAGTGATACATGTGCTCATGGTGTTCGCCGTTGGACCTATCCGGGAACTGCGCGCCATGTTCACCGGCCGCTTGCCACCCCGGCAAAACGAATCATGAGGTCCCGCCCATCCATGGATCGGCGTCGCGTCCTGCGCTTGCTTGGGCTGGGTGGGCTGCTTTCCCTGACCGGATGCGACCGCTTGTCGCAAAGCCGCTGGTTTCCGCGTGTGCTCGGCAAGGCGGAGCAGTTCAATCACCGCCTGCACCACGCCCTCGCGCGCCGCGACAGCATGGCCCAGGAATTCACCGAGGCGGACCTGTCACCCGTCTTCCCCAGTAACGGCACGCGCCAGCCCGTCGATGCCGATTACCGGCTCCTCGCCGCCCGCAACTTTGCCGACTGGCAGTTGCCTGTCTCGGGACTGGTACGAAACCCACGCAGCTATTCGCTGGCGGACCTGCGAGCCCTGCCCTCGCGCACCCAGATCACCCGACACGATTGCGTGGAGGGTTGGAGCGCCATCGCAAAATGGCGCGGGGCGCGCTTGGCCGCTCTCCTGGACGCGGTGCACCCGCTACCGCAGGCCCGTTACGTGGTGTTCTATTGCTACGACACCATGGATTTCGGTGGCGCTCGCTATTATGAGAGCATCGACCTAGAAGACGCCTTCCACCCGCAAACCATCCTCGCCTACGACTGGAATGACCAGCCGCTACCGGTCCCTTACGGCGCGCCGCTACGTCTGCGCGTCGAACGACAACTCGGCTACAAGATGGTGAAGTTCCTGCGCGGCATGGAACTGGTGGAAAGCTTCGATGCCATCGCAGGCGGCAACGGCGGCTATTGGGAAGACCGTGGCTATGAGTGGTATGCGGGGATCTGAGACATCACTCTGGCTGCGCGACATCACCATCGTGCTCAGATATCGCCAAACTGGAAGTTCTTCTCCCGGAATAAGTGCAGGCACGCATTCACCACATTCCCGTCGTATAGCCGGCCCTTGTTTTGTTCTACCTCCGCCAGTGCCGCCTCCAGACCGAGCGCCTCGCGATACGGGCGAAAAGTGGAGATGGATTCGACCACATCCGCCACCGCGATGATGCGTGCACCGAGCAGAAGCTCGTTACCGCGCAACTGGTTCGGATAGCCCGAACCATCCATGCGCTCATGGTGCTGCAATACCATGAGCGCCACGGGCCAGGGAAATTCCGTGGACTTGAGGATGTCGTAACCAATCTGCGCGTGCGTCTTCACCAATTCATACTCGATGCTCCCCAGCTTGCCGGGATAGCTTAAGATCTCGGCCGGTATGTGGATCTTGCCGATGTCATGGATGCTCGCTGCCAGGGTGATGCCGTGCATCTCATCGCGTGAAAGCGCGAGTTCCTCGCACAGGCGGTGTGTAAGCGCCGCCACGCGCCGTTGGTGCCCGGCCGTGTAGGGATCGCGCTTCTCGATGGTGTGCGCGATAGCCTGCACGGTAGCCTCCATACTGTTCTCCAGCCGCTCCAGGTAATCCCTTCGTTCCTCCTCCAGGCGGCGATGCTCACTGATGTCCTGGATGGCACCGTCCCAGACGATGCCGCCATCCGCCCGCGGGCTGGGCATGGCATTGCACAGCAGGTATTGGTCTTGTCCCTCCAGATCCGTGCCACGGAAAATGCGATGAAGGCGCCCCTTTCCCGCCATCATGGCTTCTTCGAAATCCGCCCTCTCGTCTGCCTGCAAGCGGGCGAAAAATTGCTCTGGTTCCGCAAGCAGTTGCTCGGGCGAAAGCCCGAGCGTAGCCCGTGAACCACCACTGACGTAGGCAAATTCCAGGCTGCCGTCGGGATAACACACCAGCTGGAACAGCATCTCCGGAACGTTATCCGCCATGGCCAGGAAGCGCCGTTGCGAAGCCAGACGCGTGAGCGTGGAGCTGAACAGCCCGGCGATGGCCAGATAGAGGTTCAGCGTATCCCGTGAAGCCGGAGCGCTGCCGCGCTTGCCGAGCACCATCACGAACGAGGTCTTGCCATCCACCGACAAGGGCAGGAACACCGTGCAGTACTCATCCCCAAGCCGGAGCATCTCGGAAGCGATGAACCCGCTGTCGATGACCTGCAACACCAGTTCGGTCGCCACCGTGCGCAGCTTGCGACATGCTTCATGATCGCCTGCACAATGATGGAACACAGGATGCCTGCCATGGCGTGGCGCCGCGAAGGCGACCACATCGGCATCCAGGATGTGCAATGCCACGCTGCCGAGCTCGGCCCAGACCTCCTGGCGTGGGTCCAAGGCAGCCAAATACTGTGCCGTCCGCATGACGGCATCGAGCCTTTTCCTCATACGTGTTTGCCCATCCTGCGCGCAGGCACTGTGTCCACGCTCCGTGACGACTGGGCAGCGCATGGACTTACTCCTTTTCTTCACGCGCAGAAACCAACGCCCTGACGTTCTCGGGACGGGACTCGAGTGGTACTTCCGAGCCGGATGAGAGCATGAAACCGCCACGTCCGGTGAAGCTTTCGCACAGGGCGGACGCATCGCGGAATACCTGCTCGGGCGAGCCGAGCACCAGGTCCATGGGTTTGATGTTTCCGACCAGTACCGTGGTGGGCAATACCTCTCGCGCCTCGGCCGCAGGCACTTCATAGTCGAGACTGATGATCTGTACGCCTGCTTCCGGGCAATAGCGAAGCAGCGGTTGTATGTGCCCCGGGATGTTCAACCACCCCGGCGCACCCGCCTGGCGGAACGCGCCGAAGATGCGGGTGAGACGCCGCAGCAGGAATTCACGGAAAAACTGTGCTGGCACGATAGACGGCGATGAGGAAGGATCGAACACCATGGGAACATGTGCGCCGGCGCGGATCTGGGCGATACCGTAGCGGATCACCACGTCCGTCGCAAAGTCGAGTAGCCGTTCGAAATCATCGGGGTGATCGGCAGCAAAGTAAAGCGCGTCCTGCATGCCCATAATCTGGGTAACCAGTGTCATGGGTCCCTCCAGAGCACTCACGATTACGAGGCGATCGCCGACTTGTGCAGACAGCAACGAGAGTGCCTCGAGGATCTGGGGCATGCGCCCGTCCTTTTCCGGATCGGGTACGACCAACCGTCCAGGGTCGTCACCTGCCTTGAACGCGTATTCCAGTACCTCCGGATAGCTGTCGCGGCCAAAACGCAGCTTCGAGCCAACGGCCTCCGTTTCCACGAAGGCGTCCATATAGACGTAGACCGCATCGGTTCCGTAGAGTGCCTGGGCCTCAAGCTGGCAGCGGGCCAGCAAGGCGCCATCGCGCAGGTACTCGTCGAGCCCGACACCCGCCAGCACGGCCGCGTGACCAAATACCAGCGGTATGGCGGGTATGCGATCGGCGGCCTGGAATGCGGCAGTTGCGCGGAAGCGTTCCAGTCCATTCATGGGCGGGCCTGCACCAGTTGGTCGAGATAACGGGCACCGTCAAAGGCGGTCTCGGCCACGTAGTCCACGTTCAGGCTCTCAGCAGAGGCCTGCTTGAGCGCGGCACCACCGGCTACCACCTTCACCTGTTCCAACCCCTTCGCCTTCAGCGCATCACGCAATTTCCGTACCTGGGGCACCACGGAGGTGATCAGGCCGCTGACCAGCACGGCGGCCGCAGACTCCCGCTCCGCCGCATCCACCACGTCTTGCGACGGGCAATCCTTGCCGAGGTCCACCACACGGTAGCCCTTGCCGGTCAGCACCATCTTCACGATATTCTTGCCTAGATCGTGAATGTCACCCTCGGGCGTGGCGATGACGAACGTGGCCTTGCCTTGCGGCAACGGACCACCTGCAGGATAGAGTTCCTTCACCACGGCCGACACCGCGCGCCCGACCAGCATGATCTCCAACAGGTTGAAGCCCTCGACCGTGCACTTCTCGTCCAGTTGCCGCATGGCGCTTTCGAGGCCTGCGGTGACGATATGCTCGGGTGTCACGCCGGCCGCCAGCAGCCTCCGCGTCTCCGCGAGCGCACAGGCGTGGTCACCATCCAGCAGTGCCGACATCAGAAGGCCCAACTCACTGCCCACGTGCTCGCTCATGGCTTGGCGCCCCCAAACGCCCGCTAACATCTTTGGTGAAAGCATAGCGCCGTGATTCCACGGGGCTGCTCAGTAATGAAGCTCCAGCGAGCACGTTCCTGTGGCTCGACCGCATGCCCCGGCGGGATTCCCTGCCCGTGGTGGAACCGACATCATCCGCCCTGGAGGTCTTGTCCAACGCCACCGCGTCGTCCTTCCCCTGCGCCTCGGGGGCTTGCTGCAGCGCATCAGCGCCGGGCTGCAACACCAGGCGCACATACACGGGAAAATGATCAGAACCAAACCGGGGCAAGCGCCGGATGTCGGCGAGCAGGAAATGCTCGGAGTGAAACACGTGGTCCAGCGGCCACCGCATCAGCGGCACCTTGGCATTGAAGGTGTTGAACATGCCGCGGCCCCGGCGCGGGTCGAGCAGGCCGCAGATCTTCTGGAACAACCGCGTCGTGTACGACCAGGCCACATCATTCAGATCGCCCGCGACGATCGCAGGCCCTCCACGCGCCTTCACCTCGCGACCCACCATCAGCAATTCCGCGTCCCGCGGCAGTGAGGAATCCGCTTCCGTGGGCGACGGTGGTTCCGGATGCAGGCAGTGCAGCCACACCCGCGCCCCTGACGGCAATTGCACCTGCGTGTGCATGGACGGTATACCGTCGCGCAGCAGAAATTTCGTCTCGGGTTCAACCAGCAGCAAGCGTGAATATAACAGCATGCCGTATTCGTTTTCCAGGGGACGCTTCACCTGGTAAGGCCATGCTGCTTCGAGCGGCTGCATCCGCTCTTCCCACCAGGCGTTCGGTTCCAGAAGCAGAATGATGTCGGGGCGCAGCTCGTACGCCAGCACGAGCAACGCGTCCGTGGCGCGGTTATCCATGAGCACATTGGCAATGAGCAACGACAGCGTGGATTCCGGCGCGGAATCGCGTGCATCGAGGACCTCCTGCGGAGCGAGCGGCGTGTAGGGAAAAACGTGCGCTGTCTGGATGATCGCGGCCGTGGATGCCGCTACCAGGGCGAGTGCTCCGGGCCAGCTGCTTGCCGGGCCCACGACCAGCAGGAGCCCAATGTCGATCAGGGCAAGCAGCAAGACTTGTAGACGCGGAAAGTCAAAAACACGAATCCACCACGCCTCCCGCCGCATCAACGGGATGACACTGCTCACGAACACCACGATTGCGATCAGAATAAGGATGAAGCACACAGGCCCTCTCCCCCCAAGGCATGGCCCCGGTCCCCTGCCAGAAAAGCTTATCTGCTCTTGGGCCGTCGCAAATTCAGGATTCCTGCAACCGTGCGAGCACCGCGTAGCATCCCGTGTGGCCTTGAACAGATGACAGAGGCAGCCGCTTGCTCAGTGTGTCGCCCCGCTCAGATTGAGCCCTACCACGCCGATAAGAATCAATAGGATGCTGCCGATCTTCATGAGCGAAACAGTTTCCTGGAAATAAAGGATCCCGACAGCCGTGATCAGGACCGTCCCCACCCCGGACCAGATCGCGTAGGCAACACTGATCTCGATCTTCTTCAGTGCCAGCGTCAGCGCCGCGAACGAGGCGGCATAGAAGATGAAGATCAACACCGAAGGCGTAAACCGGCTGAAGCCGTCGGAGAGTTTCATGGACGTGGTGCCGGCGACCTCCAGGAGGATGGCGCCGACGAGCAGGAACCAATGGTGCATCGATGGAACTCCGCACACCCTCGCCGCACACCCCAGGATGGGGCACGACAGTATTGCAGGGCTGAAACTCAGGTATCCTAGCGAATACCGCTGGCCCGGCGGAAGACGCCTACCGGAAGACACCAGACGTGGAAGGGATAAGGCCCCAGAGCGCTGCTGTAGAAAGGCAGTTTTCCGGAAGCAAAGAGAGAGACCTGGCAGCCCCGCTATCCTAGAAACCGGTTCCGAAGAACCATTCCCTTAGACCGGAGGCTTTGCGCCCTCTCTTTTCAGAGAGTTTGCTTTTCGCAGGCCTTGCTGTATGTCTAGCCCAGCGCGACGGGTTGTCAAACCCACCCCGCCGCATGGCGCTTCGACATCCTCCCCGACCTTCGGGGATAACACGGTGGGGCTTACATCATGCCCTCAAGTGCCGACACGAGCGCGGCGCACTCGGCATCGGTGCCGACGGTGATGCGCAGGAACTGCTCGATGCGTGGCTGTCTGAAGTGACGCACGATGATGGCACGTTCGCGCAACTGCTGCTGCAGCACTGCGGCATCGTGGCGTGGATGTCGCGCGAAAACGAAGTTTGCGGAGGACGGCAACACCTCGAAGCCCAATCGCACGAGCCCATCCACCAGTTGCCCACGCGTACGCACGATGGCGGCGCAGGTCTGCTCGAAATACTCCCGATCCTCCATGGCGGCGACCGCACCGGCGAGTGCAAAGCGGTCGAGCGGATACGAGTTGAAGCTGTTCTTGATGCGTTCCAGTCCCTCGATGAGCGCGGCATCCCCCACGGCGAAGCCCACGCGCAGCCCGGCCAGTGATCGGGATTTCGAGAACGTCTGTACCACCAACAGGTTGGGGTAGTGCCGCACCAATGGAATGGCCGATTCACCGCCGAAGTCCACATAGGCCTCGTCCACCACCACCACGGAATCACGGTTGGACCGCAACAGGTCCTCGATGGCGGCCACGGGAAGCGCCCGTCCGGTGGGGGCATTGGGATTGGGGAAGATGATGCCGCCGTTCGGACGTGCATAATCACGCAGATCGACAGCGAAGCCGGCATCCAGTGGCACGGTGTCGAAGGCGATGCCGTACAGGCCGCAATAGACGGGATAGAAGCTGTAGGTCACGTCCGGGAACAGCACCGGCTGTGCATGCCTGAGCAGGCCCTGGAATACGTGGGCAAGCACCTCATCCGACCCGTTGCCCACGAAGACCTGGTCCGCCGCCACACCGTAGTACGCCGCCACCGCTGCCTTCAGCCGATCGGCATTGGGGTCCGGGTAAAGCCGCAGGGTCTCTGCCGCTTCCGCGCGCAAGGCTTCGATCACCCGCGGTGACGGGCCGTACGGATTCTCGTTGGTATTGAGTTTGATGAGATTGAGGATCTTCGGCTGCTCGCCCGGCACGTAGGGCGTCAGGGAATGGACGACGGGACTCCAGAAGCGGCTCATGGCGATTTACGGTTTCAGTGGCTCGGGGGCGGCGGTACCGGTGCGCAAGGGCGCTATTCTGCCGCAAGTCGGGCGCGACCCAAAGCCGGATCCGTGGTACGGGCCGCGCTATGGTTCTTTCAGGACCGCACGCGAGGGAGTTGCTCATGCCCGAAGCCCCCATCCATGCCGCGCCGGCATCGCTGCGCAGCGCCCTGGAGTATTACGCGCAGACGGATGCCTCGACCATCGAGGCGCGCCTCGCCGCGCTGGAACGGGAGTGGGATCTGGACCGGGCTCTGGAAACGCACGCCGCACTCACCGGCCTGGCCTCCCTGCTCCTCACCGCGGCCCGTGGCATCACATGGTCCTGGCTACCAGTGGCGGTGTTCTCCATACTGCTGCAACAGGGACTGCAGGGCTGGTCACCACCGGTCCCGCTGTTGCGCCGGCTTGGCTTTCGCAGCCGCAAGGATATCGACCAGGAGATCCTCGGCCTGATGCTGCTGCACGGCGACTTTCGCGATGTGCTCACCCCGACCGTGTCCGGTGACCGTGCCGAGCGGGTACGCCGGGTGCTGCAGGGCGGGCGTGGCACGCCGCCGCAGGAAAGGCCGGAAACCAAGTGGCACAAGAAATTCCGCGATGCACGCACGGCGGCGAGCAAGCCCCCACGCGCCGGCACGGTGATCGCCGGCGACGTACGCGCCGAGAACTTCATTGAACACGTGAGGCGCCTCTGGCCGGCGGAGGACCAGCAACTGGACAAGGCGCTGCGCTCGGTGCTGGCCCACCTCAAGTGGCGACTCTCACCGGGGCTGGCCCGCCCGCTCTTCGAACACCTGCCGCGCACCATCGCCAAAGCTGCGGAGAGCGAACCACCTCACGGCTTTGCCCTCGGCGAGCCCAAGCACCGCGTGGACGCCAATGAATTCTTCGAGGAGATCACCGCCGAAACCGGTCTGGCGCGGGATGAGGCGGAAAAGGCGACCCTCGCCATTTTCTCTTCCGTGAAACACCACATTCCCTCGGCGCAAAACCGTGCCATGCTACCCAAGGGCCTCAAACGGGTCTGGCTGCACGCCTGAGGCACGATGCACAGGGGGCGCCGCCCTGAGGACATGCGCGGAACGCCCTCTGGCGGTTTCTGGCGCTGGCAGTGGCAACGCTGGCGGCAGGGCCTGCCGCGTGAACCGGCCAGTGGCTATCGCTTCGCCGTAGCCGAGCCGGACCTGGCCTTCCTTGGGGCAAACCGCCGTTGGCCCACGGTCACCTGGATCGGTCATTCCACGCTGTTATTCCAGCTCGATGGCCTGAACCTGCTCACCGATCCCCAGTTCAGTCCACGTGCTTCTCCCGCCCCTTTCCTGGGGCCGCGGCGGCGTGTGCCGCCGGTACCGCCGCTGCAGTCATTGCCACACATCGACGTAGTGCTGCTGTCACACAATCATTACGATCACCTGGACCGGGCCAGCATACGCTCCCTGGTGCAACAACCGGGTGGATCACCCTACTTCTTCACACCGCACGGCATGGGGCGCTGGTTCAAACGCCAGGGCGCGGGAGAGGTGGTGGAAATGGACTGGTGGAGCGAGGCACCGTTCCGCGACCTGCGCCTCCATTGTGTCCCCGCGCGCCACTGGAGCGCGCGCACCGCATTCGATCGCAATCGCAGCCTCTGGTGTGGCTGGGTCGTGCGCGGCTCGTTTCAAATCCTGTTCGTAGGCGACACCGGTTATTCAGAGCAGTTTCGCGAAATCCACCGGCAGCTCGGACCTATGGACCTCGCCGCCATACCCATCGGCCACTATGAGCCGCGCTGGTTCATGCAGGCTTCGCACGTAGCCCCGGAAGAGGCCGTACAGATCGCCTTGGACCTGCATGCGCGCCGCGCCATCGGCATCCACTGGGGCACCTTCCCACTCACGGACGAACCGCTGGACGAGCCACCCCGGCGGCTGCGCGTGGCGCTGGAGACGGCCGGGTTACCGGCGGATATTTTCCTGGTGCTTGCCCGCGGTGAGACACGCCGCATCGATACCCTGTTGTCGGACTCTCCGGTGGGCAGTCATTGAAGGTGGATTGTTCGGCCGCTCTACTAGCTTGGGCAACATTACACCGAACGCCCAAAGGAAAAACCTGGTACCCGCATGAGTGATCCGGGCCGGCTAACCTCCTCGCTCGCTCGATTCACCTGTGTCGATAAGCGAGCGCTCATCACCGATTGCGACCCCCACGGAGCATCTTTATACTCCATCGGTCTCACCAACCAAGACAAGGAAGGTCTTGCCTATGACCTATGGAATCGTCAATCCCAGCCCCGAACAGCAACGCGCCTGGAAACAGCAACCCTGGGGCAGAATCATTCAGCAGGTCGACCACTTCCGTGAGCTGTTCCTGGGACAAGACGTCCGGGCAAAGCGACTGATGCGCGTCACCTTTTCCGACCAGGCCGTGGCGATGCTGGAGAGCATGAACCGATTCGATCTGGTCAAGGTGCTCGACGAGATCATCGACCTGACCTACAACCCCAGCCCCAACGGCCACCGCCGCCACTGGCGCAACCCCTGGCTGCGCTTCATCAAGAGCCGGTATCCGTTTCCTCACTATCACTACATGATCGAGTACGCGGTGAGGCCCGACGGCGGGATAGCGGTGCGGGAAGTGTATTTCGACGAACTCCTCGCCGGCCCCACGGAGCCCATTCCCACGAACGCAACATGCTCTATAACGTGAAACGGGACAAGGGTATGCGCTACGACCGACCGATGACCAAAGAGGACACCCGCCAGCTTCCCGGCGCCTGGCGGCTTGGGAAACCGGGTACATGGTAGCGGTACGCTCCTGTCACGGCTTCGCGCCAATCTGCGCAAGGCGCAAATTGAACTAGTGCACGGGCGCAACAACCCCTTCGACGTGGTACCCAATGTCGCCGGGGCCAACAATCTGCGCTTGAGCGGCCTCTGGCGTTCCTTGCAGTTGATCGGGCGGGTGTTCAGCGACAACAGCGGCCACGCGGGCATCAGCCCGCATACGCTGCCCTATCTCGGCATCCGCACTTACCAGAAACAGTTGGAACTGAGTGGCTACACCAAGGAGGCCCAACGGGTGCAGCGCTATATCGCCCAACGGGATCAAAGGCGCCAGAAGCGGCGACTGGAAAGCGTAGCATGAGTTTCTTCACTTACGTCTTCGGCAAGGGTTACACGGGCGGTCCGGACTTCAGTACGCTGGAAACCTTCCGCTTCGACCTGGACGGTGCCGAGCTGAGATTATCCGTACCGCCCAGCAATACCGCCCTGCCTCGGGGTGAGATAAACATCAACCTCCCGTTTCGCTCCCCGGGCTGGTTCGAAGCCCATTGCGAGCAGCAGGCCAACCACTTCCACGTGAGGGTGTTTGGGAACGTCTGGGCCTATATTGGCCCACCTTAGCGGGCCTGGCCCGACCCCACCTTTGGCGTCCTCAACCTCCGCGTCGCCATCAAACGCACGCTACCCGGCAAGGTGCTGGATGTGAACAACCGGGACACCCTGGCCGAGGCCATCCGCTGGGACTACGAGTGGTATTTCGAAATAGCTGAGCCTGGGAAATATGGCCGAGGGCGCAACCGTGAAGCCCGGCGCAAGGCTGAGGAGGTGTACAAGGCCCGTACCTCACCCGAGGAACTAAAACGCATTCAGACGGACGCCTATCTGACGCGCGCGCTTCAGGAGATCCCCGCTCAGTTCGAAACCCGCCATTACGGTAACCAAGAGTGGCTTTACTACGCACTGGAACACGAGTCCAATACTACCGCCCACTACTACTGCCAGCCGCTGGATGAGCACTACTATCTCTGCGTGCGATTCGGTTATGGAATTGACCTGTCTGCCTACTTCCATCTCTGGCAGGCTGATGCCGAAGCGGCTGAACAGCGCATCATCGAAACGGTGAAGCTGAGTTTTCCCAATCGCTTGCCCGCACCCGAAGAGAAGCCTGCAGGCGGGTTGAGGGAGAGTGACGCTCGCTGAGTGCCGATCAGCGATTGCGATTTTTTATCCCGAGCCGGGATCTCTGGGCCTCCTCCGTTTTTCGTGTCACGAGCTAGACGCCGCCTGACCTGCTGACACCCCGACGGGGCACAACGCCTTCAGCGTCTTCACACTCGGTGCGCAAGGAATCGATCGAGATGATTCGCGAAGGCCTGACGGTCTGCCTGCGATAGTGCAGCCGGACCGCCGGTCTGGACGCCGCTCTCGCGCAACCCGCTCATGAAGTCGCGCATGGACAGGCGTTCACGGATGTTGTCCACGTCGAATGGTTCACCGCGTGGACTGAGGACATGGGCCCCGCGTTCAATCACGCGGGCGGCCAGGGGAATGTCGGCCGTGATGACCAGATCGCCGTCCCGCACTTCGCAGGTGATACGATCATCCGCCATATCGAAGCCTGCGGCCACCTGCATGCGCCGGATGAATCGTGAGGGCGGCGTGTGCATGGGTTTGTTGGCCACCAGCGTCAGGACTACCTGCGCCCGTACGGCGGCGCGGAACAGGATTTCCTTGATTGCTGCCGGACAGGCATCGGCATCGACCCAGATACGCATCTCAGCGCTTCCCTTTTGCCTGCGCTCGATGCACCCGCCGGTGCCTGCTACCGACAGCAGGACACGCCGGTGCCGTACCCGCCGTGGATGGCTCCGGCGCAAACGCCTGCTTGCGTACCTCCTGTTTGGGCAGCAATCCCTTCAGTTCCGTTTCCGTGAGATTGCGCCAATGGCCCGGTTTGAGGTTGCCGAGGCGCACGTTGATGATGCGCACGCGCTGCAGCCGGCGCACATCGTAGCCGAACACCTCACACATGCGCCGGATCTGGCGATTGAGCCCCTGGGTGAGGATGATGCGGAACACGTTCTTGCCCATGCGCGTCACGCTGCACGGCTTGGTGCTCGTGCCGAGGATGCGCACACCGCCCGCCATGCCGCTGAGAAATCCCTCAGTGACAGGCCTGTCCACGGTCACCACGTATTCCTTTTCGTGGTTGTGCTCCGAACGCAGGATCTCGTTGACGATGTCACCGTTGTTGGTGAGCAGGATGAGGCCATCGGAATCCTTGTCGAGTCGTCCGATGGGGAAGATGCGTTCAGCATGCCCCACGAAATCGATGATGTTGCCTGGCACGTGACGCTCGCTGGTGCAGGTGATGCCGACGGGCTTGTTGAGGACAATGTATACGGGTTGGCGCTTGGCGCCGACCACCCGTCCGTCCAGGCGGACTTCATCGCCCGCGTTCACCTGCGTGCCGAGCCTCGCCCTGGCGCCATTGACCGTCACCCGCCCCGTCTCGATCCACACATCTGCCTCCCGCCGCGAGCAGACGCCGGTTTCGCTGATGAACTTGTTGAGTCGCATGGGGGGAACCGGAGTCGGGGATGGCATATTGTCCGCCTGTCTCCCATCGGCCGCAAACCTGCCGATTTGCCGGGAATCATCTCCCACGCTCTCGTGTCGGCTCACCCGGCCCGTTCACTGCCGGGTGACAGCGACCGCGACACCGTCTGCGAGGGTGTTGTCGGGGTGGGTAATAACCACCTCGCCTTGTTCCAGGCCGCTCAGCACCTGCACCTGGACGCCGCCGCGCTGGCCGATGGTGACGTTGCGGCGCTTGGCACGGCCGTCCTCGATGACGAACACTGCCCACGCGCCGTCTACGCGGAACAGGGCGCTGGTGGGTATCTGCAGCACGTCGTCCGCCTCCCAGACGATGAAGCGCGCCTCCACGCGATAACCGTCGCCCAGGCGTTCCCACTGCGCGCGGGGTGAGGTGAAGTCGGCGATTACGTTCACGCGCTGTTCCTCCACGCCCAGTGCCGAGATCTTGGTGAAGCCCACGGGCTCCACCCGGCGCACGCGGCCTTCCACCGCCGCACCGCTGCCCCAGCGCTCGAACAGCACGCGCATGCCGGGGGCGATGCGCACGGCGTCGCTGGAAAGCACGTCCACCACGGCTTCGAGCGCTGCCGGGTCGCCCACCTCGATCAGCGCCTGTCCGGCACCCACCAGTCCTTCGCTTTCCCGCAGCACGCGCAGCACGCTGCCGTCCACGGGCGAGCTCACGGCGATGGGCTCGCCGGCCGGTGTGGTGGACGGATCGGCGTAACGCAGGGCAGTGCGCGCCGCCTCCAGTTCATGACTTGCCACCTGCACGGCAAATTCGGCCGAGCGTCCCGCAGCCTCGGCGGTCTGCTGTCGCACGCGGGCCTGATCTTCCGCCTCGCGCGATACCAGGTTGTCCTCGGCCAGCTGGCGAATGCGTTGCAGTTCCCGGCGCGCGAAGTCCGCCTCGCTGGCCGCGGCCCGGGCCTGTTGCCGCGAGCGCAGCAAGGCCGCTTCGGCGGCCGCGACCCGCGCCTCCGCCGCCGCCCGCGTGCGCGGGTCGAGCACGCCGGCGCGCGGCGGTTCAATCCACACCAGCGGCGCCGCCCTCGCCACCGCATCGCCCACCTTCAGCTCGATACGTCGCGCATAACCCGCCACGGGCGCCGAGATCACGAAGCGATCGATGACCCGCGTCCTGCCCTCCTCCTCCACGGTCACCTGCAAGGGCGCCCGACTTGCCTGGGCCGCTTCCACCGGTCGCGCGCGCGGCCAGTAGCCCCACACCAGCCCGCCGGCGATGATTACCAGCAGTCCGGTCCAGATGATTCGTCTGCGCGTACGCGCCTGCATCATTCCCTCGTTTTCAGAACGCTGATGAGATCCAGGTGATCGAGCCGCCTGCGCACCGCGAAGGCCGACGCGGCGGCCGCCAGCAGCACCACCGTGACGGCGAAGGCATAGGTGTCCGGCTCGATGACCAGGGGCACTCGGTACAATTCATTGTCGACGGCGCGGGCGATATACCAACACAAGCCGTAGCCGATGGCGAGCCCCAGGGGAATGGCCGCCAGCACCAGCAGCGCCAGTTCACCCAGCAGCACGTACGAAATCTCCCCGCGCGTGAAACCGAGTACGCGCAGGCTGGCCAACTCGCGGCTGCGCTCGGTGAGGGTGATGCGCGCGGCGTTGTAGACGATGCCCAGGGCGATGATGGTGGAGAACACGCTGGCCACGAAGGTGAAGAACAGCATGGTCTCGTCCATGGTCTCGTGGAAATTCGCGATCTCGTGCTCGCGGATGCCGATGCCCGAGATACGCGGAATCTCCTTGATGCGCGCGTAGATCTCGTCGGCATGGGCCTGATCGATGGCGAGCATCACACCAGTGATGGCGTGCCCCTCCCGCAGGATGCGGTTGAGCGCCTCCAGGTTCATGTAGGTGAACGCGCCCAGCAGCTTCGGCACCACAGCCGCCACCGGCACCTGCCGCACGGGCCGGCGCCCGTCGAGGAACTCCACGGTGAGGACGTCGCCGGCCTGCACGCCCAGCTGCCGGCTGAGGAAATCATTGATGACAATCCCTTCCGGCGGCAAAGCCACGGGGCGCAGCGCAAGCTCATCGATGACGCGTTGCAACTCACCGCCGGGTTCCAGTCCCACCATGGCGGTGCGATAGCGGCGGTGCTCGTGGTGCAGGCGCACCGGCACCCAGCGAAACACCTCACCGTAGTGCACGCCCGGCAGGCTCTCCAGGCCGTACAGCGCGCGGCGCGAGGTAGGCTCGATGAAACTGAGCGACACATCCTCACGCTGACCGAGGCCGAACTGCAGGTACATGGAATGGGTGACCGAGTCACCCTGGAAGCGGCCGGTCATCAGGATACCCACCGCGAAGGCCACGCCGATCACCGACATCAGGGACTTGTACGGCCGGTTGCCCAGGTGGCGCAGGATCATGCGGGTGGGCGCGCCCATGATCCGCTGCAGGCCCAGGCGCTCCACCAGCGTGGTGTGATAGAGCGCCGGCGCCTCAGGCCGCATGGCCTCGGCCGGGCGCATGCGTGCCGCCGCGCGCACCGCGGCCAGCGCACCCAGCAGTCCCGCGCCCGCGCTGATGGCAAATGCAGCCAACACGAATCCCGGCGCCACGTGAAAATTCAGAAAGGGAAGCTCGAACAGGTCCTGATAGATGTTGCTGAACCAGAAACCCAGCACCGCGCCGACGACGACGCCGAGGCCGGCCCCGAACGCGACGATCAGCAGCACCATCTGCACATAGTGTGCGGCGATGCGGGCATTGCCGTAGCCGAAGGCCTTGAGGGCGGCAATTTCATCGCGCTGGGTCCCGACCAGGCGATTGAGCACCACGTGCAGAAGAAAGGCCGCCACGCCCATGAAGATTGAGGGAAACACGCCCACCAGGCTGGCGAGCGTGCGCAGTTCCTGCACCAGGAAACGATGGGACGGCTGGTCCTCGCGATCGATGGCGCCGGTGCCGCCATAGGGCACGAGCAACGTGTCCAGGCGATCGATCACGTCCAGGACCTGCGCACCCGGCGCCAGGCCAAGCACCACATGATTGAACGCCCCCTCCAAGTCGTTGGCCGCGGCGAGCGGCGTGCGCGCCATCCAGAACACACCGAAGCGTTGGTAGTCCGGAAACAGGCCGCCCGGGCGCAACTGGTGGATGTACTCGGGCGACACCGCGGTGCCCACGATGACGAACTCCTTGCGGGTGCCGCGGAGAATCACGGCAAGCCGGTCCCCCAGGCGAAACCCGTGCGCCTCGGCGAAGGCCTGGCTCACCACGATCTCGTCGTCGCGTGCCGGATCCACGCCCCGGCCACTCATGAAATAGAGCCGGTTCAGCGGCGCCTCGCCTTCGTCAGGAATGGAGGTGATGAGGCCCGTGACCGGCTCGCGGAATCCCGGAATGTCCACGGTCACGTAGGTGACCACACGGGTGTCCACCCGCGCCACGCCCGGCAGTTCCTCGATGCGTGCACGCAGGCTTTCCGGTGCGCGCTTGAGCGGCGCGAACACCTCGGCAAAGCGGTAATTACGGTAGAAACTCTCCAGGCTCAATTGCAGCGAATCGAGCGTGGTGAGAAACATCATGAAGGTGGCCACACCTGCCGCCAGCACCATGGCGATGGCCACGGCCGACCCGCGCATCTGCCAGAAGTCGCGCAGCAGTTTCCTATGGAGGGCAGTCACGGCGCAGGGGTAGTTTCCGAAGGCGCGTGACGGAATTGTAGTGCGATCGGGATCAGGAATTAAACGGGACGAAGGGCATCAACGGGGAGTACGCGGAGAATTTGCTGCGGACCGGTGGGCAGGCCGGCAGATGCGTGATCCGATGGGTTGATGCCAGGAGGCGACGTGCCCCAAATCCGTGGTGTTGCGCCTGGAGGCGGAAACTGAATCCGGGCCGGATTTCCCGTGCCCGGATTCTGATGCCCTGTCAGTGACCGGGGTCATCTGCCCATGCAAGGCCCGCCGCCGCGGCGCCCGCGTGACTGCACCATGGTGTCGAGCTGTGCACGCTGCGCCTCGGTGAGGATGGCGTTGACCTCGTCGCGCATCTGTGCGCGCAGCATGATGCGCTCGGTCACGTGCTTTCCCTGCTTCTCGGCCAGCGGTTGCAAGGCCGTGGCGTCGGCACCTTCAAGCAGGGCATCGTTCAGCGCCTGGCGGTCCTCGCGCCACGTGTTCTGCTGCTTGCGTACCTTGTCACGTACGGCCTTGAGCTTTTCCTTCTGGTCAGGCGTTAGATCGTCCAGGCGATAGACGGCGGCCATGGCACTTCCGCCCGCCAGACCCATGCGGTCACAGCCACCAGGGCCAAAAGCCAGGGCAGAGCCGGCACCCGCGGTGAGCACGGCGCCCATCGCGAGTGCACCGATGATGCGGTGATTGCGTTTCATGTTGAACCCCTTTCGTAGTCATCCCGGTGTGCGGGTACGGGTCCAATCTACGCGGTGGGCGTGCAAACGTGGTTTGCGTGCGCGCGATGAAGTGCAAAGAAACGCAAGCCTCGCCGTCCATGCATGCAGGTACGCCGATGAATACAGCAAGGTAACCCTTGACCGCTGCGCGCACGCCCGCCACACGCCGTGGCTCCGCGTCACCGGCCCAATGCGATGCGGGCGAAGGGCACGAAACCTGGAGCAACTGGCATCGCGGCGGTAACCGCAGCGCCCCGATGCGGATGCCCGCCAGTACACCCCACACTAGCATCACCACCGGGCTCCAAAGCGGGCAAGCTCACGCACTCCAAAAAAAAGCCACTGGCCTGCCGACAACTGGAGTTCAAACCGCCAGGCACGTGCTATTCACGCTTTACCCGTATGGTTTTTTGTGATTCCGCTGTCCTGCGCATCGGGTGATGCAGGCCGTCTATAAGCGATAGGTAATACATCTTCCGCGGGATCAACACGGCAGTACCCGGTATACTAGACCGCTCTTAGACCTCTTCTTAAGGTCACTCATTAGCCGAATAGCGAAACCACATGCCCATCACTCTCTTCGACAACCGCAGCCACAAGTGCATCGCTTTCCCTGATCTGGTCAGCTGCGAATCCGATGACAAGAACAGCGAAGGAAATGCCTGTGAGAGCGTGCAGGCCAATCAATTCCTGATCGTCAACAACGAACATGCGGCACTCATCGATCCGGGCGGGAACCTCACCTACACGCGCCTGTTCATGGGCATCAGTGATTACGTGTTCCCCAAAAACCTGGATTACGTGATCGCTTCACACCAGGACCCCGACATCGTGGCGTCCCTGAACAAGTGGCTGGTGGGCACCCATTGCAAGGTGATTGTCCCCAATCTATGGAAGCGTTTCGTGCCGCACTTCTGTACCCCGGGCGCCACGCGTGGCCGGCTCATCGGTATTCCCGACGAAGGTATGGACATCAATATCGGTGGCGCTTCATTCAAGGCACTTCCTGCACATTTCCTGCACTCGGAAGGCAACTTCCATTTCTACGACCCGGTGAGCAAGATCCTGTTTACCGGTGATGTGGGAGCATCCTTCGTCAGCGACGATCTCTGCAGTCGTCCCGTCACGGATTTCGAGGCGCACGTGAACACCATGGACGCCTTCCACAAGCGTTACATGGCTTCCAATAAGGTGTGCCGCTACTGGGTGAACATGGTGCGTAACCTGGACGTGGAGATGATCGTCCCGCAGCATGGCGCCCTGTTCCAGGGCAAGGCCATGGTCAGTCGTTTCCTCAACTGGTTCGAGACTCTCCAGTGCGGCACCGACCTCCTCGACCAGAGCCACTATCGCATCCCGGGCACCATTGCCGCCTGAACTTGAGCAGACTCCCGATCTGCCTTTGATTCCGCTGGCACGCGACACCTGTGACCGACTAGGGAGTTGTGCTCACGGAGGACGGCGGCGACATATTGAGCACGCGCTTGCGGATCCTGCCCAGCACGTGCATCTCGCAGGCGCGACAATCGAAGGTAAGTGTGAGCTTGTCGTCGCCGTTCATGAGGACCATGGGCTCGGCGCGCACCTGGCCTTGCACACCCTGCACGCCCTTGGCTTGTTTGGGACACAAGCTGAAGGAATAACGCAGGCAGTGCTTGGTGATCATCAGCGACACCTCCCCCGCTTCCCGGTGTGCCTCATAGGCGGCATCGATCACTGTAACGCCGTGGCGCGCATAGAACGCGCGTGCCTTGTGGTTGTACACGTTGGCCAGGTAACTCAAGGTGTCTTCGGGATAGGCCACGGGCGGTTCCACGGCCGCCCTGCGCAGGGGCCGCTGCCATCGGCGCAGGCGCTCACGTTCCAGCCTTTCCACGGCCTCGCGCCGTAACCCGTTCACCACCGAGGCCGGCACGAAACGGGGCAGGCTGAAGTCGAGACGGATGTCCCCGGGCGCGAACATCGTATTGCCCAGCTTGGCCAGATTGTCCCGCAGCGCGGCCTCCGCACGCTCCCTCTGTTGCGCGGCTTCGAGCACCACCGCCGCTTCCGCCGTGGCGCTGCAGCCATCGGCATCCGTGAGCGTCAGGGCCAGTCCATCGGCGGTCTCGCACAGGTGCATGGAAACGACGATGCGGCGCTCGGCGGACTTCTTCAACAGCGCCTGCTCCCAGGCTTGGTCGCGGTTGCGATACATGGCCGTGCCGGGCTGGAGGCCGGGCAGCGCCCCCAGTCGCTCGTTGGGATATACGCGCCAGAGCGCACCTCTTTGCTCCACGCGATCGGCACGGGCGCCGAGGACCTCGCGCTTGCGCATGTAGCTGAGGCCGTCGCCATTGTGCAAGGGTTCAGCGGCTTCCATCTCGAACCAGTCACTGCCCACGCGCATCACCGTGCCGATGGGCACGCCGCGGAACGCGGGTGCATCGAAGGAACCGATGTCGGCGCCGCGGCCGTTGACGAAGTAGTCCGTGGCGCCGCGATGGAAGGTCTTGTCCGGATCGGGTTTGAAAGTGAAGCGGCTGTGGCCGCTGGAGGAGCGGGCCAGGTCCGGTCGCTCCTCCAGGATCTGGTCGAGCAGCAGACGGTAATGGGCCGTGATGTTCTTCACGTAAGGCGCTTCCTTGTAGCGCCCTTCGATCTTGAAGGAACGGGCCCCCGCATCAATGAGGGCGCGCAGGTTGGCGCTCTGATTGTTGTCCTTCAGCGACAGCAGGTGCTTTTCGAACGCCACCACCCGCCCCTGCTGATCGGTCAGCGTGTACGGCAGGCGGCAGGCCTGGGAACAGTCACCGCGGTTGGCGCTGCGTCCGGTCTGCGCATGACTGATGTAGCACTGGCCTGAGAACGCCACACACAACGCGCCGTGAATGAAATATTCCAGGGTGGCATCGGTGGCGTCATGGATGGCGCGGATCTCGGGCAGGGAAAGTTCCCGCGCCAGCACCAATTGCGAGAAGCCCACGTCCGCCAGGAAGCGGGCCTTGGCCGGTGTGCGGATGTCCGTCTGGGTACTGGCATGCAGGGCCACGGGCGGCAGATCCAGTTCGAGCAGGCCCATGTCCTGCACGATGAGGGCGTCCACGCCGGCATCATAAAGCTCCCACACCAGCCGTCGTGCCGGCTCCAGTTCATCGTCGTGGAGAATGGTGTTCAGGGTGGCGAACACGCGGGCATGGTAGCGGTGGGCGAAGCGGGCAAGAGCGGCGATGTCGGCCACCGAATTGCCTGCATTGGCACGCGCGCCAAACAACGGGCCGCCGATGTAGACCGCGTCGGCGCCGTGCAGGATGGCCTCGCGGCCGATGTCGGCGGTCTTCGCCGGGGCGAGCAATTCCAGATGATGGCTGGGGAGAGTCATGGGAGGCTGAGGCCACGGGTGATTGCGACGGCCATTTTACCGCATCGAACGCCCGGGCACCTGCGGAAGAAAGCCAACAGCCCAACAGCCCAACGCAAAGGCGCAAAGGC
>Ga0172382_10000953_pt1 | contig 53426 bp, 49 predicted proteins | sample Leawel138RmetaG_FD_122245 | JGI IMG/M metagenome (GOLD analysis project Ga0172382, IMG submission 122245) | Leachate microbial communities from a municipal landfill in Southern Ontario, Canada - Leachate well 138R metaG | ecosystem: Engineered > Solid waste > Landfill > Unclassified | place... | reverse complement strand
TCGTGCTGGTCACCTTGCCCTTCGCGCTTTACGAAACCCGCACCGGCTATCCGCCGATCATCGGCACCTTGCAGAAACTGCCCGGCTTCGGCAGCTTCAGTATTGTGAATTATGAAGGCCGCCTGGGACTCCAGCGGGTACAGGCCATGACCACGCATCCGATCCACTACGGCCTGTTCGCCTCGACCGCGCTTTCGCTTACGCTGGTCGGGCTGAAGGGGGTCATGTCCGACACCCGGCGTTATCTGGCCGGGGCGGGGGTGGCGCTGTGCACCTTTCTGTCGCTGTCGAGCGGCGCGCTGCTGCCGATGATCATGCAGTTCTTCCTGATCGGATGGGGCATCACCTTCCGCCGCACTGGCATGCCGTGGCTTCTGTTGGCGCTGCTGGCGGGCGCGGCCTATCTGACGGTAGATCTGCTGTCGAACCGCAGCCCCATCCAGGTGTTTTTCAGCTATGCCACCTTTTCGGCGCATAATGCCTATTGGCGGGGGCTGATCTTCGAATGGGGGATGAAGAACGTCTGGGACAACCCCGTTTTCGGCATCGGGCTGAACGACTGGGTGCGGCCGCATTTCATGCATACGGGCAGCATGGACAATTTCTGGCTGGTGATGGCGGTGCGATACGGCTTTCCCGGCTTTCTGCTGGTCGCCCTGCCCTATCTTTGGGGGCTGTGGCGGGTGGGACGGCGCGAGTTCAGCGCCGACCCTGAACTGGCGCGGCTGCGCCGGGCATGGATGTTCACCTTTGTCAGCCTGACTTTCACGCTTTGCACCGTCCATGTCTGGACTTCGATCTATTCCTTCGTCTTCATGGTTTACGGGGCGGGCATGTGGTTCATCTCCGCCACACCGCGGCAAGCGGACCCCGCGCCGGAACCGGACCGCCGCCCGGTGACGGGTCTGCCGCGCCCGGCCGCCGGGCTCGGGGTCTTGGCCGGGCAGGCGGCCGATATGGCGGACAGCGCAGGAACCAATGCATCCCGCTACACCCGTTTTCCCCTTCGCACCCGGCAGACCTGATACGCCGCAATCCGGAAACGCATTTCATGACCCAACCCGTGCTCGGCGTCGTCATCGTCAGCTACAATTCCCGCGATGTGATTTTCGACTGTCTCGAAAGCCTGCTGGCCGCGCGCGACGTCTCCCTGCATGTCGTCGTGGTGGACAATGCCTCGACCGACGGCACGCCCGCCGCGATCAGGGACTGGGCCGCCGGACAAAGCGCCTGGACCGCCCCCGACGACCTGCCCTTTCCGTTGACCGCGGCCCCCAAACCGCTGGAACTGGCCGGGCCGGACGGCCTACCTCCGGCCGCGCCGGGAATCACCCTGCTGCATTCGCCCGTGAACGGGGGCTTCGCCGCAGGGGTCAATATCGGCCTTGCCCATCTTGCGCGGCATCCGGACATCGACAGGTTCTGGGTGCTGAACCCCGATTGCGTCACCCCGCCCGACACACCGCGCGCCTTCGCCGCTCACGAAGCCCCCGGCGGGCGGTTCTCATTGCTGGGCGGGCGGGTGACCTATGTCGATCCGCCCGACCGGATCCAGACCGATGGCGGCACGATCAACCGTTTCACCGGGGTGACCGGAAACCTCAATCTCGGGCTGTCCTTCCGGCAAACCCCCCCGCCGGATCCGGATCGGGCCGACTTCATCGTCGGTGCCAGCATGGTGGCGTCGCGTCGGTTTTACGAGATTGTCGGCCCCATGCCCGAGGAATATTTCCTCTATTACGAAGAAGTCGACTGGGCCCTGCGGCGGGGCGAGCTGCCGCTTGCCTTCTGCCCGGAGGCCCGGGTCTATCACCGTGCGGGAACGGCGATCGGCTCTCCGGTAAAGGGGCGCATGGCCTCGACATTCTCGCTGTATTTCAAGCATCGCGCCCGGCATCTTTTCGTGCGGCGCCACTTTCCCCTGTCACTGCCGACGGCATGGGCCTTCACGCTTGCGAAAGCGGGGTGGTATCTGCTGAAAGGTCATCGTTCCGCCGCCCGCACGGTGATCGCGGGCGCATATGGCGCGCCACCCCCGCGCGAAGTGCGCGAGAAGCTGTCGCCCGAGGCGAGGGCGATCCTGTCGTCGTAGCGGTCCGCCGCTGCGGGGCCGGATCCGCCCGGTTTCACTGACGCAGCAGCCCGGCCTCGGCGGCATCCCCGACCGCCCAGCCCTGCACCGCCGCCACCACCGCCACCGCCATCCGCGCCCGCCACTCGGGGTCGTTCAGCCGGGCGCGGTCGCGTTCGGACGACATATAGCCGAGTTCCAGGAGCACCGAGGGGATATCCGGCGCCTTCAGCACCGAAAACGCCGCCGCCCGGCGCGGGGTGCGGTGCATCCTGATCTCGGCCCCCTTGATCGCCGCGACCAGCGCCTCGGCCAGCCGCTCGGTGCGGGCAGCAGTCTCGACCCTTGCCAGGTCCATCAGCACCGAGGCAATCAGATCATCCTGCCCGGTCAGATCGACGCCCGAAAGCAGGCTGTCGCGGTCGTGCCGTTCGGCCAGCGCCGCCGAGGCCGCATCGGTCGCCGCCTCGGCCAGCGTATAGACCGTGGCCCCGGTCGCCACGCCCTCGGCCACCGCATCGGCGTGGAGCGACAGGAACAGGTCGGCCCCGGACTGATGCGCGATGGCGATCCGGGTTTCGAGCGGCACGAAAATATCCGCCTCGCGGGTCAGCACCACCTGAAAGCCCCCGGCCCGCAGCAGCGCCTCGCGCAGTTCATGGGCAAAGGTCAACATCAGCGCGGCCTCGGTCTGGCCGCCGTGTTCGGCCCCGGGGTCGAGGCCGCCATGGCCGGGGTCGAGCACCACCACAAGGTCGCGGTCGCCGCGCTGGCGCGGGCGCGGCGCCTCGACCGGGGCCGGGCGCGGCAGGGACCAGCCCTCGGGGTCGGGGCGGGCGGCGACTTCGGCGAAAGCCCCGGCGCTGCCCGGCTCCAGCCGCAGCCGCAAAAGCGCCGGGCCTTCGGTCGAGCCGCGCATCTCGGCCAGCGTCAGCCGGTAGGGGCCGTCAAGTTCGGCGACCAGCCGCGACCAGCCGGGCCGGAACCGCCCGGCGCGCAGTTCGGGCAGAACCCCGGCCCGGCCAAGCCGCGACAGGTCGGCGGGGGTGAAGGCAACCTCGCGGGTGTCCAGCACCAGCCGGGGCGGATCGGCAAGGAACCGCACCCGCCAGGGCACCGGCTGGCTGAGCGCAAGCTCGATCACCACGGCGCCTTCCTCGGCCACCAGCCGCGAGGCCAGGGGATCGAGCCGCGCCAGCGCCGAAAACTCCTGCGCCTGCACCGGCGCCGCCAGCACCGCCCACAGCCCCAGAAGAACCGCCGCCAGCCGCATCACACCACCCTTCACCCGCCGGTTTGCCGCGCCGCCATGAACTCCTGCAACCGCCGCAGCCCCTCGGCGATATCCGCCGTGGCCCCGGCATAGGAAAAGCGCAGCGTGCGGTGCCCCCGTTCGGGATCGAAATCCAGCCCCGGCGTCACCGCCACCCCGGTGCGGTCGAGAATCTCGGCCGCAAAGGCCCGGCTGTCGTCGGTCAGGTCCGACACATCGGCATAGACGAAGAACGCCCCGTCCGGCGGCGCGAAACGGGCGAACCCGGCGCGCGGCAGCCCTTCCAGCATCAGCCGCCGGTTTTCCGCATAGACGGCGACATTCGCATCCAGTTCCGCCCCGCAATCCAGCGCGGCAAGCGCCGTGACCTGACTGGCATGCGGCGGGCAGATGAACATGTTCTGCGCCAGCCGCTCGATCCGGCGGACATGGGCTTCGGGCACCACCATCCAGCCCACGCGCCAGCCGGTCATGGAGAAATATTTCGAGAAGGAGTTGATGACATAGAGATCATCGGACAGTTCCAGCGCCGAGACCGGCCGCGCGCCATACTGGATGCCGTGATAGATCTCGTCCGAGATGAAGGCCACGTCCCGCGCCGCGCAGGCTTCGATCAGCGCCGCAAGGGCATCGCGGCCCAGCATGGTGCCCGAAGGGTTGCCGGGCGAGGCGACGATCAGCCCGGCGATACCCTCGGGCAGGTTCCCGGGCGTGGGCTGGTAACGGCTGTCCGCATCGGTGGCGATCCCCACCGGCTCAAGGCTGAGCGCGCGCAGGATCTGCCGGTAGGACGGATAGCCGGGCAGCCCCGCCGCCACCTTCTCGCCCGCGTCGAACAGCGCGCTGAAGGCCAGCAGGAAGGCCGACGACGACCCCGAGGTGACCACCACCCGGGCGGGGTCGAGCTCGATCCCGTACCAGCGCCGGTAAAGCCCGGCGATCCCCTCGCGCAGCGCGGGCAGGCCAAGCGCAACCGTATAGCCCAGCGCGCCTTCCTCCATCGCCTTCGCCAGCGCCGCGCGCGCGGCGGCGGGCGCGGGTGTGCCGGGCTGGCCCACCTCCATATGCACCACGTGGCGGCCCTCTGCCTCGGCCCGGCGTGCGGCCTCCATCACGTCCATCACGATGAAGGGATCGACATTGCCCCGCCTTGAAACCCGCATCCCTTCCCTCCTATGGTGCCGCGACCCACGGCGTTCATCCCAAGCCCCGGCCACAAGGTCAATGGCAGAGCGCCCAAAGCCAGTCCCAAGACGGAGTAACCCGTTCCATGCGCACCTTCCTTGCCGCCGCGGCCACCGCGCTCGCGATGACCTTCGCCCTTGCCCCCCCGGCCGCCGCCTTCGACCCCGCCGCGATGAGCGACACCGAACGCAGCGCCTTCCGGGCCGAGGTGCGGGCCTATCTGCTGGAAAACCCCGAGGTGCTGATGGAGGCCATCGAGGTGCTGGACGAACGCCACCAGGCGCAGCAGGCGCAGGAGGATCTGTCGATCCTGCGGCAGAACGCGGCGGCGCTGAACACGGACCCGGACTCCTGGGTCGGCGGCAATCCGGAAGGCGACATCACCGTGGTCGAGTTCGTCGATTACCGCTGCGGCTACTGCCGCCGTGCCTTCGAAGAGGTGAAGGAACTGGTGGAAAGCGACGGCAACATCCGGCTGGTGATGAAGGAATACCCGATCCTCGGCGAAGATTCGGTCGCATCGTCGCGCTTTGCGGTGGCGGTGCTGCAACTCGAAGGCGGCGAAGCCTATGAGGCGGTGCACGAGGCGCTGCTTTCCCTGCGCGGCTCGCCCGAGCCCGAGGCGCTGGCGGCGATCGCCGACGATCTGGGGCTGAACGCGGCGGCCCTGCTTGCCCATATGGAAAGCGCCGATGTCGAGCGGGTGATCGCCACGAACCGGGCGCTGGGGCAGCGGCTGGCGATCAACGGCACGCCGACCTTCGTGATCCACGAAACGATGGTGCGCGGCTACGTGCCGCTTGACGGGATGCGCCAGATCGTCGCGGGCCAGCGCGGGAAGATGTAGGCGCGCGGCCTCAGCGCCAGTCGAAAAACCCCTTCGGCGCGCGGTCCAGCAGCCGGGCGGCAAGGTCGCGGCCCATCGTGGCGGCATCGGCGGCATCGCCGCGCACCTCATCGGCGATGGCGTCCGAACCGTCCGGGCGCAGGATTTCCCCACGCAGCCGGATCGTGCCGCCGTCAAGCTCGGCAAGCCCGGCGATCGGCGTCTCGCAGGAACCGTCAAGCGTCGCAAGATAGGCCCGTTCCGCCGCCAGCCGCAGCCCGGTCGGCACATGGTGGATCGGCTCCAGCAAGGCAGCCACCCGGCTGTCGCCGTCGCGCCGCTCGATGCCGATTGCCCCCTGGGCGACGGCGGGAAGCATGTCTTCGGTGGCGATGGCACCCCGGGCCAGATCGGCCATGCCCAGCCGGTTGAGCCCGGCCATGGCCAGGAAGGTGGCCTCGGCCACGCCCTCCTCCAGCTTGCGCAGCCGGGTCTGGACGTTGCCGCGAAACTCCACCAGTTTCAGGTCGGGTCGCCGGTGCGCAAGCTGCGCCCGCCGCCGCAGGCTGGACGACCCCACCACCGTGCCCACAGGCAGATCGCCCAGCGCGCCGTGACGCAGCGAAACAAAGGCGTCGCGCACGTCTTCGCGCGGGAGGTAGCAGTCAAGCACCAGCCCGGCGGGCTGCGCGGTCGGCATGTCCTTCATCGAATGAACGGCGATGTCGATGCCGGATTCCAGCAACGCCTCCTCGATCTCCTTGGTGAACAGGCCCTTGCCGCCGATCTCCTTCAGCGGCCGGTCAAGCACCCGGTCGCCGGTGGTGCGGATCACCACCACTTCAAAGGCGGATTCGGGCAGGTCATGCGCGGCCATCAGCCGGTCGCGGGTCTCATGTGCCTGCGCAAGCGCAAGCGGTGAACCACGGGTGCCGATACGCAGCGGACGGTCGGGGGAGGGCAGAGACTGGGTCATGGCCCTGCCATAACCGGGGCCGTGCGGGCTGGCAAGCCGCGCGCTTGCCGCAGCCCGGCGCGCGGGCTGCACCGGCGGCATGGGTCTCCCCCCTCAGGCCGCGCTGCGACACAGGCGCACCCGGTTGCGACCATGCGCCTTGGCGGCGAACAACGCCCGGTCGGCACGGGCAAGCAGCGCCTCGGCCCCCTCGCCCGTCCCGCCGCCAAGCGCGAGGCCGACCGAGACGGTGACCGCCACATCCTCCCCGTCCCCGGCGCCGAAACGGGCCGGCGCACCGCCGACCGCGCGGCGCAGATCCTCGGCCGCGCGATGCGCCCGCACCGCGCCGCAACCGGGAAGCACAAGCAGGAATTCCTCGCCGCCGATCCGGGCCAGCAGGTCGGCCGGGCCAAGGCCCAGGCCCAGCCGCCGCGCCACCTCGGCCAGCACCGCATCGCCCGCCGCGTGGCCGTAACGGTCGTTCACCGCCTTGAACCGATCGATGTCGATCACCATCACCGCACAGGGCCGCCCGCCGCCCGTCCCGCCCGCCGCCGCCGCACCCCCGGCAATCCGCGCCAGTTGCGGCAGTGCGAAGCGGCGATTGTAGAGCCCGGTCAGCGGGTCGATCACCGCAAGGCGCATCTCCTGCCGGACCGAGGCCCGCAGCCGGTCCACCGCCCGCTTGCGCCGGATCAGCGCCCGCAGCCGCAGCGCCGCCTCTTCGGCCGCGATCCCCTCGGGCAGCACATCATCGGCCCCGAGGTCAAGCGCCATCGCCGCGGCATTCCGGGCGCCGCCGCCCAGCGCCAGCGCAATGGCCGCATGTCGCCCGGCCCCGCGACAGCGCAGGTCGGACATCAGTTGCAGCCCCGAACCGCCCGCGCCCAGATCGGCGGCGATCAGATAGAGGTCCGCCGCCCCCTCCCCCGCCAGCACCTGTTCGCGGTCCATCAGTTGCAGCCCCCCGCCCAGATGCGGCGCCAGCACGGCCCGCCAGCGCAAGCCGGTTTCGGCCGGGCCCGCGATGATGGCGATACGTTCGGCGGGCATGGGCTCCGGCACGGCGGCCGGACCGGCGCCGACGCCGGACCCTGCGTCGGCATTGGCCCCGACAAAGACTCCCGCCGGGGCCGCGAACCCCGCCCCGCGCAGATCCGCCGCCGCCTCGCGCGCGCGCAGAAGGTTGCGGATACGCGCCAGCAGCAACGGCCCATCGACCGGCCTTGGCAGGAATTCATCCGCCCCCGCCCGCAGCGCGGCCAGCCGCGCCCCGTCCAGGCTGGAGATCACCACCACCGGCAGGTCGCGCGTCGCCGGATCGGCGCGCAGCGCACGGATGAGTTCGATCCCGTCCATGCCGGGCAGGGCCGGATCGAGCAGCACCAGATCGAACGCACCGGCCCGGGCGGTCTCCAGCGCCTCGCGCCCCGAGGCGGCAAGCTGCGTAACATAGCAGGCCGCCGCCAGCCGGGCCTTCATCACGATGCGGCTTGTCACCGAATCGTCAACAATGAGGATCCTTCCCGCCATGCCAACCGCGCCCCGTTCTGCTGCCCCGTTCCACGCTCCGTCCCTTCCAGTCATGGTGTGGATTGGTTAAGAAATCGTTGTCGGCCGCAGTGAGGCCGACAATGAGGAAGGAAGCCGAACCCATGGCCACGCGGCACGAGGCGGAAACACTGGCGTTGCGGGCGCTCGGCTGGATCGCCGGGGACGAGGAAATGCTGGGCCATTTCATGGCCGCAAGCGGCGCCAGCCCCGCAGAGTTGCGCGCCCGGGCGCAGGAACCGGAATTCCTCGGCGCGGTGCTCGATTTCCTGTTGATGGACGACAACTGGGTGACGGGGTTCTGCGATGCCGAGGCGCTCGACTACACCGCCCCGGCCCGCGCCCGCGCCGCCCTGCCCGGCGGGGCGCCGGACTGGGGCTGAACCTCCGGCGGCGCGCCTGAGGTGAGCGGAGAAAGGGGGGCCGTCTGCCCCCCTTCTGGCCTGCGGCCAATTGTTCGCCGCTGAAAGCCTTCCACTGGAAGCCTTTCTTAACGCGGCTCACCCCCGAGAGTACTTTCGGAAAGGTGAAAGAATATCAAGAGCACTTCTTCATCTTCACCGTGATACAAATATCCCCGCCGGAGGCACGCCGCGCGCAAGCGCGGCGCGCGGCCCAACGCCTTGTCGCGCGCGAAAGCGCGCCACAAGGGGGCGGGAGCCCCCCTTCCTATCCCCGCGCGGCGCGGATCAGGTCGAGGATCTCGCGGGCGGCGGCGGGAATGTTGGTGCCCGGGCCGAAGATCGCCTTCACGCCGCGGTCATACAGATACTGGTAGTCCTGCTGCGGGATCACCCCGCCGCAGATCACCAGGATCTCGCCCGCGCCCGCCGCCTCCAGCGCCTCGATCAGCTTCGGCGCCAGCGTCTTGTGCCCGGCGGCCTGCGATGAGATTCCCACCACATGCACGTCGTTGTCGATCGCGTCCTGCGCCGCTTCCTCCGGCGTCTGGAACAGCGGGCCCACATCGACGTCGAAACCGATGTCGGCAAAGGCGGTGGCGATCACCTTGGCGCCGCGGTCGTGGCCGTCCTGGCCCATCTTGACCACCAGCATCCGGGGCCGCCGCCCTTCCTCCTCGGCGAAAGCATCGACGTCACGCTGGATCTGCGCAAAGCCCTCGTCGCCCTCGTAGGCCGCGCCGTAAACCCCGGCCAGCGTCTTCACCTCGGCCCGGTGGCGGCCGAACACCTTTTCCATCGCCATGCTGATTTCCCCCACGCTGGCACGGGCCCGCGCCGCCTCGACCGCCGCTTCCAGAAGGTTGCCGCCCTCGCGCGCGCGGCGTTCGAGTTCGCCGAGCGCCGCCTCGACCGCCGCCGCGGCGCGCTCCGCCCGGATCCGGTCGAGCCGGGCGATCTGCGCCTCGCGCACCTTCACGTTGTCGATATCGAGGATGTCGAGCGGGTCTTCCTTTTCCAGCCGGTATTTGTTGACCCCGACGATCACCTCATCACCCCGGTCGATCATCGCCTGCCGCCTTGCCGCGGTCTCCTCGATCCGCAGCTTGGGCATGCCGGAGATCACCGCCTTGGTCATCCCGCCCAGGGAGTCGACCTCTTCGATCAGCTTCCATGCCGCATCGGCCAGTTCCGCCGTCAGGCTTTCGACGTAATACGACCCCGCCAGCGGATCGACCACCTTCGTCACCCCGGTTTCTTCCTGCAATATCAGCTGGGTGTTCCGGGCGATCCGGGCCGAGAACTCCGTGGGCAGGGCGATGGCCTCATCGAGCGCGTTGGTGTGCAGCGACTGGGTACCGCCCAGCGCCGCGGCCAGCGCCTCATAGGCGGTGCGCACGACGTTGTTGTAGGGGTCCTGCTCCTGCAACGACACGCCCGAGGTCTGGCAATGGGTGCGCAGCATCAGCGAACCCGGCTTCTTCGGCGCGAACTCCGACATGATCCGGTGCCACAGCAGCCGCGCGGCGCGCAGCTTCGCCGCCTCCATGAAGATGTTCATGCCGATGGCGAAGAAGAAGCTGAGCCTGCCGGCAAAGGCGTCCACATCCATCCCCCGCGCCAGCGCGGCGCGCACGTATTCGCGCCCGTCCGCCAGCGTGAAGGCCAGCTCCTGCACGAGGTTCGCCCCCGCCTCCTGCATGTGATAGCCGGAGATCGAGATCGAGTTGAACCTGGGCATCTCGTTCGAGGTGTATTCGATGATGTCCGCGATGATCCGCATCGAGGCTTCGGGCGGATAGACATAGGTGTTGCGGACCATGAATTCCTTGAGGATGTCGTTCTGGATCGTGCCCGAAAGCACGGCGCGGGGATGGCCCTGTTCCTCGCCGGTCACGATGAAATTCGCCAGAATCGGGATCACCGCGCCGTTCATGGTCATCGAGACCGATACCTTGTCCAGCGGAATGCCGTCGAACAGGATCTTCATGTCCTCGACCGAATCGATGGCCACGCCCGCCTTGCCGACGTCGCCCTCCACCCGCGCGTGGTCGCTGTCATAGCCGCGATGGGTGGCAAGGTCGAAGGCGACCGATACGCCCTGCTGCCCCGCCGCCAAAGCCTTGCGGTAGAAGGCGTTACTCTCCTCGGCGGTCGAGAAACCGGCATATTGCCGGATCGTCCAGGGCCGCCCGGCATACATCGTCGCCCGCACGCCGCGCGTGAACGGCGCCACGCCCGGCACCGTGCCCATATGCGGCAGGTCCGCGGTATCGGCCTCGGTATAAAGCGGCTTGACCGCGATGCCTTCGAGCGTCTCCCAGGTCAGGCTGTCGGGGTCGCGCCCCTTCAGTTCCTTTTCCGCCAATGCGCGCCAGACTTGCAGCTTGTCGGTCATTCCCGTCATCCTTCCCTTGCGTCCCGCCCGCAGGCAGCGACGATCTACCCCTGTGTTTTCCCCGCGCACCGTCCTATATCAGGGACAGCAGGAGGAAGCATGAAACCGGCCCTGACCTCATTTTTCGCGATCTTTCCGATACTTGGCATTCTTGCAGCCCCGGCCGTGCAGGCGGATACGACCCGGTTCTCCGCCGGGGCGGCGGTGGCGATCTCCCCCGGAGAACCGGTTGAGGGCGTCGAGGACACCGCCGGGGCCGGGGCCGAACCGGAAATCTCCTGGGGACCGTTCCCGGCCGATGAGGTCACGCTGGAACAGTTCCAGTGGGTATTCCGGCCCATCGTGGTCTTTGCCGACACCCCGAACGACCCGCAGTTCCTGCAACAGATGCGGTATCTGACGTCGAACCCCGACGCGCTGATCGAACGCGACATCGTGGTGATCACCGACACCGACCCGGCCGCGCGCGGCGAGGTGCGCACAAGGCTGCGGCCGCGCGGGTTCTCGCTGGTGCTGCTGGACAAGGACGGCGACGTCAAGCTGCGCAAGCCCCTGCCCTGGAGCCTGCGCGAAGTGGCCCACGCCATCGACAAGTTCCCCTTGCGGCGGCAGGAAATGCTGGAACAGAGGCCGGCCGGGCGATAGTTCATTCGAACTCCATGATCACGTCATCGACGCGCAGGCTGGCCCCCGGCGCGGCGGCGATCTTCCTGACCACGCCCTTCCTTTCGGCGCGCAGGATATTTTCCATCTTCATCGCCTCGACGGTGGCAAGGGCCTGACCCTCCTGCACCTCCTGCCCTTCCTCGACGCTGATCTTCACCACGAGGCCGGGCATCGGACACAGCAGGAATTTCGAGGTATCGGGCGGCAGTTTTTCCGGCATCAGCGCCGCCAGTTCCGCCGCGCGCGGGGTGCGCACATGCACCTTGAGGTCGGCGCCGCGCAGCCGGATGCGGAACCCGGACGGGATCTTGCCGACCTTGAGCACCAAGGGCTCGCCGTTCACGTCCAGCCGCGCCAGCGGCTGCCCCGGCAGCCAGTCCGAGACCACCCGCAGCGCCTCGCCATCCGCAAGGCGCACGGTGGCGCCCTGACGGTCGGCCTCGACGGTGACGGGGAAGCTTTCGCCCTGAACCGACACCACCCATTCGGTGCCGACAAGGCGTTCATGGTTGTCCATCGTGCCCGAGATGCGGGCGCGGCGGATCTCGGCCACCCGGTTCATGGCGGTGGCGGCGGCGGCGACCCGGCGCAGCAGCGGTTCCGGCAGTTCCGCGCCCTCGAACCCGTCGGGGTATTCCTCGGCGATGAAGGCGGTGGTCATGGCCCCGGCGACAAAACGCGGATGGTCCATCACCGCGGAAAGGAACGGCAGGTTGTGGCCGATCCCCTCGACCTCGAACGTGTCGAGCGCAAGGCGCATCTGCTCGACCGCCTCGGCGCGGGTGGGCGCCCAGGTGCAGAGCTTGGCGATCATCGGGTCGTAGAACATGCTGATCTCGCCGCCCTCGTAGACGCCGGTATCGTTGCGCACCACGGCGGTTGCCGTCGCGGTCTCGGCGGGCGGGCGGTAACGGGTCAGCCGCCCGGTCGAGGGCAGGAAGCCCCGGTAGGGGTCTTCGGCATAAAGGCGGCTTTCGATCGCCCAGCCGTCGATCTTCAGATCGTCCTGCGCGAAGGGCAGCCTTTCGCCCGCCGCGACCCGGATCATCTGTTCCACAAGGTCCACGCCGGTGATCAGTTCGGTGACCGGGTGTTCCACCTGCAAACGGGTGTTCATTTCAAGGAAGTAGAAGTTCTTCTGCCCATCGACGATGAACTCGACCGTGCCCGCGCTGGTGTAGCCCACGGCCCTGGCCAGCGCCACGGCCTGCTCGCCCATCGCCTTGCGGGTGGCCGGGTCGAGGAAGGGCGAGGGCGCCTCTTCGATCACCTTCTGGTTGCGGCGCTGGATCGAACATTCGCGCTCGTGCAGATAGACGGTGTTGCCGTGCGTGTCGGCCAGCACCTGGATTTCGATATGCCGGGGCTGGGTGACGAATTTCTCGATGAAGATACGGTCGTCGCCGAAGCTGGCCGCCGCCTCGTTCTTCGAGGACTGGAAGCCCTCGCGCGCCTCCTCGTCGTTCCAGGCGATGCGCATCCCCTTGCCGCCGCCGCCGGCGCTGGCCTTGATCATCACCGGGTAACCGACCTCGCGGCTGATCTTCACCGCCTCGTCGGCGTCGGCGATCAGGCCCATCCAGCCGGGTACGGTGCTGACGCCCGCCTCGGCCGCGAGTTTCTTCGAGGTGATCTTGTCGCCCATCGCCTCAATCGCCCCCGAGGGGGGGCCGATGAAGACGACACCCTCGGCCTCCAGCGCCTCGGCGAATTTCATGTTCTCGGACAGGAAGCCGTAGCCCGGGTGCACCGCCTCGGCGCCGGTCTGGCGGATCGCATCCATGATCCGGTCGATCACGATATAGGACTGCGCGGCGGGCGCGGGACCGATATGCACCGCCTCGTCGGCCATGCGCACATGCAGCGCATTGCGGTCGGCGTCGGAATAGACCGCGACGGTGGCGATACCCATCCTGCGCGCCGACTTGATGACGCGACAGGCGATCTCGCCCCGGTTCGCGATCAGGATTTTCTTGAACATCTCCACCCCTCGAAGTTCCTTTCCGGGCCGTTCCCGGTCTCAGGCCGCAAAAAAGCCACCGCGGCGCAGGGCCGCGATGGCATGTGTCGGATCATTGGCGGGCACGGGCCCGCCGGTGTTCAGGTCGGCAGCATTCAGGTCAGTGACAGCGCGGCAGGCCCGGCACACCGCAGGAAACGCCGCCCGCCACCGCGCCGATAAGCGCGCCGCGGGTGCGGCTGCCGCCGGTCGCATCGGCGATGACGGCCCCGGCCGCCGCGCCGCCCACGGTGCGCACCGCGGCATTGTTCGCAGGGTTCTGACTGTAGCCATAGCCGTCGTTGCACGCGGCAAGCGCAAGGATGAGCGCAAGGGCCCCGGCTGCCCGGATCGGGTTTCGCATGATCTGCCTCCGTTGTTTTTTCTCTCCCCAGAATCGGCCATCGGCGCGGCGGCGTCAAACCAAGTTTTCGCGCGCAAGGAGTGATCGGCGGCGAGTCGCCCGCCGGGCACGGCCTGAACAGACACTGGCCGAACAGACACGGCCCGGACCGACACCGACCGAAAAGCCGACCCGACCCGAAGACCAGACCGTAGATCGGATCGGGGGCCGGGCCGGGAAGTCCGGGAAGGGTATCGGTTCACATGAACCGGCGCCGGGCGCGGCATGTGCCCGACACAGGGGCAAGGATCGGATGCGAACCCGGCGCTGTCCAGCCCCGCCCCGCTGCGGGCGCCGGGTTGCGCGGGCTTTCGCCAGAAGCCGGGGGATACGGTCGGCGGGTTCATGCCGGCGCCCGGTCGTCGTCGCTGTTGTCGTCCCCATCCTCGAACAGATGCGGAAAGCCCGCCCGCGCCGCGCGCGGGTCGATGCGCAACAGCGCCTCGTAGCTTTCGGGATCGAACGGGTCTTCGGCGGGCACCACCTCGCGGCCGAACAGCCAGGACAGCCGCCCTGCGTCGAGATTGCCGCGCTCAAAAGGATCTTCGCCGAAATGCTCGACAAGGGCGAGCAGGAAGCCTTCATCCGCCCGGCGGTCGGCCGGTTTGCGGTCGCGAAAGCGTTCGCGGCGAATCAGCCTGGTGGCCCCGTCCTTGGCCGCGCGGCGGATGGTAAACTGGAAATCGGTGCCAGGCAGGCGGCTGGGAAAGCCCCTGTGCTTCAGCATGGCGCGACCTCCGGCCCATAAGGGCGCAGGGCAAGGCAGCGCAGAAGGAGAAAGGCGGCGGGCCGCGATGCGGCGGCCCGCCCGCTGTCGTCAGCCGTATTTGCCGGTGTAGGTCGGCTCAGCCGGGACCGGCTCCGGCACGTAGACGGGTTCTTCCTGCTGGGCGCAGGCCGCGACCAGGGCGAAAAGCGAGAGCGCCACCACGGCGCGGAACTTGTTGGACATACTGCCCTCCGGTTTTTCTGCCTAGCACGGGGGGTAATCAGCCCGTGTGGCGATTGCGATCCACCGGCCGCGACGCGACCGACAGGGGCGACCATAGCCGATTTTTTTGGCATGCAACATGGGGTATGACGCACTGCGGAAAATATCGTCGAATCCGGCGCAATCGCGCCACAGGCGGGGCGCAAAGGTGTCGGAACAAAGGGGAAAAGCCGCAACAGGCAGGGCATCACCAGGGCTCCCACAGGCAGCGGTCGCCGTCGATCGCGTAGCCCTCGAAGAACTGGGTCGCCTCGGGGGCGGCCATGCCGAAGGGCACCGGAATGTCGGACAGCGAAATCACGATCTGTTCGGGCCGCGGGCCGGTGATGCCGAGACTGCGCGGCAGGGCGTAGCTGTTGCACAGGGCTTCCATATCCGCGGCGGCGGTGTCGAAATCGACGCTGCCGCCGTCGCGGGCGATTCCGGGGGCAAGGAAACGAAAGCGCACGGTCAGCCCCTCCGGCCCCGGGATGCCCCGGATCGCCTCGACAAAGCGCACCTCCTGCCCCGAGGGGACCGGCACGAGATCACCGGCCCGCGCCGCGCCGCCGAATACGATGCCCAGCGCCAGCAGCCCGGCACCGGCAGCGCGCCGGGGCCGGAGGGGTGCAGGGCGGATCGGGGCGGACATGGCCGGGCTCGCATCATCGTCACAGCGGGATGTTGTCGTGTTTCTTCCAGGGATTCGACAGCTTCTTGCCCCGCAGGCTGGCGAAGGCGCGGCAGATCCGCTTGCGGGTGGAATGGGGCATGATCACCTCGTCGATAAAGCCCTTTTCCGCCGCGACAAAGGGGTTGGCGAAGCGGTCCTCGTAGTCCTTCGTCCGCCCGGCGATCTTCTCGGGGTCGCCCAGTTCGTTGCGGTAGAGGATTTCCACCGCGCCCTTCGCCCCCATCACCGCGATTTCCGCCGTGGGCCAGGCGTAGTTGAAATCGCCGCGCAGGTGTTTCGAGGCCATCACGTCATAAGCGCCGCCGTAAGCCTTGCGGGTGATCACCGTCACCTTCGGCACCGTGGCCTCGCCATAGGCGAACAGCAGTTTCGCGCCGTGCTTGATCACGCCGCCGTATTCCTGCCCGGTGCCGGGCAGAAAGCCGGGCACATCGACCAGCGTCAGGATCGGGATCTCGAACGCGTCGCAGAACCGCACGAAGCGCGCGGCCTTGCGCGACGAATCGATATCCAGGCAGCCCGCCAGCACCATCGGCTGGTTGGCCACCACGCCCACGCTCTGCCCCTCCAGCCGGATGAAGCCGGTGACGATATTTCCCGCGAAATCCTTCTGGATCTCGAAGAAATCGCCCTCGTCGGCCAGCTTCAGGATCAGTTCCTTCATGTCGTAGGGCTGGTTCGGGTTGCCGGGGATCAGCGTGTCGAGACTGGCGTCAAGTCGGCCCGGATCGTCGTAGAACGGCCGCACCGGCGGTTTTTCGCGGTTGGAAAGCGGCAGGAAGTCGATCAGGCGGCGGGTCTCGGCCAGCGCCTCGACATCGTTTTCATAGGCGCCGTCGGCAACCGAGGACTTCTTGGTATGGGTCGAGGCGCCGCCCAGTTCCTCGGCGGTGACGATCTCGTTCGTGACCGTCTTCACCACATCGGGGCCGGTGACGAACATGTAGGAGGAATCCTTCACCATGAAGATGAAGTCGGTCATGGCGGGCGAATAGACCGCGCCGCCCGCGCAAGGCCCCATGATCAGCGAGATCTGCGGCACCACGCCCGAGGCCATGATGTTGCGCTGGAACACATCGGCGTAACCGGCGAGGCTGGCCACGCCCTCCTGAATCCGCGCCCCGCCCGAATCGTTCATCCCGATCACCGGCGCGCCGTTCTGCATCGCCATGTCCATGATCTTGCAGATCTTCTGCGCGTGGGTTTCCGAAAGCGAGCCGCCGAACACGGTGAAATCCTGCGAGAAGACATAGACCATGCGGCCGTTCACGGTGCCCCAGCCCGTGACGACGCCATCGCCCGGGGGCCGGTCGCGCTCCATCCCGAAGTCGGTACAGCGGTGGGCCACGAACATGTCGAACTCCTCGAACGAGCCCTCGTCGAGCAGAAGCTCGATCCGTTCGCGCGCGGTCAGCTTGCCCTTGGCGTGCTGGGCGTCGATCCGCCGCTGACCGCCCCCGGCACGGGCCACGGCACGGCGGTCCTCAAGCTCCTGCAGGATGTCTTTCATGGCTCTCCCCCGAAAAGATGCGGCAACCTAACGGTTCATGCGGGCGAGGCAAAGCGGCTTGCGGCATATTTGCAAAAATTTGACAGGATAAAATCTGCAAATTGCAAAATTGCAAATATACGAATCATGGAAACGCGGGTGTGTTCCGCCCACGAAACAATGGCCATTGCAGGGGGTTTCTCGTTCTCGCCGATCTGCATCTCGACTTCTGGGTCGATGCCGACCGCGATCTGCTCGCCACCGTGCGACCGCTATGCCCACGAAGAGAAAGAGCTTTCCCTCAGCTCCGTGGAACGGGTTGGCACGGTTTTTGTACTCGCTGCTCCGGGACGCAATCCAGAAAGCCAGCTTCCATCGAACGCGAGCGGACCAGGATCTGTCGCTCCAACCGGGCATGCTTCAGGCCCCGGCACAAGTTCGGGCAGGGCGCGGAAGACGGGAATGCCATCCTCCTCCATGCCCGCCGTCTCCAAGCCGCAGATATCGCCCAATCTGGGCAGGTTCTCTGGCCGCCTGGAGCGGGCCAGCGGCCTTGCGCCGCGTCGGATTTCCTCCGCTTGGCCGAGGGAACCAGCGCCTCGCTGCCGAACTGATACGCAGTGGCACACATATGGTCCCATTCCTTGCCCTTGGGATTGAGGACAGGCAGGCTGTCCTTGATGAAACGGATCACCGGGCCGGTCCAGACCGGCGGGTTCTGCTCATTGCTCATCGCTGGTCCCCCTCGTCCGGCGGGATGTCTGGCACGATATGGTTCAGGATATGCAGGGCGGCCTCGGGGGCTCCCCCTTGGGCACGGCGGTCCAATGGCATACGTTTGCCGGTATCGGGGTCCATGACTGGTATCGGCTTGTGCTCGCTTTGTTCTCAATCGCCATTATCACACACATTCTGCCGATGTAGAGTGCCGGTATGGCTTGCACCTGGCTAGGCGGTTTCAATGACCACAGGCAGGATCCGAACCATTCCAGCCGCTTGCCACCCCTGTCCCGCATACAGGGCGCATATGACGGTCAAGGCGGAAGGCTGAACTGATGCCTTTGCCCCCCGAAGCCCCCTTTGCCCCCCTTGTAAAAAGTGCTGCCTGCGAAAGTTCGGGTAGGTCCATGGTGCTGCACTTTTTCGGTAGGGAGGCAAAGGGGTGCTTAGGGGGGCTGTGCGCGGTGTTTTACGCCGGGGAGCTTCAGGGGCGGCGATACGGTTCAGTTCAGCTTCAAAAGCCATGGCAAGGGCACCCCGCCACCCCTATGCATTGCGCAACGCCCATACCTTCACCTCCGGTCGTCCGAGCAAGGTGAACGGCTTGGGCAGCGGCTCGATGCCCGCCTTCCGTGCGATATGCGGCAGAAGCGCCCACTTGCGACCTGCATCGGGGGCGAAGCTCGGGTCCATGTCGAAGACCGCATGGAACAGGTCATCCGCCATGTTGAGGTCGCGAGGGTGGCTTGCCACCAGTTCCAGCGCCACCTCGTCGTGGCGGGTCCGGCTGTTGGCGATCATCAGGTAATGGTTGTGCGGCAGGACTCCGGACTGCTGTTCGGTATGTGCCAGCCAGTCGAGGAATCTGTTCCGTTCCGCCTCGTCGGGGATAAGGAACGTGATGTGTTCGAGAAAGATGCCGATACGCTGTTGCCAGTCCGGCGGTGCCGTGTGCGGGCGCGGCTTCCACAGGTTCAGCGCGTGCCGCCCATCCTCTGCCGTGCAAAACTCCCCGGCGCTCGGGTCGAAGGTCAGGGTATAGGCGACCATGCGCCTGTCGCTGCCCAGCCACATACCAAAGGTCGAGGCGACGGCTTCACCCTCAGGGGTGATGATGGTCGTGGTATTGTGCTTGGGTAGCGCCGACATGCTGACCGGGTCGGTGTCGTCAAGGTTCACGCGATCCCATGTCAGCATCGCCCCTTCGTTGCGGCGGGTGCCGGTCAGCAGGAGGAACATCACGAGGTCCAACCCGGCCAGCATGTCGGCGCTGAAGGCGGGATTCTGCCGCGCTGTGGCCAACAGATGCCAGAACATGCCAACGTTCCGGCGGTCGATGTGCCGGGTCCGTGCCCTATCAACCTACTTTACCAGTTCCTCCTTGATAACCTCAACCGGGTTCTTCTCGATGATCGGCTTGCCGTCTTTCGTCTGGTATTCGGTTCTCGCCCAGTTGATAAGCCGCTCGAGAATCTTGAAGGCGGAGGCAGCGCTGCCCGGTGCGGGGGCGGGCTTCTTCCGTAGGCCCTTCGTCGCAATTTCCTCATACCGCTTGCGGCAGTCTGCCGGGGTGATCGAGGCGATGGGCGGGTCAGCCACTTGTCGAACGCGGTCTTGAGGTGCCGATCCATCTCATCGCGAGTGGTCGGTTTCAGCATCCCCGGTCGAGCGAAGAACGCTTTGGCTACCTGCTGCAAGGTGACGGCCTTGGCTTCCTCCTCGCGCTTCACATCCCGAGGGTCAATGCCGTCGCGCATCTGCTGAAGCAGGCTCTGGGCGCGCTTGCGAGCTTGGTCCTCGGTGTAGAGCGGAAAGCGCCCGATGGTGACGATGACCGCCTTTCCCTTGACGCGCCCTTGGGCAACGAAGGCGCGGCCCCCTGTGGCGGTGACGCGCAGGCCCTATCCCGGCACCCGGTCATCCCAGTGGATTTCATAAGCCGTCGCAGGCGGTTTGACGGTCTCGCAGAACGGTTTCGTGAGCTTCGCCATTGTGGCTTCCTCCAGCACTGTGCTGACACCATGCAAGCACACTGGGACTACCTTGGGTATTCTGTCACTATCGCACAACAGTATCAAGTATTTGATTGTCAAAGACAATATTAGATGTCTCTGTCTTGCGCCAGTTTGCGCCATAATCCCGGCCATAGCTTCGGGAGCAGGGGGTCGGAGGTTCGAATCCTCTCACTCCGACCATATTTTCCCGTCATCTTCCGGTACGGAAAGCACGGCGCCCTTCGGTCATCCACACCGTAGGGTGGACACTCCTGCCCGCCATCCCCCGGCAGCAGACGGAATCGCCCGACCTACGGGACGGGATCGCCGACCAGTTCCGCCGGGATCAGTCCACGCAGGCTGTTGCCGACCCACACCGCCCGGGCGCGGCGCAGGTCGGCGGGGTGCAGCACCGCTTCGGCCCAGCCTTCATCCAGCAGCACTTCGCGCAGCACGCCGGGCAGCAGGCCGCAGCCGCGCGCCGGGGTCAGCCGTTCGCCCGTTTCGGTCAGCACGAACAGGCTGGTGATGGTGCCTTCGCAACATTCGCCCCTGCCGTTGAGGAACAGCGCCTCATCGACCCCCGGCGGCAGCGCGGCGCGGGCGCGGTCATGGGCCGCGCGCTGGGTGGACTTGAGCGACAGCCAGTCATCGGCGGGGTCAAGCCGTTCCTGCGCCAGCATCACCCGCCAGCGCGAGGGCGTGGGGCCGAGCGGGGTGCAGGTCAGTTCCACCTCTCCCCCGGCCGCAAGCGTCAACCGGCAGCGCAGCGGGCCGGTGCCCGCGATCCCCGCTACCGCCCGCGCCACCGCCTGCGGATCATACCTGAATCCCAGCCGCGACGCGCTGCGGGACAGCCGCGCGAGATGGCGCGGCAAGTGCCGCACCCCTTCGCCCGGATGCCAGCCGAAGGTCTCGATCAGCCGGGTTCCGGCGGGGACAGGCAGGCGAAACGGCTTTTCCACAGGGCTTCCTCGTATTCCGCGGGGGCGGTGCTGTCCCAGACGATCCCGCCGCCGACATTCAGTACCGCGCGGCCGTCCCCGACCGTCAGCGTCCGGATCGCCACATTGAACTCGGCCCGCCCGTCGGGCGCGGCCCAGCCGATGGTGCCGCAATAGATCCCGCGCGGCCAGGGCTCCAGTTCGCGCAATATCTCCATCGCCCGCAGCTTGGGCGCCCCGGTGATCGAACCACAGGGAAACAGCGCGCGGAAGATATCGGCCAGCCCCGCCCCGGGCCGCAGCCGGGCGGCGATCCGGCTGACCATCTGGTGAACGGTGCGGTAGCTTTCCACCTGGAACAGCGCGGGCACATGGACGCTGCCGGGCGCCGCCACCCGCGACAGGTCGTTGCGCAGGAGATCGACGATCATCAGGTTCTCGGCCCGGTTCTTCGGGTCGGCGGCAAGGCTGTCACGCAGGGCGGCGTCCTCCTCGGGCGTCGCCCCGCGCGGCAGGGTGCCCTTCATCGGCCTTGTCTCGATCCTCCCGCCCGTATCGGTGCGGAAGAACAGTTCGGGAGAGCGGCACAGGAGCGCGGGCAGGCCGTCCTGTTCGACCAGCGCACCATGGCCCACGGGCTGGCGCGCGGCAAGGGCGGCATAGAGCGCGCGGGGGGAACCTTGAGTTTCCGCCTGCATCGGAAAGGTCAGGTTGGCCTGATAGATGTCGCCCGCGCCGATCCAGTCGTGCAGCCGGGCAAAGGCGCTTGCGTAGGCGGCGGCATCCCGGCACGGGGTCAGCGGGCCGATGGCACAGGGGCCGCCCGGCAGGGGTCCGTCCGGCGCCGGCCCGGCATAGGCCCCGAAACGCAGGAGCGGCAGGCGGCGGGTCGGCGGCATCAGCGGCAGAAGGCGCGGTTCCAGCGCGAACCCCGCCTCGTAGCTCAGATACCCCGCCAGCCAGTGCCCCGCCGCCCGCGCGGCATCGAGCGCGGCAAGCGCCGGGCCGACTTCCCCGGGCGCATGGGCCTCGATCAGGCGCAGCGGCGCGTCGAACACCGCCGCCCCTTCCCCTGCCGGTCCGTGATCGAAGCGAATCCGCACGCCTGCCCCGCCGCCCTGTTCCTTAAGCCCACATATCGCGCGTCCGGGGCGGGGAAAACCCGCATCCTCCGGCCCTGCGGGAAGACGCCTGCCGGACGGCGGGGCGGACATCTGCGGCCGGTCGCGCAGGTCCGCCGCCTCATCCCTGCCCCGATACAGGCATCCCGGACCGCGCAGCGGGGCGGCCACGGCTTGCGGCGCGGGCGGAAGGGTGCTCAGCTCAGGGCCGAGTGTGTTCCGGTGCGGAGAGGGGTGTTGTCGCACAAGTGGGTGATCGGTCTGAGTTTCGCGCTGGCCCTTGCCGTGATTGCGCTGCCGCGCGCAGGCTCGCTGCCGGTGTTCCACCCCCTGCCCGCCGATGCGGAGGACCGGCTGATCCGGGCAATGGAGGACGCCTTCGAGGGCTCGCGCTTCGACCGGGTGAGCGTGTCGCGCGAGGGGTGCCGGTTGCGGATCCGGCGGGAGGATACCGCGATCTGCGAAAAGGGACTGCCACACCCCTTCACCCTGTTCGACCAGACCATCGACCTGAGCCTGCTAGAGATCGAGGGCTTCCAGGTTTCCGAACACTATCGGGGCACCCCTTTGCGGGGATACTACCTTCACATTCGCTATCCCCGCCCGCTGTTCGACCGGATGCGGGTAATCTACGACGACTACAGGGATCTGTTCGCGCTGCTCGACGATCAAAGCCGCCCCCGCGAACTGCCATGGAAGGACGCGGCCGACCGGGACGCGGGCATCCGGGCCTTCCTGAACGATCGGGTTGACGGAAAGATGCCGATGTTCTCTGTGGACCAGACCTGCGACCGGACGACCTGGCTGCGTATCCCTACCGAAAGCTTCATCATGGAACTGGACGGCATCCCCTCCGACATTGCCGAACGGCAGATCCGCAGGATGGCGGCCGACTGCCGCCGGAACTGACGCCACCACCCCTCGCTCTTGCAGCCGCCGCCGAACCGCCCCACTCTGTCGCGGAAGCACGCGGGCGGGGGAGGGCCGATGGAGAACTGGGACGAGATACGAACCGCCTGGCAGGTGGCGCGGCTGGGCACGGTTTCGGGCGCGGCGGAGGTGCTGGGGGTCCACCACGCCACGGTGATCCGCCATATCGACGCGCTGGAAAAGCGGCTGGGCACCCGGCTGTTCCAGCGCCATGCCCGCGGCTATACTCCGACCGAGGCCGGGCGCGACCTGTTCCAGGTCGCCCAGACCACCGCCGAACAGTTCGGCCAGCTTTCCGGACGGCTGCGCGGACAGGGCGAGTCGGTGGCGGGGGAACTGGTGGTGACCGCGGTGACCGGGCTTGCACCGCTGCTGACCCCGGCGCTGATCGACTTTCAGCAGGCGCATCCGGGGCTTCGGGTCCGGTTCCTGACCGATATCCGCGTGTTCCGGCTGGAATACGGCGAGGCGCATGTGGCGATCCGCGCCGGGGCTGCGCCGGAGGAACCCGACAACGTGGTGCAACCCTTCGCCAGGCTGCGCAACGCGCTTTATGCCGCGCCGTCCTATGCCGAGGCACATGGCCTGCCGGATGACCCCGGGGACTACGCCGGCCACCATTTCGTCGGCCCCGACGATCCGGCCTCGCGCGCGCCATACCACCGATGGCTTGCCGCGCATGTGCCCACCGAATCGATCACATGGCGCAGTTCCGAACCCGCCGCGCAGGCCGAGGCGGTGCGGTGCGGCGCCGGACTCGGGTTTCTGGAGGTTCGCGCGGCGGCGCAAATACCCGGCCTGATCGAGGTCGCCCCCCCGCGCCCCGAGTGGAACACCTCGCTTTGGCTGGTCACCCATGTCGATCTGCACCGCACCGCCAAGGTGCAGGCATGCCTTGCGCATCTGAAGGAGGCGGCGAAGGACTGGGAAGGGCGGTGACGGCAGCCGGGCGCGGCCATCTGGCGATGCTGCTGTTCTCGGCGCTGGTCGCCGGGTCGTTCAGCCTCGGCGCGCTGGTGGCGAACGATATCGCGCCCGCCGCGCTCACGGCGCTGCGGTTCTTTCTGAGCGCCGTGCTTCTGGGGGCGGTGGCGGCACCCCGGTTCCGCCGGGCACATCTGGCGGGTTCGTGGCGCTGGCTGCTGCTCGGCGGGATCTATGCCGTCTATTTCGTGCTGATGTTCGAGGGGCTGAAGACCGCCGCGCCGGTCTCGGCCTCGGCCGTGTTCACCCTGACCCCGATCATGAGCGCGGGCTTCGGCTGGCTTTTGCTGCGGCAGGTGACGACGCCGCGCATGGCGGCGGCCATCGCCATCGGCGCGGCAGGGGCGATGTGGGTGATCTTCCGCGCCGATCTGGCGGCGCTGCTCGCGTTCGAGATCGGCCGGGGCGAGGCGATCTTCTTCGTCGGCGTGATCGCCCATGCCGCGGTGCCCGCGGTGATGCGGCGCTGCAACCGGGGCGAGCCCGCGATGGTCGCCTCGGCGCTGACCACCACGGCAGGGTTTCTGATCCTGCTGTTCTGGGGCTGGGGCGAGTTGCGCGCGACCGACTGGGGCGCGCTGTCCTGGCAGGTCTGGGCGGTGCTTGGCTATCTGTCGGTATTCACCAGCGCGGTGACCTTCTTCCTGATCCAGTATGCCTCGCTGCGGCTGCCTTCGGCCAAGGTCATGGCCTATACCTATCTGGTGCCCGCCTGGGTGATCGGCTGGGAGATGGGGCTGGGCCATGGCGCCCCCGCGCTGCCGGTTTTCGCCGGGGTGGTGCTGATCGTCGTGGCGCTGGTGGCGCTGCTCAAGGACGAAGAGGCGGGTCGGGCAGTTCCGCCGCGAGAAACCGCTCGAAATCGTCCAGATTGACCGGCTCGAACTGGCCGAACCCCTGCATCCAGACCGAGGCGGCGCGCAGCGCGTCGGGCTCCAGCTTGCACCACTTCACCCGGCCGCGTTTCTCCTGGCTGATGAGGCCCGCCCCGGCGAGAATCGCGAGGTGTTTGGAAATCGCGGCCAGCGACATCTCGAACGGCTCGGCCACGTCGGTCACCGCCATGTCGTCTTCCAGCAGCATGGCAAGGATCGCCCGCCGGGTCGGATCGGCAAGCGCGGCGAACACGGTGTCGAGCGGGTCGGTCATGGGCTCCGGACCTTTGGGCAGGCGAAGGGTGCGGCGTGGCGGCGCGTTTGTCCAGTCGCGGGGGCGGGCATATTGCCTATCCCGCGCCCGGAATGGCATGGAGGGGCAACGACACAGCACAGTACGGAGAATCACCATGGCGTCAGGGCCGCTTGCGGGCACACGGATCATCGAGATGGCGGGGATCGGGCCTGCGCCCTTCGCCTGCATGGTGCTGGCAGACATGGGGGCCGAGGTGATCCGCATCGACCGGCCCGGCGGCGACAGCAGCGGCGAGTGGGAAGACGCGACCCTGCGCGGCCGCGCCGCCCGGCTGGCGCTCGACCTCAAGAACCCGGAGGCGGTGGCCGCGCTGCGGACGCTGGTGCGGGGCGCCGACGCGCTGATCGAGGGCTTCCGCCCCGGGGTGATGGAGCGGCTGGGCCTCGGCCCCGAGGCGCTTCTGGCCGAAAACCCCGGCCTTGTCTTCACCCGCATCACCGGCTGGGGGCAGGACGGGCCGCTTTCGGACCGCGCCGGGCATGACATCAACTATATCTCGCTGTCGGGCGCGCTTCATGCCATCGGCGGACCCGAGGCCCCGGTGGTGCCGCTGAACCTGATCGGCGACTACGGCGGCGGGGCGATGCTCGGGGTGGTCGGGCTGCTGGCGGCACTGGTGGAGCGCGGGCGCTCGGGCCGGGGTCAGGTGGTGGATGCGGCGATGACCGACGGGGCGGCGCTGCTGATGGCGCTGCTTTACGGGCTGAAGGCGAAAGGCAGCTGGCAGGACAGGCGCGAGGCGAACCTGCTGGACGGGGCCGCGCCGTTTTACGGCATCTATGCCTGCGCCGACGGGCGGCATCTCTCGGTCGGGCCGCTGGAGCCGCAGTTCCACGCCGAATTCCTGCGGGTGCTGGGGATCGACGCGGCAGGCTGGCCGCAGATGGACCGGGCGCAGTGGCCCGCGCAGAAGGCGCGGCTGGCGGAAATCTTCTCCACCCGCAGCCGCGACGACTGGGTGGCGGCTTTCGAGGGAACCGACGCCTGCATCGCCCCGGTGCTGTCGATGACCGAGGCGCCGGACCACCCGCACAACCGGGCGCGCGGCACCTTCACCGGCGACTTCCCCCAGCCCGCCCCCGCCCCACGCTTCGACCGCACACCTTCGGCGATTGCCCGGCACGACCGGCCGGTGACGGAACTGCTGCAAGGCTGGGGGCTGACGGCGGAGGAAATCGCGGGGCTGGTGCGGTAAGGCAATCTCCGAAAAAGCTGACAGGTTTTTTCGGTTTGAAATGGCGATGTCTGTCTTGCGTGTTGGTCGGCATGGCTACCCGGGACCAATCCATTGCGACAGAGGGCAGCGGTCGGCCGCGGGGGGCCGCTGCAACAAATGTGGTCTGGCAGTTTATGGTGCCGAATACCCCCTCGCTCAGAACGTGCCGCAACGTTGCAATAGCGGCCGCCGTCGTGCCGAAGGCACGCCTCCGGCGTGACGCGGGCGGTCTTCCGCTGCCCGGCGGCGCTGGCGCGCCTTGATTCCGGGCGAAGGTGGCGCTTCGGGGTCAGGCAGCCACCGCCCGCAGCGCCGCCCCGTCCTCGCCGGTGATGCGGGCGGCGACGATGCCGCCCTCGGGCTGGTCGCTGTCGAACAGGGTCTCGGTGAACTGCTCGGTCCGGCCCATGCGCGGGCTTTCCATCAGCACCCGGTGCGCGCGGCCCTGCTGCGCCGCCAGATGCCGCGCCAGCGCCGCTGCGCCCGCGGCCCGCAGCCGGGCCGCGCGCTCGCGCACCGCGCCGCCCGCGACCTGCGGCATCCGTGCCGCCGGGGTGCCCTTGCGCGGGCTGAACGGGAAGACGTGCAGGAACGTGAGCCCGCAGTCCTCGACCAGCCGCAGCGAGTTCTCGAACATCGCCCCGGTCTCGGTCGGGAAACCGGCGATGATGTCGGCGCCGAACACCATGTCGGGCCGCAACCGGCGGGCCTCCTCGCAGAAGCGGATCGCGTCGTCGCGCAGGTGGCGGCGCTTCATCCGCTTGAGGATCATGTCGTCGCCCGCCTGAAGCGACAGATGCAGATGCGGCATCAGCCGGGGTTCGGTGGCGATGGCCTGCATCAGGTTCTCGTCGGCCTCGATACTGTCGATCGAACTGATCCGCAGCCGCGGCAGATCGGGCACCAGCCGCAGGATGCGCATCACCAGATCGCCAAGCCGGGGTTGCCCCGGCAGGTCCGCCCCCCATGAGGTCAGATCGACGCCGGTCAGCACCACCTCGTTGTAGCCCGCCGCCGCGAGCCGGGCGATCTGCTCGACCACCACCCCGGCAGGCACGGACCGCGAGTTGCCCCGGCCGTAGGGGATGATGCAGAAGGTGCAGCGGTGGTCACAGCCGTTCTGCACCTGCACGTAAGCGCGCGAGCGGGTGCCGAAGCCGTCGATCAGGTGGCCCGCGGTCTCGCGCACCGACATGATGTCATCGACCTGCACCCGCTCGGTCTCACCGATCAGGTCGGGGGCCATGGCGGCCCATGTCCCGGGGCGCATCTTCTCGGCATTGCCGATCACGCGGTCCACCTCGGGCATGGCGGCGAAGGTGGCGGGTTCGGTCTGGGCGGCGCAGCCGGTGACGATGATCACCGCCTCCGGGTGCTCGCGGCGCAGACGGCGGATCTCCTGCCGGGCCTTGCGCACCGCCTCGGCCGTGACCGCACAGGTGTTGACCACCACGGCATTGTCCACGCCCGCCCCGGCGGCGAGGGTCTTCATCGCCTCGGTCTCATAGGCGTTGAGGCGGCAGCCGAGGGTGGCGAAGACTGGGGCGCTCATCCGGCGGCCCCGAGGAAGGCGGGGGTGAGCCAGCCGTCGAACACATGCGTGGTCGGGCCGGTCATCCAGACGCCATCGTCGCGCCAGTCGATCTCCAGCATCCCGCCGTCCACATGCACCGCGACCCGCCGCCCGGTCAGCCCGCGCCGGGCCGCGGCGACGGCCGCGGCACAGGAACAGGAGCCGGAGGCGAGGGTGACGCCGGTGCCGCGCTCCCATATCCGCAGGCGGATGGCATCGGGGCTTAGCACCTGCACGAACTCCACATTGGTGCGCTCGGGGAACAGCTTGTGGTGTTCGTATCGCGCGCCCTCGGCAGGCAGGTCGATGGCTTCGGCGTCAGGGACGAAAAAGGTGCAATGCGGGTTGCCCATGCCGGTCGCCACCGGATCACCCGCGATCGGCAGGTGGAGCGTATCGGCGGCTTCGGCCAGCGGGATCTCCTGCCAGCCGGTCAGCGGCGCGCCCATGTTGACGCGGGTAAGGCCCCCGCCCGCATCCTCGGCCGCCAGCACGCCGCGTTCGGTGCGCAGCCGCAGCGTGGTCCGCCCGGTCTCGTCCATCAGGTGCCGGGCAATGCAGCGGGTGGCGTTGCCACAGGCGGCAGAGGGCGAGCCGTCGGCGTTCAGAAAGGTCAGCACCGCATCCACGTTCTCGCCATCCACGTTCTCGCCGGTGTCGATCAGCGCCAACTGGTCGAATCCCACCCCCCGGTGCCGGTCCGCCAGCGCCCGCGCCAGCGCCGCCGTCACCGGCACCTTGCCGGTGCGGCGGTCGATCACCACGAAATCATTGCCGAGCCCGTGCATCTTCATGAAGCGCAGGCCCTCGGGGGCGGGCATCCTGTCCATGGCCGCGATATACGCCCGCACGGATGATTCCGCCAGATGCCCCGAAAGTCTTGATTTTGCCCTTGACCCCGGCAGGCGAAGTTTCTAGTGACACGCCAGCGTGGGCCCGTAGCTCAGTTGGTAGAGCAACTGACTTTTAATCAGTGGGTCACAGGTTCGAATCCTGTCGGGCTCACCATCCCCAAACTGTTGTCCGCCACGACCGGACCGTCATTTCCGCCCTTCTCCCGAGGGTTCGGGGAACACCGGGCGGAGCCTGCCTTCCGGTCGGCAACCCGGTTCGGGCAGGCAGGCGCCGTTCATTCGCCGAACCCCGTCATCACACGCTTTCCGGCATAGTCGCGCAGTGCCCGCATGGACAGGAAGCCCGGCAGGCACAGCAGCAATGCGCCAAGCGCAAGCCACAGCGGCGCACCCGGCGCGATCAGTCCGCCCCCGGCGGTCACGGCAAGGCAGGACAGGAGAACGACCCCCGCCGTCAGCAGCAGCGGCAGCACGACGGGACGGAACGGCACTTTCAGGATGTGATGCGAGAAAACCGATGCGACGATCATGCCGAGGATTTCGCCGAGGATCGCAATCTGGATCAGCAACAGAAGGCTCCCCCCCCGGGCGACCACATACCAGCCCAGCGGCAACAGTGCCACGCGCAGGACATTGGCATACATCGGATTGCGGGTATGCCCGGTCGCAAGTGCCAATACCGCCCCCCCGACCTTGAACACCCTGACCGCCTGCAACGCCGCCAGCCAGACCAGATAGGGCACGAGCGGCGCGTATTTCTCGCCAAGCAGGACATGCACCAGCGGCCCGCCCACGAACAGCATCGCCACCAGAAACAGCGCCCCCCCCAGCAGCGACGCCTGGATCACCGCCAGCGACAGGGCGTTGAAACGCTCCCGCTCGTCCTTCACCGCGGAAACCTGCGGCAGGAAGAAGTTGCTGAGACTCCCCGCCATCACCAGTGTCGGCGTCAGCGTCAGCGTCATGCCCATGGCGAAGATCGCCAGCACCTCCATGCCCAGTTCGCGGCCGACGATCAGCTTCTCGCCGTGGAACACCGCAAACAGCAACGCCCCGTTCACCAGGATCGGCCAGCCGAAGCCCAGCCCTTCGCGGATCACCGCCACGTCGAACACCAGCCGGAAGCGCCGTTCCGCCACCAGATGCGACACCGCGACCCCGAACACCGCCTGCATCAGCACCGCCCAGAGCATTACCCGGAAATCGCCGAACAGCAGGAACAGCGGCCAGACCAGCAGCACCGAGACCACGGCGGGAACCGCATTGCTGAGGATCAGCGGGCGGAAGCTCATGCGCCGGTTCAGGCGGTGGATATCGAAATGCTTCAACCCGTTCAGCAGCGGCACCAGCGCCAGCAGCCGATAGGCCCAGGTTACCTCCGGCACCCCGAGGAAGCCCGCGAAGAACGGCGCCAGCAGGAACAACACCACCGCCAGCACCACCGCGCGCAGCATCTGGAACCCCTGCAACGCCGCCTGGAAATGCGGATCGTCGCCGCGGCTGTCGCGCACGATCATCTGTTGCAGCCCCAGCGCCGACATCATCTCGACGATGGCAAGACTGATGGCGAAGGTCGCGGCGATCCCGTAATCCTCGACACTGATCAGCCGCACCACAATCAGCGTGCGCAGAAGCGTCATCAGCGAGGAAAAGGCGTTCCCCGAAAGGATCAGAAGGGCGGTGCGGAACATCAATTATCGCTTTCGTACGGTAATACCCGGATTCGCCGCAGCCCTGATCCCGCCGCGCGCGCCGCTACGGGTGCCGGGCGGGTGCCACGGCACAGGGATGCGAAACCCGGGCGCATCAGTCAACCGCATACGCGCCAACGGTTTGACAATCCCCCCGGAATTGCCGGAATGATGACGACATGAGCCAGAAAACGCCCGCCCCCTCCTCTGCCGCCCTGCGCCTGGTCGCGCGGGGTGATCTCTGTTCCGGTTGCGGCGGATGCGCGGCCGTCGCGCCCGACCGGATCGTGATGGCCGAGGCCGCGCCCGGCTACCTGCGCCCGCAGCAAAGCGCGCCGCTGACCCCGTGGCAGGAGGAGGCGATCACCCGCATCTGCCCCGGACTGGTGCAGGAGGTCGCGGCGCAGGGGCGCGAGGATCATCCGCTCTGGGGGCCTTATGTCGGGATGCGGACCGGCTGGGCCTGCGATCCGGAGGTCCGTTTCGCGGGTTCGTCGGGCGGGGCGCTGTCGGCGATCCTGCTTCACCTGCTCGATACCGGCCGGGTGGACCGGGTGTTGCTGACCGGGGCCGCGCCGGACCTTCCCACCGGCAACGCCGCCGTCTTCGTCACCGACCGGGCCGGGGTGCTTGCCGGGGCCGGATCGCGCTATGCGCCCTCGGCCCCGCTTGCGGCGCTGCCCGAAGCCGTGGCCTCGGGGCTGCGCCATGCGGTGGTCGGCAAGCCCTGCGACATTGCCGCGCTGCGGGCGCTGGCGGCGATAGACCCGGCGGTTGCGGCGGCGGTGCCGGTGATGCTGTCGTTCTTCTACGCGGGTGTGCCCTCGCATAGCGGCGGGCGGGCGGTGCTGTCGGCCCTCGGCGCCGCAGAGCCCGAGGTGGCCGCGTTCCGCTTTCGCGGCAACGGCTGGCCGGGGCGGGCCACCGCCACCCTGACCGACGGCTCGGAACGGTCGATGAGCTATCATGACAGTTGGGGCGGCATCCTGTCGAAACACGTCCAGCACCGTTGCCGCATCTGCGCCGACGGCACCGGCACCGCGGCCGACATCGTCTGCGCCGACGCGTGGGAAAGCGACGAGGCCGGCTATCCGCTGTTCGACGAGGCCGATGGCACCAGCCTGATCGTCGCCCGCACCGCGCTGGGCGCCGAACTGATTGCCGGGGCGGAGGCCGCCGGGGCCGTGGCCACCGCGCCTTTCGACATCACCGCGCTGGCCGCGATCCAGCCCGGTCAGCGCGGGCGCAGGCGGGCGCTGCTTGCCCGGCTGATCGCGCTGCGCCTCTGCGGCCGTCCGATCCCGCGCTACCGTGGCCTGCAACTGCGGGCGGCGGCGCGGCAGAACCCGTTGCGGCGCAACCTGCACAACTTTCTGGGCACCATCCGCCGGGTGCTGTTTCCCCGACGGCGGCCGGGCGGGTGACGCGGGCGGTTCCAGCCCCTTCCGCAACATGCTAGGGTCGGCCCCGATCGGCCCGGCCGACCCGTGATCCAGAACCGCCGGAGCCCGCAGCCATGCCTCGTATCGCACTGACCTTCCACTCGGCCCGCAACGACAATCTGGGCGTGGGGGCGCTGAGCGTCTCCGAAGTCGCCATCCTGCGCCGGATCGCGGAGGAGGAGGGGCTGCCGGTCCATATCACCGTCTGCGAATCGCGCGATCCGCGCCCGGCCTATGTCTCGGGGCCGGATATCACCCTGCGCCCGGTGCGGGTTCTGCGCAAACCGCTTGATTTCTACCGGGTGATCCGGGGGCAGGATCTGGTGATCGACATCGGCGGCGGCGACAGTTTCGCCGATATCTACGGGCCCCGGCGGTTGCTGCGGATGCTGCTGACCAAGGCCATCGTCCTCCTGGCGCGGCGGCCCCTGGTCCATGCGCCGCAGACCTACGGCCCGTTCCGCAGCCGCCTGCTTGCCGCGCTGTCGCGGCGGGTGATCGACCGTTCGGCGCTGGTGGTCAGCCGCGACCGGGAGTCGATCGACTTCCTGCGGAAACTCGGGGTGACCCGGCCGGTGATCGAAGCCTCCGACGTGGCGCTGCGGCTGCCATACGACCCGCCCGCCCCGGCCGCCGGGGGGCCGGTGAAGGTCGGGCTCAATGTCTCGGGCCTGTTGATGAGCGGCGGCTACACCCGCGACAACATGTTCGGGCTGACCATGGATTACCGGGCGCTGATGCGCGACCTGATCGGCGATTTCCTGAACCACCCCGCAGGCTGCGAGGTGCATCTGGTCCCGCATGTGCTGAGCTGGCCGACCGGCAAGGCGGGCGATCCTTACGTGGAATGCGACCGGCTGGCCTCGCTGGAGCTTGCCGCCGACCATCCGGGGGTCAAGGTCGCCCCGGCCTTCGCCTCGCCCTCCGAGGCGAAAGGCTACATCGCCGGGATGGACTTCTTCGCCGGGGCGCGGATGCACGCCTGCATCGCCGCCTTCTCGACCGGGGTGCCGGTGGTGCCGATGGCCTACAGCCGCAAGTTCGCCGGTCTGTTCGGCACGCTCTGCTATGACCGGACGGTGGATTGCACCGCCGCCGATGCGGATACGGTGCGCGCGGCGGTGCTTGCCGGTTTCGAGGCACGCGAGACGCTGCGGGACGAGGCTGGGGCGGCGCTGGAGCGCGGGCTTGGCAAGCTTGCGGCCTATGAGGCCGCGCTGGCCGGGCTGCTCCGCGATCTGGCGGGCGGGGATCAGCCCCGGAACTGACGCGCCCGGCGGGTGCGGTAGCCGGTGACCACCGTCCCCGCCCCGCGCAACCCGCGCCGGGCAAGCGCGCGGCGCAGGGCGCGCAGGGCCGTGACCCGCGTCGCGCCCTGCCGCGCCACCATGACCCCGGCGGCCGGAGGCAGTGCCGCAAGCGGCCGGGGGTCGGGACAGAACAGGACCACAACCGCCCCCTCGGCCTCGGCGGCCCCGGCAAGCGCGGCCGGGTCGGGCACCTCTCCCGCCCCGGCGGGCAGCAGGCGCAAGCCCGGTTCGAGGGTGTTTTCCGGCCAGCCCGGCGCCGGTCCGGCCAGCAGGACCGGCCCGCCCTCCCGCGCGGCGGTCATGGCAAGGCCAAGCGCCACCGCCCCGGATTCGGGCCCGGATTCGGCCCCGGATTCGGGCGCAGGTCCGGTGACCAGCACCAGACGTGCGCCGCGCTCCTGCAACTCCAGCCGCAGCCGCAGCCACAGCCCGCGCAGCGCCTCGGCGCCGGGGCCGTCCGGCGGCGGCGGCGGCGCGCCCTCGCGTCGGCGGGTGAATTCTGCGCCGGGGGCGGCGGGCAGCAGCGCAAGGACCGGCAGGCGGTGGCGCAGTTCCAGCGCCGCCGGATCGTCCACCACCATCCGCCGGCGCCGGCGCAACCAGATGAGCCCGGCCGCCGTCGCCAGCAGCGCGGCAACGGCAACGGTCTGGCTCAGCACCCCGCCGCCTCCGCCGGGGCAATCCGGCGCAGCCACTCATCGGCGTTCCGCGCGATTGACTGGAAGGCCGCTTCATGCGCGGCGGCGGGGCGGCGGAACGGGTCGGCGATCCCGCGCCCGCCGGTCCAGTGATCGAAGGCCATCACCCGGCCCGACAGATGCGGACAGTCGCGCAGGATGTCGAAGCGATGCGCGGGTTCCATGGTCAGGATCAGGTCGCATCCCCCGGCCAGCGCCGGGGCAAAGGCCCGCGCCATATGACCGTCGAGCGACACGCCGTGCCGGGCCGCCACCCGCAGGGTCGCCGGATCGGCCGGGCGGCCCTCGGCGGCCCGAAGCCCGGCCGAGTCGGCCGCAAACCCGCCCCCACGCAGCAGCGCCGCCCCGAGCGGTGAGCGGCACAGGTTGCCGGTGCAGACCACCAGAAGCTTTCCGACCGCGATCACCGCCGCTCCCCGCCTTGCGAACCGCACCGATTGTAACCGCGTGAGCGGTTTTGACCATGCCCTCCCGCGCATCCGATGGCCGGCTTGGCTTTGCCACCCGGGCCGTATAGGCAGGGCGGACCCCCGACGGAGCGCGACACGATGCGGGCAGCCGATTCCTTCCATCCCGCCGCGCAGCGGCTTGCCGCCGCGCTGACCGCCGTGCTGGCGCTTGCGATCCTTGTGCTGACGCTGATGCCGGTCGGGCATATCCAGGGCGCGGGCACCTGGTCGGACAAGACCGACCACCTGCTGGCCTTCGCCGCGCTGGCCTTTCCGCTGTCGCTGGCGCGGCCGCGCCGGGCGCTGTTGATCCTCGCCGGGGCAGCGGCGCTCGGCGGCGCGATCGAGCTGATCCAGCCCCATGTCGGCCGGAGCGGGGAATGGGGCGACTTCCTGGCCGATGTGGCCGGGGCGGCGCTGGGAGCCGGGGCGGGCTGGCTGGGCGGGCGGGCGCTGGAACGCCGGTTCCACCGCGACGAAAAAGGCCGCACCAGGGACCGGAGCCGGGAGAACGCCTGACGATTCGCCCGGCGCCGTGGCCGCCCGATCAGCGCCACTATACCGCCACATCGACACCTCGAACCCGGGTTTACCTTCCCGTGTCACATGGCTAGCTTTCGACCATTCATCGGTGCAATCGGGTATTGCAGTATTGATCCTGTCCGGTGCCGGTTACCGGCGGCTTTCGGGACAGGCGGGAAGGGAATTGAATGACCGTGCCCACGGCACAGCGCAGAGTCCTGATCGTCGTCGAGAATCTTCCCGTCCCGCTTGATCGCCGGGTCTGGCTGGAGGCGACGACGCTGGCCGCCCATGGCTACCACGTCAGCGTGATCAGCCCGATGGGCCGCGGCTGGACCGCCCCTTATGAAGAGCGCGAGGGCGTCCATATCTACCGCTTTCCGGAACCGCCCGAGGCCCATTCCGGCGCGGTCGCCTATGCGCGCGAATACCTGCACGCGCTGCGCCACATGTTCCGGCTGGCCCGCAAGGTGCGGCGCGAGCAGGGCTTCGACGTGATCCACGGCTGCAACCCGCCCGACCTGATCTTCCTGCTGGCGCTGCGCTGGCGGCTGGCGGGCGTGCGCTACCTGTTCGACCACCACGACGTCTGCCCCGAACTGTTCGAGGCCAAGTTCGGCCGCCGCGGTCTGCTGCACCGGCTTCAACTCATGCTCGAACGGCTGACCTTCGCCACCGCCCGGGTCTCGATCGCCACCAACGACAGCTTCCGCCGCATCGCCGTCCGGCGCGGCCGCATGGCGCCCGGGGACGTGTTCGTCGTCCGCTCGGCCCCGCGGATCGAGGGCTTCGTCCCCGGCCCCGGCCGGGACGGGCTGCGCCGGGGCGCCCGCACCGTGCTGGGCTATGTGGGGGTGATCGGCCAGCAGGAGGGGATGGACCTCATGGTCGCTGCCATCGACCGGCTGGTGCGCGGGATGGGCCATGACGACCTGCATGTGATCGTCGTGGGTTTCGGCCCGCATCTGCCGCAGGTCAGGGCCGATGTGGCGGCGCGGGGGCTCGATGCGCATTTCACCTTTACCGGCCCGCTGTTCGGCGACGACCTGCGCGACACGCTGAACAGCATAGACATCGGTCTCAGCCCCGATCCGAAGAACGCGATGAACGACATCTCGACCATGAACAAGGTCATGGAATACATGGCGCTGGAAAAGCCGGTGGTGCAGTTCGACCTGACCGAGGGCCGGGTCTCGGCGGGCGAAGCTTCGCTTTACGCCCGGCCGAACGATCCCGACGATTTCGCCCGCTGCATAGCCGAACTGATCGACGACCCGGAAAAGCGCGCCCGGATGGGCCGGACCGGCCGGAAACGGGTACTGGAGGCGCTGTCCTGGGAACATTCGGTGCCGCACCTGCTTGCCGCCTACGAGCGGGTGTTCGCCCGGCGCTGAGCGGGGGGCCTTGCGCAACAGAGGGCAGCGGCCGACCGTCGTGCCGAAGGCACGCCTCTGGCGTGACGGGGGGCCGCTGCAACACCTGTGGTCTGGCAATTCATGGTACCGAATACCCCTCGCTCAGAACGTGCCGCAGCGTTGCAATAGCGGCCGCCCGTCCGGGCGGTCGGCCGCTGCCCGGCGGCGCTGGCGCGGCTTTATTCCGGGCAAGGGGAAAAACGCCCCGGTCCGCCCCCGCCCCGGCAGGGTACGCTTCTGCGCACCACCCCGCAGCGCCCGGCCCGGCTTGCCCGCCGGGCGCCCCGGGCCCATACTGGCCCCCCGCCCCGCCCCTCGACAAACCCGAGGCCCGTCCCGGCATGACGCCCCGCTTCCTGCGCCCGCTGATCCTCGCCCTTGCCGTCCTGCCGGGCGGCGCGGGGGCGGAGCCCCCCGCCCCGCCCGCGCCGGTCCCGGTGGCGGAGGGCGTCGCCGCGGTCGGCGAGGCGAACCTGATTCCCCAGCCGCCGACCGACCGGCTTCTGGTCCGGCTCGCCTTCCCCGCCCCCGCCGATCTGCCCCCCGTCCCGCCGGAGGCCGGACCCGCCCATCGCCTGCTGGCCGAGCTTTTCGCCGCGGGCCGGGCGGCGGGCAATCACGGCGATCTCTACGAGAACCGCGACCGCGGCCATTCGCGCCTGCGCCCCGGGGATCACCCGCAACTGACCCATATCCGCTACGGCGATACGCTGCGGGGGGCCGGACTCGACTACGGACTGGCCGGGCCGGTGCTGTTCGACGCGCCGCTGATCGGCAATTCCTCGACCGCGCTGACCGCCGGGCCGATGTGGCGCTCGCTGGGGCGGATGGCGCTGACCTCGGCCGGGGGGCCGCGCCGGTTGTTCCAGAACCATGTCGCGGGGCAGATCCACGTCTATCCCGAACACCGCGACCACGACCCCGAACGCGGCGACCTGTTCCCGGCCAACACGCCCTACATGATCGTCTCGCAGGGATCTTCCGGGTCGGACCGGCCGCATCTGGAGGCGCTGGCGATGATCCTCGCCGCGTTCCGGCCCGACACCAAGGCGTTCATGCATGAGCGCGGGCTCATTGCCCCCACGGTGCAGATGGTCTGGCGGCGGTCGCAATCCGGGGTGCTGACACGCGGCGCCTACCTGTCGGGCCTCGCGCATCCGGGCGCCTTCGAGGCCGACCGCATCAACCTCATGCGCAAGGTACGGCTGGCGAATGCGATCCTGCCGGACGAGGTGCCGCCGATGGTGCGCCTGCGGGTGCTGTCGGAACAGCCGGGCACGGCAGAGGAACGGCTGTTCGACACCCCTTCCGCCATCGCCCGGGTCTGGCGCGACCCGGCGCAAACACGGGTGCTGACCGTCTCGGCCGAGACCACCCGCGACCCGAACGGCCGCGATCTGCATTTCACCTGGGCGCTGCTGCGCGGCGACCCGGCACGGGTGCGGATCGCCCCCGAAGGCCCCTCGGGCGCGCGGGCGCGGATCGAGATCGACTGGCAGGGGCCGCGCCCGGTGCCGGGGCGGGCCGATCTGACCTCGGCCCGGGTCGATATCGGCGTCTTCGCCCATAACGGGGTGCATGACAGCGCGCCCGCTTTCGTCTCGGTGCTGCTGCCCCGGCACGAGATCCGCCGCCACGAGACCGGGGCGGACGGGATATCGCGGGCGGTCGAAATCATCCGCCGCCCCGGGGTCTATGCCGATCCGGCGCTGTTTCCCGTCACCCCGTAGGCAGGGGCCGTAACGCCGGGGTCGCTCATGGCACCCGCAATGTCGAAATCCGCCCCCGCGCGGGGGCGGATTGCGCCTAGAACGGCCCGAAAGGGAAAGGGGAATCGGATGCCCGGGGTCACCATCGTCTATTGGCGCGACATCCCGGCCCAGGTGATCGTGGGCAAGGGGCGGCGCGGCGCCAAGGCACCACTGCCGGAACGTTTCGAACAGGCGATCGACCGCTGCGCCATGAAGGTGGGCGCGCGCGACACCGACGCCTATCTCGCCGAATGGCGGAAGGCGCCGCCCTATGAGGTGGCCGGAGACCCCGACACCGTCGCCGCCGCCGAGGCGGCGCGGATCGACACCGAATACGACACCGCGCGCCTCAAGGCGCTGATCGACAACGACGGCCGGGCGTGATCCCACGCGCGGCCCGCATCCGGGAGGCAATCATGGCGCTTCTGAACTTCCGCCGGGACATCCCCGCCACCCCCCCCGCCTCGCGCGAGATGGAGGCGCTGCTTCAGGGATATTCCATCGAGGTGATGCCCCGCACCGCCGAAAAGATCAGCGATTTCCGCGCACTGCTGCCCGAGGGCACCCGGGTCTACATCGCCCATATCGACGGCACGCCGATTGACGACATGGTGGCCACCGCCCGTCGCCTTTCGGCCGGGGGTTTCGCCGTCATGCCGCATTTCCCGGCCCGGATCATCCGCGACAGGGCGATACTGGCCGACTGGATCGCCCGTTACCGGGGCGAGGCCGGGGTGGACCAGGCGCTCTTGCTTGCCGGGGGCATCAGCCAGCCCGCGGGGGAGTTCGAATCCTCCATGCAACTGATCGAGACCGGCCTGTTCGACGGCTTCGCCCGGCTGCATGTGGCGGGCCACCCCGAAGGCAACCGCGACATCGACCCCGACGGCTCCGACCGCGCGGTGATGCAGGCGCTGCGCTGGAAACAGGCGTTTTCCGAACGCAGCGACGCGAAGATGGCCGTCGTCACCCAGTTCTGCTTCGAGGCCGCGCCGGTGATCGCCTGGGCCGACCGGCTGGCCGCCGAAGGTATCTCCCTGCCGATCCACATCGGCGTCGCCGGGCCCGCGAAACTCCAGACGATGATAAAATTCGCCATCGCCTGCGGCGTCGGCCCCTCGCTCCGGGTGCTCCAGAAACGCGCGAAAGACGTGACGAAACTGCTCTTGCCGTTCGAGCCGACCGCCTTCCTTTCGGACCTCGCCGCCCACAAGGCCCGCCACCCCGGCTTCGGGATCGAGCGGGTGCATATCTTCCCGCTCGGCGGGATCGGCACCAGCGCCGCCTGGGTGAGGGAACATGGCGGAGCCTCGGGCGTGCCCGCCGAACAAACTTCACAAAAAGGTTGAAGAATGACCCGCACCGTCCTGGAATCAAAAACGAAAACCGTTATCATAGGCTTTGACGAGCCCTTCTGCGTGATCGGTGAGCGGATCAACCCCACCGGCCGCAAGAAGCTGGCGGCGGAACTGGAGGCCGGGGATTTCTCGACCGTCGAGAAGGACGCGCTGGAACAGGTCGCCTGCGGGGCGATGGTGCTCGATGTCAACGCGGGCGTGGTCTACAACTCGAACCCGAACCCGAACGAGACCGAACCGCCGCTGATGCGCCGGATGATCGAACTGGTGCAGGGGCTGGTGGATGTGCCCTTGTGCATCGACAGCTCGGTGCCCGGCGCGCTGGAGGCCGGGCTCGCCGCCGCCGGGGGCCGCCCGCTCCTGAACTCCGTGACCGGCGAAGAGGAGCGGCTGGAACTCGTGCTGCCGCTGGTCAGGAAATACAACGTGCCGGTGGTGGCGATCTCGAACGACGACACCGGGATTTCCGAAGACCCCGACGTGCGCTTCGCGGTGGCGAAGAAGATCGTCGAGCGCGCGGCCGATTTCGGCATCCCGGCACATGACATCGTGGTCGATCCGCTGGTGATGCCGGTGGGCGCGATGGCGACGGCGGGGCAGCAGGTCTTCGCGCTGGTGCGGCGGCTGCGCGACGAATTGGGCGTGAACACCACCTGCGGCGCGTCGAACATCAGCTTCGGCCTGCCGAACCGGCACGGCATCAACGCGGCCTTCCTGCCGATGGCGATCGGCGCGGGCATGACCTCGGCGATCATGAACCCGGTGCGCCCGGTCGAGATGGAGGCAATCCGCGCCGCCAACTTCCTGATGAACCACGACGCGAACGGCGGCGAGTGGATCCGCTTCGCCCGGGTGCTCGACGCGGTGAAGGAAGGCACCCCCTTCGCCGAGGCAAGCCGGGCCGCGGCGGCAGGCAGCACCGGACGCGGCGGGCGGGAAGGGCGGCGGCGCGCACGCGGTTGAGGACCGAAGTCAGAAACAGGAAAGGGGCCGCTTCACACGCGGCCCCCTTGCCTTTCCGGGCGGCGGCCTCACCGCACCAAGCCTGAACCCCTGCACCTGCTGCTTGCCATTTCTCAACTACCCCTGACGAAAAGCCGGCCTCCCGGCACCTATCCTTTCCGTTTCGCAACAAATCGCGCCACCCCACCCTTCTTCTGTCTGAAAATATCCCCGCCGGAGGCTCCCAACCAGCCCCCCGCGCAACGCCGGGAAAATGCCACCATCGCCGCGCTCTTGCGCGGCGCCCGGCCCAACGGGAGGGGGCGCGCAAGCGCGCCCCCGACGGGCGGGAGCCTCCCCGCCCCCACCCATCCGGCGGGGAATTCAGCCCGCCGCCGCGACCGACAGGCCGCCGGTGGCTCCATCAGGGTTGCCGCCGGACGGTTGGCCACCGGTTCCATCGCGGCGACGCGATGGCTGCATCGGTCGCCGTGCTGTTCTCTTCAATAAAGCCTCGATCGAAACAGAGGTTCGAGGCCGGATCGGCATGCACCGCGCAGGCCCCGCATTGCGAGATGCCGCAGTCCGCATGCACAGCGGTCAGCCCCGGCCTCTCGCACAGAAACTGCACCGGCAGGGCACGGCCCTGGACCGGGCCCCCGCGCCGTTCAGCATCATGGACACTTGCATCATGTCCGGCTTCCCCCTGTTTCCCCCTCCTTGTTCCCGTTGTCGGGCTGCTCCGGTTTCTCCGGCATCGTGCTACAATTGAACATACCTCGAAATGGCGGAAAATGCTACCTTCGGCACGCGACACCCCGTGGGAAACAACGGCCCGGCGGGGGACTGGAGGCAGATCGACGGGGCTGCGGGCGGATCGGGGGTGCGACCCTTCGCCTTTTGTGCCGACGGGCCGGCGTCCCGGGGTTGCAGCCCCCGGCCCCCTGCCGCAAAATGCCGCCGCAATCTTGGAGGGGTTTCATGCGTGATTGGCAGGGCAAACGTTACTGGCTGATAGGGGCAAGCGAAGGTCTGGGCCGCGAGCTTGCACGGGTGATGAGCCGCGCCGGAACCGACCTGGTGCTGAGCGCCCGCACCGCGGCCCGGCTTGAATCGCTGGCCGGGGAACTGCCGGGCCGGGCCGAAGTCCTGCCGATGGACGTGACCGATCCCGCCGCGGTCGCCGCTGCCGCGCAGCAGGCGGGCGAGATCGACGGGGTGATCTGCATGGCGGGGCAATACGCCCCCATGACCGCCCGCCAGTGGGACGCCGGACAGGCCGCCGCCTTCTGCGACGTGAACCTGACCGGCACGGTGCGGGTGCTGGGCACGGTGATGCCCGGAATGATGGAACGCGGGCGCGGGCATGTGGTGCTGGTCAGTTCGCTGGCCGCCTATCGGGGCCTGCCCGGCATGATCGGCTACGGTGCCGCCAAGGCCGGGGTGCTGTCGCTGGCCGAATCGATGCGCGCCGACCTGCGCGATACGGAAATCGAGGTGCAGGTGGTGCTGCCGGGCTATATCCGCACCCGGATGACGGCGCAGAACGACTTTGCCATGCCCGGCCTGCTCGACCCCGAGGACGCGGCGCAGCGAATGTTCGACTTCATGCTGTCGGACCAGTTCCGCGCCACCCTGCCCGGGCCGATGGGGCTGGCGGTGCGGCTGGCGCAGTTCCTGCCCGACTGGGCCTGGAACCCCCTGCTGCCGAAACGCTGAGCCGGGGAAAAGGGTAGCCGTCCGGAGCACGGCCTTCGCCCGGAACAGCCGCGCCAGCAGCCCGTGCAGCGGCCGACCGCCCGCACGGGCGGCCGCTGCCCTCGGTTCCGCCTGTGTCGTGGCGGCAGGGGGCGCGAGATCGGCCCGGCCGCTACAGCCCAAGCACATCCGCCATGTCGTATTCGCCGGGCTTGCGGTCCTGCCCCCAAAGGGCGGCGCGCAGCGCGCCGCGGGCGAACAGCGCCCGGTCGGTGGCGATATGGCGCAGCACGATGCGTTCGCCATCGGCGGCGAAGATCACGTCATGTTCACCGACGATATCGCCGCCACGGATCGCCGAGAAACCTATGTCCCCGCGCCTGCGCGCGCCGGTGATGCCGTCGCGACCCCGGTCGAAGACCGCATCGGGATCGGCGCCCCGCCCCTCGGCCGCCGCCTGCCCGAGCATCAGCGCCGTGCCCGAAGGCGCATCGACCTTCATCCGGTGATGCGCCTCGACCACTTCGATATCCCAGTCCGGGTCGAGCACCGCCGCCACCCGTTTCGTCAGTTGCGCCAGCAGGTTGACCCCGAGCGACATGTTCCCGGCTCGCACGATCACCGCATGACGCGCGGCGGCGGACAGCCTGGCCAGATGTTCGGGGGCCAGCCCGGTGGTGCCGATCACATGCACCAGCCGCGCCTGCGCCGCCAGTGCCGCGAATTCGACCGTCGCCTCGGGCGCGGTGAAGTCGAGCACCGCCCGGGCGCCCGCGAAAGCCTCCAGCGGATCGTCGATCACCGTGACGCCGACCGGCGCGCCGCCCATCGCCTCACCCGCGTCGCGGCCGATCCAGCCGTGTCCCGGCCGCTCGACACATGCCACGAGCCGCAGCCGCTCCGACCCCAGCACGGCGCGGATCAGGGTCTGCCCCATCCGCCCCGACGCCCCGGTGACGACCACGCCCGGCTTCTCGTCGTCCATGCGCCCCCTCCTGTCCCTGACCCTTGCGCCGGGTGTAGCCGCATCCGCACCGCTTGGCAAAGCCCCCCATCGCGGGGGCGTTGCGCAACCCCGGCGCAGCGGCCGCCCGTCACGCGAACAGCCGGGCGTGTTCCTGCAACGCGAAGCGGTCGGTCATGCCCGCGACGTAATCGGCCACGATCCGCGCCAGTTCCACCTCGTCCGCCACCTGCGCCACGTCCTCGCGCCATTCGCGCGGCAGGAGGTCGGGCCGCGCCATGTAGAGCGGGAACAGGTCGTGCACCACCGCCGTCACCTTGGCGCGTTCGGCCATCACCGGCGGCGCGCGATACATCCGGGTGAACAGGAAGGACCGGATCGCCTTCAGCTCCTGATACATCGGCTTGGAGAACCGGATCACGGTGGCGTCCATCGCCCGGATATCCTCGACCGAGGCGGGCCGCGCCGCGGCAAGCCGGTTCTGCGCCACCGCGATCACGTCCTCGACCATGGCGCCGAACACCCGCCGCAGCGCCTCGTGCCGCCGCCGCATCGGGTCGAGCCCGGGATAGAGCCGGTCCACCTCGGCGAAGGCCGGGCCGGTCACGGGAAGGTCCATCAGGTCGGCCTCGGTGAACAGCCCCGAACGCAGCCCGTCGTGCAGGTCGTGATGCGAATAGGCCACGTCGTCGGCGATGGCCGCCACCTGCGCCTCGGCGCTGGCGAAAGTGTGGAGTTCGAGATCCCATTCCGCGTTCACCTCGGCCAGCGCATAGGGCAGGTCGCCCGTTACCGGACCGTTATGCTTGGCGATCCCCTCCAGCGTCTCCCATGTCAGGTTGAGCCCGTCGAAGTCCGCGTAATGCCGTTCCAGCCGGGTGACGATGCGCAGCGACTGGGCGTTGTGGTCGAAACCGCCGTAGGGCTGCATCAGCGCGGCCAGCGCATCCTCGCCGGTGTGGCCGAACGGGGTGTGGCCGAGATCGTGGGCAAGCGCGATCGCCTCGGCCAGATCGGTGTTCAGCCCCAGCACCCCGGCCAGCGTCCGCGCCACCTGCGCCACCTCGATCGAATGGGTGAGCCTCGTGCGGTAATAATCGCCCTCGTGCTCGACGAAGACCTGGGTCTTGTGCTTGAGGCGACGGAAGGCCGAGGAATGGATGATCCGGTCGCGGTCGCGCTGGAAGTCGCTGCGGAAGGTGCTCATCGCCTCGGGGAAGCGTCGCCCCCGGCTGGCTCCGGGCTGGCAGGCATAGGGTGCCGGCATCGGTCTGCCTCGTTCTTGTGACCGTCTTTTATCGCCCCTATATTACCGAACGGCCCCGAATGATATGGTGCCGGGAAAATTTGGTGAAGCCATGCAACTGCCGCCCCGCGTGACCGACCGCGCCTATGCCCGCCTTGCCGAGATCGCCGAAGCCTCGGGCGAACACCGCGCCTTGCGGGTCGCAGTCGAGGGCGGCGGCTGTTCCGGGTTCCACTACGATATAAGGCTCGACGACCCGGCGCCCGACGATCTTGTGCTGGAAAAGGGCGGGTTCAAGGTGCTGGTCGATGAGGTGTCGCTGCCGTTCCTCGCGGGCGCGACCATCGACTTTTCCGAGGAACTGATCGGCGCGCGCTTCGTGATCGACAACCCGAACGCGGCCTCGTCCTGCGGTTGCGGCACCAGCTTCTCGCTTTGACCGGCCCCGGCAGGGGCGGGTTTGCGGCGGAGTCTGCACATATTGGTCGGTTTTGCCGAACGGGCAGATATACTGCGAAACAGAGGGCAGCGGCCGACCGCGGGGGGCCGCTGTGACGATTGTAGTCTGGCAGTTTATGGTGCCGAATACCCTGACGCCTGTGCATGTTGAAACGTTGCAATAGCGGCCGCCCATGCGGGCAGTCGGCCGCTGCCCGGGCCGCTGAAGCGGCTGTTCCGGGCAAGACGGGCAAAACCGGATGTCCCGCCCCCGCCGACCGGCACGATCAACGGACACCGCTCGATTTTTCCCGATTCCCCCACGAAGGGGGCTTTTCTTTGCCGCCGCGCCGCGCCATAGTCGCAAGCATGGCACGGGTCGCACATATCATCCACACACCGGGGGAAATCGCCCCCCTGTCCACCCGTGGCCTCCTTCTCCTTAGCAGCCTCTGAGCGTGCCCCCGGGCGCGACCGCTCGGAGGTAGCCAGCGCCCGGACCCCGCATCAGGCCACACGCTGAGGAACGAGAGAGATACCGCCATGACCCAGACCGAAAGAACCGCTGGCAAGATCGCCGGACAGGACCGCGTTCTGATCTTCGACACCACCCTGCGCGACGGCGAACAGTCGCCCGGCGCCACCATGACCCACGACGAAAAGCTGGAGATCGCCCGGCTGCTGGACGAAATGGGGGTGGATATCATCGAGGCGGGCTTCCCCATCGCCTCGCAGGGCGACTTCGAGGCGGTGCGCGACATCGCGAAACAGGCGCAGGACGCGGTGATCTGCGGGCTGTCGCGCGCCAACGTCCAGGATATCGACCGCTGCTGGGAGGCGGTGAAACACGCGCGCCAGCCGCGAATCCATACCTTCATCGGCACCTCGCCCTTGCACCGGGCGATTCCGAACCTGACGCAGGACCAGATGGCCGACCTGATCCACCAGACGGTCAGCCACGCGCGCAACCTGTGCGACAACGTGCAATGGTCGCCGATGGACGCGACCCGGACCGAACACGACTATCTGCGCCGGGTGGTGGAGATCGCGATCAAGGCGGGCGCCACCACGATCAATATCCCCGATACCGTGGGCTATACCGCGCCGCGCGAATCCGCCGACCTGATCCGGATGCTCATCGAGCAGGTGCCGGGCGCCAACAAGGTGGTGTTCTCGACCCATTGCCACAACGACCTGGGCATGGCGACGGCGAACTCGCTGGCCGCGGTCGAGGCGGGGGCACGGCAGATCGAATGCACGATCAACGGCCTCGGGGAGCGCGCGGGCAATACCGCGCTGGAAGAGGTGGTGATGGCGCTGAAGGTGCGTAACGACATCATGCCCTACCGCACCGGGGTCGATACCACCAGGATCATGAACATCTCGCGCCGGGTCGCCAGCGTCTCGGGCTTCGCGGTGCAGTTCAACAAGGCGGTGGTGGGCAAGAACGCCTTCGCCCATGAATCCGGCATCCACCAGGACGGGATGCTGAAGAACGCCGAAACCTTCGAGATCATGCGCCCCGAAGATGTGGGGCTGGCCGCCACCAACCTGGTGATGGGCAAGCATTCCGGCCGGGCGGCGCTGCGCGCCAAGCTGCGCGACCTGGGCTACGAGATGGGCGACAACCAGCTTCGGGACGTGTTCGTCCGGTTCAAGGATCTGGCCGACCGCAAGAAGGAGGTCTATGACGACGATCTCGTGGCGCTGATGGCCGATCAGGCCACCAATACCGAGCACGACCATCTGCAAGTGCGGCGCCTGCGGGTGGTCTGCGGCACCGAAGGCCCGCAAGAGGCCGGGTTGACGCTGGCCATCGACGGGGTGGAGCACACGGTGGACGCCACCGGCGACGGGCCGGTGGATGCCGCCTTCAACGCGGTCAAGATGCTGTTCCCGCATACCGCGCGGCTCGCGCTCTACCAGGTCCATGCGGTGACCGAGGGGACCGACGCGCAGGCCACCGTAAGCGTGCGGCTGGAGGAGGACGGCAAGATCGTCACCGGCCAGTCGGCCGATACCGACACGGTGGTGGCAAGCGTGAAAGCCTATGTCAACGCGCTCAACAAGCTGATGTGGCGGCGGCAGAAGACCCGCCCCGACGAGGCCGCAAGCGCCTGACGAAGCGGGGGAGGCCAGGGGTTTCGGGCAGTTTCGGGGCCGAAGTCGCGAAAAAGTGCTGATTGCACTTTGGCAACATCCGGCCCCTGCCCTTCCACGCAGGATCAACGGGTTGCGGCGCGGTCTTGACATGCCTCGCCCGCCCGGCTTTCGGTTTTACAACATTTTCGGGGTTTCCGCCCTGCCCCGGCGCACCCCGCCCGCCCCCGTGACGGCCGGGGCGTGCGGCCATACCCCTTTCCCTTGCCCTGCCTCCCGCATATAAGGACGCGCCCGCCCGGCAGCAGAGTCGCGGGCCCCGCCCCCGTTTTGCGCAGCACAGGATCAGGACAGGATGTCGATTTTCTCGGGCCTCTTCTCGTCGGACATGGCCATCGACCTCGGCACGGCGAACACGCTCGTCTATGTCAAGGGGCGCGGCGTCATCATGAACGAGCCCTCGGTCGTCGCCTATCACGTCAAGGACGGCAAGAAGCAGGTTCTGGCGGTGGGCGAGGACGCCAAGCTGATGCTTGGCCGCACCCCCGGCAGTATCGAGGCGATCCGGCCGATGCGCGACGGCGTCATCGCCGATTTCGACACGGCGGAGGAAATGATCAAGTATTTCATCCGCAAGGTCCACAAACGCACGACATTCAGCAAGCCGAAGATCATCGTCTGCGTGCCGCATGGCGCGACCCCGGTCGAGAAACGGGCGATCCGCCAGTCGGTGCTGTCGGCGGGCGCGCGCCGCGCCGGGCTGATCGCCGAACCGATCGCCGCCGCCATCGGCGCCGGGATGCCGATCACCGACCCGACCGGCTCGATGGTGGTCGATATCGGCGGCGGCACCACCGAAGTCGCGGTCCTCAGCCTCGGCGATATCGTCTATGCCCGCTCGGTCCGGGTCGGCGGCGACCGGATGGACGATGCGATCATCAGCTATCTGCGGCGGCACCAGAACCTTCTGGTCGGCGATTCCACCGCCGAGCGGATCAAGACCACCATCGGCACGGCACGGATGCCCGACGACGGGCGCGGCACCTCGATCGTGATCCGTGGCCGCGACCTGCTGAACGGCGTGCCGAAGGAGACCGAGATCAATCAGGCGCAGGTGGCCGAGGCGCTTTCGGAAACCGTGCAGCAGATCTGCGACGCGGTGATGCAGGCGCTGGAGGCGACGCCGCCCGACCTTGCCGCCGATATCGTCGATCGGGGCGTGATGCTGACCGGCGGCGGCGCGCTCCTGGGCGATCTGGACCTTGCGCTGCGCGAACAGACCGGCCTGCCGATCTCGGTGGCCGATGAGTCACTGAATTGTGTGGCACTGGGCACCGGCAAGGCGCTGGAATTCGAGAACCAGCTCCGGCATGTGATAGATTACGACAGCTGAACAGCCCGGGAACCGGGGGCCCGGGAATGGTGGGGGCATCGTGGCGCGGGACAACACCGGACAGGAATACACAAGACCCGTCCGCCGCATCCTGATCGGGATGCTGGTGCTGGTCTTGCTGTCGCTGTTCCTGATCTGGCGGATCGACAACCCCCGGGTCGAACGGCTGCGCGTGGCGCTGGTCGATCGGGTGGTGCCCAACATGGAATGGGCGATGCGGCCGGTGACCCGGGCCACCGGCATGATCGAGCAGTTCCAGTCCTACACAAGGGTCTATGAGCAGAACCGCGAATTGCGCCGCGAGTTGCAGCAGATGAAGGCCTGGCGCGAGGCCGCCTTGCAGCTTGAACAGGCCAACGCGCGGCTGCTGGACCTCAATCAGGTGCGGCTGGACCCGCGGCTGACCCATGTGACCGGCGTGGTTCTGGCGGATTCCGGCAGTCCGTTCCGGCAGTCGGTGCTGATCAACGTCGGCGCCCGCGACGGGATCGTCGATGGCTGGGCGACGATGGACGGGCTCGGGCTTGTCGGCCGGATCTCGGGCGTGGGGCGCAGCACCAGCCGGGTGATCCTGCTGACCGACGCCAACAGCCGGGTGCCGGTGACGGTGCAGCCCTCGGGCCAGCGGGCGATCCTGTCGGGCGACAACACGCCGCTGCCGCCCCTGGATTTCATCGAGAAGTCCGACCTTGTACGGCCGGGCGACCGGATCGTGACTTCGGGCGACGGCGGGCTGTTTCCGGCCGGGCTGCTGGTCGGTCAGGTGGTGCAGGGCCCCGACCGGCGGTTGCGCGCGACGCTTTCGGCCGATTACCAGCGGCTGGAATTCCTGCGGGTGCTGCGCAGCCACGAGGCCGAGCGGATCGACGACACCGGCGCGCTGATCCCGCCGCCCGACCTGCCGGACCCCGATCTGGCCGACCCCGCCGCCGATCTGGACATCGCCGCCCCCGACACGGCCGAACCGAGGGCGGAGGCCGCCGATGGCTGATGCGCTGAAGGGCACGGTCTGGGGCTGGCGGGCGCTGTTCGCGGCGGTGGTCGTCGGGCTGATCTATCTGCGCCTGCTGCCGCTGGGGCATCAGGCCGGGGCCTGGCCCGCGCCCGACTTCGTGCTGTGCCTGACCTGCGCGCTGGTGCTGCGGCGGCCCGAGTTCGTGCCCGCGCTGCTGATCGCCGCGATGGTGCTGATCGAGGATCTGCTGCTGATGCGCCCGCCCGGCCTCTGGGCCGCGCTCATGCTCATGGGGACCGAGTTCCTGCGCCGCCGCGCCCAGTTCTCGCGCGAGATCGCCTTTGTCACCGAATGGATCATGGTCGCCGTGGTGATGTGCGCCATGCTGCTGGGCTACCGGCTGGCGCTTGCGCTGGTCATGCTGCCGCAGGTCGCCTTCGGCCATGCGCTGGCGCAGATCGCGGGCAGCATCGCCGCCTATCCGCTGGTGGTGGGCGTGCTGCGGCTGGGCCTCGGGCTGCGCAAGCCCGCGACGGGTGAACTGGACGCGATGGGGAGGCGGCTATGAGGCGCTCGCCCCGCGATACGCTGGAAAGCGCCCGCAGGATCAGCCGCCGGGCGATGTTCCTTGGCGGTTTTCAGGCGGCGGTGGTCGCAGCGCTCGGGTTGCGGATGCGCCACATGCAGGTCGATCAGGGCGACCAGTTCCGCCTGCTGGCCGAGGAAAACCGGGTCTCGATCCGGCTGATCCCGCCGACGCGCGGGCTGATCCTCGACCGCAACGGGGTGCTGATCGCCGGCAACGAACAGAACTACCGCGTGGTGGTCACGCGCGAGGACGCGGGCGACGTCGAAGAGGTGCTGTACCGCCTCGCCCGGGTGATCCCCCTGTCAGAGGCCGAGGTCGAGCGCAGCTTGCAGGAGGTGTTCCGCCGCAGCCCCTTCGTGCCGATCACCGTGGCCGACCGCCTGCGCTGGGAGGATATCGCCGCGGTTTCCGTGAACGCCCCCGCCCTGCCCGGCATCACGCCCGAGGTCGGCCTGTCGCGCCACTATCCGCTGGCCGAGGATTTCGCCCATGTGGTGGGTTATGTCGGCCCGGTGTCGGAAAGCGATCTGGAACAGCTCGATGACCCCGATCCGGTGTTGCAGATCCCCAAGTTCCAGATCGGCAAGATCGGGGTCGAGCGGCGGCTGGAAGACGTGCTGCGCGGCACCGCCGGGTCGAAGCGGATCGAGGTCAATGCCGTCGGCCGGGTGATGCGCGAACTGGACCGGCGCGAGGGCACCACCGGCGCCGACACCCGCCTGACGCTGGACGCCGGGTTGCAGAACTTCTGCCAGGCCCGGCTGGGGCAGGAAAGCGCCTCGGCCGTGGTGATGGATGTCCAGTCGGGCGACCTGCTCGCCATCGCCTCGGCGCCCTCGTTCGACCCGAACCTGTTCGTGCGCGGCATCTCGGTGCCCGATTATCGCGGGCTGATGGATCACGAATACCGGCCGCTGGCGAACAAATCGGTGCAGGGGGCCTATCCGCCGGGCTCGACCTACAAGATGGTGGTGGCCATGGCGGCGCTGGAGGCGGGCGTCATCACCCCCGAGACCACCGTGCGCTGCCCCGGCCATCTGGACGCCAGCGGGCGGCGCTTCCACTGCTGGCGGCACGGCGGGCACGGCACGGTGAACCTGCACCGCAGTCTGGTGGAAAGCTGCGACGTCTATTACTACGAGATCGCCCAGCGGGTCGGCATCGACGCCATCGCCGAGATGGCGGTGCGACTGGGCTTCGGCCAGCGCCACGACCTGCCGATGTCGGCGATCTCCGAGGGGCTCAACCCCTCGCGCGAGTGGAAGCGCGAGCGGCGCGGCGAGGAATGGCGGATCGGCGACACGATCAACGCCTCGATCGGCCAGGGCTATGTGCTGTCCACGCCCTTGCAGCTTGCGGTGATGACGGCCCGGCTGGCCAGCGGCAAGGCGGTGTCGCCCCGGCTGATCCGCAGCATCGACGGCGAGGAGCTGCCGGTGCCCGAGGCGCCGCCGCTCGGCCTGAACGAGGCGCATCTGCGTCTGGTGCGCCGCGGCATGGCCGGGGTGACCAACAGCGAGGCAGGCACCGCCTTTCGGGCCCGCTCCGCCGACCCGGCCATGCTGATCGCGGGCAAGACCGGCACCAGCCAGGTGCGCAACATCACCAGGCGCGAGCGCGAACTGGGTGTGATCCGCAACGACCAGCTTCCGTGGAACCGGCGCGACCACGGGCTTTACGTCGCCTATGCGCCGATGGAGGCGCCGAAGATCGCCGTCTCGGTGGTGGTCGAGCACGGCGGCGGCGGTTCGGCCGCCGCGCCGGTGGCGCGCGACATCCTGCTTTACGCGCTGAACGGCGGGCTGCCGCCGCTCTCGGCCTATCCGGCGAACCAGCGCAACCGCATCGACAGCCAGTTGCGCGGCCTCGACCTGCGCCCGCCCGCCCCGCCGGACAGCCCCGGCCAGTCGAGGGCCTAGGGCGATGAGCTATCTTGAATACACCGTCAAACGGATGCCGAGCGGGCTGCGCAAGTTCTGGCACATCAACTGGCCGATCGTGCTTCTGGTGACCGCCGTGGCCTCGATCGGCTTCCTGATGCTCTATTCGGTCGCCGGGGGCGCGCTGCACCCCTGGGCCGAGCCGCAGATGAAACGCTTCGGCCTCGGGCTGGTCCTGATGTTCGCGGTCGCCTTCGTGCCGGTCTGGTTCTGGCGCAACATGGCGGGGATCGCCTTCGTGCTGACGCTGCTCCTGCTGCTCGCGGTCGAGTTCTTCGGCGTGGTCGGCATGGGGGCGCAGCGCTGGCTGAACCTCGGGGTGATCCGGTTGCAGCCTTCGGAACTGGCCAAGGTGACGCTGGTGATGATGCTGGCGGCCTATTACGACTGGCTCGACATCCGCAAGACCTCGCGGCCGCTCTGGGTGCTGATCCCGCTCATGATGATCCTCGTGCCGGTGTTTCTCGTGCTGCGCCAGCCCGATCTGGGCACGGCGCTGATGCTCCTGGGCGGCGGCGCGGTGGTGATGCTGGTGGCCGGGGTCCACTGGGCCTACTTCGCCGCGGTGGGGGCGGCGGGCGTGGGCGCGGTCACCGCCGCGCTCACCTCGCGCGGGACAGAATGGCAGTTGCTCAAGGACTACCAGTACCGCCGGATCGACACTTTCCTCGATCCGGCCTCCGACCCCCTGGGCGCGGGCTATCACATCAGCCAGGCCAAGATCGCCATGGGCTCGGGCGGCTGGACCGGGCGCGGCTTCATGCAGGGCACGCAGTCGCGGCTGAACTTCCTGCCCGAGAAACACACCGACTTCATCTTCACCACCCTGTCCGAGGAACTGGGCTTCGTCGGCGGTTTCTCTCTGCTGATCCTCTACGCGCTGATCGTGATGTTCTGCATCGCCTCGGCACTGGGGACGAAGGATCGGTTCTCGGCGCTGCTGATCCTCGGGATCGCGGGCAATTTCTTCTTTTATTTCAGCGTGAACATTGCCATGGTGACCGGGCTCGTTCCGGTGGTGGGGGCGCCGCTGCCGCTGGTCTCTTACGGGGGGTCGGCGATGCTGGTGCTGATGATCGCCTTCGGACTGGTGCAGAGCGCGCATATCCACCGGCCGAGGTAAACCGATGCCGATCAACGTCTTCTTCGCCGCAGGCCCCCGGCGCTGGCCCGCCTATGAGGTGGCGCTGGCCGATGCCTTTTCCGCCGCCGGGCTGGACGCCGTGGCGACGCCCGAGGCCCCCGACCCGGCGGCGGTCGATTACATCATCGCCGCCAACGGCGCGGTGGTCGATGACTTCCGCCCCTTCACCCGGGCGAAGGCGGTGCTGAACCTCTGGGCCGGGGTCGAGAAGATCGTCGGCAACCCGACCCTGACCATGCCCTTGTGCCGGATGGTCGATCCGGCGCTGACCGAGGGCATGACCGAATGGGTGGCCGGGCAGGTGCTGCGCCATCACCTCGGGCTCGACCGCTACATCCGCGGCGAGGCGGGCTGGGATCCGGTGGTGCCGCCCCTGGCCCGCGAACGGCCGGTGGCGATCCTCGGGCTCGGGGAACTGGGGCAGGCTTGCGGCCGGGCGCTGCTGGCACTCGGCTTCCCGGTGCTGGGCTGGAGCCGCTCGCCGCGCGACATTCCGGGCTTCGAGTGCCTGTCTGGTGAGGCCGGGCTGGAGGCCGCGCTGCGCCGGGCGCAGATCGTGGTGACGCTGCTGCCGCTGACGCCGGATACCGAAAACCTGCTCGACGCCCGGCGGCTTGCATGGCTGCCCGAGGGCGCGGTGGTCGTGAATCCGGGCCGGGGCGCGCTGATCGACGACGACGCGCTGCTGGCGGCGCTCGACGCCGGGCGGCTCGGCCATGCCACGCTCGACGTGTTCCGGGTGGAACCGCTGCCTGCGGACCACCCGTTCTGGGCGCATCCGAAGGTCACCGTCACCCCGCATATCGCCGCCGACACCCGGCCCGAAACCGCCGCCCATGTGATCGCCGAGAACATCCGCCGCGGCGAAGCGGGCGAACCCTTCCTGCATCTGGTCGAACGCGGCCGGGGTTATTGAGACCGGCCGGGCAAGGGGGGCCGTCTGCCCCCCTCTTGCGCCTGACGGCGCAAC
>Ga0172382_10000952_pt1 | contig 53495 bp, 39 predicted proteins | sample Leawel138RmetaG_FD_122245 | JGI IMG/M metagenome (GOLD analysis project Ga0172382, IMG submission 122245) | Leachate microbial communities from a municipal landfill in Southern Ontario, Canada - Leachate well 138R metaG | ecosystem: Engineered > Solid waste > Landfill > Unclassified | place... | reverse complement strand
CTTGACTGATGGTTGTCAGTCGCCTGCGCCAGTAATAGAAGTTGGCCAGCTTAATTTGATGCTGGGCACACCATTCGATGGCTGTTTGGCCGCTGCGCTCATAGTCTGACAGTCGTTGTTCCCGCTCTAGACGTTTCTGAGCTTGTGTCATCCTGTTCACTCCCATGTTCTTTATTGTTCAGGATGATTTTCTCAGATTGCTGATTCCATGAGTAGGTGTGCTGGCTTTGACGCTTACGGTCAAACAGTTCTTCCAGCTGGCGCGTACAGGTCGCAAGTTCATTTTCAGCCTGCAGGTAATCCTTTAGCTGGCTGTTCAGGAAACGGTTTTGAAGAACATATTTCTCAATCAAGACAACCGGTGGCGGAAGCATGGCGGCCAGTGCGCCATAAAAAAGCTTGATAAAGCACCTGCGCGCCAGGTCAAAGTCGAAATCATTGGGTTGCAGCGGGTAAAGCTCATGTGCAGCAGCCAGGACCTGCCGGAATGATGCAAAACGTTTCTTGGTCACATCGGAAAGCGGAAGATGACCGCAATCGTCTGACCAGGCGATTCTGAGGGGGTGCCCTGCTGTCTCATCTATGAAAGGCACATGCTTATCCAGCACAACCGGCAAGACCGTCTGGATGTCACCGAGCGTTCTGGCCTGCAGGCCGATACGCAGGATGCGGCTCAGCGAGCTACCCATGGGTTTGCCGCCGGCGAAACCGTCCAGACTAATCGTCCCGCCCGTCGGAACGAACCCGCAAACCCCGCAAAAGCTGGCCGGGATCCTGATCGAGCCCATGATGTCGTTGCCAACATCCACGTCGCTGATGCCCAATCTGACGGCGCAGGCGCCGCCTCCGCTGCTCCCGCCGCATGTACGCTCCGGGAAACAGGGATGGTTCGTCCGGCCGTAAACCGGGTTGTCTGTCTGGACATCCATGGCTGCGGGGGCCATGTTGGTCTTGCCAAGGATCAGCGCGCCCGCTTGTCTGAGCCTGGCCACGGCCTCGCTGTCTGAGCCAGCCAGGTTGTCTTTCAGCTTACGAAGGCCCGCAGTCGATTTCATGCCTTTCACGTTGAGATTGTCTTTGACGGTCACAAAGGTTCCAGCCAGCGCAAGCGACTGCCCCGCCGCGAGCTGGCAATCCAGTGATTGTGCCTGCAAGATCAATTCATCCGGATGGTATTCAACCACGGCATTCACCGCCGGATTCTTCCTGGTGAGCCGGTCGAGCCGCTGCCGGGCCAGGGTTTCGACTGTTATTCGCCCAGCCTGCACATCGGTTATCTGGTCTTTCATTTCTGCATGCATGCGAATCCCTCCCTCTATGTCGGAGGTTACCGGGAAATACGGTGAGCGGCTATCCAATTCTTGCTGTCTTTACCGGGTGACAGGAACGTGAAAACATATTTGTACCGTAGGCCCTGCTTGAGAATATACTTCGACAAAAGGCCGGTTGTCCGGAAACCAACCCCGGTTCGGCATGTAGCAGCCGTACAGGTAATCGGTCATGCCGAAAAAGACATCGGCAAAATCAGGCCGCGCCCGGTCAAGGGAGAAGGTGATGTACCTGCCTTTGGACGGGAAGGTGCGTACCGAGATCTCCCCCTCCGGCTTGACGTGCTCATCTGCCGGGACGCAGGCAAAATAACGGCATTCTGCCAGGGAGACGACTTCCGGCGTGTCCAGCGTGATGCCCATCACCCGCATGTTCGCCGTGATCAGCTGGTTCCTGGCCAGCCAGGCGAATAGCCTCTTGAAGGCCTGTTCGATCGCACTGCTTGAAAACGTCTTTGAGAGGCCTTGCGTCGTGATCCCCGCTACACGCAGATCCGGCAATGTGGCCAGACAAAACAGCGACTCCATTTCCTGATTTGGCACGATCTGCAAAACCGCGCTGTCCGTCGGGTTCAGCGGCCGTTTGCGCCCTTTATTCCTGCGATACGCCGACGGTGAACAGCCCAGTTGTTGTTTAAAACAGCGCCCGAAACTGCTCGATGACGAAAAACCGCAGTCAAAAGCAATCCGGGTCACCGAATTGCGTTCATAAAGCAGCCGGGCTGCCGCCGCAATGATCCGTCTGTCACAGACATACTCGTGCAGCGTCTTTCCCGTCAGCGCGTGGAAAATCCGGTGAAAATGATATTCAGAGTATCCTGATACGCGCGCAAGCGTATTGAGGCTCAGATCGTCCTTCAGGTTGTTATCGATGTACGCAAGCACCTTGTTCATGCCGGCGTAATGGCTGGCCGCATCCGGAGGAAGCATCTTTCTGTGGCTATCTGGCATCTCAATACACCTGCCTGGTTGTGGCGAAAGCAGAGATCGGCTTGAAGCCAACATCCTCATTCCGGGCTGTAAAACACGAATTCAAGCCTGTCATCTCATTGGGAAGCATTCTTGCGGTCTGTTACCAAGGTTATCCTGCAACATCAATGGCGCAGAACATATTTCTTGGTGCGTCCGCGGCCGACAACAGCAATCAGGCCCAGTTCCGCCATCTGCCTGGCGATCAGGTATGTCCGGGTCTTTTTCGTACCCAGGAGAGTCATCATGACTTCGTCGCTGATCGATTCGTGGGCCGCGATGTAGTCCAGGACCCGCTTCATCTGGTCGGTCAAGGGACGCGCCTGGTAATCAGCTGCTTGGTCGGATACCCTGACAGTCTGATCGAGCCGATGGCCGTTGTCATTCCGGTTCGGTAGTTCCAGGCGAAACGTATTCTCTGTCACAACGATCTCCGGCTTCTTGTCGCAGTCATCGTAAAGAGCAAAAATTCGTCGGATTCCTGTTCCATAGGCTTCGATATGTTTCAGCCGATAGAAAACATGGGCCAGTTTTGGGTTTCTCGGTTGTGAAATACCAGTCATGATATCATTTCTGGTCAATCCGGGCATCAGGCCGCCCAAGGATACAAACGCCATGGATGACCGGTTGATATTGATCATGATGCTGCCGCTGTAGCTGTAGTCACGATGAACAAGTGCGTTCAGCAACGCTTCACGAATGGCTTCTGGCGGGTAATCCACACGGTCGGTTCGCTCGAGTCCATGAATGGCAGACTTGGTGCGGTTGTTAAGCATCAGGTAAGCATATGTGTCATGCAGTTGCTTAAAAACAGAACCTGAAAATTCGCGCCGGTCAATGAAAACCGTATTGGCAGGATCCTCGAAGACGGCGACCTTGATGGTATGCCTGCATTGGTCAGACAGCAGCAGGGCAAGATTTGTAAAGACGCCTTTTTCCATATCCCGAATACCAAGTACACCGTGCTTATCATCTGAAAACGCAACGCCGAGCCGGTCAAATTCACTTTGGGCTTCCGTAAACGTCATGTCCTGCTGCAGGCTTCTTCCCGCCTCGAACAAATCGCCGTCAACGGACTTGATCAGCTGCCTAATTTGTTCCCAGGAAGCTTGAACAGATGAAGCCCCCTGGCGAACATAGACCCCTGAAGGTTTGATTCCGTTTTTCTTTATGTAATACGGCTTGGCGGTTCCTTCACCGACGATGATTTTGATGATTCGGTTTTCCAAAATAATCCATTGTGTATAAAGCGTAACATCCGGCCATATCGCATCCCGGACGATATTTGTAAGACGGGTGAATGCCGCATCGATATCGGTTACACCCGCTTCATGTCCCTGATCGTCAATTCCGATATAAATGGTACCTCCCAAGGTATTTGCGAAAGCAACGATCGGTTTGCAGATATCATCCGTTAGCATGAGTTTGAATTCTGTCGACTCGTCTTCATGCAGCATCGTCATCACCTCCCAGACGCCGTTACCTGACTCAGGCATGCAACAGCTAATGGACTGTTAAGAAATGAGTTGCTCTTTCCGCCAAGAGATTGATGCGTCTGGTTAATCTCTCGGAGAACAATTAGAGCGAATTATTGAAGAGCAGTCCTTAAGTATATTCAGCATAACATGAATATTCATAATGTTCAAGGTGAATATTCACTCAAGCATGAAAGTTATCACATCCGGCCGGCCGTCTTGCGGTAAGCCTGGGGGGTCATGCCGCAGCAGGCGCGAAACAGGCGGTTGAAGTGGGCGACGCTGCAAAAGCCAACGTCGTGGCAGATGTCGATCACGAGCCGGTCGGGTTTTTCGCGCAGCAGATCACGGGCGCGGGCGACGCGCAGGTCGTTGACATACTCAACAAAGCTCTTCTGGAACAGCTGCTTGAACAGGTAGCGGAAATACGACTGGGACAGCATGGCCACCCGGGCCGCCTCCTCGACGCTGACCGGCCCGGTGATATTCTGGTGGACGTAGTCGATCGCCTGGTGCAGCGCGGCGCGGTGTCGGTCAAACAGCGCCTGACCGTCGGAGCCGGACAGGCTGCGGGAAAACGCGCGGCTGACCAGCACGAGCAGTTCCTGAAGCAGGGCCTTGATCAAGAGCGCGAAATCCGCCTCCCGGCGCTCATATTCGCGGATCACGGTTCCCAGGATACGCTCGATCTCCAGTTGGACCGGACCGGCCAGGTTGAGCCGCGGCCGGATCTCCTTTTCCGCGACCAGGAACGGCTCCAGATAGGCGAAGTCCATGAAGCTGTTTTCCTTGTAGGAGCGTACGAAGCGCTCATCGATGAACTCCGGCACGAATTCGAACTCGATGATCTCATAAGGCTCTGGACCGGTCTCGCGAAAGCAGTGCGGCACATACGGCGGGATGATGAAAATATCCCCGTGGTAAAGGTCGAACACGGTCTTGTTCAGGACGTGCTGCAGCTTGCCTTTGCTGACGTAGACGATCTGGACATAGGCGTGGCGGTGCGGCTGCAGGTTGCAGTCCGACCGGCGCAGGATATAAAACGGCAGGCCGTTGTTGTTCTCCTCGATCCGGCACAAGTGGATATCCCGGTATTCTGGGCGGTCAAGATACGCGTAGCTCAAGATTTCACCTCATTCCCGCGGTCTGTTTCCAAGGCCATTATACCGGATTGCCAAAGGCAAATGGTCAGATCGGGTGCTTTTTGCGTTGAATCGGTGAAGACAAGCGCCGCGCCGCGCGGTATGCTGGACTAAATGACATCACGACAGGGGTGATTGGGATGGAACAACTGGCTCTCATGGGCGGGCCGCGCGCCAAGACGGTGCCCTTCGGAACCGGCGAACGTTTCGGCGAGCCGGAACTGGCCCAGCTGCGCGAGGCGCTTGCGCAGCAGACGCTCTTCTACTGGAAGGGCGGCAAGGTCAAAGCCTTCACGCAGAAATTCGCCAAGCTCTACGGCAGCCCCCACTGCGTGGCCGCCTCCTCCGGGACGGCCGCCATCCACGTCGCGCTGGGCGCCATCGGGATCACCGAAGGCGATGAGGTGATCACCTCCCCGATCACCGACATGGGCTCCGTGATCGGGATCCTCTACCAGAACGCCATCCCGATCTTTGCCGATCTCGACCCGCACACCTACAACATGACGGCCGAGACGATCGCACCGCGCATCACGGACAAGACCCGGGCGATCGTGGTTGTCCACCTGGCCGGCAACCCGGCCGACATGGACCCGATCATGGCGCTGGCCGGCCAGCACAACATCCCCGTGATCGAGGACTGCGCCCAGAGCTACCTGTGTACCGATCATGGGCGCCTGGCGGGCACGATCGGCGCCATCGGCTGCTTTAGCCTCAACGATTTCAAGCACATCTCGGCCGGAGACGGCGGCATGCTGCTGACGAAGGATGACCAGCTGTACGAACGGGCCTTCCGCTTCGCCGACAAGAACTACGACCGGCTCAATTCCGGCCGCGAGGTGCCCTGGCTGGCGCCCAACTACCGCATGAACGAATTGACCGGCGCGGTCGGCATCGCCCAGCTCGACCGCCTCCGGGATATCTGCGACCGGCGCAGCCGCTACGGCGACGGCTTGACTTCGGGCATCGCCGGCCTGCCCGGCATCCATCCGCCCCGGGTCCGGCCAGGCTGCCGCTCCAGCTACTGGTTCTACATGCTGCGCATCGACGAACAGGCGTCCGGCGTCAGCCGCGACGCTTTCTGCGCGGCCCTGCGTGCGGAAGGCGTGCCCTGCGATCCCGGCTACATCCCCTCCTGCGTCTACGCCTATCCGCTCTTCCAGAACCTGTCCGCCTACCCGGGGACGCACAGCCCCTTCGACAGCCCCTATTACGGGCGCCCGATCCATTATCCGGCCGGCTTGTGCCCGACGGCCGAGGCGATCCTGGCCACGGCGATCCGCTTGCCGGTCAGCGAGTTCTACACCGACCAGGACCTGGAGGAAGTCATCGCCGCGATCCGCAAGGTCGCCGCCTATTACCAGGAGAACAAGCCATGATCATCGACGCCCACAACCACCCGGAATGGTACGGCTACACCCTGGAGCGCTTCCTGGCCAATATGGACCAGGCCGGCATCGACCGCACCTGGCTGCTCTCCTGGGAAGCGCCCGAGGACGAGTACGATCCCGTCTACAAGCCCCTGATCCCGGATCCCGGACCGGACGGCCCGATCGCGTTCCGGCACTGCCTCGATTTTTATAACCGGGCGCCGGATCGCTTCGTCCTGGGATTCGCCCCGGACCCGCGCCGCCCCGACGCGCTGGCCCGGCTGGATGAGGCGGTCCGCGAACACCACGTCCGCGTCTACGGCGAACTGAAGCTGCGCATGATGCTCGACAACCCCGACGCTATCCGTGTTTACCGCTATTGCGGCGCGCATGGCCTGCCGGTCGTGCTGCACATCGACTACGAGCTGCCGGCCGGCCCCGACTCCCCCCGGCCCAACTGGTGGTACAGCGGCGGCATCGAGGCCCTGGCCCGCACCCTGGCGCTCTGCCCCGAAACGGTGTTTCTCGGCCACGCACCGGGCTTCTGGGCTCATATTTCCGGAGACGAACTGTACCGCACCGAATCCTACCCTGCCGGACCGGTCCTGCCCGGCGGCCGCCTGCTGGAGCTGCTCGACAGCTGTCCCAACTTGTACTGCGACATCTCGGCCGGTTCCGGCTTTAACGCACTCAGCCGCGACCTGGCTTTCACCCGAAACTTCATCCTGGCCTACCAGGACCGGATCCTCTTTGGCCGCGACTATTTCGACAACCGGCACCAGGACCTGATCGGCCAGATCGATTTGCCCGACGATGTCCGCGCCAAGCTCCTGGGCGGCAATGCCTGTAAATTGGTGCCCCTTTCGTGACGAGGTGACCGCTATGGATGCGACCTTCCGGCTCGCGGCGATTCACGCCCGTTCGCTCTTCCCGTCGGGGCCGTCCGATGAGGCGCCGCCGCGCGCCGAACTTGAGCTGCTGCGACAACAAAACATCGCCCGGACAGCTGACTTTCTGCGCCAGGCGGGTCAGCTGGGCGCCGACCTCGCGGCGACCCATGAATGCTGCGACGCCGTCAACCTGGAAAGTCTCACGTCCGACCGGGCCCTTTGCCTGGCCCTGGTCGAAACCATACCCGGCCCGACCTCGGATTTGCTCGGGTCCATCGCCCGGCAGTACGCCATGAACATCGCGGCCAATTACCACGAGCGGCAAGGCGACACGATCTACAACACCTCGGTCCTGATCGACCGGTTGGGACGGATCACCGGCATTTACCGCAAGGTGCACCTGCCGCCCTCCGAGAAATGGGTCTGCTCAGCCGGGGACGCGTTTAGCGTCCTGGCGTCAGACATCGGCCGGATCGGATTTGCGACCTGCTACGACATCGTCTTCCCGGAGCATTGCCGGGCGCTAGCCCTGAACGGCGCCGACATCATCGTGCACCAGACGATGGGCTGGGGTCTGGAGGAGCACGAAATCGGCGAATCTCTGCTGCGCGTTCGCGCGGCAGACAACCAGGCCTGTTTGCTCGTCGCGAAGAACATCCAGTCCGTCAACGCCGCCTATGGCATGAGCTGCGTGATCGACAACCGGGGAACGGTTCTGGCTGCTGCCGGAGGCGAGATGGAAACGGTGGTCAGCGCGGAGCTGGCGCCGGATTTCGACCTGGTCGTGCCGGATGGCTTCAACGCGCTGTTCTCCGGCGTGGACAGTGTGCGGGCCCGGCATCTGCTGGAGCGGCGGCCCGAGCTGTACGGGGTGCTGGCCTGCGGGCAGCCGCCCCTGACGCAAAACTATCCGGACATCGCCTTGAAGACATCTCCCGAAGAGGTCCGGGCGATCCAGCACAAGCGCGACCAGTACCTGGACGACATCCGGCACAAGCGGCCGGTCAAAATCGACTACCACTGGTAAAGGGGTGACAAACATGACAAGCGAAACGGATCAACTGGCCCTGTTCGGCGGCACGCCCGCGATCGGATCCGTGCCCGAAGAACTCTTCCGCTGGCCGATCACAACCCGCGAAGACGAGGACGCCATCCTGGAGGTCTTCCGGGCCAACGCCCAGTCCGGCACGCAGATCACCGAGCAGTTCGAGCGCGAATTCGCAGCCTGGCAGGGCGCGCGCCACGCGGTCGCCTATTGCAACGGCACTCTGGCGGTGGAAGCCGCCATGTATGCCTGCGGCCTGGGCGCGGGCGACGAGCTGATCTGTCCGAGCAAAACCTACTGGGCCTCCTGCCTGCAGGCCTTCCGCCTGGGCGCTACGGTCGTCTTTGCCGACATCGAACCGGACTCGCTCTGCATCGACCCGAACGACCTCGAACGCTGCATCGGGCCCAGGACCAAGGCGATCATGGTGGTGCATTACCTGGCGCACCCGGCCAACATGGACAAGATTATGGCCGTCGCCCAAAAGCACAACCTGCGCGTGATCGAGGATGTCTCACACGCCCAGGGCGGCCTGTACAAGGGTCGCAAGCTGGGCTCCTTCGGCGACATCGCGGCGATGTCGCTCATGATCGGCAAGTCTTTTGCCACCGGCGAGATGGGCATCGTTGTCACCGACAGCCGGGAACTGCACGACCGCGCCCTGGCCTACGCCCACTATGAGCGCAACAACAGCCGTTACATCGAGACCGACGACCTGCTGCGCTATGCCTCCATGCCGCTGGGCGGTGTCAAGGGCCGGGTCAACCAGATGTGCTCGGCAATGGGCCGCGTCCAGCTCAAGTACTACGACCAGCGCTGTGCCGAGATCCGCCAGGCGATGAACCTGTTCTGGGACCTGCTGGCGGATGTGCCCGGGCTCAAAGCCCATCGTGTCGACGAAGCCACAGGATCCACCATGGCCGGCTGGTACTGCCCGCACGGTATCTACAAGCGGGACGAATTGGGCGGCCTGCCCCTCTCCTGCTTCGCTGAGGCGCTCAAGGCCGAGGGCTACAACATGTCGATCGGTGGCAATCTGCCGCTGCACACCCACCCGGTCTTCCAGGACTACAACGGCATGAAGACGGCAAAACCGACCCGGGTCGCCTTTGCCGAACGCGATGTGCGCCTGCTCGACCGCCCGCTGCCGGTGACCGAGTCGATCGAGATCTTCTCCATCCCCTGGTTCAAGCATGTCAAAACCGACATCATCGGGCAGTACGCAGCGGCCTTCCGTAAGGTTGCGGCCCACGCCGAACAGCTGCGCCGTCAGGCCAAGCCCGATGAGAGCCGGCCGGGCCGCTGGTATTTCTACGCCGATCCCAAGGCCTGATCAGTCAGGCAAATTTTCCAGGAAACGGACAATCGACCGGGCGTCCGGCGGACAACCCGGCAGGTGTCGGGCGCAACCGGCCGTGCATGACCCAATGCCGATCCCGTCGCACGATTGACCCTTGTAGCGCTGCCCGATCCGAAGCGGCTGCCTGATCGTGCCCAGGGTGCCGTGTTCGCGCAGACGTTCCAGAGCGTGCACCAGGCTGCCGTAGCAGGCCGAGCAGGCGTCCAAGTCCGCGATCAGGCGCGTGAGCGTGCCTAGGCTTCGGATCATAGGCAGTTTCGATGTTCCCAGGTCGTCGTTCAGGGCCGTAATCCTGGCGCGGGACAGGTCGGCCGAACCGACCCCCATCGCTTCGGCAAAGCCAATGTACTCGATCTCGTCGTTTGAAAAGCCCATCAGGGACGCGACAAAGCTGTCGGCCAGGACCGGGTCGCGCGCCGCGATGATCCGGTTCATGGCTACCGGGTGGCCGCCCTCCTCGAAATTGAGATCGCCGCACAGACCGTCGACCAAGATCAGGTCCTGGCGGACGATCGCGTTCAGGGCCGCGATCGGGCGATGCAGGCCCAGGCTATGAAAGCGCCGCTTCTCCCGGTTGGGGATGCAGCCCTTGAGGTTCTTGAGCGCGCAGGTCATCCCGGTCTGGCAATGGCCCTTGAGCACCGGCACATTGACCAGATAATCCAGCTGCAGGACCTGCTCGCAAACGGCGATTTGCATCCCGCCGCCTGAACACATCCGGTCCGTATCGCGCTGCAGGTCGATCAGGGGCACCCGGAAGCGGCGCGCCAAATCCTCGTAGCCGCAGGTTCGAAAGGCACGCGATGTCTGGTCGCCGACCCAGGATCCCTCCAGGATGACCAGGTTGTCAAACCCTTTTCCTTGAAAGTAGGCGAGGATGCCGGCCACCAGCTCAGGATGCGTCGTCGCGCCGGTCTCGGCCGGTTTGGCCACCACCAAGTTAGGCTTGATGCCGATCCGGGCGGTTTTAGCCAATCCAACCTCCGGCCGGATCTGCTCGAGCAGGTCGAGCGTCATCCGGCGGGCGTCACGGCCATAGATGACGAAAAGATCCTGTTTATCCATGCGCGTCACCATGCAGGTTCCAACGTGTCCAGAGCAGGGAGGCGTTCTCTCCCGCGGCCGCTTTCTGGTAATAGACCGTAAAAATGCTGGTGTCGTCCAGCTCGACCGACGCCGGGTAGCCCAGATCGCTATCGGGGCCGTCGCTGCGCAGCACGATCGGGGCCGACCAGCTGCGGCCTTCGTCCCGGCTGACCATGGCCTGCTGGCCAAAGGGCGGCTGACGATGGCCGAAGACACTGACCAGGGCTCCGGATGAATGCCGCAGCAAATGCGGCGGTGAACCGGGCGCGCCGGTCGGCCGGGCTTCGGTCCAGGTGATTCCTCCGTCATCCGACTCGGTCTGAAAGATGGTGAACGGGTCGTAGCGGCGGCAGTCTGTACTGTGCTGGTAGCGGATCTGGCCCAGCAGTCGGCCGGACGGTAAAGCAACGGCATGCGGCTCGTGGAAATTGGCTTCTTCCGTACCCTCTGGAAGAGGGACATCGCCCAGGATCTGCCAGCTCAGGCCCTCGTCGCGGCTGACCGCCGCCCGGATCGGGCCGCTTTGCTGCTTTTGGTGAAACGACGCCCCGCTTGAGACGGCTTTGCCTAAGTAAAACAAGCGGCCGTCTGCCAGGCGGATCGGACCATGAGGCGCCATCACCGGAGCCGGAACCGGATCGCTCCAGGACTGGCCATCGGGGCATGTCCTGGTCCAGGAGCCCAGGTGGGCGAAGACCACCTCATCCGTCCAGGCAGCAGTTTCGGTACGGTAGCGGGCAAAACGCTCCGGACCCAGGGCATTTTGCAGCTGCTCCGGCTTGAAGATACGGGTGTCGCTGGTAAACCAGCTGACCAGCAAACGCTGCCCGTCCAGGCTGATCACGCCGGCATCGCGGTCGTCGATCGGTGAGTTCTGGATCACCCGCGCGTCCGACCAGGTCAGGCCATTGTCGCGGCTGATGTGCAGGACGGTCTTGCCCCAGGGACAGACATGGGCCGCCCGCAGTCCCGAGCTGGCTACGACCAGCGTGCCGTCCGCCTGGCGGGCGACGGACGGCCAGCCGAAATAACCGTAGGGTTCGTGCGGAAGGCGGCAGATCACGCCATGCCGCATGCTATCGGGAGCCATGACTTATTCCTGCCCGGCGGGGAATTCGCGCAGCTGCACCGAGACGCCGTCCGGATCGTAGACATAGAAATAGCGGCTGCCGTCTCCTGGAACCTGGACGGGCGACGGCTTGAGGTTTTTGGCCAGGGCCTGTTCGTGCATCGCGTCCAGCTGGTCGGTTTCGAAGCAGATGAACATGCCCTTGCCTTCATACGTCTGGCCGCCCGGGATATGCACCAGTTCGATTTCGGTCTCGCCAGCGCCGTTGGACAAAAAAGCCAGCTCGGCGTTGCCGGCCGTGAAACGGCGCACCAGCTGAAGGCCGGTCATGGTCTCGTAAAAGTCAATCGACGGGTCGATGTCCTTGACACGGAATGTGATGTGCTTGATATGCATACAGCTCCACCTCGATATACTATGGTGTGTTCAGCATAACACAGCTGCGGGAGGACAGCCAACCGAACAGCGGCGAATCTTCACGGTGAAGCCTGGCGCCATGGCTGACTGTCCAGGTATGCGATCGCCGCCTCTTCGTCCAGCGGCCTTCCGATCAGGTACCCCTGAATCTGGTCACAATGCCATCTGCGCAGCTGCTGCAGCTGTTTTTCCTCTTCGACGCCTTCCGCGATCGCATAATGGCCCAGCTTGTGTGCCATCGAGATGATATCGCCGGTGATGGCGTGCTCGAGCTGGTCGTCCAGCAGCGAATCGATGAACTGCTTGTCGATTTTCAGGCAGTCGACACGCAGGGCCTGTTCGCGCGCAAACGACGAATAGCCTGTGCCGAAATCATCGATCGCGACATGGATGCCCAACTGCCTCAGGGTGCTGATCGTGTGGTTGATCTCATCGTAATCGGTTGCCAGGATCGACTCCGTCAGCTCGATGCCGATATGCTCGGGACTGACGCCGATCTCGCGCGAAGATTGCAGCAGCTGCTCCACGAAGTCGTGCTGCAGCAATTGGATCGCCGAGATATTCACGCTGACCGTCAGGTCCGTATAGCCTAAGTCCAGCAGATTGCGCAGAAACCGGAAAGCCTTGCGGATGATTTTTAGACCGATCGGGATGATCAGCTTGGTTTCTTCGGCCAGCGGGATGAACTCCAGGGGCGGAACGCGGCCCAAGCTGGCACTGTTCAGACGGCACAAGGCTTCGAAGCCGCAAATCCGGTTTGACGGCAAATCCAGGATGGGTTGAAACTGCAGCACAAGACCGCCGTCTCCTTCATCGTCGACAATATCGAGCAGGTCGCGCTTGATCGTTTCCGTACGGATCAGTTCGGATTCGATATCCGGCCCGAAAAAGCAGGCCTGAAAGCTCGCTTCCGGGTGGTTCATCGACTTCTCTGATGCGATCAGGACTTTTTTGAGCAGCTGATCGACATCCTGACTACATCCGGATTCGATCTCCAGGACACCGATGCCGCCGCCGATGCGTTCGGACTTAAACAAAGCCGTCAGACGGGCCGACAGGATCGCACAGAAATCCAGGAGATCCTCTCTGCTCTCATATGCGGTCAGGTAGAAAACGAACCGGTCCCAGTATGTGCTGAACAGCTGGCGCTGCCCGGAGCAAAAGAGCCGCAGCAGCTCGGCTGTTTTCTTGAGCTGGTCCTGCGTGTAGTGAAATCCATACGTTTTCGTCAGAAGCTGAACCGGCGTGCAGTTGATGCTGACAATCGCCCGGTTTTCCGTCCGTTGATCTTTATTGTCAGATTCGAGCATGCGTTCCAGAACGCGGCGGTTGGGCAAGCCTGTCCAGGCGTCGCGCTCGTTGACGGTCCGGAGTTCGTTCTCCATCTTTTTGCGGTCCGTGATGTCGAGGATGATGCCTTCCAGCGCATCGCCCTTGCCTTGACTGCCGCCAACAGTCTGCCCCAGTTCCATGACCCACTTGATTTCACCGCCGGCCGCCGTTAGCGGGTATTCCACCCGGTAGGACTGCCGTGTCTGCCGTTTGTCTGCCCTTGCCGTAAACAGCTGCTCGCGATAAACAGGATCGACAAGACTGACATACGATTGGATTTTGTTGTCGACCAGGCTTTCCGGCGGGTATCCTGTCAAGGCAAGGCAACCGGCAGAGACATATTGCATGGTCCAGTCGCGGTCAAGGCGGCAACGGAACGCCAGTCCCGGCAGATGGGAAAGCAAGATACTTTTGCTGCGTTCGCTTTCACATAAAGCGGTGGCCGTTGCCAGGTGTTCCGATATATCCTCGATCAGGCACAAGTGCAGCCTTTGGTCAGCGAGAAGGTCAATGAGGCGGGTAATAATCATGCGTGTCCAGACAGGCGTGCCGTCAGGCCGGACAAAACGCTTCTCCAGGGTATAGCCGTTAACCTCACCCGCTTTGAATGGCTCGAAGTGCTCAAGATCGGCCTTAAGATCGTCAGCATAGGTTATTTCCGGCCAGGTCAGATTTTCCAGCTCCTGGCTTGTCCGGCCGATGATCGCCTCGAAAGCGGGGTTGATGCTCGCGTTCCCCAATTCCAAACGGGACACGAAGCGGTCATCCCGCACGATCGCGATCCCGATCGGCGACAGGTCAAAGACACTCCGATATAGCGCTTCCTGGGCGGCAAGTTTCCCGGTCAGTCGCTTCAGTGCTGCATGCTGCAGCAGGTTGCGCAGGAACGTGAAAAAGAGAAAGAGCACACAGATTGCGATGACAGCATCGGGGACCAGCCGCTTCCAGATTTGTCCGGTCCATTCAGATGCCGCTAAGTCAAATCCCAGAACGGCGCAGACCCGCTGGTCAGCCGGATCCCTCATGGGGACAAGGACACAGACCCAGGTTCCCTGCTTGTCCGATACCGGACCGGTCAGGATGGTTTGGCCTGTGCGAAACGGTTCGCGCCGCGATTCGTTTTCTTCCATATGGCCTGTTCCATAAAGACCGGTGTCAAGCAAAACAAGGATCTCTCCGTCGTGTTGGGCCAGCAAATAGGCTCTGTGAATGGTATGAGATGCAAAAACAAGTCCGTTCAGACTGTTTTGCATCAACACTGAGGCGTTCGTATCGGGATATTCGGGAGCATCTGCCAGCGCCGCGATATGCTCGGCATGAAAAAGGCTGGCTAATGACCGGGCCAGCTGGATCGCCTGGTCTGAGGCGTTTTGCCTGTAACGGTTCCAGGCGGAAAACAGGTAAATCGAACTTGCGAGCAAGATAGCCAGGATCAGCAGCGCAACAAGCCAGCCGTTAAGCTGGTTCCTGCCATGCCTGGCCCCTGATAGCGGTGTTAAGCCTGCCCGCCTTGATTCGACCCTGTTTGCCATCTTGCACTCTTTCTGGATATAACCCACGCGGCCGGGTGAACCCCGCTTAATCAAGATGCCCGGTTCACCCCCGCTGGGAGTGAACCGGGTACATCAAAACGCGTGGTCAGAAAACGTCAAGCATCCGCATCCGATCTGCCGCCAAGTCCGGGCAATCGTTTTCTTGCCAGGATCAGCGCCATCAGGCAGCCGCCGACCAGGAGCAGCAGCCAGGCACCATTTACCGGCGTTTCCCCGGTCTGGACAAGCTGCGGCGTATAGAACAGGCCGTAGGTGCTGAATTGCTCGACTTCGGCCCAGAGGATACCGGTCTCCCAATCAACGCCCTGTCTGGCGATTTCAGCAGTTTTCCAGATCTGCTCTTCTTCATTCCAGCGGTACAGTGTCAGACTCTCACGTTCTTCATCGCCAAGCTGGATGCCGGCTTGCACCAGATCGATTTCGATCCGGATACGCTCACCCACCAGGTTTTCACTGCGCAGGAAACAGAAAAATGGCTGCGCGGCCGCCATGCCTGACGGCAGCAGGTCCTGGCCTGCGACCGCATCGCAGGCGGTAACCGCGATAACCGCTTCCGGATCGACATGAGCGGGCAGCACCATGCGAACGACCCCGTTCAGGAAAAGGACAGCGGATTCATTCTGGGCGGACATGCCGATTGCCTGCAAGTCGGTCGACGGTCCGATCGGCCAGATCACGGGATGGTAGCCGGCAATGCCGCCAACCGGATTGGTGAGGATGGGATTGGTGCTGAAAACGGTGTGTCCGTCCGACCAGTAGGCGAAGGCATAACCGTCATCCGATTCGGCAACAAAGCTGATTTGCCCGCTGTTGTCCGGATCATGGCCATTAGCGACAGAACCGTGCAAGAGCGGTTCAGCATAGGGGGTGATGGTCAACTCGGCTCCGACGAACGTAATCTGGTAATTGCCGCCGGCCGTCAGGCTGTTCTGCAAGATGTCATAGCTGCCGACATTTTCACCCGATTCACGAGAAAGCTCCCCGGTCAGGCTGTCATCCCCGATCAGGCTGCCGGCGGTCAAGGCATAGCTGAACGCCGGATCGGCTGTGCCGTATCCCTTGGTTTGGGCGGCGGCGGTTATCGTCAACGGCCGTTTGTCGATGGTGAGTGTGCCGCTTAGCATGATGACGGTATAATTATCGGCCGTGGCACCGGATGGGCTGATCACATAGCTTCCGACCGCTTCGCCCGGTGCGCGCGCCAGGCCAAGCCCCTGAACAACCGCCTCTGAGTCCCAGGATGCCAGATTTTCGTACATAACCTGCCAGGCCGGATCGGCATCGCCGTAGGTCTTGCTGCAGGAAACGGCCTGAATAGTCAGGCTCCGGCTGGCAATCGCCAGGTCGCTGCCGACAAAACTGACACAATAGTTGCCGCCGAAGGCCAGGCTGCCCTGCTCGATGGTGTAGACACCGACGTCCTCGCCAGCTTCACGGCTCAAGGAGCCAAGTGGCGCGTCGGTTCCGACCAGACTGCCGTCGGTCACCTGCCAGGTCAGCTCGGGGTCGGCATCGCCGTAAACCTTGGTCTTGACGTCAGCTGTAACTGTGATCGCCCTGGCTGTTATGGTCAGGTTGTTGCTTGCAAAGCTAACCGCATAGTTGTCGCCGAAGGCCAGGCTGCCCTGTGAAATGGCATATTCACCAACGTCTTCACCGGCTGCGCGGTTCAGCGTCCCAGTCGGCGCGTCCGTACCGATCAGACTGCCGGCGGTCACCTGCCAGGTTAGTTCGGGATCGGCATCGCCGTAGGTCTTGCTCTGGCTATCTGCCGTAACCGTGATCGGACGGGCCGAGATCGTCAGGTCGCTGCCAATAAAGGTTACGCTATAGTTGTCGCCAAAATCCAGGCTATCCTGCTCGATGGCATAGTCACCGACGTCCTCCCCGGCTTCACGGTTCAAGGACCCAATCGGCGTGTCCAGACCGACCAGGCTGCCGGTGGTCACCTGCCAGGTTAGTTCGGGATCGGCATCGCCGTAGGTCTTGCTCTTGATGTCGGCTGTGACCGTGATCGGACGGGCCGAGATTGTCAGGTCGCTGCCAATAAAGGTAACGCTATAATTGTCGCCAAAATCCAGGCTGCCCTGCTCGATGTCATAGTCACCGACGTCTTCACCGGCTTCACGGTTCAAGGAGCCAATCGGCGTGTCCAGGCCGATCAGGCTGCCAGCGGTCACCTGCCAGGTCAGTTCGGGATCGGTGTCGCCGTAGGTCTTGCTCTTGAGGTCGGCTGTGACCGTGATCGATCGGGCCGTGATCGTCAGGTCGCTGCCAATATAGGTAACGCTATAGTTATCGCCGAAATCCAGGCTGCCCTGCTCGATGGCATAGCCACCGATGTCTTCACCGTCTGCGCGGCCCAGCGTCCCTGTCGGCGCGTCCGTGCCGATCGGGTTGCCGGCGGTCACCTGCCAGGTCAGTTCGGGATCGGTGTCGCCGTAGGTCTTGCTCTGGCTATCTGCCATGACCGTGATCGGGCGGGCTGAGATTGTCAAGTCTCTGCCGACGAAAGTGACACTGTAGTTGTCCCCGAAGGCCAGGCTGCCCGGCAAGATGGCATAGGCGCCAACGTCTTCACCGGTCATGCGGCTCAGCATCCCGGTCGGTGCGTCCAGACCGACCAGGCTGCCGGCAGTCAGCTGCCATGTCAGTTCGGGATCGGCATCGCCGTAGGTCTTACTCTGGCTATCTGCCGTGACCGTGATCGGACGGGCCGAGATTGTCAAGTCGTTGCCAATAAAGGTAACGCTATAGTTGTCGCCAAAATCCAGGCTGCCCTGCTCGATGGCATAATCACCGACATCTTCACCAACTGCGCGGTTCAGCGTCCCGGTCGGCGCGTCCGTGCCGACCAGACTGCCGGCGGTCACCTGCCAGGTCAGTTCAGGATCGGTGTCGCCGTAGGTCTTGTTCTTGGCGTCAATCGTGACCGTGATCGGACGGGCCGAAATCGTCAGGTTGTTACTGACATAGGTAACGGTATAATCGTCGCCGAAGTCCAGGCTGCCCTGTGAGATGGTATAGCCACCGACATCTTCACCGGCTGCGCGGCTAAGCGTCCCGGTCGGCGCGTCCGTGCCGATCAGGCTGCCGGCGGTCACCTGCCAGGTCAGTTCGGGATCGGTGTCGCCGTAGGTCTTGTTCTTGGCGTCAACCGTGACCGTGATCGCCCTGGCTGTGATGGTGAGGTTGCCACTGACATAGGCGACGGTATAGTTGTCGCCGAAATCCAGGCTGCCCGGCAAGATGGCATAGCCACCGACATTTTCACCGGCTGCGCGGCTCAGCGTCCCGGTCGGCGCGTCCGTGCCGACCAGGCTGCCGGCGGTCACCTGCCAGGTCAGTTCGGGATCGGCATCGCCGTAGGTCTTGCTCTGGCTATCGGCTGTGATTGTGATCGCCCTGGCTGTGATGGTGAGGTTGTCACTGACATAGGTAACGCTATAGTTATCGCCGAAATCCAGGCTGCCCGGCTCGATGGCATAGCCACCGATGTCTTCACCGGCTGCGCGGCTCAGCGTCCCGGTCGGCGCGTCCGTGCCGACCAGGCTGCCGGCGGTCACCTGCCAGGTCAGTTCGGGATCGGCATCGCCGTAGGTCTTGCTGCAGGAAACGGCCTGAATAGTCAGGCTCCGGCTGGCAATCGCCAGGTCGCTGCCGACAAAACTGACACAATAGTTGTCGCCGAAATCCAGGCTGCCCGACTCGATGGCATAATCACCGACATCTTCACCAACTGCGCGGTTCAGCGTCCCGGTCGGCGCGTCCGTGCCGACCAGACTGCCGGCGGTCACCTGCCAGGTCAGTTCAGGATCGGCATCGCCGTAGGTCTTGCTCTTGACGTCGGCTTTGACCGTGATCGGACGGGCTGTTATGGTCAAGTTGTTACTGACAAAGGTGACCGTGTAGTTGTCGCCGAAGTCCAGGCTGCCCTGTGAGATGGCGTATTCGCCAACGTCTTCACCGGTTTCACGGCTTGGTGTCCCGGTCGGCGCGTCTGTGCCGATCAGGCTGCCGGCAGTTACTTGCCAGGTCAACTCGGGATCGGCATCGCCGTAGGTCTTGTTTCTGGCGTCGGCTGTGACCGTGATCGGACACGGCAGAATATCGGCGAATAGGCCGGGCTGTTCGAGCGAATAATTGCCGGATTTTGTCCCGGTCAGCGCCATGCTGGTCACGACCGCGATGCCGTTTCCGGCGTTTGTCTGGTTAAACTGGCCTGTCGTGTCCTGTACCAGGCTGACCTGTCCGATGTCCTGCTCCAGGACACCTTGGAGGATGGCGCCGCTCACCGAGGCGGCCGGAGTTCCATCGTAAACCTTGTCAGACGCAGCCGCGCCGCTGACAGTCAGAGTACGGGGCTGAATCGTCAGCGATCCGTACTGGATCTCGATGGCGTAGTTTAGCGAGCTGAGGGTTGATCCCAGGCGAATCTCATAGCTGCCGGCATTTTCACCGGTCTGGCGCCAGACGATCAGGCTGCCTGAGAGGTCCGACACATCCTCGCCCGGTGCAAATCCCGTATAGCTTACGGTCAGGGGCGGGTCGATCTGCCCATAGGTTTTCTCTTTGTCTTCCGCCCGAACCTCCAATGTTCGGGGCAGGATCGACGCGTTGTTCAGCATGGGCGGCATGAGCGCGTAATTGGGTGCGTCCGAACCGGAAAGGCTCATCAGGGGTAACACCGGCAGTCCTGATCCCGGGCTCAGCTGGGGAAAAAGGCCGATGTCACGGTTGATCAGGGCCACGTCATCCCCCGGAATCAGGCCGATGGGTTGCGCGCCGGTGATCGTCGCGATCGAGGTGCCGTCATACGCCTTATCCTGAGCGACGGCGCCTACGACAAAAACCACACGCTGAAATATGGTCGCCTTGTTCAGGACAGGCTGCGCCAGAACATAGTTGCCGCTGTCTTCACCCGTCAACGTCATGTTGGTCGTCACATTCAGATTGCTGCCGACTGCCTTTTGCTCGAACAGGCCGCTGGTCGCCTGGTCCAGGATGACCGAATCGCCGGCCAGAACCCCGTGCAGGACAGCGCCGCTGACCTCGGCCGCGCGCGTTCCATCGTACGTCTTGTCCAGCGCCAACGCGCCTGTGACAGTCAACGTTACCGGGCTGATCGAAGCCGTGTCGGTCAGTTCCGGTGTCATCAAGGTATAGTTGGCGGCGTCCATGCCGCCCAGGCTGTCGACAGTCAGGGTCACCAGCTTGTCTTCGCCGGCTTGGCTGTCGGAGAACGCGGCGGTCAGGTCGAAAACAAGATCGTCGCCCGGCAGCTGGTCGGCCTGGTAGGTGTAGGTCGCATCGGTCGTACCGTCATAAACCTTGTCGTCCGCGCTGAACTGGCTGAGCTCAAGCGGCCGGCTGCCGATAGCGGCTGTCGCGAACGGGACGGCTGGTGTCAGGCTGTAGTTGTCCGCCTGGGCACCGGTCAGGATCTGGGTCGCGCTGACACTCTTCCCGGTACCGGCATGCTTGGTGTCGAACAGAATATCGCTAAGCTGCAGGCCGACATTGTCTCCAGGCAGGACGCCGGACAGCGTGGCTGAAGCAGACGCTGCTCGGGTGCCGTCATAGACTTTGTCCTCAGCCTGGCGATTGACAAGGGTCAGGGGCCTTGTGTCGATGGTAAATGTGCCCTCATGCTCGATCAGGGTGTAATTATGCGCCAGCTCATCCCAGATCATGTAGCTGATCGTGTACGTCCCGGCGTTTTCGCCGCCGACCCGGTAGAGGACCACCGAGCCGAGCGTTTCCGGCCCTTCGCCGCTGACGAATCCGCTGTAGGTTGCCTCGAACAGCGGATCGATCTGGCCGTATGTCTTGCTCTTGTCGACGAGGGTGATGTGCAGATTCTTGCGCTCGATCGTCGCCTGGGTGCTGCCGCTGGCATCCGCCAGCGTGTAGTTCATCGCGTCCAGGCCGCCGCTGATAGCAATATCGCTGAAGGTGACTGGTTTTGCAATCCCGATGTCAGCATCGGAAAAGGCGGCGGCATATGAGAAGGTTAGGTCGTCGCCTGAAATCCGGTCATCCTCGAAACCCGTTCCGAAAGCGGCGACGGTTCCATCGTAAATCTTGTCATCGGCGTGAAACGCGCTCAGCGTCAGCAGGCGCTGCAAGATGGCGGCCTGTCCGGCCGGAGCGCCTGCCAGGCTTAATGTGTAGTTTTCGCTGTCCGTACCACTGAGACTGGTCGCAGCCGTCAGGCTGACCGTTTTGCCCGGTGCCGCGTTCTTGTCGCTGAATGTGCCGACCGGGTTGACCGTGACCTGGTCATCTCCGACCAGGCCAACCAAGCTGAGCCCGTCGGCGGTCACGATTGCTGCCGTTGTCCCGTCGTAGGTTTTATTAGACGCGGCGAGGGTGCCGGCAAGGGTCACCGTCTTGCGCAGAACCGTCAAGGTCTGTGCCTGGTCCGGCGCAGGATTCCAGCTTCCGTTACCCGCCTGGGCGGCTGTTATCGTGGCCGTGCCCTGGCCGACGATGTGAACCTGATTATCGACAATTGTGGCGACCTGCGGATTGGAGCTGGTGTAGGTCACGGTCAGGCCCGAGGTCGCTGTCGCGCCGGGATTGAAATCGGCATCGCCGTACGTGCGGCTGGCCAGGGGTGGAAACGAGATCGACTGGTCCGCTTTGGCGGTCGTCGCCGTGACCGTATTGGAATTTGGGCTGGTTCCGGCACTGTTGGTCGCGCGAACCCGGATATAGTAGGGCGTCGCCGCGGCCAGGCCGCTGACCGTCCGTGAAGTCGCACTGCCCGCATCCAGGTTGGCGTAGCCGCTGACCACGTGCAGGAAAGAGCTGTCCGTCGCGACGTCCAGGCGGTAGCCGGTCGCGCCAGCGACGGCGGTCCAGTTTGCTGTGAAGCTGCTTGCCGTGACAGCGGTCGCCGCGGCAACCGTCGGGGCCGGCGGAACGGTCGTGAAGCTGATCGTGTCGCCGTACGACGTCCCCTTGACATTGATCGCGTAGGCGCGGGCGTAATAAGTTGCTCCGGGCGCAAGGCCGGTCAGTTGGGCGGAAAACAGACCCGTGCCGCTGCCGCCGGCTGCCTTGCTGCCGGCTGTCGTCGGGTTCGGAGCCAGACCAAAGACGATACCGCGCTCCGTGACCGGCTCACCGCCATCGCTGGTTACATGACCGCTCACAAATGCAGAAACAGCCGTGATGGCCGACGCGGTGCCGGTCGTAACCGAGGGCGCAACCGTCACCGGTGGCGGCGGCGGGTCGTCGTCCGGCGGAACCGGGTTGAACGGCACACCGTTCTTGAGTGTCGTACCCGGCTCCTTGTCGACAAACAAATAAGGGTTGTACTGCGTGTCTGTCAGGTTAAATACCGTAAAGCCCAATCGGTACGTGCCGGCACCGGACGCTTGAAAAGCAGCCGTTTGCCAGCCAGTGCTGCCGTAGTCGCCTGTTGAATAGTTGCCCGTGCCTGTGACGGTCGCGCCCAGAATACTGACTTCGGCATTGAAGCCGTTAACCAGCGGCACGTCACCCGCGTCATTTAGGTTGACCAGGGAACAGAACGACGCGTCGTTATACGGCGCATAATCGGTCGCAACATAGTTCCAGGCCATGGTGAAGGATTCACCGGCCGCCAGCGGGATATCCGCATAGATGTAAGCCATGTTGGTGATGTTGGGGAACGTGGTCGTCAGATACGACTGGCTCGATGCCGAAAGCCCCAGCGCATCTGCGACGGTTGTGAAAACGCCGCTGTTTCCGGAGGGACCGACCACCGCCATCTTTGTCTCATAGGGACCGACGGTCCAGGTGTTCGAACCGGCCAGATAATCACCACCAGACCCGGTGCTGACATTTCCGTATGTGCTCCAGCCGGTCAGCCCGCTTTCGAAGCCAAAATCCGTGCCCATGATGGCCGCAACCGGCATGGGTACCATGGCCAGCGCTAAAATTATGAAGCTGGCCAGCAGCAGGAATGCCCGCAATAAACCCTGGCTATGCCGTATTCTTCCCATTTTGACCTCCTGGATGCATCTGTCATTTCGCTATTGATCCCATTTTTCTGCAACATATTCGTTCTTAACACACGGGAATTAAAAATGAATTAAACCGGCCCGAAAAGCCTTGTGCTGATGCAAAATGCCCTATATACGCATGTCTGTCTTTTTGATATGCTTTTTTTACTAATTCATTACAGAGGTTCATCTCGTGCGCAAGCTGTTGCTGATCATCTTTGTAGCTCTCTCCTTGACTGTTCCGCTTGCCGGCTATGCCGGCGTCGACGCTGATGCGTCAGATTCGATTTCCGGACAAATGGATCTTTCCGACTGGGATTTTACCGGACAGGGCAGCGTCACGCTGGATGGCCCCTGGTCTTTTTACTGGGACGCGCTGCTGCCGACGGCAACCATCGGCGATCATATGCCGACCGGGCCTGCCGCGCTGCCGTCCATCTGGTCCAACAGCCGGTCTTTCGATCTGCCGTCGTTCGGGCGCGCCACGTACCAGCTGGCGGTCAGGACAGACGGCGCGGCCAGGCTTTACGGCCTTAAGCTGCCGGAAATCTACACAGAGTTCGCCGTTTGGGTCAACGGTCAGCTGCTTGAGGCTAATGGCCGTTTCGCCGATCGGGCGCCTGTCTACCTGCATCCCAGGCCTTATTTTTTTTACGCCGACCAGTCGGACATCGAGATTGTCATCCAGGTTCAGAACCTGGCCCATGCCTATGGCGGCATCGCCCGGCATATTGTGCTGGGCACCGCGGAGCAAATCCAGCGGGCAGCCAGGCGGGATGCGGCCATCGACCTGGTCCTGATCACCATTTGCCTTTTTGCCGGCTTCTATCACCTGGTTCTCTATTTGTTCAAAAGGGGCAACAGCGAGTTCGTCTGGTTTTTCTTGCTCTGTCTGTCCGTCGCGCTGCGCAACCTCTTTTCCAACGCGACGCTGATCATGGAACTGGTTCCAGAACTGCCATTCTGGCTGGGTTCGAAGATCGTCACGCTCTCGATCCCCTTCATCATCGTGTCGACTTTGTTCTATACACGAACGGTTTTCAGGCATGGCAAAGCGTCACGGCTGTTCCGGTTCCTGGTCGCAGTCAATGGGCTTTATGCCCTGGTCGTCGTCCTGGCGCCTTCTGGTTTCTATTCGGTCATTTTCCCATCTTACCTGGCGAGCATCGGGCTGGTGTTTGCATGGATCATCTACCTGGCCGTCGCGGCGATCCGCGCCAAGCAAAGCCAAGCCGGCCTCCTGTTCGCCGGCATGCTGTTCCTGTCGGCCGGCGCCATCGTCGACAGCCTGATCTACTTGCAGGCAATCGCCTATCCGTATGTGCTCCCGATAACCCTGGCGGGCTTCATCTTGCAAAATGTCGTCTTGCTGGCCCGTCGCTATGCCCAGGCCTATCGCCGGGCAGAGATCCTGTCACACGACCTGCAGGAATCGCTCGATAAGCTGACCTGCACCGAAACGGCCTTCATGAACGCGCAGATGAAGCCGCATTTCCTGTTCAACGCCTTGACCGCCATCGCTGAAAACTGCGAGTCGGATCCAAAAAAAGTAAGTCAGCTGATCCTTTCCCTGGCCAGGTACCTGCGCAAAACCCTGGATTACGGCAACATAGCCGAATTGGAGACTCTTGAAAGAGAGCTGGAGCATGTTCGCGCCTACGCCGCCATCGAGCAAAGCCGGTTTGCCGGCATCGAAGTCGTTTTCGATCTGCCCGACCCGCTGCCGCCGGTTTCCCTGCCGCCGATCACGCTGCAGCCGCTGGTTGAGAACGCCATCCGGCACGGGCTTCGGCCCCGGTGCGAAGGCGGGCGCGTCGTCGTCTCGCTGTCATGCGAAAGGGACCAGGTGTTGTTCCGGGTCAACGACAACGGTGTCGGCATGCCCGATGACGCGCTGAACCGGCTGACGCTCCTGCCGCAAGGCAGCGGCGGCATCGGACTGTACAACATCCACACCCGCCTGACCCGGCTGTATGGCCAGGGCCTGACGATTCAAAGCGAACGAGAGACCGGTACAAGCATCAGTTTCACCGTTCCCCTGAAAGGAATTTGATATGCTTCATGTGATTGCGGTCGATGATGAACCGGCGGCCCTGAAGTGGTTTTCGCGGATCGCCGCCAACCACCCCAACCTTGAGGTTGGCGGCCTGTTCAGCAGCGCGGCAAAAGCCGTGACGTATGCGCATGACCATGAGGTCGATGCGGCGTTCCTCGACGTTGAGATGCCGGAAATGATAGGCCTTGACTTGGCCAGGGAACTGCAGGCGATCAATCCGGAGATCCGGATCGTTTTTATCACCGGGCACAGCCAATATGCTATAAGCGCGTTCCGTGTCCGGGCATTCGGTTATCTGCTTAAACCGCTGGATCCCGATGAGTTTGCCGAGCAGGTTGGCCACCTCGTCAAGTTGTCGCTTCCCAGGATGCGCGAGCCGGATTCCCGGAGGCTGCAAGTCACCTGTTTCGGCCAGTTCACGGTTCGCCAAACGGAAGGTGACGCTGCGATCCGCTGGAAGACAGCCAAAGCTGAGGAATTGTTTGCCTTGCTCGTCTACTACCAGGGCCGTTCCCGCGCGCGGGATATTTTGATCGATCAGCTCTGGCCGCAACTGGATCCGGACAAGGCCGCCAACTTGTTCCGGGTGACCTGCACGTATATCCGATCTGCCTTGAATGACCTGGGGTTTACCAACATCGTTGATCGCGAACTCGATGGCTACCGTGTGAATACGGCACTGCTCGATTGCGACCTTTACCGGTTCAGGCAGGTCATGCACGCAAACCAGAATGCCCGTCTGAGCGACCTCGAAGACTTGGCATCACTATATGGCGGCGCATACCTTGAGGGCAAGTCATATGACTGGGCGACGATCGTCCAGGCAGAGTTCGAGGCGGCTTTCAAGCGCATGCAGCGCTGCCTGGCCCAGCGTTGCCTGGCCGACGGCGACACAGCCCGGGCGTGTCAGGCGCTGGAGAAAATCCTGGCCGCTGATCCCTGCGACGAAGAGGCGATGCTCGAAATCATCGAGCTGCAGCTGCAAAACGGTGAGCCCGGCGCCGCTAGAAAACGCTACAACATGTATCAAACTTTGCTGGACAGAGAGTATGGCGAACTGCCGCCAGTTCATCTGCGCAGCCTGTTTGACGATCGGGGCGGTCAGGCATAATACCGCTGATCAGCGCCACTGGACCAGGGCTTCGTTCAAGGCCTGGTCGACACGCTGCCTGGGCTTGCCGTAATAGACCAGCCCGTGTCCGGGCAGCATCAGGTCCGAATCCAATCGCGCGAAACGCTTCAGGGACGACAGATAGACGGTCTTGTCGAAATCGATCGATCCGCTCCAGCCGAAGTGGCCGTCGAGCAAGGTTCCGATGACATCCCCGCTCACAACGACGGTCTTGCCGTCCCACCCGAACCGGTAAGCCGTGCAGCCCATCGTGTGCCCCGGCAGGTGCAGCGCCTCAATCTGGATGCCGCAGATCCCGGTCATTTCGCCGTCACGCAGCGTTGTATCGACCTGGCAGGGATGAAACGTCTTATGGTACAGGTAGCCGCAGCACCGTTCGTCGCCTGACGCGATCGCGTCGGCCGTTTCCTCATGGGCAAACAGGCGCACCCCCATTTCAGCAAGCCGGTAAGCGCCGCCGGCGTGGTCGAGATGGGCGTGTGTGATGAAGCAGGCCCTGATGTCCCCAGGACGAAGCCCCCAGACGGCCATGTTCGAAAAAGCCTGGTCCAGGGTGTCGCCATTGCCGCAGTCGAACAGGACCAGGCCCTGTCCTGTGGCCAGGACATACACGTTGCCGTCATCGTAGCTGGCGTAGCCGCCCGCCCAGGTCAAGCCGTTCAGGCTGCCGCCGACCTGGTAGAGTCCGGGTATAATCTGCATGGTTCATCCTTTCCGAGCCGGATTAGCGAAAAAATCCGAATCCCTCTTCAGTCCGTACTTTCATTGTATGGATGAACATACCGGAAAGCAACGCGGTCTGTCAGAAGCTAGATCCCAGGTGCAGCAGCCGCTCCAGGGCCAGCGCGACGCCGGCGTCGGCAGCATCCGCGGTTATTTCGTCGCAGCGCGCCTTGATGCTTTCGGTCGCGTTGCCCATGGCGACGCTGATGCCGGCCGCGCGCAGCATGTCTTCGTCGTTGGCGCTGTCCCCGATGGCGATGCTCTGCGAGCGGGCAAGGCCCAAGTGGTCCAGAACCCGGTACATGCCGTCCGCCTTGCTGTGGCCTTTCATGGCGATCTCGGCGTAGGTGTCGTGCTGGAAGACTGTAAACGATTCGCTCAGCGCTTCCAGATCATCCGGTGCCAGCTGGCCGATGATGGTCGCCTTGGTGATGCGCTCGTCCCGGTAGGGGCCGGCTAAATCAGGCGGACCATCCAGGATAAACGCATGGGGCATCCAGGCCGGCGATGCCATGTTGGCGTAGAGCATTTTGTCTTCGCCTTCATAGACATGCGGGTAGCCGTGCTGCCAGAGCAGCGCGGCGGTCTCCTCAAGCAAAGGGCGGGGGATCACTGTGCAATACAAAAGTTCATCCGCAACCGTAATATACGATCCGATGCCGGCAACCAGGCCGTCCAGGGGAAGCTCATCCAGGACAAATGCCGGAATGCAGGCTTTTGATCGGCCGGTGTTGAGAAAAACCGCGTGGCCTGAGCGGCGCGCCGCTGCGATAACATCCCTGTTGCGCGGCGGGATGCTGTTGCGGGCGATCAAGGTCCCGTCCAGGTCCAAAAAGACGGCGTAACGGTTTTGACTCATGGTTTTTCGGCACTCCCGGTTCCTTCGTTTTATGGCGTTGGCGCCTATTATATCAGAACGCAGGCGCCTTTTGCTTGCCAGTCGAGACGCTTTTGTGCTAAACAAAGGTGTATGTTTGCTGCCGACCAGGACAAGCATCGGAGGTGACTTATGGGGCAGACCGATCTGACTCGAGAACAGCTTGTGCAACGGATTGCCGAGCTGGAGCTGCTGAACCGCGAACTGCTGGCTGAAAAAGAGCAGGAAGTCCGGCTCGAATATGCCTGGACCGGCAACCTTGGCCACTGGTACTGGCATATCGGGACGAATGCCGTCACCTTCAATCCGCTCAAGGTCGCCGCACTGGGCTATGCGCCGGATGAGGTTCCCGAACCGGTCCCCTACCAGTTTTTCACAGACCGGATCCATCCGGATGACTATGAACACACGATGCAGGCCATGCGGGACCACCTGGCCAGCCAGGCGGCCGTCTACGAAGTCGAATACCGTATCCGGGCCAAGGACGGCACCTACCGCTGGTACTACGACCGCGGCCGGATCACCCGGCGCGACGCAAACGGCAAGCCGCTCTTTCTGGCCGGCATCGTCTTCGATGTCACCGAAAAGAAAAACATGCAGCTGGACCTGGAGCGTAAAAACAGGATTTTGGCGAAGCTGTCGGCCACCGACGGCCTGACGCAGGTCAGCAACCACCGGACCGTGCTCGAATATCTGAAGGCCGCCATGGTCGAGGCAGACCGGACTCAGTCGCCCCTGTCGGTTGCCTTGTTCGACATCGACGATTTCAAGCACGTCAACGACAGCCATGGCCACCTCGTCGGCGACCAGGTGCTGGTCGATGTTGCCGCCCTGATCAAGGGCAATATCCGCGAGACCGACCAGGTCGGCCGCTACGGCGGGGAAGAGTTCATGGTCGTGTTCGCCCAGGCGGACCTGGCGACGGCAGCCAAAGCAGCCGAACGGATCCGTCAGGCTGTCGCGCAGCACCGGTTCCACGATGATCTGCGCATCACGCTCAGCGGCGGCGTCAGCCCATATCGCGGCGAAAGCGAAACGGATCTGGTGCATGCCGCGGATGTCAAACTGTACGAAGCAAAACGACAAGGCAAGAACCGGATCGTTTTCTGACGAGGGGGACGGACATGGAACTGCAGATGGCAAACGACATGATCCTCGGGCAAGTGCCGCCAACTTGGGTCCTCTCCTTTCCCGCTTGCGGGACTGGTGACCTGCTGGTCGCCGGTCGTAGCGATCGCCCGGTCGCTATCGTGACCCGATATTCCGACACGCTCCGGGCCGAGATCCGCTTCGACGCCCGCCCGGACGAGCCGGTCGTGCTGCTTGGCAAAGCCCTGGCTGGCGATACGGTCCAAATCGTCAACACCGGCAACCGGATCGCCTTGTATGCCAACGATACGCTGCAGGACGAGGACTGGCCGCTCGGAAGCGCGGACCTAGGCGGGGCCATGTGTCGGATTGGGAACGGGACGGTCAGGCTGCACGACGATTTCCGTTTCGATGCGGCGTACCGGGCTGCCGGACCAGAAGAGACCGTCCGCGACCTGGCCAACTGGCGGCCAGAGGGTCACAACACCAGTGTCGGCGACTGCATGCCGTTTGTGCACGACGGCATCTACCGCCTGTTCTACTTGTTCGACCGGCGTCACCACCGGAGCAAATGGGGCCTGGGCGCCCACCAGTGGGCCCAGATCGCGACAACCGATTTCACAACCTGGTATCCCTGTCCGCTGGCCATCCCGATCGAGAGCCAGGAGGAGGGATCGATCTGCACCGGTTCGCTGATCTGGCACGAAGACACCTGCACCGCCTTCTATGCGGTGCGCATGAGCGATCGCAGTCCGGCCCGCTTGACCTGGGCGACCAGCCCGGATGGGGTCCATTTCACCAAGAGCGGCCGGTTTGTCACCTTGACCGACCACTATGAGCCGGTTTCGGCCCGGGACCCCAAGGTTTTCGCAGATGATCAGGGCTTGTTCCACATGCTGGTCACATCGTCCGTCGCCGGCAACGGCTGCCTGGCCCACCTGGTCTCGCCGGATCTGGAAAACTGGCGCCAGCTTGAGCCCTTTGTCCGGCTGGACACCCGTGAACAGCCGGAATGCCCGGACACTTTCCAATTCAACGGCTTCACCTATCTTGTCTACAGCCTGCGCGGTACCGCGCGCTATTTCGTGTCTCAGAACCCGCTGGGGCCCTGGACAGCGCCGCCCGGCAACCAGGTCGGTCCGGCAGATCTGCGCGTGCCCAAGGCAGCGATTCTGGACGGCCGCCTAGTCTTCGCCGGCTTCGTCGCTGACGGCGGCGGTTACGGAGGCCGCTTTGCGCTTTACGAGGCCAACGGACAGACTGACGGCCGTCTGACCTTCACGCCGCTTATCTGAAAAGCTGCCTGCTGAAGACAACGCTTCTCCCCAAGCCATTGGGTCGTGCGTTTTGTTTCCTATCCGCCTCGTTAAGGTCGATTTTCGCCGCTCGCCCTGTAGCGACCGGGCGTGGTTCCTATTTTCTGCCTGAAACAGCGCGTGAAATAGTTATCGTCGGAAAAGCCGCTGGCCATCGCGATCTCGGTTATAGATTGACTGGTTGTCCGCAAAAGCTGGCAGGCATACGCCAGCCGCAAACTCAGGATATAGGCAAAGGGCGACATGCCGTATATCCGGCCAAAAAGCCGCCGAAAATGACGTTCCGACATGAAAACCGATGCTGCGAGGCGGCCGATGTTCACGTCGCTCAGGTATTCCCGTTCAATATATGCGCACGCATGAGCAATTTTGCCGATGCTGCCCGACGACTCGGCCGCCGAACAGCTGCGGGACAAAATCAGCAGCAGCCGCGTGAAGTCGCACATGATCATTGAACGAAAGCCCGCTTCGCCGTTGGTGTATTCAGCATGCAATTCTTCAAGCAGTATTTTAACTTTTGCGAAAACGTCCGGATTCAGCTTCATGCGAATGCCGGATCGGCCTGCGTATAGTTCCTCGAGCGCAAAGAGCGTATGGAAACCGGGCAGTCCGCGCAGGTCCTCGTTGCAGGAGCGCAGGGCGGACGCGTCATAGGCGATGTTGTACAATTCGAGCGCGTCGACCTGCCGGATTTCATGCCTGGCCTCCCTGCCGATCACAAACAAATCGCCGGCGCCGACAGGAAACTCGAATCCGTTAACGCTGTTGATCGCGTTGCCGGAGAGAATAATCTCCAGTTCGTTGAAATCGTGCTGATGCGGCGCATAATCCGCGTTCAGCGTCATACGGGATACGCTGAAGTTGAAATCATCGTATTTTGCCATCTGGCGGATGTGAAAGCAGGTATCCATGTCCGGATTGTGCTATGACTGGTCTGGAAAGTCAAGGCGCGGCCCTTTCGATATGGTTATACTGAAAGTATCTGTGCGGCCCTTACCCGGTATGGAGGTTTTGCTATGTCACGTTATATCCCGTATATCCTCAAGTGGGACGACGCGCCCATCGACATCTCCCATGTGTTCCAGAACGAGAAACCGGCGGGACGGCACGGTTTCGTCATGGTCAAGGGTGACAAGCTGGTCTTCGAGGACGGAACGCCCGCCCGTTTTTTCGGCACGCTCTTCAACAGCGGCATGAACTTCTGTTCCCATGAACACGCGGAAAAGGTGGCCCGCCGGCTCGCCAAATTCGGCCTCAACATCGTCCGGCTCCACCAGTTGGACTCTGAATGGGCTTTGCCCAACATTTTCACATTTGAACGCGGTCCGCACGAAAACGCCACACACACGCTCGATCCAAGGAGCATGGAACGGCTAGACTACCTGATCTACTGCCTGAAGCAAAACGGCTTGTACGTCTACATGGATGGGATCAACTACCGCATGTTCAAGAGCGACGACGGCGTGCGCAACGCCTGGCTGCTCACCGAGCGCGCCGCCAAACCCTACAGCATCTTTGATCCCACCATGATCGAGCTGCAGAAAAAGTACAACCGCGACCTGCTGACCCATTACAATCCCTATACAGGGCTTCGCTATTGCGATGATCCGGCCGTCGCCCTGTTTGCCATGAGCACCGAGACCACCATGTTCGGCACCAACTGGACCGTCAAGATCGAACCCTACAAGTCGGAGCTGGAAGCGAGGTTTCGGGCATGGGCTGCGGAGAACGGCCATACCGTGGACCAGGTCGATCTGACCGACCGTTCCGATCCGGCGTTACGATCGTTCTTTGTCTCGCTGGAGCAGGATTACTACACCGCCATGCGCGACGATTTACGGATGAACGGCGTGCGCATCCCGCTTTGCGGCGACAACTGGGGCTATTCTGTCGACCACCTGACCGCCCAGGCCGACAACCAGTTCAGCGACTCGCACAGCTATTCCTATATCGGTGATCACCGCCGTTTCATGAACGATCCCATTTCCGATAAAAAGCATACGCTGTTTGTCAGTTACCCGTTCAGCCGCCTGGCCGAAAAACCCTTCTTCATCTCGGAATGGGACATGCCGTGGCCCAATGAGTACCGGGCGGAAGCGGCTCTGTTCATGGCCTCCATGGCGTCCTTCCAGGGCTTTTCCGGCATGACCGTCCACACCTACCGTTACGGTTGCCGCGAGGAAGAAGCCGTGACGAGGCGTTTGGGCCGCGACCTGGTGCTCGGTAACAGTTACTATCGCGGCACTTTTGACACCTACAACGACCCCGCCAAGTTCGGCCTGTTTTACCATGCGGCCCTGATCATGCGCCGGGGCGACGTCCGGGAAGCGGATCAGTGGGTCAAAGTCAGGCTGAAAAACCACACCGCCTACAAGCCGAACAGCACGGCTTCTGCGCTGCCGGCCCTGATGAGCGGCCTGATCTACGAGCACAAGGTGTCCATGCTGCTGGACGGCATGCCGGACCAGGGCACGGCCTGCATCGACGCCGATGAAGCGGGCGAAGACAAAGCGGTCCTGGTCTCGGATACCGGCGAACTGGTGCGCGACCTGGGCCAGTCCATCGGCACGATCGACACGCCGATGACCAAGGCGGTCTACGGGTTCATCGGGGGCAAGGACATCCGGCTGGACGGCCTTTCGGTCAGGGCCCAAACCGATTTCGGTACGATCGCCCTCTCGTCGCTGACCCCGGATCCGATCGGACGGTCGAAGAATCTGCTCCTGACGGCCGTCGGCCGGGCTCAGAATACGGACTTCCGGGCAGAACCCCGGGAGGACGGCGGCTTTAGGGTCGTCGATTCCGGAAAGCCCCCGATCCTGGTCGAGGCGATCGAAGCCGAGGTCCGTTTCCAAACGGATCGTCGCGACCTGCGTGTCATCTCGATCGACGACGAGGGTTTCATCACCGGGACTGTGAAGTCCTGGTTTGACGGCGACGATTTTGTCATCGCCATCGGCCAGGAGTTCGCGCAAATCTATTACCTGATCCAAGCCCAATAAGATACGCGCCCATTCAGAAAAGAGGGATTCGCGATGCAGGAGCTGAAAATAGGCTGGGCGTCCCGCGATGTGACGACCGAAGCGCCGGTCTCCATTCCCGGCCAGTTTTACATCCGGGTCAACGAGGGCTCGCACGACCCGCTGGTTGCGACGGCGCTCGTGATCGACAACGGCGTCGACCTGGTTGTGCTCGCCTCTCTGGATTGCGTGGTCCTGCGCAGCCATTTCCTGGATATCGTCCGGGAAAAGGTCGCGGCGAAGAACAGGCAGATCCCGGTCGAGAAGATCATCATCTCGGCGACCCACACCCACGAGGGCGCCAGTTCCTATGACGACGAGGATCCGTCCATGCTGTCGGCGCGCCTGGTTCCCCATGACGGCATTGTGATCGAATCGTCGCGGATCTACCGCGATTTTGTCACATCAGCCATGGCGGATGCCATCTGCGAGGCATATGACAGCCGTTCCCGCGGCGGCATCGGCTACGGTTACGGCTATGCGGTCGCTTCCCACAGCCGGCGCAGCACCTACCTGGACGATCTGGGCCAGCGGCCGGATGCTGTGGCCACCGGGTTCGCGTACGACGGGCATGCCCGCATGTACGGCAAGACGGACGATGCCCAGTTTGCCGGCTATGAGGCGGGGGCGGACCCTTTTGTCAATGTTCTCTACACCTTCGGCCCGGATGGCTCGCTGACCGGTGCCGTCGTCAATGTCCCCTGCCCTTCCCAGAGCTCCATGCACCTGTGGCAGGTATCGGCGGACTATTGGAACGAGGTCAGGATCGAACTGAAAAAGCGCTTGGGCGACATCCATATCCTGCCCCAATGCGCGGCCGCGGGCGATTTATCGCCGGTGACACTGCATGCAAAAAAGGCCGAAGCGCGCCGTTTTCAGCTAAAATACGGCAGCGGCGGCGACAGCCGCGAACTGAACCTCCGGGAACGGCGCGACATCGCAGAACGGATCTGCGACGCCGTCGAGGAGGTCTATGCCTGGGCCAGAAAGGACATTCGCCATGCGCTTGCTTTGCACCATGACGTGGATACCGTCTGGCTTTCAAGGCGCCTGATCACAGACGACGAGTATGCCAGGTGCCTGGACGGCCTGAAGCACTATGAAGCGATCCCTTTTGAAACCGAAAACGGCACGCCCAGAGAGCGGCTGATCAAAAATTCGCAGCTTTTTTCCCAGCGCCGGCGTTTCCAGGGCGCCATCGACCGCTACAAAACCCAGCGGGATCAGCCCAAGCACCCGATGGAACTGCACGTCGTGGCCCTCGGCGACATCGCTTTTGTCACCAGCCAGTTCGAGCTCTACATGGACTACATGCACCGGATCCAGGCCAGGAGCCCGTTTGTCCAGACCTTTGTCGTGCAGCTGGCGGCTGTGCCGGGCGAAGGCGGCGGATCCTATCTCGCCACGGAGCGCGGTGCCCGGAACATGGGCTACAGCGCCACGATGTTCTGCAACCTCGTGTCCCCCCAAGGCGGCCAGGAACTGGTGGAGGAAACCGTGACAAGACTGGAAACCTTATCGAAATCGGCCGCCAGCCAGAACTGATCAAGCGGCTCGGCCCCGGATGGGTTGTCTCCCTGCGCAATAATCTTAAATGCCCATTCCGGGACATCTTTGATATCCGGGATAGGTGTTTTAGATTGTCTGAATATCTCTGCAACCGCTTGATTATGTCCCGCAGGTTTGCTGTAATGAAAGTAAGCATGGGATTCTTTTTTTGATACGCACCAGAACGAATCAGGCAATTTGGCCGTCCTGTGCAGAAAGCAGAAGCATGAACAAGGCCGCAAACAAACCAGATTTGTCGACACCGGACAATCGGGAACTGGAGCGGTTGCTCAGCCAACTGGCATCGGGCGATACGTCGGCCCTTGAGCCGCTCTACCAGGCGACGCGGGCCGCCGTATACGGGCTAGCCCTCTCGATGGTCCGCCAGCACCAGGATGCGGAAGACATCACGCATGACACGTACGTGGCCGTCTACCGGGCGGCGTCCGGCTACGAGGCACGCGGCAAGCCCCTCGCCTGGATCTTCACGATCACCAAGAACCTGTCCCTGATGAAACTTAGAAGCCGGAACCGGACCGTTTCGCTCGAGGAAAGCGATCCGGCCACCTTGGCTGCCGATAAGCCGACCCTTTCGATCGAGGACAAACTGGTGCTGCGCGCGTACCTGGAGGAACTGACCGACGATGAGCAGATGCTGGTCGTGCTGCATGCCGCCGCCGGCTGGAAACACCGGGAAGTCGCCGCCTTTATGGCGATGCCCGTGCAGCACGCCATCGTCAAATACAACCGGGCGATCCGGAAACTGGCGAAAAAATTGAGGCAAAACGAAAATACCGACAAAAAAAGTAACATTTTCAGGATCCTTGTTATATTTTAGCCTGGTCCAGCATTAATCCTATGAAAGGGTTTCAGCCGGAGTGCTGGAACCGCACGTCAAGCGAGGTGAGCATGGCCGATGAATAAGAAACAAGTGGAAAAACGGGTGAAGACAGCCTTCTGCCGCGCCTCCGACGGCTTGTTCAACGACATCCTCGCCGATTGCCAAGAGGAAAGGATGCTGACAACCATGGACAACAAAACACAAACCGCGGGCACAACCGTGCTTGAACCGGCAATAACGCAGCGTCGCAGCAAATCCGGGCCTGACCGCGCCTGGCGCAGACCCCGGGCCGCCCTGGCCGCCGCAGCAGCGGCCGTGATTCTGGTCCTGGGCGGCGTGATCGCCTTCCAGCTGATCCAGGTCAACCGGATCGCCACCATCGTCACGCTGGATCTGAATCCCAGCATCCAGCTGGATGCCAACCGGAAAGACCAGGTTCTAGCGGCACGGGCCCTGAACGAAGACGGAAATCGCGTGCTCAAGGACATGCGGCTGGTAAAAACCGACCTCAACGTCGCGATCAACGCGATCATGGGCTCGATGCTGCAAGCCGGCTACCTGGCCGACGATATCAACACCTTTTTGGTCTCCGTCGACAATCCGTCCACAGAAAAATCTTCCGAACTGCGCAACCTTATTTCCGGCCAGCTGGAAACCCTGATGACCAGCAACAACCTGGATGGCCTGATTATCAGCCAGAAGCTGGATGTCGACGACGACGTATCCGCGATCGCAGACCAATATGGCATTTCACTCGGCAAGGCCTATTTGCTCCGGCACATCCATGACGGCTATCCTGAAATTTCATTGGATGTCCTGTCGGCGATGAAGATTGGTGAACTGGCCGACTTGTTCGCGCATACGATCGCCGAGGATGACGATGTCGAATTGCGGGGTTATCAACCAGATGATGATCAGCAGCAATGGCTCGATCGCGCGTCTGTCCTGGCCATGCTGGCTGAACGCTGGAAATTGGATCCCGACAGCATCCGCTCCGCGTCGATCGAGCTGGAAGATGACGACCAGCCGATTTATGTGGTGGTATTCAAAGATGGCGACCAGGTCTACCGGGCCATTGTCGATGCCATAGGCGGTAACCTGATCCGCGAAGAACACCAGCAGGCACCGAGCCCCGCTCCGACAGAACCGGCTGCAACGCCGACCATCAAGCCAAACGAACCTTCGCCAACAGCCAAGCCTGCTGAAACAACGCCCAGACCAACCAGCACACCTGAGCCAACCACGAAACCCACAGCGACGCCGACCACGGCCCCGCAGCAGCAGATGCTATCGGCTGCTGCCGCGCGGAAGATGGTCATTAACCGGTTCGGCGGGATTGTCCAGAAAATCGAATACGCCTACGACGACACCCATCCCAAGTACAAAGGCGAAGCCCTGAAGGACGGGTACAAGGTCGTCTTCGAAATCAATGCCCGAACATCGAGCTGGGCCAAGTGGGATGTGGCCAACGACAACAGCTGGGACAGCTTTGCCCACGCCCTGCCCGACATGATCAGCATCGATCAGGCGGCTCGCTCCGTCATCGACAAGTCCGGCCAGGCCAACACGTTTGTCCAGAAGATCGATTTCCTCTGGGACGACGAAAAGCCCCTGTACCAGGGCGAAGCGTTCAACAAGGGCGTCAAGTACAGCTTCGAGATTTATGCCTATGGCGGCGGCTACCAGAAATGGGATGTCTCCACCGGCGATGAAACCTGGTCTGAGAAGTATTATAACGTCCGTTAAATTCCATCGGTCATACGACAAAACGATCCGGGGCGCTGCATTCGCAGCGCCCCCTTTTTCACGGTTCTTTTCGTTTACCAATGGGAGCTGTCATGCTATGCTAAGAACATCTCATGGCCTTTACAGCGCCGGAAAGGGTTGATGACATGCAACTGGCAAGCAGGCAGGTCCACCTCGATTTTCACACATCAGAAGAAATACCCGGCATCGCGGCCGATTTTGATGCCCAGGCCTTCGCCCAAACGGTTCGGGACGCGGCCATCAACTCGATGACGGTCTTCGCACGTTGCCACCACGGCTGGCTGTACTACCCGTCGGAGCAGTTCCCGGAGCGGGTCCACCCGCACCTGGTCAACCGCAACCTGTTGCTGGAGCAGGTCCGTGCCCTGCACGCGGCCGGTGTCCGGGCGCCGGTCTACATCACGGTCCAGTGGGACTACCATTCCGCCACCACCCGCCCCGAGTGGCTGATCCGAAAGTCCGGCGGCGCGCACGAAGGTCCGCCGTTCACCGAGCCCGGCTTCTACCAGTCGCTGTGTGTCAACACAGGCTACTATGACTTCCTGGCCGCCCAGACCGCAGAGGTTTGCGCGATGCTGGGCGACGAGCTGGACGGGATCTTTTTCGACATCGTCGGCATCCGGCCCTGCATGTGCGCCTCCTGCCGCGCCGAGATGAAAGCACGCGGCATCGACATGGCAAACGAGGCGGCGGTGCGCGCTTTCGCCAAGGCGTCGATCGACCGTTTCAAGGCCCGGATGACCGCCCTGGTGCGTCAGTATAGCCCGGATGGCACGATCTTCTACAACGCCGGGCATGTCGGGCCCTGCACGCGCGACAGCCGCGACAGCTACACCCATTTCGAGCTGGAAAGCCTGCCGTCGGGCAGCTGGGGCTACCTGCACTTCCCGGTGACCGCCCGCTATGCCCGCACCTTGGGCCTGGACTGCATGGGCATGACCGGCAAGTTCCACACCGAGTGGGGCGATTTCCATTCGCTCAAGAACCAGGCGGCTCTGGAGTTCGAGTGCTTCCGCATGCTCAGCTACGGGTTCGCGGCCTCGGTTGGGGACCAGTTGGAACCCGGCGGAACATTGAATCCGGCGACGTATCAGCTGATCGGGCATGTCTACCGCCAGATGCAAGAGCGCGAGGCCTGGGCGCGTCCATCGCGGGCGCTGGTCGAGGCGGCCCTGGTGACCCCGGAAGTCCTGACCCACGAGCACCAGGTCCCGGAAAGTATCTTCGGGGCGGCGCAGCTGCTCGAGGAGTTGGCCATCCAGTTCGATATCGTCGACCTCGAGGCTGACCTCGACCTATACCCGCTGGTCATCCTGCCCGACGACCTGGTCGTGACAGACGCTTACCAGGCCAAGCTCGACGCATATGTGCAAAGCGGCGGGCATATCATCGCCTGCGCCCGGGGCGGCCTGAATGCGGCCAATTGTTACCCGTCCAGCTTCGGTACGGCTTACCAGGGCCAGGAAACTTTGTGGCCCAGCTTTGTCCTGCCGCGCGGCGCGATGGCCAACGGCCTGATCGCAGACAACGCCTATGTGATCTACCTGCAAGGCGAGCTCATCGCGCCGACCGATGGGGAGGTGCTGCTGACGCGCCAGGAGCCGTACTTTGCCCGGGCCGGCAGCCACTTTTGTTCGCACCGCTACACGCCGTCCGCCAGAGGCGAGGAGAAACCGGCGGCCGTGCGTCATGGCAATGTGATCGTCTTCGGCCATCCGCTGTTTAGCCAGTACCGGGCCAACGCGCCGTTCTGGTGCAAGCGCCTGATCGCCAACGCGATCGACCTGCTGCTGCCCGAGCGCCTGGTGCGCCACGACGGACCGTCGACCCTGACGGTCAGCTTGCTGCACCAGCCCCAGCACAACCGGGTCTGCGCCCATTTGCTTGGTTACGTGCCGGTGCGCAAGTCGGCTAAAATCGACCTGATCGAGGAGCGCACGGTTCTTAACGATGTCACGCTGGAACTAAAGCTCCCCTTCCCGGTCAAGGCTGCCCGGCTGGAGCCGGACGGAACCGAACTGGCTTTGACCGGCGACACGGTGACCGTGCCCAGAATCGACGGCTATGCGATCGTCGTCTTCGATCTGGCCTGATCACCCAAGGAGGATACCAGATGCCTGACATTCGGATCGATCCAACCCCCAACTGCCCCTCCCTGGTGATTGACGGCCGGCGCGTCCTGCCGATCCTCTATGGCCTCAGCGATTTTCCGGCCGCGCGCAGCAACACGGCGCAGGCCAAACGCAACGTCGTCCATTTCGCCGCAGCGGGCATCGATTTGGTTTCGGCGGACACCTGCCTGCACCTGGGCTGGCACAAGGTCTCCCCGTTTGAAACGGAAGCGATGCGTGCGGAAATCGCCGGGGTGCTGGACGCCAACCCCAGGGCCCGCGTGCTGCTGCGCCTGCACGTGAACCCGCCCTACTGGTGGCTGCGCGACCACCCGGAAGCGTGCGTCGTCTACCGCATGCCGGACGGGGACATCCCCGGGATCGATGACGGCGAATCCGACCGCCTGATCCGCAATGACCACCTTCATCACCTGCGTGTCAGCCTGGCTTCACAAACATGGCGCGACGAGGCGGGCGAAAAGCTGGCCTTGTTCTGCGACGAACTCCGCGGCACCCGCGAGGGCGACGCCCTGCTGGGCATCCAGGTCGCCTGCGGCGTCAACGGCGAATGGCACCAGTGGGGCACGGATGTCTCAGGTCCGATGAAGAAACGCTTCGAGCGATTGTTGCGCGAGACGTATCCGACTGTCGGGGCCTTGCGCCAGGCCTGGCACGATCCGGACGTTACCTTCACAAGCGCCGGCTTTTTCCCGGAGACGTTCCGTCCCGGCGACGACGGCTATTTCCGCGATCCGCAAAAATCCCAGGCGACCATGGACGCCCAACGCTGCATCCAGCAGAGCGTCTCCGAGGCCATCTTGCATTTCTGCCGCATCGTCAAAGACCATCTGCCCGGCGTCCTGGCAGGCAGCTTCTACGGCTATTATCTGGGCACGGGCGGCAACAACATGACCATATCGGGGCACCTCGATGTCGGCAGGCTTTTCCAGGCCAAGGGCATCGTCGATTTCCTGTGCGGCCCGTTTTGCTACATGGAGAATCGTAAGGCGGACGCGGTCCCGATGCAGCGGGCGCTGCTCGAATCGAGCCGCCTGCACGGCATGCTCTGGCTGACCGAGATGGATCAGCACCCGGCCGGCACCGAGCATATTGTGGGCGGCGATCCCGCCCGGTTCGATGAGACCGTGGCGATGCTGCGCCGCAACACCTTCCAACCGCTGCTGGCGGGCATGGGCTTTTGGTATTACGATCACCGCCTGATCCCGCGCTTCGTCCCGCCCGACAGCAGGAACCCGTCCGCCGGCAGCATCTACCGCAAGAACGGCTGGTGGGACTCGCCGAACCTGATGACCGAAATCGCCGCCATCCAGAAACTGGCCCAGGATACGCTGCTTGCGACTTATCGGCCGGCCGCGGATGTGCTGCTGGTCTATGACACCGATTCCTATTATTGCCGCAGCAAGGTGGTGGACGCCGAGTACGCCCTGCACGAGGCCGTCGCCCGCAGCGGTGTGGCTTACGACGCCATCTATGTCGATGATCTGCCCCTGGCCGACCTGGACCGCTACCGCTTCGTGATCTTTGTCAACGCCTACCGGATGACCCCGGAGCGCCGAAACCGCTTCCGCGAGCTGTTGAAAGCAAAAACAGTGCTCTGGCTCTATGCCCAGGGCTACTGCGACGGCCAGACGCTCGCGGCCACCAATCTTGCCGCGACCGTTGGCATGGGGATCCGGAAATGTGCCGATCCGGACCGGATCCGGTCCTACACGACTTGCACCAGCCTGCCGGAAGCCACCGTCGCGATCCCGGAAGGCCACTGCAACCCGCTGTTCGCAGCTGATGACGACGGCGCAGAAATCCTCGCCCGCTACAACACGGGGGAGGTCGCCGCAGCGCGCAAAGGCAGCGACATCTGGTTTGCCGTTCCGCTCATCACCGCCCAGATCCTGCGTCCCCTGCTCCAGGAAGCGGGCGCACATTGCTACGGCGATGCCGGCGACCCGGTCCTGGCCGGCGGCGGGCTGGTCGCGATCAACGCAGCGCAGCCGGGGACGCGCACATTGACGCTGAAAAACGGCAAGCAGGTGACAATCGACTTCCCTGTCACCGGCACGGCAGTCTTTGACGCCGAGACAGGTGAGCGCAGGTTGTAAACCGAAGCTTACTGATCTCACAAAAGGTTCTGCATCTATTTTTGTGAAACAAGGGTGGCGAGGATACTGGTTTCAGGAAAGATTGACGTTCTCCCATGGCAAAAGCCAGGGGTCTCTTTCGCTAAAAGGCTAAGCCCTTAGCGCTACACGGGCATGCGGAGAATACCTCATTATTCACCCAAATAGCAGCACCGTTATCCTGTTATACCCAAGAAATATGTATTCTCCATGACGATAAACGAATTTGACCGATCAGCTGCAGATGTATCCTTTGTGTTTTTCGTTTTAGACAGAGACTTAACAGGATAATCGTCCGTTATAAATATTTGTTATGAACAATTATATGTAAATAAATCGTTCGATATGATATAATAGCATTAGCTAGGAGGTGATGACATGATCGTTACCGCAACACAATTAAAGAACAACCTTGGTAAATATCTGGAAATTGTCCATAAAGAGGACTCCATCATCGTAACCAAGAATGGTGAACCGATCGCTAAAATCGTCCCTTTTATTGTGGATAAAAAGGCAGCATTGGACAGCCTTGTTGGTCTATTGCCGGATACAGGATTGTCTCTTGACGAAATCAAGGCTGAAAGGCTCTCAAAGCAATGAAGGTGTTAGTCGATACCAATATCGTGCTTGATGTCTTATTACGAAGAGAACCGCATTTTACTGCGTCATATGAGATCCTGAACCTGGCTGTTCAGGACAAACTGGATGTTATGATCACGACCTCTTGTGTGACTGACATTTATTATTTACTGCGAAAGGGCGGCATGGATGATTCAGCCACAAGAAATGCTTTGAGTCAGCTTTTTATCTTTACAAAACTAGCCGATGTTCTATCTGATGACATTCAATGTGCGCTTAGCAGCTGTGTTATGGACTTCGAAGATGCGGTTATTGTCGAAGTTGCCCGCAGATATGCATGCCATTCAATCATGACTAGAAATACCAAAGACTTTATCGCATCTGATATTCCTGCTATCGAACCTGAAAAATTACTTGAAACATATAAGCCGGATTGATTGATTCGGACTAACTATAAGGGGATGATGTTTTCGAGGAGTATGTTAGGTCATGCGTCATATGATGTTGCCATTTTCATCAACCAGCACCAATACTGCTCTCAATTTCATCTATGACAAATTAACATATATCATTAATCTAATGTTTTCATCGTCAAACAACCATCAGCATCACTTCAAATCGGCCAACCTGATACCTTGTTCTTATACGTTCCTGTGCGCGTATAGAGAAATCGTCAAGCGAACTGAACGTAAAAATCCAAAGACTTGTTTCCTATTGCTCGGATAAAGCACCTCGTCGCCCATGGGTTGTCCCTAGCACTGTTTTGTCATTCATTGAGTCCTTCTTGCGTGGCTTCTGCCCCAGCCATTTGCTATGATGTTCCTGTACCGGCTGTTTGTTTACCGTCTGAAACGAGGTGCTCATCATGACCCGTCCCAACATTTTGCATATTTTTGTCGATCAGCAGCGCTTTGATACGATCGGGGCCCTGAACAATCCCGTTATCCGCACACCCAACCTGGACCGGCTCGTGCGCATGGGAACGGCCTTTACCAACGCCTATACGCCGTCGCCGGTCTGCATCGCGGCGCGTTGTGCCATGATCCACGGCCAGTATCCGGCCCACACCAGCTGCTACGAAAACACACCGATGCCGACCGACAATCGCCGGTCCTTCATGGACGCCCTGGCCGCCGGCGGTTACCGGACGCATGGGATCGGAAAATGCCATTTCAGCCCGGACCCGTTCGCCCTGCGCGGCTTCCTGTCGCGCGAAATCCAGGAGGAAGGGTTGGGAAAGCCGTTGGATAAGCTGCCTTATCTGGCCCATCTCCAGGCCAAAGGCTACCGCCACCTGCTGGAGCCCAACGGTATCCGGGGCGAGATGTATTACATCCCCCAACCGTCCCAGCTGCCGCCTGAGGATCACCCCAGCCAGTGGATCGGAGACCGGTCGGTTCATTTTATCAACGAACAGGCCAACCGGCCGGATCGCTGGTACCTCTTTGCCAGCTTCATCCATCCGCATCCGCCCTTCGCGCCGCCCAATCCTTGGCATAAACTCTACCGGCCGGACCAGATGCCCCTGCCCAACCGCCCGGACGCGTTCGAATCGCTGCAAACGCTGGTCAACCGCTGCCAGAACCGCTACAAGTACCGCGACAACGGTTTCGATCTCAACCTGGTCCGGGCGATCAAGGCGTACTATTATGCCTGTATCTCGTTCGTCGATTTCCAGGTCGGCCGCCTGCTGGACGCGCTGGAGCAAACCGGTCAGATCGACCAGACCTTGATCGTCTTTACCGCCGACCACGGCGAGCACCTGGGCGACTACCAGTGTTTCGGCAAGCGCTCGATGCACGACTCCTGCGCCCGCATCCCCCTGATCGTCGCCCAGCCAGGCCGGTTTGCCGCCGGACAAGTCTGTGACGAGCCGGTCAGTTTAATCGATATCGCCCCGACGTTCTTGGCAGCCAGCGGGACTGCCATCCGGTCCCATGCCCTCGACGGGCTGGATTTGCACCAGGTGGCGGCGGGCCGGACCGACCGGCCTTATGTCTTCGGCCAGCTGGCCTTTAACGCGGAACCTTTCCTGGAGCCCGATCCGGACTTTCGCCGCCTGGTGGCGGACCCGCAGGCCGCCCGGGCCGTCTTCAGCCTCTACATGGCCGCCGGCAAGGACTGGAAATACACCTACAGCGCCGCGGACAGCCGGGAGATGCTGTTTGACAAGCGCCGGGACAGCCACGAGACGCACGATGTGGCCGAAAACCCGTTCTGCCGCCGGCAGCGCGACACGATCAAGTCGGCCCTGATTGACCATCTCATAGCCTGCGGCGAGACCGGCGGCATCGAAAACGGCGATTTTCGCCCCTTTGCGGTTCCGCTCCTGAAAAAGAACCCGGATGCCGGCCACCTGGTTCAGGACTATTACACGCCCTGGGCACCGGCATGCATTCCCGGATACAGCGACTAAGCCGTGACGGGGAACGGAGGGACAGTTGATGCGCTTTTCGATCGCCAGGCGCTGCATCACGCCGGATGAGCCGGTCATGCAGTGCGGTTTCGCGGCCCGGACTCGCCTGAGCGAAGGCGTCCACGACGACTTGTTCGCCACGATGCTGCTGCTCGAAGACGACAAGCGGGAAACGGCCGCTCTGGTCTCATTGGACGTGCTCTACGCCGACCGCGCCTTTGCCGACGAGGTGCGCGCGACCCTCAAAGATCACTGCGGCCTGGCTCGGGTGATTCTCAACTACACGCACACCCACGGCGCCGTCACCCTGCAAGGGTCGGCATCCAATGCCAGTGACAAAGACGGGATTTCCTGGAACAGCCCGGCGGCGGTCGCTTTTTCCCAACGGGTTGGCCAGGCCCTTATGGACATGGCGCAGGAAGCCCTGACCGGCCTTGCCGACGGCCAGATCGCCCTCTGCCGCGGCCAGTCGCGCTTTGGCGTCAGCCGGCGCTATCCCCTGCCGGAAGGAACGGTTGCCTGGCGTCCCTACGACAGCATCGACGCCATCGATCCCGACCTGGTCCTTGTGACATGCACCGACAGCCACGGTCAGCTCAAGGGCCTGGTCTACCACTATGCCTGTCATCCAACCACGCTGGGAGCCGATAATATCCAGATTACGGCGGAATACCCCGGCGCGGTGCGCCGCCTGCTTGAAGCCGAATATCCTGGCTTGACCGTCCTGTTTCTCCAGGGCTGCGGCGCGGACATCAAGCCGCGGGCGACGGCCGAGGACGATCACTTCAAAAGCTGTTCGTTCGCGGAGATGGAAGCGGCCGCGGCCGGATTGGCCGGCGAAATCCAGACCCTGCTGCGGGGGAACAACCTTCGTCCGATCGAGCTTGATCTGGCCTTTCACCAGGCCGATCTTTGTCTTTTTGCCGAGACATGGACCCGTGAGCAATGGCAGGCATTGCTGGACGATCCGGCAGAGCCGGACTATATCAAGGATGCCATTCGGCGCTTTGGCACCAGCCCGGAAAATCGCAGCCGCTATCTGCCGTATCAGATGATGGTTCTGCGCCTGGATCGCCAGACATGCCTGGTCGCTCTGGAAAACGAGGTCGTCAGTGCGATCGGGAAGAAAATCAAGCGTCTGTTTGGCCAGGATGTGCTGGTTCTGGGCTATTGCAACAGCTGTGTGGGCTACATCCCCAGCCGGCAGGCGCTGCGCGAGGGCGGTTATGAGGCCGATTCCTTCAAGCGGCTCAACCTGACCGGTCCCCTGGCTCCGGAAACAGAAGACATCCTGGTCGGCCATGCCGCAAACAGCGTCAGCGACCAGCTCGCCGGTCCGGTGGAAAAGCGCTATTCGGAGGCGTGACCGGATTCCTGCTTGTAAAGTGAATACGAATAGACCGATGGAACCAGAACCAGGACAACGACAACCAGTACGGTCAGCGCGATGTGGGCCAGGGGCTGCCGCAGCAGAAAACTGCCGGCGATCAGGCCAAGGCCGCCGGCGATCCAAAGATAGCCTGCCAGCCGGTGGACCTTGTTCCAGTTGTCCGCATCGTTCAGCGTCCAGGGGAGCTTGAATCCGATCGTGTAATTTTGCCGGTTCTTGGGCAGGTTGTTGCCGAAGATGACCAGCAGCAGGCCGACCAGCAGGGAACCGAGCAGGACGATCGGCACACGGGCACCCATCGCCATCAGCAGCGTGACCGGAACCAGCACGATCGATGCAGCCGGAATGAGCCAGATGCTGATTTGCCGGATCGCCTGAGACTGGCCTTCCCGCCTGGGGTCATTCAGCAGCCTCATCTTGGAATACAGGTTGATCGCCAGGAACAAGAACGGCAATCCGAAGGCGGCAACCGCCTTATGAGCCCAGTTGTCGGGCACGCCCGCGCTGTTCCAGTGGATCGCGATCCGCTCCGGTAGCGATGTGTAAGCGAGCGCGGAATAGACAAGGGGCAGCAGGCAGATAATGGATGTCACCCATACGATTGTCCGATTGTTCTTATTCATTGATGCTTCCTCCGTTATCCTGGCTGAACTGGGACAGCCAGAGCATGATCTCCTCAAGAACGGACACGTTCAGCTCGTAGTAGATCTGGTTCTTGACCCGTGTTTCAAACACGAGCTTGGCTTTTTTGAGTTGGGCCAGGTGATACGATATCGTCGCCTGGGTCATGTCAAAGCGCTGCGCGATATCGCCCGCGGATAACCGCCCGGTTTTCAGCATCAGGAGGATATCCCGGCGAACCGGGCTGGACAGGGCGTTCAAGGTTTCTGGAAAGCTCAAGCCATCGCCTCCTGATCTATTTAGAATATTTTCTAAATAAATCATACAAACGGAGAGGCCGCATGTCAAGACTATTTAGAATTTTTTCTAAATAGCAATGCGTCCTTCTTTGGTACCGTCAGTTCCGCTGTCTTTTCGGGCCATAGAATTCCCGCAGCAGGGCCATGAAGTCCGGCAGCTGGTCTAAAACCGGCCGCTCATAGGTGAAGACCAGCCCGTTGCACTTTTCAATCCGGCGTTCCTGCAGCGTATAGGTTTTACGGAAGCGGCACGTGCCGTCCCGCTCGTTGTGGCAGTGTTGGCAGGTGCCCTGGTCGCCGACAAAAGGGGCCTGGATATATTTTGTCGCGTGTTCCAGGTAATCCCGGTGCCGGTCGATATTGTTCAAGAACAGCCGCAGCGCGATGTTGTCGTCGCGGATATAGATGCGCGCTGCCACCTGGCCGGTTTTCACACCGCCCTTACGGTAGATGACCATTGCGCGGCCCCAGCAAAAGCCCGGCCCGATCTCACCATTGCTCAAGTACCCGATGGCGCCGATCGCCTGGTCGAAGGCTGCGATGAAGGCCTTGTCAGCATCAGAGATGAAGCTATATTGGGGATCCTGCAGGCGCTGCAGCATCGCAATCCCGCCTTTCAGCCTCTATTGCGCGTAGCCAGCTGGGCCTGGATGACCGCATCCTCGCCCGGGTACCGGTCACTGTCCGGAATAATCCCCTGGCGTTCGACAAAATCCAGGGCCTGGGCCAGGCCTTGCTCCAGCGGGACGCGGACCCGGAAATCGGGAATGTCACGGGCGATTTTATCGCCGGACAGGTGGCTGTTGTAGCGATAGCTGTAGAGGAACAAGTCGCTGACCTTGAAGGTGTCGCTCTGGTTGGCCAGCATCGTCTCCAGGGGCACTTCGACCAGCTCGACCTCCCGCCCGACGATCTTCATCATGGTCCGGTGGTAGGTCTGCCAGTCGTAGGGCTTCGGGCCTACCATGTTGTAAGCCTGGCCGACGCAAACCGGCTGTTCGAGCGCGCCGACAAAAGCGGCGGCGGCATCGTCGGCATGCAGGAAGTTGCGCATGATATACGGATTGCCGGTGACGATCGGCTTTCCCTTGCGGATGCGGTCGATCCAGACGTTGTCCATCCCGATCTGGCGGACCAGCTGCTTCATGCGGCCGAAGGTCACAGACGGGCGGATGACCGTCACCGGGTAATGTTCGCTCAGGTACTTGCCCAGGAAAAACTCCTCGGCCTGGCGTTTGATCAGGCCATACTTCCAGGTTGGGCAGGACATGCTGTAATGCTCGCGAATCGGCATTTCAGATGCCAATAGGTCCCCGTAGGTTCCGGCCGTCGAACAGAACACGAGCCGGCCGACCTCCGGGAAGGCGGCATAGTCGTCCTGGGCATCCTGCAGCGTGGCGCAGATCATGTCGATGGCGTAATCGTACTTCCCCTGCCGCATGGTCCCGATATAGGCCTCGCGTTCGGTCCGGTCGCCGATCACGACTCGGACCTCCGGATGCGGCGGCAGGATGGATTTACCCCGGCAATAGATGCTGACATCGTAGCCGCGTTCGACCAGCAAGCGGACGATCGCGGTGCTCATGTTCCCCGTACCGCCAACCACCATCACCCGTTTCGACATGCGATCACCTCCGTAACAGCGTCATCCTGATTTCACAAAACCACAGCCATAGGTGAAAGTCAACCGGTTCAGGACGCGTTGACAGTGCTTCCCGCCAAAGCCTAGAATAGGATTGTTACGATTCGTTCACCTGTCATTCGTTTCCCAATGCGATAAGGAGCATGCCATGCGCCGTTACATCAACGAAATCCCCTCCCACCTGCCGCAGCCGCCGATCGAGAAAGCTTATGATGTGATCGTGGCTGGCGGCGGGATGAGCGGCCTTTGCGCCGCCATCGCCTCGGCACGCCAGGGCGCCAGTACAGCTCTTGTCCAGGACCGCAGCGTTTTCGGCGGCAACGCCAGCTCAGAAACCCGGATGCACATTTCCGGTGCCTCCTGCCATTGGGGAAAGAAGAACGCTGCGGAAACCGGCATCCTGATGGAGCTGCAGCTGGAAAACAAGTATCTCAATGACAGCTACAACTACTCCATCTGGGACGGCGTGCTCTGGTCTCTGGCATTGAACACGCCCAACTTGGACTGCTATTTGAATACCACCCTGTTCCGCGCCCATTCCGACGGCGAAACCATTTCATCGATTGCCTGCTACCAGATGAACACAGAACGTCACTTCATCATGCGGGCAAAAATCTACATCGACTGCACAGGCAACGGGACGCTCGGGTATTTTGCCGGGGCGGAATATGCGATCGGGCGCGAAGCCAAGTCCGATTACGGGGAGCCGGATGCACCAGACGAGCGTGACGGCGAAACCATGGGCAACACCATCTATTTCGTTGCCCAGGACTGCGGACATCCGGTCCGGTTCGTCAAACCGCCCTGGGCACATTCGTTCGACGAAAGCGATTTCAAGCATCGCTACCATGGCGACGTCGTCGTCTACCACAATGCGGACGATGTGGTCGTGCTCAAACCCGGCGAAGACTATGCCGACCACGCGGACGAACTGGTTGAGAAATACGATGTCCAGTCCGGCTACTGGTGGATCGAACTAGGCGGTGACTGGGATGACATCATCGGCCAGGCCGAAGATATCCGCTACGAGCTGTACCGGTGTGTTTACGGCGTATGGGACCACATCAAGAACGGCGGCGACCACGGCGCGGACAACTACGAACTCGTCTGGGTCGGCAATGTCGCGGGAACCCGTGAAAGCCGCCGCCTGACAGGCGATTATATCCTGACCGAACACGACATCCTGGCCGGAAAACCGCACGCGGACGAAGTCGCATATGGCGGCTGGCCGATGGACGAGCATGTGGCGGGCGGCTTTCGGGCCAAGGGCGACATCCCTTCGCGCGTACGCAGCTTCAAGGGCTATTTCACCATCCCGTACGGCTGTTATTGTTCAAAGAACATCCGCAACCTGATGATGGCCGGACGCAACATCAGCGCCAGCAAGCTGGCCATGGGCGCCACGCGCGTGATGGGCACCTGCGCCGTCGGCGGCGAAGCGGCGGGCATCGCAGCCGCCATGGCCGCCAGGCGCCAGCTGACGCCCCGGGAATTCGGGCAGAAGCACCTGCCTGAGCTGCAGCAGGAGCTGCTCAAGCAAGACTGCTACCTGGTCGGAACCAGGAACACGGATCCGGCCGACCTGGCCTGCAGCGCATCGGTGACCGCCTCCTCGGAGCAGCCCGGGTTTGAGGCGGCCAAGGTCATCAACGGCGTCGCGCGCAACACCGAGTCGGCGAACAACCTGTGGCGCTCCGCAGGAATCGGCCCGGCGGGGGAGACCTTGACCTTGAAGCTGGCCCGTACCGCCGCCGTTTCCAGCGTCCGGCTGACGCTTGATCCCAATTTGTCCGAAGAACGCTGCATCTCGGTGTCCAAGGCGTTTATCGACAAGGAACCGCGTGGCGTCGCGCCGGAACTGCTCAAAGACTACGAAATCAATATCCTGCACGAAGGCACGGTTCGCTGGCACAAACAGGTGCGGGACAACCACCAGCGGCTCAATGTGCTGGACCTGTCGGAAGCCGTAACAGCCGACGAAGTTCAGATTCGCATCACGGCAACCAACGGCGCGCCGGACGCCCATATCTTTGAAGTGCGGATCTACTGAGCGACACACCTGCTGCGCGGATGGACCGCCTATGCACGCTTGAAAGCGATGTTGTTCAGCACCAGCTGCTCGAAGCTGACCGGCTGGTACTGGTTGATCTCGACACAGGCGTTGAGCGCCTGGTCCATGCTGGCCAGTAGCGGCCAATACGCCGCGTCGCGGTTGTTGTGGATATGACCGTGCACCAGGTACCCGCCCCGGCCGATCCCGCCCCAGGTCATCATGGGATAGTGGCACAAGGCCAGCTTGCGCTTGCCGTCGCTGATCTCCACATAGCGTTCGACCGATTTGAAGAAACAGGCGGCATCCACCTTGTTCAGCCAGCTCTTGTCATGGTTGCCCAGGACCAGGTGTTTCTTTCCCTTGAGCCGCTGCAGGATGCCGGCCGGGTTCGCCTGCATGCGAAACATCAGGTCGCCGATCACGTAGACGGTGTCGCCATTGGTCACCACCCGGTTCCAATTGGCGATCAGGGTCTCGTCCATCTCCTCGAGTGACGTAAACGGCCGGTTGCACAGCCGGATGATGTTTTTATGACCCAGGTGCAGGTCCGACGTGAAATAGATCATCTCGTCCTCCCGTTTGCTTTGCCATATCTTCATCCAGCATACCGCCGGGCTTGGTTCCGATCAAGGCAAACCAGACTTATGGTCATCGTTTCTTGCCGAACAGGCCCTGATGCGGTACGCTGAAATCAGCAACAGAAACGGAGGGATTACGATGCGTACACAGATTACGTATTTCGACGAAGAAGGCAAGCAGAACACGCAGGAAACGTTGGCATTGGCCAAACAACGGGCCCAGGAACTGGGCATCCGGACGGTCGTCCTGGCGTCGTCGCACGGCTATACGGCGCTTGAAGCCGCCCGGGTTTTCTCCGGAACCGGCATAGCCCTGATCGCCGTAACCATCTCGGCAGGTTTTAGCGAGCTGGGCTGGTGCATGAGCGCAGATGAGCGCGCGGCCGTGGAAAATGCCGGAGTCACGGTCCTGACTTCCCAGCTCAGCTTCGGCGGCGGGGTCGAGGAAGCCTTTGGCGGGGACAAATCGCCGCAGTCGATCATCGCCCACACCTTCTATTGTTTTTCACAGGGGATGAAAGTTGCCGCCGAAATTACCGTGATGGCGGCCGAAGCGGGCCTGATCGGCACAGACGAGGATGTGATCGCTCTGGCCGGCTCCAGCGAAGGCGCCGACACAGCGATCGTCCTGAAACCGGCCTGCGCCAAGCAGTTCAAGCAGCTGCGCATCAAGGAAATCCTCTGCAAGCCGATTATCGGGTCATAACGGGTCAGACGGCCTGATGACGGCTGCGCCAGGCGGCTGCCGCCAGGGCCGCCAGCCCGATGCCGATGCCAGCCAACAGACAGAGCCACAAGGGAACAGGTGCCGCCAGCTTGTAGGCGCCCTGCTGGAACGCCATCATCAGCCAGGTTGCCGGCAGGATCCGTCCGGCCGCCTGGAGGGGCTGGGGCAGCATCTCGGTCGGGAACATGATCCCGCTAAACATCATGGTCGGCAGGAAAACGGCCTGGGAGAGCATCATGGCGACGGCCTGGCTGCGGGCCAGCACCCCGATCAGGAGCCCGAGGCTGAGCGAGGCGAAGAGCAGCGCCAGCAAAACGACCATCCAAACGAACGGTGCGTCCGGCCACACGGCGCCATACAGCAACGGCGCCGTGACAAAGATGACCAGGGCGACAATCAGCAGATGCAGGCCGGTACTGACCGACTGGGCCAGGTAAACCGACCAGCGCGGGATGCCCGAAACCCGGTAGCTGCGCAAGATGCCGGTTTCGCGCATCTTAACCAGCGGAACCGGCATCCCCAGCACGGTGCCCATCGTCACCGCGAAGATACCCATGCTCGCCGTCAGGGTCTCCCGAATAACCGGGTTGATCGCAGAAAAGACGGCCCCCATCACGAAGTAGAAAAGCAGGGGCACCAGGTAATATGTCAGCAAGGTACCGCGATCGCGGACATCGAGCCTGAACTGGATGGCAAGGCTGGCGGCAAAGGCTTTCATGGCGTCACCTCCGGTGTGTGCGTGTTTTCAACCATAGTCAGAAAGGCTTCCTCCAGGGAGGGCCGCTCGACGCGCAGGTCCTCCACCCGGTCCCCGGCAGCCTGGACGGCGGTCAGCAGATCGATCACGGCGACGGCGGCTTCCTGGCAGCACCAAGTTCCGTAGTCGTCTTTTTGCTCGACGAAGAGGGCCTGGCCGATGTCCCGCCCGGGCAGCAGGCTGCCTGTGGCCGTGCGCAGCCGGATGCGGCTTTCCCTTCGAACGGTCGACGTGATTTGATCCGGCGTTCCGACCGCCGCGATCCGGCCCCGGACCATGATCGCGATCCGGTCGCAAAGCATCTCGGCCTCAGCCATGTCATGGGTCGCCAGGATGATCGTCAGACCCTGTTCCCTGAGCTGCCGGATGGCTGCGTGCAGTTGGGCCCGCCCCTGCACGTCCAGCCCGGCGGTCGGTTCATCGAGCACAATGACGGACGGATTGCAAGCCAGGGCCAAAGCCAGCTGCAGGCGGCGCTTCTGGCCGGTTGATAGCTGATAATACTTTTTCCCTCTCTGACCATCCAGCTCAAACCGGGTCAGCAGGTCAAGGCGAACCGGCTGGTTATGCCAGGCGCAGATCAGGCGCATGGCTTCACCTGGCAAAATGGTGTCCGGCAGCGAAGCGATCTGCATCTGCACGCCCAACAGGCGCCGAATCGCCCGTTCCTGACTTACAGGGTTCAGGCCGGCGATCGCCAGAGAACCGCTGTCCGCGCGGCGCATGCCTTCGAGGCATTCCAGCGTGGTGGATTTGCCGGCGCCGTTGGGGCCGAGCAGACCGAAGAT
>Ga0172382_10000948_pt1 | contig 53831 bp, 47 predicted proteins | sample Leawel138RmetaG_FD_122245 | JGI IMG/M metagenome (GOLD analysis project Ga0172382, IMG submission 122245) | Leachate microbial communities from a municipal landfill in Southern Ontario, Canada - Leachate well 138R metaG | ecosystem: Engineered > Solid waste > Landfill > Unclassified | place... | reverse complement strand
CATCTTTAAAATATTCTCCTTTTCATCCGGGATCTGAGCCAGCCAGCCCCGGCCGTAGGATTCATAAATCCCTCCGGTATCATGATTAGGAGGCGCGACCTCTACCTGCCAGCCCGAAACCTTCGTGCCTTCAAATGTTGAACGCAAAAATACTCCGCTATTTCCATCAGCCTCCTGTAAAAATTGAAGCTTCAGCTCAAAATCATCGTAAAACTTTTCTGTTGACAGGTAACCATACTCCTTATCCGGCCCGCTTTCACAAATAAGCAACCCATTATCAACATACCACTTTTCAGTGCCATGAATCTTCCAGCCATCTAAATTCTTGCCATTAAACAAGGGTTTCCAGCTGCCACCAGCAGCAAACGCCTGACCAAAAATCACCAGGGTCAGTAATAGTAATGCAAATTTCTTCATTTTAAATCAAATTATTTGGATTAATAATCATTCCTATTCATTTCCTCCCAACTCCCGTTTCAGCAAATTTACATTGTTTTGTAACCGGGTAATGGTCTCATCCCTCTCCTGTATCTGCTTCTTAAGCTCACCAGCCTCAACCAGGGCACGCTGAAGCTTCTCCTGCAATTCCTCATTTAACCGCTCTCCCTTCACCTTTTCTGCTTCAAGAAGAGATAGCTGATCACCGAGAGTGCCTATCCGAATATTTCTGTCACTGAGTAGTGAGGCCTGCCTGGAAGTTTCCTGGTTCATCTCCTGTATCTTTGATTCAAGCGAACGAATGGTTCGCTCCCTCTCCTCCAAAGTCTCCGAAAGCCTGTCCTGCTCAAAACTAAAGGCAAAATTCTTCTCCTGCAACGACTCAACCTGCTTATCCAGCTGATCCTTTAATCCGGCAATTTCCCGGTTCAATTGATCAATATACTGATCCTTTTCGGCATTGCTTCCCATCAGCTCATTCTTCATGACTTCGAAATCACGAACCATCGCATTAATCCGGGCGGCCCTTGCATTATTTTCCTCTGTCAATTGCCGGACAGACTCCTCTGCCCTCATGCGACCATCCTGCATCTCAATAAACTTCTTTTTCGAAACACAACCAGCGAAAAAAAAGAATATAACCAGCAAAAGAAGTATAGTATTTCGAAATCCCATAATTTTTATTTTTGTATGAAGCAAATATAACAAATAATAATTCGGTATTGTAACGTTATAATTTAAGTGATTTGTATGAAATTTATTACTTTTATTGAAATTTAATGCATATTGACAAAACAATTTGATCGAATGAAAAGATACCTGGTCTTAATACTTGCGATTTTTCTGGCTCAATCCATTTCTGCTCAAACAGAAACTGGAATTGCACATACCGTAAAAGGGATAGTAATTAATGAAGAAACAAATGAAATTATTTCCTTTACAAACATTGGCATAGAGAACACTTTTTATGGAACTGCCAGCGATGAAAAAGGAAATTTTCAATTGAAAATTCCGCAGGAAATGGCAACAGGTGATATCTACTTCTCAGCTATCGGATATAAAAATAAAAAATTCCCTGTTGCCGGACTCTTTACCCGGGAGTTCAATATCATCAAGCTGGAACCCCAGTCATACGATATCCAGGATATTGACATTGCTGCCCAATCAAAGGTTTTAATCAGAATCCTGCGCATGGCTTCAGAAAATACACCTTATAATTATCTGGGAGGTCCGTTCAACATGATAGGCGAACTACAACATGAAAAAATTGTAAACGATACCACCCGCATAACGGAAAATGCAGAAATCTGGATATTCGACAAAACAGGTTATCGTCACCCCTCAAAAACCGATGCATTTCAAATGAGAAATTACCAAATAAAAAAGAATGAACCGGATTATAGTTTTTCAACAGGATTCCTGAATTTCGACGAAATACTTGAACTGGACTGGGTACGTTCTTCCTCCTCAGTACTGAATCCCGATCTGCTTGATCAATTTGAACTGAAGCAAATCAACCAACAGGACACAGAAAGAGAGTCAGACTGGGTAATTGCATTCAGTCAGTCTAAACCTACACCTGAAGGATCACAAGATTTTCATGCAACAACCTTTCAGGGTGAGATCACCATCAATAAAGAAGATTATGCTGTAAAAAAAATTGTGGGATCGGCAGAATCAGCCATACAGAACCGACAGGGAAAATCACTGGCAGTTGGAGCCGGTAATACCAATTATTTTGAAAACGTGACTTACCATTTTGAGGTTACCTTCTCACAGCTGAAACCCGAAGCTATGTTGCTAAATAAAACATACCTGTTCAATGGACACAAAATGGAAGAAAAATCAAAGTTAACCATAACCCGGATTGAGATGACCAACGTCAAAGAAATTGCTTCCAGGGATTATTTTGTGGAATAACTATTTAAACAAATCTGCTTCAGGTACAACTTTTACCAGCATACTATCATTTAAAGTTTTACTGATCGCATTATAAGGAGCAACTATTACTTCATCCCCTTCAGCCAGTCCGCTAAAGATTTCGATACTTACATTATCCTGAATACCGGTTTCTACCTTAACCTGCCTGGCTCTTTCATCCTGAAAGACAAAAACCACCTCTTCTCTTCGTTCCTTTTGAGCCAGACCGGCAGATGGTTCCTTATCTGGCCCTTCCTCTTTTTTCAATGGAGTAACCCGGGTTGTTACCGCTGCAATTGGTACTGTAATTACATCTTTCCGGGTGTTGGTCAGGATATCAACAGTAGCCGACATCCCCGGCCGGAAAGGGTATCTTTTTTGCAAGGTTGAATCCACCAAATCGGCATATGATTCAGGGAGAAGAAATACCTTAACATCGAAATTCGTAACCTGATCGGTAGAAGTACCGGTTGTTCTGGCTGAATTGGCAATTTCGGTAACCACCCCCTTAAATTTCCGGTCCCGGTATGCGTCCACCTCAACCAGTGCTGTATCCCGAAGAGAAACTTTCACAATATCGTTCTCATTCACTTCGGTCTGTACTTCCATTTTATCAAGTTCAGCAATGATCATCATCTCAGTTCCTGCATACATATTTGTTCCAACTACCCGCTCCCCCTTTTCGACGATAAGCGATGAAACAATTCCTGAAATCGGAGCGAAAATTCGTGTTTTTGTCAATTGTTCCCTTGCTTCCTCCACCGATGCTTCAGCACTCTTGATCTCAAACATCGAAGAGCGGACATTCGCCTCTGCAATCTTAAATGCTGCATCAGCCGTTTCATACTCAGAAACAGGTATGGTGTTTGATTCATAAAGCTGTTTGGCACGTTTAAAGGCCAACTCTTTTTCAATTTGTTGAGCTTCAGCCTGAGCTAACCGTGCTTTATAAGAATTTAATGCCGCTTCAGCCCTGTTCAATGCGGAAATGTACATGTCCTGCTTGATCACACAAAGCGGATCCCCCTGCTTCACCTGATCCCCCTCCGCAACAAATAACTCAATGATCTCACCCGAAACATCAGGACTGATCTTCACCTCAGTTTGGGGCTGAATCTTCCCGTTCGCCGTGATATACTCCTGAATGGTTTTCATTTCTACATTTCGGGTCGATACCTTAACGGCAAATTCCTTCCCTAACCAACCGGCCTTTTTGCCAATCACCAGAAAAACAGTAATCAACACCAAAAAACCAATAGCAACCGGCAAAACCTTTTTCGAGTTCATATAAAAACAATTTAATTTCTTTTATACCACCATAACAAATCAGGTACCTTTCACCTCGATGTAACCCACACAAATCAACTGTGCTTATAATCGACATTAATACAAAAAAACAAATCAGATTACTATTCTGTTCTTATAACCTGCAGGTAACCACAATAACATCCTCACCCCCTGTTTGGTGGTTTACTTCTAATGGGTCAGCTAAACGCTTTCAAAATTACATTAAAAATAGATTCTGCAAATCCCTGATCAAATCATTCAAAAAAATATGAATACAATTCATACAGGCAAATTGTGTATCTTTGCACTGTGCGGAAAACATGTAAAATATCAGGGATTTCTATAGTATCAATCCTGATTTGCCTGGGATTGTATGTCACATATGGATTTTATGCAACTAATGAGTTGCATGGAATAAATTATGATGATTCAGAAAAATCTTCGTGGTACTACTCAGATCAGACTAATCCGTTTAGTTTTACCATACCTGAAGAAACACCGGTATTTACCTCTTCCAATTGTTCAAATTCAAATTCCATAACCGGACATAAATTTACGCCTGGAATTCTCAAGACATTCGAACGCATCCTGTCGGAATCTTTTGTCAACTACTCCTTTCAATCACTTAATTTTCCTGTCAGGCTGCGAAAAGCAAATTTACTATTTCCTTTTCACAACTTCTGGTGATTATTTTGAATCTGTTACATGCTGAAAAATGCAAGGGATTCTGTAGGATAATCTGAGAGACTGTTTTAAATTTTCCCACTTATTCTATTTTGCATCTTTTTCACTCATGCTGCTGCAAAATTTTCTTAAATAGCTATGGCTATTCGCGTCAATTTTGCCTTGTCTGAGCAAAAAACAGATCAAAATATTTCTAAAAAACAAAATCAAAACAGTCTCTGATTATTTCTGCAGGGATTTTTTTGTTTCATTTTAAAATCAAATACAATGGATTCAGGAACAATTACAGTAACAATTGTATTTATTGCTATTGTTACACTACCGTTTATTCTTTCCGGTATTTCAAAAAAAAGAAAAAAGAAAAAATTATTGCAGCACATCAACGAATTAGCTGTTCACAAAAATTGTTATATAACCCAGTACGATTTTGGGTACAATTTTGTTGTTGGGCTGGATAACATGGCCGATTACCTCTTTTTTTACAAAAGAAACGAGAACCGGGAAAGCCAGCATGCCATTCATCTCAAAGAGATCAGAAATTGTAAAATATTAAATTCATCGCATGAGATTTCCGAGGGGAAGGAAAATTTTTCTGCAATTAAAAAGCTGGAGCTTTGCCTATATCCTATCGATAAAAATAATCGAGAAGAATATATTGAATTCTACAACAATGAGTATGATAACTTAACCCTTTCCGGCCAATTACAAATGGCGGAAAAATGGGCGAAGCTGATTAACGGGAAGATAAAAAAAAGTAAAACACACTAATTCACGCTTTACTTTCCGATCATTATCTTCTTTAGTCGGATATAAAAAAACATGGGAACTGAATAAAAAAGAGAGGAAGATTGTAAAATCAAACCTCTCTTTTTCATCCTGTTAAAATCTATTCTTTCACAAGCATTCTTGCGGTAAGTCTGCTATGTTGTTCCAGATAAATATCTTTTTCTTTTACCAGCCAGTCGAGTACCTCTTCAGTATAATGCCTGATGGTGATCAATGTCAATCCAGTATTATACCGGATGGTATAGTATGGGGCCAGCTCTTTCATGAGCCAGTCCCAGTCGGCCTCTCCGGCATCGAGTACCAGGTTCAGGTCGATGGCCGACTGCTGCATTAGGGTAACTTTCACCCGGTTTTCAACCAGAAAATTAACCACCCTGTCGATATCCTCAATATTAATAAAAGAGAAATCTTTAGGAGAAAGGGTTATCAAAACCAGGTTCTCACGGAAAATAAAGATCGGTGGCAACTGGATTTTATGGTCGATTTCATGGATGATTGTTCCCGGATCATTTGGCGACAAAAACGACTTCACATAGAGGGGAATACCTTTATTGTGAAGTGGCTTCATCGTTTTAGGATGAATAATTTTTGCTCCTGAATGTGTCATTTCCACGGCTTCACGATAGGAAAGGGAATCAATCTTTGAAGTCTCTTTCATCTTTTTCGGGTCGGCACTCAAAACGCCGGGAACATCTTTCCAAAAAGAAACGCTTTCTGCATCAAGTACATTTCCCAATATAGCAGCAGTGAAGTCAGAACCTTCCCTTCCGAGAGTAGTAGTAATATTTGCCGGGGTAGATCCGATAAATCCCTGGGTAATATAAAGGTTGTACTTACTAAAAGTGAATGTTTCCCGGCAGAGTTCTCCGGTTAGTTCCCAATCAATGGTTGCATCCCGGTACATATCATCGGTACGAATGCATAGACGAATATCAATCCACTGGTTTGATCTCCCGGAAACATTCAGGTATTCGCTGACGATGCGCGTAGACACCAACTCACCAAAGGGAACCACCTGGTCATACTCATAATTATAATCAAGTGAAGGAGTCCTCCAGAGTTTTTCTTCCAGCTCATCGAACAGTTCTGTTACATAGTCAGGCATTTGCCCCAGGGGAAAAAGCCGGGAACAGATATCAGCGTGAAAATCTTTAAACTGCCTGAATATTTCCCTCTTCAGCTCCTTTTTCTCAAAGTAAGCTTTCACCAGTGTTTCGAGCAGATCGGTTGTTTTCCCCATGGCAGAAATAACTACCACGAGGTTTTCCTGGTTACTGTTAATTATTTTTGCCAGATTACGTACTGCGTCGGCACTTTTTACCGAAGCGCCTCCAAACTTAAAAATATTCATCTGTTAATAATTGCCTGATTAAAAAAAAAGATGAAACTCCCATCATTAGTAATCAAGGGTGTTTCATCCTATTAAAATGTATTATTTCCTATGGTATAAGATGGACTCGCATATTTTAATCATGTTTTTGACTCATATACGACATGCTCGTTTCATCTAACCGATCTTAATAATCACGGCGTGGTTTTCTCCGGTCTCGGTAGTCATTGTCACGGCGGTCATTATCGCGACGGTCTCTGTAATCGTTACCGCGGCGGTTATCATCCCTGCGGGGAGGACGGTCACCACGGGGTGGTCTTTCTACATACCCTTCAGGTTTGGGTAACAATGCCTTGCGTGAAAGTTTTAATTTGCCTGTTTTTTCGTCAACACCTATCAATTTCACTTCCAGCATATCTCCCTCTTTGGTAAAATCTTCTGCCGATTCCACACGTTCCCATGCCATTTCTGAAACATGAAGTAATCCGTCTTTTCCGGGAATGATCTCAACAAATGCGCCGAAAGAAACGACCGACTTCACCTTTCCGGTATATATTTCTCCAACTTCAGGAACTGCGACAATTGATTTAATACGCTTGATAGCAGCTTCAACAGCTTCAATTCCTGCACCGGATATTTCTACCCGGCCCATGTTATCAATTTCCTCAATAACAATCACGGTATCGGTTTCTTCCTGTATTGCCTGGATAATTTTCCCTCCAGGTCCGATCACTGCACCGATCATGTCTTTGGGAATTTCAACCACTTCAATTCTTGGTACGTTGGGTTTAAACTCAGCACGTGGTTCAGGAATGATCTCGAGCATCTTATTTAAGATGAAATGTCTTCCTTCCTTAGCTTGCATCAAAGCCTGTGAGAGAACTTCATATGAAAGCCCGTCAACTTTGATATCCATTTGAGTAGCTGTAATTCCATTCACTGTACCTGCCACTTTAAAATCCATATCGCCCAGGTGATCCTCATCGCCAAGGATATCGGAAAGGATAGCATACTTATTCGAATCTTTATCGGTTATAAGTCCCATGGCTATACCCGAAACCGGGCTTTTCATTTTTAAGGCAGAATCCAGCATAGCCATTGTTCCGGCACAAACTGTAGCCATGGAGGATGAACCGTTTGACTCCAGAATGTCAGAAACAACACGAATTATGTATGGAAAATCTGTGGGAATCATTTTCTTCAATGCCCGGTGTGCCAGGTTTCCGTGTCCGATTTCGCGCCTACTGAGGCCGCGAGGGGTTCTCGGTTCGCCCACACAAAAAGGTGGAAAATTATAATGAAGCAGAAACTTTTCCTTGCCCTGGACAGTAACATTATCAATAATTTTTTCATCCATCTTGGTACCGAGGGTGATTGAGGTCAGCGACTGGGTTTCACCTCGTGTAAACAGGGCAGATCCATGCGCACCAGGAAGAAAATCCACCTCTCCCCAGATAGGCCTGATCTCATCGGTTTTTCTTCCATCAAGCCTGATTTTTTCATCCAGGATCATCCGGCGCATAGCCTCTTTTTCTACATCGTGATAATATTTTTTTATTAACTTCTCATGTAATTCCAGATCCAGTTCCTCATTCCCGGCATTGTCTTCTTTGTATGCTTCAATAAACTCATCACGTAATGCTTCAAATTTAGCTAACCGTGCCTGCTTATCGGCAATCTGCTCCCGGGCAATAGCGTAACATTTACTATACAAACCGGTTTTTACCTTTTCCCGAAGCTCTTCATCATTGGTTTCATGACAATATGCACGTTTAACAACACCTAATTCAGCAGCCAGCTCTTCCTGAACTTGACAGTGACCTTTAATTTCTTCGTGAGCAAAACGGATGGCTTCGAGCATTTCCTCTTCGGAAACTTCACTCATCTCCCCTTCAACCATCATGATATTGTTGTACGAGGCGCCCACCATAATATCCATGTCAGACTCATTCAACTGGGAGTGGGTTGGGTTGATTACAAACTGTCCGTTAACACGCCCGACACGCACTTCAGAGATTGGTGTTTCAAATGGCACGTCGGAAACAGCAAGAGCTGCCGAGGCAGCCAGGCCAGCCAGGGCATCCGGCAAATCTTCCTTGTTCGCCGAAATCAAAGAGATCATTACAGCTGTTTCAGCATGATAATCTTCCGGGAACAGTGGACGTAATGCCCGGTCAACCAAACGTGCAACTAATATTTCCTCATCCGAAGGCCTTCCCTCCCGCTTCAAAAATCCTCCGGGAAATCGGCCTGCAGCCGAAAATTTCTCGCGATAATCTACCGAAAGTGGCATAAAATCCACATCTTCACCTGCTTCTTTAGCTGAAACAACGGTTGCAAGCACCATGGTTTCACCCATTCGAACCACAACAGCTCCATCAGCCTGCTTGGCCAACTTGCCGGTTTCTATGGTAATCTCCCTGCCATCAGCCAGTTCAATTCTTTTTGTTATTACATTTACCATAATTCTTTAAATAAATTGAAAATGTTTATAAATTACAATGGGTGGTGAGGTTTTGCAATATACAAAAAAGAAAGGCAATGTAGTATTGCCTTTCCCAATATATTATTTACGCAGATTTAGCTTTTCAATGATCGAACGATAACGTTCAATCTCTTTTTCCTTTAAATAATCAAGTAACCTGCGTCGCTTTCCTACAAGCTTAATCAATGCCCGTCGTGTACTGAAATCTTTCTTGTTTTCTTTCAGGTGATTGGTCAGGTGATTGATTCTGTAAGAGAATAAAGCAATTTGTGCTTCTGCATTTCCTGTGTCTTTTTCATCTTTGCCATACTGTGCAAAGAACTCCAACTTCTTTTCCGGTGTTAAATACATTTTATAAATTTTAAAATTTTACCATGTTTAAACCGCAGCATTGCATAAATAACAACGGCTTAAAATTACCGGCGCAAAAGTAGATAAAAGTTTTCTATTTTCAAACCAAAAAATTAGAGTTGAAGCTTTTACCTGATATCATTCAGATTAATTTCCGATAAGCCTCTTCAATTTCACGGTATGTGCTTTCACTTATCCGAAATAATGGAGTACGCAGCTCATTCTGAATGATTCCCTGAATGGTCAGCAAAGCTTTCACTCCACCCGGATTCCCTTCCTTGAACAACAGTCTGAAGAGTTCAATCAATTCGAAATGCAATTCCCGGGCTTCATCATATTTACCCTCCAAGGCCAATTGTATCATGCGGCTGACTTTCCCGGGCAGAGCATTGGCAGTTACAGATATTACACCAACGCCCCCAATAGATACAATGGGAAAAGCCAGTACATCATCACCGGAAATTACCGAAAAATGAGAGGGAGTATATTTATTTATACGAGTAATCTGTGATAAAATTCCGGAAGCCTCCTTTACTGCAACAATTTTTTCATTCGATTCAGCCAACCGGATGACTGTTTCTGCCTCTAAATTAACCCCCGTACGCGTTGGAACATTGTACAAAATTACAGGAACCGGACTCTCCCTGGCAATAGCTGAATAGTGCCTGAACATTCCCTCCTGTGAGGGTTTATTATAATAGGGAGTCACAACCAGAATCCCATCAACTCCCTCAAAATTAAAACTTTCAATCTGTTCAAGTATGGTTCGGGTACAGTTGCCACCCATACCCACCACCAACGGAAGGTTTCCCTTCCTGACTTTCACAAACCGAACAACGTCCGCCTTTTCAGCTGTTGTTAACGTTGAACTCTCGGCTGTTGTTCCCAGGGCTACCAAATAATCTATTCCCCCTTTCACCTGGTTGTCAATGATCTGACCAAGGGCTTTATAATCAATGGTGTTATCCGCGGTGAATGGTGTAACCAACGCTACTCCTGTACCCCTAAATGGATGTTTCATATGCATGATTTTTCATTCAATTGCCGAAGATAGAAAATTTGTTGCTGAGCGAGATATAACGCATTTCTATTCCCGGAAATGTTAATATTCAGGTCAAAAAAGTTGATCTTTTCCGTTGACCAACCAATCTTAAATGTTGCTTTGCTAAGCGCAGTCAGGTAATCGAAAATCAAATTCTGTTCCAGAGAAATGTTGAGCAACAAGTCAAAATCAATTCCAATAAAATCATCGACCATCCCTCCACCTGGAAATCCAAGCCAGTTTAAATCATTCGGAGTGATGGCGTTGGCTCCTGCTCCTTCCAGAGGCTTTTGGGTATACACACAAAGATTCCGTAGAATGACCCCCTGACCGGTGAAATAATTTTGCACATAATGAAATGCCTGTATTTCAGTTGGTTGCCACAAAACCCCCACCTTCCTGACTGCATCAGGATCTGGTAACTTCACACTGCGCCTGACATTTGCAGCCATTTTTTGAAGTTTCCGGTAAGCATATTTTTTAAGCAGCTTCATTCGTAAAAACGCAAAGTTAATGAATTGCAAAAAAAATATACAAGAAACAGCATTTTCATTTTCTCCGATTGTTAATTTATAAAGGAATTTCCTTCATCCAATCGTTTATTTTAAAAGGTTATCGATAGAATACACAAGCTCATTTCGATAAAACTCGCACATTGTTAATCCTGTCCGTTTGTGTTTAAATTGATCCTGCTGCTCGTCTCGTCATTCATAATTGGACATTCGTCCTTCATTCAATTCCGCCCGTTTGTCCGGTTGAATCGGGATGCTCGTTCTTACTACCCCATTATTCTGTAATCATCCGGACAAACTCTTCTTCGGAAATTATGGCAATACCGAGTTTATCAGCTTTTTCCAGTTTGATTGGCCCCATATTCTCTCCCGCCAACAGGTAATTGGTTTTCTTTGAAACCGATGTTGCATTCTTACCTCCATGCCGCTCAATCAACTCCTTCAGTTCTTCCCGGGTATGGTTTTTAAAAGTTCCCGAAATCAGGATACTTAATCCCTTCAGCTTATCTGTCCGGTTCCCCGATTGCTCTTCACTCAGTTGAAATTGTAATCCCTTTGACTTTAAAAAACGGATCATCTCCAGGTGTTCGGGTCTTGAAAAATATTCAACTATACTTTCGGCGATCCGTTCTCCCACCTCATCTATTTCCATCAATTCTTCTTTGGTTTTTTGGGCCAGGTTTTCGATGGAATGCACCACTTTGGCTAATTTTCTAGCAACTGTTTCGCCCACATACCGGATACCCAGAGCAAAAAGAACCCGTTCAAACGGCACGCTCTTCGATGCTTCCAATCCTTCGAGAATTCGCTGTGCCGACTTTTCTCCCATTCGTTCCAACGCAGCCAGCTGGTCTTTCTCCAACAGGTAAAGATCGGCAATACCTTTGGCCAGTCCACGCGTGTAGAGCAATTCGATAGTTTCTGCTCCCAAACCGTCAATGTCCATTGCCCTGCGGTTTACAAAATGTTCCATTTCCCCTCTGATTTGTGGAGGACAACCCGAATCATCCGGACAATAATGCACTGCTTCTCCTTCTTTTCGCACGAGTGGAGTTCCACATTCAGGACATTTTTCGATAAATACAACAGGCTGTGCCATGGGATGTCTTTTCCCCGTTTCAACGGCAGTGATCTTAGGGATGATCTCACCACCTTTTTCGACGAAAACCGTGTCATTTAAATGCAAATCAAGGTTTTTAATGAAATCGGCATTGTGTAGAGAAGCCCTTTTCACAACAGTCCCGGCAATTAACACCGGATCGAAATTGGCCACAGGAGTTACAGCTCCGGTACGTCCTACCTGGTAAGAAACCGAACGTAATACGGTAGTGGCACTTTCTGCTTTAAATTTAAAAGCAACAGCCCATCGTGGCGACTTTGCCGTATATCCCAGCTCTTCCTGCAAACGTCGTGAATCCACCTTGATCACCACTCCATCGGTAGCTACCGGTAACTTGTGGCGTTCCTGATCCCACTTCCTGATGTAGTTAAAAACCATGTCCAGGTTCTGACAAAGTTGCATCTCCCGGGAAATTTTAAATCCCCATTCCGCAGCTTTATTCAATGTTTCAAAATGTCCGTCTGAAGGCAAACGGTCGCCCATCACTGAATAGAAACAGGCATCCAGCTTACGGGAAGCTACCACCGCGGGATTCAGCATCTTCAACGTCCCTGCTGCAGCATTTCTTGGATTAGCAAACAACAACTCACCTGATTCTTCCCGTTCCATATTCAACTCTTCAAAAACACGAAAAGGCATCAAAATCTCTCCCCTGATCTCAAAAACCTCAGGATAATCATGCCCTCGTAAAACAAGTGGTATGGAACGAATCGTCCGTATGTTCACAGTAACATCATCTCCCTTCACTCCGTCACCCCGCGTCACTGCACGCCGCAGTTTACCTTGTTCATATAATAAACTGATGGAAGAACCATCAAATTTCAATTCGCAAACATATGTATAATCCTGGCCTATAAGCTTCCTTACCCGGTTATCAAAATCCCTGAGCTCCCCTTCCGAATAGGTATTGCTAAGTGAAAGCATCGGATAACGGTGAGCAACCTGTTCAAATGCTTTGCTGATATCACTACCAACCCGCTGGGTGGGAGAATGGGAGTCAGCATACTCAGGAAACTCCTTCTCCAGTTCCTCCAAATTCCTGAGTTTCATATCAAACTCAAAATCACTGATTGTCGGTTGCGCCAGAACATAATACCTGTAGTTGTGCTCCTCCAACTCCCTTCTCAACTGTATGATCTCTTGATAAGCTTCTTCTCTTTTCATTTGGTATATCGTCTTGCAACCCGGCAGAAATACCGGATTGTTGAACTGCTAAAATACATAAGATTTTTAAAGGTATCCTACCAAAACCACATTGATTTAAATCATTCATGTGTATGTTTTTTACCGCTGCTCACTTCTTTATCCTCAACGGGTTTTGCATGAATTACTCCCCCATAACATCAGGATATTTGTCTGGCTGGCAAAATCTTTTACTCCGGAAATTCGGGATAAAAATTTCCTGATCAATTTATTGCTGTTATTCTTTCCCCTGCAGACCAGCCTCTTTCAATCTTTTTCATACTTTTGCTACATGTAAATTTGTAAACATTAAACGTATTAAAAATGAAGAAATTATCATCTCTGGTTGTAGCAGTTTTATTCACTGCTCTTTTCGTGAATGGGCAAAATTCACAAAAAAATTTTTATGGCATGTGGACCATCGCCATCGATGGGGGATCGGTGGGCTGGTTACATGTGAATGAAGACAAGGGATATCTCGACGCAGAACTGCTCTGGCAGGGGGGTAGCGTACTTCCTGTTGCCGACGTTTATTTTGAAGACAACAAAACATTGGTAGTCACCCGTGTAAATGAACGACGCATGGGAACAAGGGATGAATACACGAGAAAATTCGTAAGTACACAAACTTATCGGTTCTCACTGAATGGAGAAAAAATTACCGGCGTTGCTATTTCCCCGGCACGTGACCAGATGAGCGTTAATCATACAAAATTTGAAGCATGGAAACTACCTCCTGTTCCCTCTGCTCCCAACCTGTCAAAAGTGAAATATGGCAAACCTATCGAGCTCTTTAACGGGAAAGATCTGGCCGGCTGGAGGTTAATCAATCCCAGACAAGTCAACGGATTTAAAGTAATCGACGGAGTACTTGTGAACGATCCGGTGCAAAAAGAAGGTGAAAGGATCTCTTATGGAAATATCCGTACCGAAAAAGAATTTGAAGACTTCAACCTGAAGCTGGAGGTAAATATTCCCAAAGGCAGCAATAGCGGTATCTACCTGAGGGGAATGTATGAAATCCAGGTACTCGACTCATACGGCAAGGAGCTGGATTCTCACAATATGGGAGGGTTATACAGCCGCGTAGCACCAACCGTGTCAGCTGAAAAACCTGCCGATGAATGGCAAACCATGGATATTACCCTGTATAACCGCCATGTAACCGTCAAACTGAATGGAACCACCATCATCGACAATCAACCGGCTTACGGCCCAACCGGCGGAGCAATCATCGCCGATGTATTCAAACCCGGTCCCATCTACCTGCAGGGAGACCACGGAAAAGTAATGTACCGGAATCTTATCCTCACTCCTATTCTTAACTAAGAACACTGTATTCACGGATTCCGTATCCTCCAAAGAGAACATGTGACTCCGGAAACAAGTTACGTAATTTTTTATCTCTTTAAAATTAGGTTGTATTCGATGGTATTTTTATGAAACCTAAATTCGCAATTCGTAATTCATTATTCTCTTTTGATGAAAAATAAACCAATGAATCACAAAATTTTTTTCATACTTACAGCTATGGCCATTCAAAATAATGCTTTCTCACAACATACTGAAAAAATCCGGGAAGAAGCCCGGGTTCAAACCGGTTACGCCATGGAGCTTTGTAAACACCTGCATAAAAATCCTGAATTATCTTTTCAGGAATATGAGACAGCCAAACGAATGGCTGACGAATTAAGGAAGGTTGGTTTTGAAGTGACTGAGAATATGGGAGGGAATAATGTTGTCGGCGTGTTAAAAAATGGCAATGGACCGGTTGTCATGCTACGCACCGACATGGATGCACTTCCGGTAGAAGAAAAGACCGGGCTGGATTTTGCCAGCACTAAAACAGTTGATGATCAAAACGGCGAGGCAGTTCCGGTAATGCATGCCTGTGGACATGATATCCATATGGCGGTATGGACCGGGACTATCCGCACTCTGACCAACCTGCAAAGTTTGTGGAAAGGAACATTAATTGTTATTGCCCAGCAGGCCGAAGAGGTTAGTGGTGGTGCTGATGAGGCAATCAGAGCAGGATTGTTCAGCCGGTTTCCAAAACCGGATTATGCCATGGCTTACCACATCAATCCGGAGCTAGAATCAGGACAGATAGGCCTCGTGGAAGGACCTGTCTTCGCAGGAGTAAAAACAGTTGAAATCAAAGTCTTTGGAAAAGGCGGGCATGGTGCATACCCCGAAAAATGTATCGATCCCATAGTGATTGCCTCACGTATCGTAATGGATCTGCAAACCATTGTCAGTCGCGAAATCAATCCTCTTGACCCGGCGGTAATCACAGTGGGATCCATTCATGGAGGTACCCGGCCTAACATCATCCCAGACGAGGTCAGAATGGAACTCACCCTGCGCTATTACTCCGAAAAAGTGATTGAAGAAATGATTCAAGCAATCAAAAGAATCAGTATAACTGCAGCGCAAATGGCAGCAATGCCCGATGACCAGCTGCCTGAAGTGAATGTCAAGAAGGTTGAAACACCACCTGTCTTAAATAACCCAGAACTTTACAACAAAATTGGGGGATTTGCTTCGGAGATCATTGGTCAGGAGAATATTGTAAAAACTAACCCGGCTATGGTTGCAGAAGATTTTGGCAAATACGGCCGTACCCCGGAAAAAATCCCGATCTGCCTGATCTGGCTGGGCAGCACAAGCCCTGGACTGATGCAACAACTGAAAGCTGAAGGCAAAGAACCCTGGCCCCTCCATTCACCATTCCTGAATCCCGATTACGAAAAAACCATAGAAACGGGTATTCAGGTTATGGCAGGAAACGTGCTGGGATTGATGAATGAATAAAATCGTTCCAAACCTTTCTGAGCAAAGCAATTGGTTTTTGTGCGACAGGGAAAACAAGCCATGAATCGTTGTGCCCGTTTCAACAGGTGTTTATTTGATTGTTGATTATGCGAATTTTATCCCTGTTAACCTCTCCGAAACTTCCCACAACCTGCGGGCATGTTCCCGGTTGTTAGATGCACGATTGGAATGCACCTGAACAGGAAAACCTTTCATCTCAAAGAAGGCAGAAGGACCAAAAAACTCACCGCCTTTCACATCCGGGTCAACTGATGCTCGGATCTGAGGCAGGGCTCCCATGGTGCTATCCTGGGTAATGGCGTTGAACAATGGTCGCACTAACCGGAAATACCACTTTTCATCCAAATAACGAAAGAGCTCGGTTTGAGAAACACCGGGATGGGCTGCTACAGCCCGGCTATCCATACCATTAACTTCAAAAAAACGCTGGAGTTCATACGTAAATAGAAGATTAGATAACTTGGAACGACCATAAGCTTTCATGGGAGAATACCCTTTCCCCTGATCAAAAAGAAAATTCTCAAAATCCATCTTCCCGGCTTTATGAGCGATGCTGCTTACATTTACAACCCTCGATCTCGATGTTTTCTGAAGAACCGGCAACAGCAGCCCGGTGAGTGCAAAATGTCCCAGATGATTGGTTCCTGTCTGCCCCTCAAACCCATCCTGGGTCTGGAAATAAGGTGTCGTCATAATTCCTGCATTATTCAGCAACACATCCAACCGGGAATAGCTCTGCTGAAACTCCTCTGCAAACTGACGGACAGACTGCAGGCTCGCCAGGTCAATCTCCGCAACCTCCACACTTCCTTCCGGTACCCGCTGCAAGAGCTCAGATCTTGCCCTTTCACCTTTGTCCTTCGACCGACAGGCCAAAACAACTTCAGCTCCCTTTGATACAAACGCTTTCGCCGACTCAAAACCCAGTCCGCTGTTTCCTCCGGTAACTATCATTACCTTTCCCGATAAATCAGGAATATCTTTTGTTGTCCAATCTCCTGTTCTCACCTTAATTTGTCTAAAATTGATCTATGCAATATAAACAAAAATGATCTGTTTTAGTTTATGCCCGGATCTATTTCTGATGAGAAAATTCATTTGATTGCCGGATCAGATTCCTGAGAAATAGAAGAGGATTTACGGAAGGCTCCTGCTTTTTTATAATTCTTTTGATACCAGCCAGGCAGTATAACCTATATAGATCATCAATAAAATAATGGCTTCCCACCGATCCAGTTTCTTTTTCTCTCCGATAAACATGGCTATAAAAAGAAGTATAGTACCGATAATCAGCAAAAAGACATCGGTGTTAAATACGGGATTATAATCCACCGGACTTACTAACGAACTGACAGCCAAAACTAAAAATATATTGAAAATATTGGAGCCAATAATATTACCCATGGCAATATTGGTATTTTTCCGAATAGCAGCCACCACCGATGTGGCCAGTTCGGGCAGTGAAGTACCAATGGCCACAATCGTGAATCCGATGATCTTTTCGCTCCATCCCAGCAGGGTTGCAATATTTACGGCATGATCAACAACCATTCGTCCCCCGAGAATAAGACCTGCCAGCCCGATGATAATAAAAGCATACATCCTGAACGGTGTCATTTCACTCACAACAACTTCATTCGGCGTCTGGTCTGATTTTGAAAGACGGAACACATAAACCATAAAACCTCCAAACAGGAACAGCAGAAGAAGACCATCGATCCTTGAAATGACCAGATTGTCGGAAATAAAAAAGTTATGGGCAAGCAGGTAAAGCATCACAGCTGCCAGAAGCGACAGCGGAATCTCCCGCCAGGTGGTACTTGACTGCACGACCAGCGGATAAATGATCCCTGTGATACCAAGAATAAGAAACAGATTGGCAATATTACTTCCCAGGATATTCCCAAGAACAATATCGTTAAAATCATGTGAGGAAGCAATCACATTCACCACTAACTCAGGTGCCGACGTTCCAAAAGCTACAATGGTTAAGCCAATAACCAGGTCTGATACATGAAACTTTTTGGCCAGAGCCGATGCACCCGCAACTAACCAGTCAGCTCCCTTAATCAAAATTAACAGCCCCAGAGAAAGAAGTAATATACTTAACCACATAATCGTAAACTTTCCAAACAAAAATTACTGATCTACAGGAGTTATCATCCCTTTCGGCTTTTCGGCAGTATTTTTTATGCTGTAACGGTGTCCAACAGAAATACTTTCACCCCAGGGTTCGTTAGCCCAGTCGCCAAATTTTCCGGGTATGTTCGTTACACACGAATGACAATCAGTCCACCGCCAAACCCAGGGCATGTAACCGATCTCATGTTTAAATGCTTTCTCAATCAGATATTCCCAGTTAATACGGGTTGATGCACAATTTTCACAACGCTCACAAGGACCAAATTCACCTACCACAAAACAGATATTCCTTTCAACAGCTGTTTCAATGATTCGGTCTATTTCTTCCCTGGTACCCGTCCCGTGATTGACCGAATCCCATAAATGCCAGGAAAAAATAAGATTGCGGTCCGGATCTATATCAAGCAATTGGTTGCCAGTATTCAATACCGAATTAGCATTCCGCCCCCACTGATCGGCATCAATCATCAAGGGAGTACGAATCCCTGCCCGGCGCATCCTTTTTATCGCATCGGTATAGGCTGCAATAAATACCTCATCGCCCACAGCCTTATCCCCAGCTTCATTGGCAATATTCACGATCAGGTTCTTCTCATACTTCTGCAGAATGAGAACAATCTCAGGAGAACACCAGTAGTCAACACATTCCTGCAACTTACTCCAGTTACCCGTTGCATCCCATAAACAAATAATTGGAATCATGTTGTGCTTTAAACTGTTCCCCAATACTTTATCCAAATCAGCAGGTTCCGGATGGGGATCAGCAAGCTTCCAAAAAATACGAACACTGTTTGCACCCGTTTTTTCTATCTCCGGAAAATTAATCTCACCATGGATATCCCAGTAAACAATCATGGCATTAAAACCCTTTAAAATCAGCTTTTCACCCGCCGAAGTGTATAAATGACGTCCATCTGTATACATTCCGGGCTTCTGAGCCCTGATACCCGTAACAACAATTAAAAGTATTCCGGCAATTATAAAAATTATTCTCCTGTTCATGATTTTTCTATTTTGTTTTATTCCTGCTCATCTATACTGCACTGTTTCAACAAAGCCACTATATAGCTAAAATACAGACACTTATATTGAACATCTCCCGATAAACTCATCTATATCCAATGGTTCATCTATTATTCGTCAAACAATCATACTGAATATATCAGATCGTTTAATCCTGTAAAAAAACAAATAATCTGCCAGATTCCCAACTAGCTCCCGGAAATACAATTTTCTGTTATACAACATGATTTCAAAGAATAATTCATGAATAAAACACTGATAACAAACACAATACCACTAAAACAGATGAAAAAAATGAAAAAATTAGTGTGTGCGCACACACTTTCATTTTGACATGGATAATCATTTCTATAGATTTGTGGTAACGAATTAGCAATGAATGGAACGGACAAAAAAAATTACCATCCAGGATGTAGCACGTTATGCCCGGGTTTCGGCAGGCACTATTGACCGGGTTATTCATAATCGGGGCAGGGTTTCTGCTGAAAAGCGAAAAAAAGTAGAAGAAGCGATTAAAATACTCAATTTCAATCCCAACCTGCTTGCCCGCACCCTGGCCTTAGGGAAGAGTTTTTCGGTTTGTGCATTGATCCCTGCAGCACCTTCACCCAGGAATTATTGGAACATGCCTCTGCAGGGAATAAAAACTTCAGCATTCCGGTATATGGACTTTGGAATGCGCCTTCAATACCACTTTTACGATCTTTTTGATGAATCCTCTTTTATGAATCAGGCAGCTCAAATTTTAGAGTCAGAGCCTGATGGTGTTATTCTTGCACCTCTTTTCCTACACGAAAGTAAATCCTTTACCAGTTCCCTGCACAGGAAAGGCATCCCCTATATTTTTATCGACGCTGATATTCCTGATGGAAATAGCCTTTCCTATATAGGCCCGGATGTTCAACAAAGTGCCTGCATTGCAGGTAAGCTTATGAGTACAATTCTGCCTCAAAAGGCTGAAATCCTGATTCTAAATATGGTGAAAGGCTTTGAGAATGCCTCGGCACTTCAACGAATGGAAAAGGGATTCAGGGATTATTTCCTGAAATCGGGTCAGCAAAAAAATAAATGGATTCACACCCGAACCATTCACTCTACCCAAAAAGAAAAGGTATGGGAAGAACTGGAAAAATTCTATGAAAAATATCCCGGAATACAGGGTGTTTTCGTAACCAACTCCAATGCCTTTATTGTGGCTGAATATCATCGTAGAAATGCCCTGGATATCCGGTTGATCGGGTTTGACCTGGTACACGACAATATTCAGCAATTAAAGGAAGGAAGTATTGATTACATTATCTCACAAAGTCCTGTCCAGCAGGGAGAAAGAGCCATACAGACCTTGTTCGAAGCTTTCATTCAAAAAAAGAACCCGGAAAAAATTCAACATGTTCCGCTGGATATTATTATTCAGGAGAACCTCGAATATTATATCGGATTCAACCAGCAATACCGGTTTAAAAACAGAAAACCGGAGGAAACGATTCTGTCCAACTTAATCATTACTAAATAACAACAAAAATTATCATGACAAAAAACGTAAACGCACGAAGGGATTTCATTAAAAAATCGGCAGGTATTTCAGCAGCGCTGATTGCCGGAGGTGTTCTTCCCGGCTTCAGTGCCGCAGCCTATAAGAGAATTTTGGGGGCCAACGACAGGTTGCAGGTCTCCATGATGGGGGTCAATTCCCGCGGGAATGCACTGGCACAAAATTTTGCCTTTCAGGAAAACTGTGAAGTGATTCATATTTGCGATGTGGATTCCCGGGCAACTGAAAAATGCCAGTCAGACGTTCAAAAAATACAGCAAACCAAACCGACAGGGTATAGTGATTTCAGAAAGTCGCTGGAAAGCAAAGATGTGGATATTCTGGTCATTGCCGCACCCGATCATTGGCATGCACCGGCTGCATTACTGGCAATGCAGGCAAACAAGCATGTTTACCTGGAAAAGCCCTGCAGCCATAATCCCCGGGAAGGTGAAATCCTGATTGAAGCAGCCAAACGTTATAAAAAATCGGTTCAGATGGGCAACCAACGACGCTCCTATCCCAACGTAGTGCAAGGCATTAACGAACTAAAAAATGGGATTATCGGAAAACCATACTTCGGGAAAGGATGGTATACCAATAACCGGGGTCCGATTGGCATAGGGAAACCTGCTCCGGCACCGGACTGGCTCAACTGGGAACTGTGGCAGGGACCTGCTCCGCGCACAGCATTCAAAGATAATATCGTACATTATAACTGGCACTGGTTCTGGCACTGGGGTACCGGTGAGGCACTCAATAACGGAACCCATATGATCGATCTCCTGCGCTGGGGATTCGGAGTGGACTACCCGGTGAAAGTCAGCTCTAACGGTGGACGATACCGCTACTCCGACGACTGGGAAACACCCGACACACAGGTGATAAATATCGACTTCAGGGAAGGAGTAACCATGAGCTGGGAAGGCCGTAGCTGTAACGGAAAACATGTGGAGGGAAGCTCTGTGGGAGTCATGTTCTATGGAGAAAAGGGAAGCTTGCTGATCCCTGCAGGAAATGAATATACCGTTTATGACCTGAATAATAAAGTAATCAAGGAGGTGAAAGATACAAAAACCATCGACCCACGCGATGCTGCCAACCCGTCAAGCCACCTCGATGCACTGCATATCCGAAACCTCTTTAATAATATCCTCTCGGGTGAACCCCTGGTCGCCAATATCAACTCCGGGCATAAAAGTACCCTGCTGGTGCAGCTGGGAAATATAGCACAACGAACTGGCCTAACATTGGATATTGATCCGGAAAACGGACATATCCAAAACAATAAAAAAGCACAAAAACTATGGTCACGTGACTACGAAAAACAATGGGAAATGAAACTTTAATTAAAAATTATATGAATACACGACGAAACTTTATCAAAACTGCAGGAAAGGGAGCCACAATCGCTGCTGTTGCTCCAGGAATCTTTGCTCAATCAGCCTTCACGGAACAACCCGGAAAAACAATGCGCATAGGAATCATCGGAGCAGAAAACTCTCATACCGCCGGGTATGGGAAACTCTTCAATACTGATAAGAAATTTCCGGGAATAGAAGTGAAATATGTATGGGGAGAAACCGATGAGTTTGCCCAACGAGCGATGAAACGCGGGAACATTCCAAACCAGGTGAAAGACCCAAGGGAGATGCTCGGAAAAATCGATGCACTGATCGTTGATCACCGCCATCCAAAACATCACCTGAAAGCTGCTGAACCTTTCATTAAAGAAGGCATCCCGACTTTCATCGATAAACCTTTCTGCTACCGGGCAGACGAAGGAAGAGAATTCCTTCAGCTGGCAAGAAAAACTGGAACCCCTGTTTCTTCCTATAGCTCTATCGCTCACAGCGACGAAACATTCGACATGAAAGAACAGGCAGACAATATGAAGGATAAAATTCAGGTAATCTGGGCAGGACCAGTTGACCTGGATTCTCAGTATGGAGGAGTATTCTTTTATGGAGTGCATATCGTTCAACCGCTCATGTATATCTTCGGTGAAGATATTGAAGAGGTTAAAGTAACGCGCGATGGTCAGTATGGAAATGCCGGTGTCAAATTCTCTTCTGGTTTGTTTGCTACCCTGGTTTTTAAACGAAAAGCTTACGGATGGGAAACATTTGTTGAAACTCCGGAAAAAATGACAGAGCTGAAATCCCGCGTGAAAGAATCTGACCCGGCAAAATGCTATGTCGACATGGTGGAAATGTTCCGGACAGGAAAAGAACACCGGTCGCACCAAAGTATCCTTAATTGTGTTTCTGTACTCGAAGCCCTTGAAAAATCGGCAAAAACCGAAAAATGGGTTGATGTAAAATATCTTAACATTTAATGGAATTATAAATTTTGTAACATGATACGTCATCATTTTATCCATCTTTTCCGGGTTGTTCTTCTTATTTCATTCCTGTTTTATGGGTATACGGAAGTAAACGGACAACAAATAATTGAAGGTATTCATTATCATACTGGTCAGCCCGTGCAGGTCAAGGTTAATAACGGGATCATTGAGGAGATCACAACTCTTGACAAACCTGTTGGAAAAAATCCTGTATATATTGCTCCCGGCTTTTTCGACAACCAGGTCAATGGTTTTGCCGGGGTATCTTTTGTTTTTGGCGACAGCGACCTGACCCCTGAAGGAATAAAAAAAGCAACCACTGAGTTGTGGAAAAAAGGAGTAACAACCTTCCTGCCTACACTTACAACAAATAGTGTGGATGTGCTGACTAAAAATTTTGAGATCTTATCCGCAGCAGTTCATGAAAAACAGCTCAAAGGTTCCATCCCGGGATTTCACCTCGAAGGACCATATATAAACCCCGAGGACGGATACCGGGGTGCACATCCTCTGGCATATGTAAAACTCCCCGACTGGGAAGAGTTTATGAAGCTTAATGCAGCATCAGGAAATAATATCATTCAGGTTACGCTCGCTCCCGAAATGAAAGGAGCTCTTGACTTCATCACAAAATGCAGCCGGCAGGGTATCGTTGTTGCCCTGGGGCATCATAATGCCGATACAAAAACCGTGACTGCTGCCATCGACAGAGGAGCAAAAATTGCTACCCACCTGGGTAACGGAGCCGCTAATATGATTAACCGACACAGAAATCCTTTCTGGTCACAACTAGCCGACGACCGGTTGCATATAAGTATTATTTGTGACAGCTTCCATTTGCTTCCCGAAGAAATTAAGGTGTTCTATCAGGTGAAAGGAGTTGAAAAAACTATCATCACCTCCGATGTTACCCATTATGCCGCCATGGAACCGGGAGAATATAAAACATCTACTGGCGAAACCATTGAACTGACAAAGGATGGAATGCTGCGTTACCCTGCTCAAAATGTACTATACGGATCAGCTTCTCCAATAACCAAAGGAGTGGGATTTGTGATGAAGGTCACCGGCTGTACACTTGCCGAAGCGGTACAAATGGCCAGCACAAACCAGGCAAAACTCTTTAACCTGAACGACCGGGGAATACTTGAACCGGGAAAACGTGCCGATATCGTACTGTTCACAGTCGACAACTTCCAGGTTAACATACAGGAAACCTGGGTTAAGGGTGAACGGGTGTTTAAAAATTGAAACGACCAGGGGAAAGATGAAACAAACAAGCATGATAAAATTATGTGAGTTCCATCTTATACCTTAATCAGTAAGCAATTTTAATCAGATAAAATGTAAAATAAAATGCCCAAATTATTTAAAAAGATTGCTATTGCCCTTGCCGCAGTGGGCCCCGGACTTTTCCTCATCGGCTACAACATCGGAACCGGAAGCGTAACTACCATGGCCAAAACAGGTGCCGAACATGGCATGGAACTATTCTGGGCCCTGGTATTATCCTGCATATTTACTTTCGTTCTGATGGTAGCCTACGGCAAACTGACACTGGTTTCAGGAAAAACTGCCCTGACAAACTTCAAACAGGAATTTAAATATGGCTGGATCCTGGCGTTGTATATTTTAATTGCACTCATTATCGGTGAACTGTTAGCCCTCATGGGCGTAATGGGTATTGTAGCCGACCTGGTACAGGAAGCTATCCGGCTACTTTTCAACGACTTGCCGGTCAGCAGGGGTTGGATTATCCTGGTTATTGCCGTGGCCTTATACCTGCTCATCTGGTTTGGACAGTATAAAACATTCGAAAAAGTACTTACTGTTTTTGTCATTGGAATGGGACTCTCTTTTATCGTGGTATTTTTTATGGTAAAACCCGATTTCTCAGCCATCGCTCAAGGACTGGTCCCCGGAATTCCAGATACTCCCGGTGCCTTCGGACTGGTGGCTGCCATTGCCGGAACCACCTGCTCGGCAGCAGTGTTTATCATGCGAAGTACCGTAGTGGCAGAAAAAGGCTGGGGAATCAAAAATCTAAAAGATGAAAAAAGAGATGCATTCGTATCCGCAGGAATGATGCTGCTGCTGAGCGGAGTGATCATGGCTGTTGCTGCCGGCACTCTGCACATCATGGGATTAAAACTTGAAAATACAGTGGAAATGATTCATCTGTTCGAACCTATTGGCGGCAACATAGCTGCATTTATCCTGATTCTCGGAATCGTGGGCGCAGGCATGTCAACCATTTTTCCCATCGTACTCATTGCCCCCTGGCTGATAGCAGATTACACCGGCAAGCCAAGAAATATCCATTCAAAACAATCCATGATCCTGATATTCGCAGGTATGCTGTTCGCATTCGGTACAATTTTCCTGAAACAACGCCCACCGGCATTGATGGTTTTTTCCCAGGCCTTCCAGGCTTGTATCCTGCCGGCAGTGGCCATACCAGTACTGGCGCTGCTTAATCGCAAGAGACTAATGAACAGCCATATAGCTGGATGGAAAATGAACCTCGGTGTTGTGGCGGTTATTTTATTTTCATTTCTAACAACTTACTTTGCAATTACAGAATTATTTTAAAAACAGCATTCATATGGAAGTCATAAAAAAAGAACAACTCATTATTAAAATATTCCCAGACCGGGAAGAAGTGGGAAAAGCAGCGGCAGTATCAGTTGCAGAAAAAATTAATACAGCCATAGATGAAAAAGGTCACTCTAACCTGATACTGGCTACCGGTGCTTCACAGTTCCAGTTTCTGGAACAGTTGCAACAACAAACCATCGACTGGAAAAAGGTTACCGTATTCCACCTCGATGAATACAAAGGTTTGCCCGACACACATCCGGCAAGCTTTCGGAAATACCTGAAAGACAGAATTCTGGATATAGTACAACCCAAACAGGTCTACTTCCTTAACGGTGATGTCCCCGATTTAGAGTCAGAAATTTTTCGTTACGAAAACCTGCTCAAAACACATCCGGTGGATGTAGCCTGCATTGGCATCGGAGAAAACGGACACATTGCATTCAATGATCCGCCTGTTGCTGATTTTAACGACCACCGACTGGTCAAATTGGTGGAACTTGATGAAGGATGCCGCAGGCAACAGCTGGGAGAAGGATGGTTTCCCTCTTTCGATGATGTACCTACTCACGCTCTTTCACTGACCATTCCTGCCATCATGAATTGCAAACATATAAGTTGTGTAGTTCCCGATGAACGAAAAGCCGAAGCTGTATACAGAACACTGAACGATGAAATCTCCACTGCTTGCCCGGCATCCATCTTAAGAGTACATCCCAACTGTATTTTATTCCTGGATAAAAAAGCTGCATCAAAACTATAAACAGTTTCTTAATACCGGTTTATCAAAAATTTGTTGACCGCTGCCTCAATGCGCTGTTGGATCTGCGAGGTATCAGATTTCACAAATCTGTCGCCTGTAATATTCTCAAAAAGCTCGATATACCTGTCAGATACTGATTTTACAAACGCCTCCGACATATCCGGGACAGCCTGGCCGGTTTTTCCCTGAAAACCGTTTGATATGAGCCATTGCCGCACGAACTCTTTGGAAAGTTGTTTTTGTGATTCTCCTTTGTTAAGTCGCTCCCGGTAACCATCAGCATAAAAGTAACGCGAAGAATCGGGAGTGTGAATTTCATCGATCAGATAAATCTTTCCATCTTTTTTCCCAAATTCATATTTTGTATCTACCAGGATCAATCCTTTTTCAGCGGCCATTTCTGTTCCCCGCTGAAAAAGCTTTCGGGTATAATCTTCCAACATCTCATATTCTGCTCTGCCCACTAACCTCTGTGCAATAATTTCATCTCGTGAGATGTCTTCATCATGACCTTCGTCTGCTTTGGTGGTAGGCGTAATGATTGGTTCATCAAACTGCTGATTTTCAACCATACCATCAGGTAACATCACACCGCAAAGAGAACGCTTTCCTGCCTGGTATTCTCGCCAGGCATGACCGGTAAGGTATCCCCTGATGACCATTTCCACCTTGTAAGGTTCACACATAAGCCCAACAGTTACATTCGGATCGGGCGATGCAACCTTCCAGTTGGGAACAATATCACCGGTCGCATCCAGAAACTTCCCGGCTATTTGATTCAGCACCTGCCCTTTGTATGGTATTCCCCTGGGAAGAACAACATCAAAAGCCGAAATGCGATCAGTAACTACCATAATCAGCATTTCATCATTGATATTATATACATCCCGCACTTTCCCGTGATAGACACTCTGCTGTCCGGGAAATTGAAAATCAGTTTTTGTTAAAGCATTGCCCATATTCGTATATTTTAGTTTATTCCATTTGATCTCTCTTGTTTTTATCCCCCTGCTCCTCCTTTTCCGCCTGCTCATCGTAATACTTTTCATAAGCTGCCACAATATCGCGCACCAGCCGATGCCGCACAATATCACCTTTATTAAACAGAACAATAGAAATTGACTCAATGCTCTTCAGCAGCCTCATGGCAAATATCAATCCTGACTGGCTACGCCTGGGCAGATCAATCTGTGTAGTATCGCCTGTTATGATAAACTTTGTATTCAATCCCATCCGCGTCAAAAACATCTTGAGCTGATTGATGGTGGTATTTTGGGCTTCATCAAGAATAACAAAGGCATTGCTCAGGGTTCGTCCGCGCATAAAAGCCAATGGCGCAATCTCGATGATGCCGTCTTTAATAAAATCTTCCAGCTTTCGGGGCGGGATCATATCCTGAAGCGCATCGTACAGAGGTTGTAAATAAGGATCAATTTTCTCCTTCAAATCGCCAGGCAGAAATCCCAGGTTCTCTCCGGCTTCTACTGCAGGCCTGCTTAATACAATCTTTTTTATCTCCCTGTTCTTCAACGCCCTGACAGCCAAAGCAATGGCTGTATATGTTTTACCAGTACCTGCAGGACCAATTGCAAAAATCAAATCATTATTGGCTGTCTCCTCTACCAAAATACGCTGATTGGGCGTACGTGCACGCACCGGCTTCCCGCTGTTCCCAAATACAATGATGTCTTTCTCTCCCTTGCCATTCTCTTCCATTGCCGAAATACCGGTGGAAAATAACTGCAAAATAACCTCCTCAGTCAATACATTAAACTGAAAATAATGATCGAGCAGAAGCGCAAACTTCTTCTCAAAAATCTTTAACTCCTTTTCTTCACCCAGAAGGAAAAGAGAATGACCTCGTGCCGTAATTTTTATTTTTGGGAAAAGCGATTTAATCAAATCCATCTTTGCATCGTTAATCCCAAAGAACTCTAAAGGGTCAACCCCTTCCAAATAAATTTGTTTCTCCAATAATCGTTTCGTTAATGTTCTTCTACAAAAATAACTCTTTTCTCTGAATTTAAACTTTTATTCAACAGAGGAAACTATTTAAGAGACTGTTTTGATTTTGTTTTTTAGAAATATTTTGATCTGTTTTTTGCTCAGACAAGGCAATATTGACGCGAATAGCCATAGCTATTTAAGGAAATTTTGCAGCAGTATGAGTGAAAAAGACGCAAAATAGAATAAATGGATAAATTTAAAACCATCTTTAATAAAACAATAACAAATAAAGTGTGATTTTTCCAGCGAAATATTTCCATCTTTAAAGTCATAAAATTATTACATTAATTAATAAGTACACGCAAATCCCGACAAGTTTGGAATAGCAACAGAATTTCTTAAATTATGAAACGAAAAGTAAAAGCTTTTAAAGAGTTACTCGGCATCATGGACGAGCTTCGCGAAAAATGTCCCTGGGACCGGGAGCAAACCTTTGAAACACTTCGTAAACTAACCATTGAAGAGACTTATGAGCTTGGAGATGCCATCCTGAAAAGTGATTTACCGGAAATCAAAAAGGAGCTGGGTGATCTGATGCTGCATATAGTTTTTTATGCCAAAATAGCCTCAGAAAATGGAGCATTCGATATAGCAGACGTACTTGAAAGTATAAATAAAAAACTGATATACAGACACCCACACGTTTTTAGTGATATCGATGTACATGGCTCTTCAAAAAAAGTGGAGCAAAACTGGGAAGCACTCAAATTAAAAGAGAAAGATGGCAATAAACGGGTGTTGGAAGGAGTGCCGGTCACTTTGCCGGCTCTGGTCAAAGCCAACCGCATCCAGGAAAAAGCCAGCGGAGTAGGATTCGATTGGGACAAACCTGAACAGGTATGGGAAAAAGTACAGGAAGAGATCCAGGAACTGAGCCAGGAAATAAACAGGTTGGAAAAAGATAACATGGAAGCAGAATTTGGGGATCTGTTCTTTGCCCTGGTAAATGCTGCCCGGCTCTATGATATCGATCCCGAAGCAGCTCTGGAAAGAACAAACCTGAAATTCATTAAACGGTTCAACTACCTGGAAAATAAAACCCTGATGAAAGGAAAAAACCTCCATCATATGAGCCTTGCCGAAATGGATAAAATTTGGGAAGAGGCAAAAAAAAATGAAGATTATCCTAAATCGATATAAACTTTAGCCAAACAATCCTACCTGTTGAATTGTAATTCTATATGATTCATTATCTTTGCACCTCTTAAAAGAAGAATAAGTAACATGATAAATATTAAGTTACCGGATAGTAGTGTGAGAGAGTTTTCTGAGCCCGTCAGCGGGCAGGAAATTGCACGATCCATTTCATCACGACTTGCAAAAGATGTGCTGTCGGTATCGGTAAATGGAGAAATTTGGGATCTAACCCGAAAAATCGAGGAGGATGCTACAATAAAGCTTCATACATGGGAAGACCGTGAAGGAAAAGAAGCGTTCTGGCATTCCTCGGCTCACCTGATGGCTGAAGCCATTGAATTTTACTATCCGGGCACTAAATTTGGTATTGGCCCAACCATTGATGTAGGATTCTATTATGATATTTCATTGCCGGGCGACAAGCAGATCACTGAAAAAGACTTACAGAAGATCGAACAAAAAATGGTTGAGCTGGCCCGTCAGAAAAACAGTATCGTTCGTAAAGAAATCTCCAAGCAAGATGCTATGGAACTGTTTGCCCGGAAGCAAGACGAACTGAAGCAGGAACTCATCAGTGAGTTGGAGGATGGAACCATTACCCTGTACGAACAGGGCAACTTTACCGACCTCTGCCGTGGCCCTCATCTGCCCGACACCGGATATATCAAGGCAATAAAGCTCACATCCATTGCCGGCGCTTACTGGAGGGGAAATGAAAAAAACCAGATGCTTACCCGTATTTATGGAGTTACTTTCCCAAAACAAAAAATGCTGGAAGAGTACCTGATCATGCTCGAAGAAGCAAAAAAACGCGATCACCGGAAAATTGGAAAGGAGATGGAGCTTTTTACTTTTTCAGAAGCTGTTGGTCCGGGATTACCTCTCTGGTTACCCAAAGGAACTCAGCTCCGCATGCAGCTCGAAGATTTCCTGAAAAAAGTACAGAAAGCCTTTGGCTACGACCAGGTAATCACCCCTCACATTGGCGACGTTCATCTTTATAAAACATCAGGACACTATGAGAAATACGGGAAAGACTCATTCCGCCCCATCACAACCCCCGTTGAAGGCGAAGAGTACTTGCTAAAACCGATGAACTGTCCGCACCATTGTGAAATTTATAAGGCAAAACCACATTCATATAAGGACTTACCCGTAAGAATGGCAGAATTCGGAACCGTTTATCGTTATGAACAAAGCGGAGAACTCCACGGACTAACACGGGTACGAGGTTTTACACAAGATGATGCTCATATTTTTTGCAGACCTGACCAGTTGAAAGATGAATTCAAAAAGGTTATTGACATCATTTTCATCATCTTTAAAGCATTAAGCTTTCATGAATATACCGCACAAATCTCGTTGCGTGACCCGGAAAATCCGGATAAGTATATTGGATCGACCGAAAACTGGGACAAAGCAGAAAGAGCCATCATGGAAGCTTGCCAGGAAAAAGGACTGAATACGACTACAGAAAAAGGGGAAGCTGCCTTCTATGGACCAAAGCTCGACTTCATGATCAAGGATGCACTGGGCCGAAGCTGGCAACTGGGAACCATACAGGTCGACTATAACCTGCCCGAACGATTTAAACTAGAGTATATCGGAGCCGACGATAACCGGCACCGGCCGGTAATGATCCACCGGGCACCCTTTGGATCCATGGAACGTTTTGTGGCTGTCCTGATTGAACACACAGCAGGAAAATTCCCGCTTTGGCTGGCTCCCGAACAGGCAGTTGTTATTCCAATCAGCGAAAAGTTTAACGATTATGCTCAAAAAGTTTCAAATATTCTAAATAATTCCGATATTCGCACCGTCGTTGACATTCGTAATGAAAAGATTGGTAGAAAGATACGTGACAACGAATTGAAAAGGATCCCTTACTTGCTGATCATAGGTGAAAAGGAACAGGAAGCAAATACCGTTTCGGTTCGCCGACAGGGAGAAGGAGATATTGGAGTGCAACAGATCAGCGAATTTGCCGGATTTATTTTGGAAGAAGTTCGTAATCAATTATCAGGATTGTATAACTGACTAAATAATAGGAGGGTTTTACTATAGCAATTAAAAGAAAAGGAGGCGGCCAAATGCCTTTCAGGAAAAGGGATACCGGGCCCCAATACAGAGTTAACAGGCATATCTCATCGCCACAGGTAAGATTGGTTGGAGAAAACATCCAAGAGCAAGGAGTATACTCGTTGCGGGATGCATTGAAATTAGCCGACGAAATGGAGTTGGATCTGGTAGAAATTTCGCCCAGCGCCGACCCGCCGGTTTGTAAAATAATCGACTTTTCTAAGTTTCTTTATCACCAAAAAAAGAAACAAAAGGAGATGAAAGCCAAAGCACAAAAAATCATTGTGAAAGAGATACGCTTTGGACCTCAAACCGATGATCACGACTTCGAATTTAAACTAAGACATGCCGAAAAATTCCTCAAAGATGGAGCAAAAGTGAAAGCTTATGTGTTCTTCAAAGGAAGATCAATCCTGTTTAAGGAGCAAGGCGAAATTTTACTTCTGAAACTGGCAACAGAACTGGAAGACCTGGGAGTGGTTGAACAGCTGCCTAAACTGGAAGGAAAACGAATGATAATGATGATTTCACCTAAAAAGAAATAATACAGTTCTTTGATAACATTTAACAAAGTAGGATTATGCCAAAAATGAAAACAAACTCCGGAGCCAAAAAACGTTTCAGGCTTACCGGAACAGGGAAAATTAAAAGGAAACATGCCTACAAAAGCCATATTTTGACAAAAAAAAGTACAAAACGTAAACGTAATCTCACCTATTGGACCACCATCGATAAGAGCAATGAGAATAACGTTAAGCTTTTGTTGAGCATGAAGTAATTCAGTTTCCCTTTATAAATAAAATGAGTAATTAACCCGGTTACCCGGCTGTAAGTTTCTGACTATCTTGTGATATATGGAACGCCGGTAACCAAAAAAAGTGAAAGTATGCCAAGAAGTGTAAATCATGCAGCATCACGTGCCCGAAGGAAAAAAATCCTGAAAAGGACGAAAGGTTATTTCGGAGCGCGTAAAAATGTTTGGACTGTCGCAATAAATACTTACGAAAAAGGTTTGCAATATGCTTACCGGGACAGAAAAAACAAAAAAAGATCGTTCCGTGCATTGTGGATACAGCGTATTAACGCTGCAGCCAGGCTTGAAGGATTGTCGTATTCGCAATTTATGGGACTGTTGAAAAAGAACGATATCGAAATCAACAGGAAAGTTCTGGCCGACCTGGCAATGAACCAACCTGAAGCATTTAAAGCGATCGTTGATAAAGTAAAATAGTTGACTGTATTCCTATTAGGTGAAATCATATTTAAGGGTGTATCATGGAAGAAGAGTTGTCTTCAACCGGATACACCTTTTTCATGACATTCCCAGAATAACCTGCTAAAAGAATAACCTCTCACACAGTGGATTCAGTCAACTCTTCGAAAAGCAACTCCCCCAGCTTTCTGATTTCATTCTGATCACACTGCCGGTATATACAGGTTAGCTCAACTGCTTTCCTATTCAACATGCCCGACCGGGATCCCAGTGCAATAACAGTCCGGTAAATGACAGCATTGAGGCGGGGATCTTTACCCAAAACGACCAACTCTTCAAAAAAAGGCTCGAACATCTCATCAATTGCCTCTTTACAGCTAATGGCCAGCCGGCCTGCCAGGTGAATACCTGTGTACCGCACCCAATGCTTTTTCCCACGACACCACTCAAGTGCTTTTATAAAGGCAAACCGTGTCTTTACCCATAAATTAGTCGACGCCTGCTCGGAAATCTCAGGTGTTTCAAAACTCTTTGTCCAAAAATCCATCTGGGATTCAGTAACTTCAGCAGGATTATCCAACAGGGTAGCTAAAATCATCGTCTCCCGCCACTGCTTATTCCAAAGCTTCATGGCCAACAAATGACTGGTTTTATACTGACCGGCAAGTTCCCTTAATTCCACAACTGAAACCCCCCAGTTCTGCTTGTACTTCATTCCCTGCCTGTCCATCGAGGAACTGACGTCACCGTTCATACGCAAACGGATCTGCCGTAACAGTTGTTGGTAGTCATGCTCAGTTTCCGGATTATCCAATAAAAATTCCATATGCTAAAAAACAAATTCAGTAAAAATAAAAATGGCTATTAACCCAATCGAATAGTAAAAATAATGGTTCACTGGATGATATTCACTTAAATGAATCTTTAATTTCCACCGAACCATCAGAACCAAATACATCTTCTCAAATAAATAGGCAATGAAGGTGGCCAGCGCAATACCGGGTAAACCCCAAATCCGGACAAACAGAAGACTTAAGGATACATTCAGGATCAATTCCAACAGCGAGGCAACCATAATCTGCCCGGTTTGCCTTAATCCGTTCAGGATGGTTTGAGGCATGAGTACCCGGCTTACAATCAATAAGAGATATATATTAAAAATAGTTGCACTTTCAGTAAATGCCGGGTTAAATACTATCGGGAAAACCGGATGAGCAATCAGCAACAGAATAGCAGACATCGGAAAAAGAAAATGCATCAAACGGGTTACCCCATTCTTCAGCTCTGCTAAATTCGTTTGCAGATCCTCCCTTTTTCCAAACGCCGGAAGCAAGGCATTGTTCAATGCATTGGCAAGAAGTGTTGCCAGTGGAAGTTCACGGGCACCATAACGAAAAACAGCAAATGTATCTGAGTCAAACCGGGAAGTAACAATAAATCCATCCACAAACTGAGCAGAACCGCTTAAAAGAGTGGCTGCAACCAGCGGAATCCCCAACCTCAAATGTGCTTTCACATAGCCGAAAGAAAAATGAATGGCAGAGAAACGAATGAACATCACCCAGAGCCAGACATAACGTAAAACAGATGAAAACACCAGTCCATACATCGCCCAACGGATAGAATAGCTAAGAATAACAGGCAATACAACCAAAAGAAACTGAATGGAGAAAGAAACCACAGCATAAACAATCAGCGATTTATTCTTTTTCCTTATAAGATAAAAATACTCAGCCAGATTGGAGGGAACCCCAAAAATTAAATAAATGATGAGAAGCCTCAACTCAGGTACATCCCTGCCATCTAACAGGAAACCCGAAAAAGCAGGATGAATGAAATAGATCAGAATTGCTGTTGACAGACTAAACACCGAAATAAGAACAAAAGAACTGAAAATCGCTGCCCGGGAATGTTCCTGATCGGATGACAAAGGCAACAGAGCCTTCATCAAACCATTAAGCCAGAAAAAACTAACTGCACCAGCCAGGAAAATGAAAGTTTCATAGTCACCAATAGCTTCACGCGTCAGGGATGTTTTGGCAAAAACAATTCCGGTCATTCCCAGCGTAACATACCTAATCAATTGGTATAACTGAAACGCAGAAACACTATTTATTCGTTTTCTGATCATTTTTTGTAAGGCCTTAAAAGTATAAAAATTATCTTTTTAATTTATCTTTGTTCAAAATCGGTAATATGATTCAGTTTAAAGGATGGACAAGAAATCTACTCCTGGTTGTTGGAGGGATCTTTCTCATTTTCCTCATTTGGTATTTCAGCGCAATCGTTACTTATATTCTCATATCAGTAGTTCTTTCTTTCATTGGAAGGCCGTTAGTCAAGTGGCTCTCCATGATCAAATATAAAAAATTTCATATTCCGAAAGGTATAGCGGCATTCATTACTCTTATTGCCATCTGGATTGTATTCATCTCTTTTTTCAGTTTTATTATTCCATTGCTTATCAAAGAATTAAACACCCTCTCAGAGATTGACCTGGAAGCATTCTTTGATTCCATCGAGGAACCTCTTTTAAAACTAATGCGATTATTGGGAAATGAACCGCTGGTTGTTGACGACCGTCCATTTTTCGATATCGTTGTGGAACAGTTAACGGCAAAAATAAACCTGTCTCAAGTACCCAATATTTTTGTTTTTGTTGCAGGTACCATCGGAGAAATACTCATCGGTTTCTTCTCCGTGTCATTTATCACATTCTTCTTTCTCAAAGAAAGAAATATGCTGCGGGAAGGCATTATCCTGATTGTTCCAACTGAAATTGAAAGTAAAGTTTCCAACATCCTCGACTCGATTTCTTACCTGTTGCGCCGCTATTTCATAGGTATTATCCTGGAAGTATTCATGGTTATGCTGCTCGACACACTTGGATTAACAATTGTTGGACTGAGTTTCAATCATGCAGTGATCATCGGGCTCCTGTGCGGATTATTCAACGTCATTCCATACCTCGGGCCATGGATGGGTGCAGCCCTTGGGTTGCTGATAGGCGCTGCACTGAACATCCATGCCGACTTCATGAGCCAGACACTCCCCCTCCTGGGATTTATGACAGCTGTTTTCCTTACTGTCCAGCTCATCGACAATATTCTTTTCCAACCGCTGATCTATTCCAGCAGTGTAAAAGCTCATCCACTTGAAATTTTTATTGTGATCATTGCTGCAGGAAGCCTGGCCGGTGTAGTTGGCATGTTCCTGGCTATTCCTGCCTATACCATCGTAAGAGTGGTGGCAAAAGAATTTTTTGTCAATATGAAACTGGTACGGAAGCTCACTGAAAACCTAAACATTAAAACCGATGCAAACCCACAAATAAATAAATAAAAATATTTACGCCCTATGAAACAACCCGATTACCTGTAAAACAAACAACAATAATCAGCCACACGGGTGGAATCATTCCATTGGCTGCAGACACGATATAAACCTTTTAAAGGGATCAGGATAACCTAACTTGTACAGATCGTAAATAGATGAATGAGATTAAAAATAAAATTTTATAAAAAATGCGTGCTTCTCCTGTAATTTCAATCATGTGATGTAATAAATCAACAGTTATCCATACCCATCAAAATAGATCTGATGAAACAACCAGGATAAAAAATACGGGAGTTCCATGTGCCAGGAAAGCCTGAAATAAATGTTATATTTTATTTGTCATATATACAACATGTTAATTTTATTCTAATGAATTTATTTGAAGCAAAGAATGTATACAAGGTTTTTGGCCTCACAAAAGCATTAACCGATGTGAGCATCTCGGTAAAGGAACAGAGTATATTTGGTCTTCTGGGACCCAACGGAGCGGGGAAAACAACACTTATACGGATTATCAACCAAATTACAGCTCCCGACCAGGGCCAGCTCTTCCTGGAAGGGAGAAAAATGCACCAGGATGATGTGGAATATATTGGCTATTTACCTGAAGAGAGGGGGTTGTATAAAAAAATGAAAGTTGGTGAACAGGCTATATACCTGGCCCAACTCAAAGGATTATCCCGGCAGGAAGCCATCCGGAACCTGAAAAAGTGGTTCGAAAGACTGGAAATGAGCGACTGGTGGAATAAAAAAGTAGAAGAACTCTCAAAAGGGATGCAACAAAAGGTACAATTTGTTACTACCGTGGTTCATCAGCCCAAACTGCTCATATTTGATGAACCTTTTAGCGGATTTGATCCAATCAATACTAACCTGATCAAAAAAGAAATCCTCCGGTTGAGAGATGAAGGTGCCACCATTATATTCTCTACTCACAATATGGGATCGGTCGAAGAGCTGTGCGATCATATCGCACTGATCAATAAATCATGGAAAATTGAAGATGGACCTACAAATGAAATCCGCCAGAAGTATAAATCAAATGTATTCGAAATCAAATACACAGGAAGTTTCGAAACCATGAATAAAACCCTGGGGACTCATTTTAACATTTTAGAACACGAAGAACATCAAAATGAAAACCGGATCCGTGTACAATATCTGAACGGAGGCACCAACAACGAAATCATTCAAACCATTCTTCCTGCAGCAGAAATTCTGGCTTTTAAAGAGATAATCCCCAGCATGAATGATGTATTTATTAAAGCAGTTCAGGAATCAAACAAAACCAAAAATCATGAGTAAAACATTTCTTATACTTCAGCAGGAATACCTGAAAAGGGTAAAAAAGAAATCTTTCATTATCCTCACCTTACTCGTTCCCCTGTTATTTGCCGGAATGTTTGCGGCAATTATCTTTTTATCCATGTACGACGACAAGCAGGAACGGGTCATTGCTGTCTATGACGAATCCACCCTGTTCCTCGGTGAGTTCGAACAAGAGGGATATACAAAATTTCATTACATACCCATGGAGGAGTACAGTCGGCTGAAAGCAAACATGAAAGGCAGCAATTACTATGCTTTGCTCCATATTCCAGGAAATATTTACAATCAAAATACAGCACAGATCATTTCAGAAAAACAACTTCCGATTGAACTTACAGAGCAAATTTCCCGAAGACTCAGCCGGTTCATTGAAAATGATAAACGAAAAAAGATTATAGATGAAGCAGGTATTCCTGATCTGGAAAAGCGTTTATCATCCACCCGCACAACGATCAGGCTCAACACACTGAAACTTTCCGAAACCGGCGAAACACAAAAAAGCTCTTCCGAGGTTGCCTTCATTGCCAGCTATGCCATGGGATTTATCATCTATTTCTTTGTTTTTATGTATGGCTCTATGGTTATGCGCAGCGTGATGGAAGAAAAGAAAAACAGGATTGTAGAAGTCATCATATCTTCTGTAAAACCAATTCAGCTGATGGCTGGGAAAATTATCGGAACAGCACTGGTTGGCCTCACCCAGGTGGCTATCTGGATAGTAGTTGGCATAGTAGTCCTCTCTGTCGCACAGGGATTTTTCTCCCCCGAAACAACCATGCAAATGGGGCAGAGCATTATGGAAAACAGTCAGCAGGTAAATCCTGCCCTCACTCAGGCTCCGGCTAATAACCAGCAAATCTCTGAAATAATTGAAGTCGTTGGAAACCTGAACATCCCGCTTATCCTCTTTACCTTTGTATTCTACTTCCTGGCCGGATACCTGATGTACAGCTCACTACTCGGAGCTGTTGGTGCAGCAGTAGATAATGATGAAGATTCGCAGCAAATGATATTACCCATCACCTTCCCGCTTATTGTGTCCATTATGTTACTGTTCCCCATTGCAAGAAACCCTGAAGGCCCCATTGCCTTTTGGGGCTCTGTCATCCCCTTCACCTCTCCTGTGGCGATGCTGGCCCGTATACCTTATGGTGTGCCGGCATGGGAATTGATTCTCTCCATGGTACTGCTTGTCCTTTCTACCCTGGGAGCTATCTGGGTCGCTGCCAGAATCTATAAAATAGGATTGCTGATGTACGGAAAGAAGGTTAATCTGAAAGAACTGATCAAATGGCTTAGATATAAAAGTTAAATCATTTAAAAATTAAACAGATATTTTATTCTGAATATTTAAAAATTGGTTACATTGCCACCGAAATGCAAAACATGACTTATCATACAATCAATTGTTGCCAGGGTTATCGATCCGTGGAAGGTATGATTTGTTAATTTTATTCTGAAATTAGATATAAATTCATAACCAAAGCTTTCCCGGGAAACCAGGAAAGCTTTTTTCATGTAAAAATTCAATTATGAAAGCACAAAACATTTTAGAAACGATTGGAAACACCCCCCATGTAAGAATGAGCCGTCTCTACCCGGGGGAGTATGAAGTATGGGTAAAAGTTGAAAAAACCAATCCGGGAGGTAGCATTAAGGATCGTATTGCTCTTTCAATGGTTGAGGAAGCAGAAAATAGTGGAATACTGAAGTCCGGATCGGTCATTATTGAACCCACCTCGGGGAATACAGGCATTGGTCTGGCGATGGTTGCTGCAGTTAAGGGTTACCGGTTAATACTTACCATGCCGGAATCCATGTCGTTGGAGCGTCGACAGGTATTGCAAGCTCTGGGGGCGGAGCTGATCCTGACACCGAAGGAGAAAGGAATGAAAGGCTCTATTGCCCAGGCAGAATTGATGGCCTCAGAAATTGATGGGGCATGGATTCCCTTCCAGTTTTCGAATCCGGCAAACATCAATGCTCACCGAAAAAATACAGCTGCGGAAATACTGGCTGATTTTCCCGAAGGGCTGGATTACATCATTACCGGTGTGGGAACTGGAGGCCATATCAGCGGGGTGGCTGAGGTACTGAAAAAAGAATTTCCAAACCTGAAGGTTTTTGCCGTAGAACCAACCGACAGTCCAGTGATCGGAGGAGGAGTACCCGGCCCCCATAAAATTCAGGGTATTGGGGCAGGATTTATTCCCGATAATTTAAAAACCAAACTTATCGATGGAACCATTGCGGTAACTACAGAAGAGGCCTTTGAGTATGCCAGGAAAGCAGCCAAACTGGAAGGGTTGTTTGTTGGTATCTCCTCAGGAGCATCACTGGCAGCTGTGGCTAAAAAACTAACGGATTTCCCGGCAGGTTCCCGAATCTTAACATTTTCGTACGATCATGGAGAACGCTATCTTTCAGTAGAAGGTTTATACTAATGCCTTAAGGGGTTATATAACAAAACAGGGATCGATGACCGATCCCTGTTTTATATCTTTATAAGAGTTTATGCCTGAGCCGTTGGCCCGCCAAAACCCATTGGAGGTATAGCCTGCCCCGTACCCGATTTGACATTCTTGATAGGACCATGTACAGATTCAAACTTTTTGATGTTATCTTGCAAAGCAAGCAATAAGCGCTTGGCATGTTCCGGTGTTAAAATCACCCTCGATTTAACATTTGCCTTGGGCAGACCGGGCATGACACGCACAAAATCAACTACAAATTCTGAACTGGAATGAGTGATTACTGCCAGGTTCGAATAAATACCCTGAGCGACCTCTTCACTCAACTCAATATTTAACTGTTGTTGCTTTTGCTTATTCTCATCCATACTTTCACTATTTCTTGTTGTCAATCAACCGGTCATATTCTTCTTTCGATCCGACAATCAAATTTTTGTATTCTTTCAATCCGGTACCTGCCGGAATCAGGTGCCCACAAATAACATTTTCTTTCAATCCGTCGAGGAAATCAGTTTTTCCGTGAATGGCAGCCTCATTGAGTACTTTCGTTGTTTCCTGGAATGATGCAGCAGAGAGCCAGCTTCGTGTTTGTAATGCTGCCCGTGTAATCCCCTGCAAAATCTGACTTGAGGTTGCAGCAATGGCATCCCGGGCTTCCACCAGCTTTTTGTCCTTCCTCCGCAATTGAGAATTCTCATCCCTCAGTCTGCGGGCAGAAATAATCTGACCGGCTTTCAACCCTTCAGCATCACCTGGTTCAACAACTATCTTCTTATTCCAGATCCAATCGTTCTCTGAAAGAAACTCATTCTTATCAATGATCTGTTTTTCAAGAAATCTGGTATCACCCGGGTCTTCAATTTCAACCTTACGCATCATCTGGCGAATGATCACCTCATAATGCTTATCGTTAATTTTCACCCCCTGCATACGGTACACATCCTGTACTTCATTCAGGATATATTCCTGAACCGCTGTAGGTCCTTTAATGGCCAATATGTCCGAAGGAGTAGTTGCTCCGTCTGACAAAGGTGTACCAGCCCTTATGTAATCATTTTCCTGCACAAGGATCTGTTTGGAGAGGGGTACCAGGTATTTTTTCACATCACCTGCTTTGGAGGTAATAATTATTTCACGGTTTCCACGCTTGATCTTACCCAGTGATACTTCTCCGTCAATTTCAGATACAACAGCTGGATTGGAAGGATTTCTGGCTTCAAAGAGCTCAGTAACCCGGGGCAAACCACCTGTGATATCCCCAGCTTTACCGGCTGATCTGGGAATTTTCACCAACACCATACCGGCTTTTATCATCTGTCCCTGCGTTACAGAAATATGCCCTCCCACAGGCAGGTTGTACGAACGGATCATTGTTCCGTCTTTATCCATTACCTTAAGTGTCGGGTTTTTTGTTTTATCGCGGGTCTCAATAATTACTTTTTCGCTATATCCCGTTTGTTCATCCGATTCTTCCCGGTAAGTAACACCGTCAATCAGGTTTTCAAATTCCACCTTTCCGTCAAATTCAGTGATGATAACACCGTTAAACGGATCCCATTCACAAATCAACGTTCCTCTTCTAACTTCATCGCCATTCTTCACATATAATCTTGATCCATAAGGAATCGCATGTGATGCCAGAGGAATTTTCGTATTCTTGTCAATTATTTTCAACTCGGCTAACCGGCTGACAACGATATCCACGGGTTTATCATCCTCACCCTTATACGCTACTGATCGTAGTTCCTCAATTTCAATAAACCCGTCGTAACGTGCTTCTACTGTTGATTGTGCAGAAATATTCCCTGCAATACCTCCAACGTGGAAGGTACGGAGTGTCAACTGTGTGCCGGGTTCACCAATAGATTGAGCAGCAATAACTCCTACGGCTTCGCCTTTTTGAACCATCTGACCTGAGGCCAGGTTCCGGCCGTAACATTTGGCACAAACACCAGCTTTCGATTCACAGGTAAGTACCGATCTGATTTCAACAGTTTCAATAGGTGATTCCTCAATCTTATGAGCAACCTCCTCGGTTATTTCATCCCCTGAACTAACAATAAGTTCACCACTTAACGGATGGTAAATATCGTGAACCGAGGTCCGGCCAATAATTCTTTCATAGAGCGAGGCAACTACCTCTTCATTATTTTTAATGGCCGATGAAACAATACCACGTAATGTTCCGCAGTCGTCTTCTGAAATGATCACATCCTGTGAAACATCCACCAGCCGGCGGGTAAGATACCCGGCATCGGCAGTTTTCAGTGCCGTATCTGCCAAACCTTTACGTGCACCGTGCGTCGAAATAAAGTATTCCAGTACCGACAGGCCTTCCTTAAAGTTAGCAAGAATCGGGTTTTCGATAATCTGAGAACCGGTTGATCCTGATTTCTGAGGTTTAGCCATCAATCCACGCATACCGCATAACTGGCGGATCTGCTCTTTGGAACCACGGGCCCCGGAATCAAGCATCATATAGATGGAATTAAATCCCTGCTTGTCGTTACTAATCGTTTTCATTACCGAATAGGTAAGCTTTGAGTTGGCATGTGTCCAGATATCAATTACCTGATTATACCGCTCGTTATTGGTAATAAAACCCATATTATAGTTCCCAATCACCTCATCTACTTCCTCATAGCCATTCGTAACAATAGCCTCTTTATCCAAAGGAACAATAACATCCTCCAGGTTAAAAGATAATCCACCCCGATAAGCCATGTGATATCCCAGATCTTTGATCGCATCAAGAAATGCAACGGTATCGGCGTTTCCACATTTCTTATAGATTTCAGAAATTATCGTACGTAATGATTTCTTGGTAAGCAATTGATTGATATAGCCAACCCTGGCAGGAACATACTCATTAAATAGAACGCGACCAACAGTGGTTTCAATAATGTGCTTAAAAAATTCACCCTTTTCATCCACATCCTGCACCTTAACCTTAATAACGGAATGGAGGCTGACAACCTTTTCATCATGGGCAATAATAACCTCTTCGGGAGAGTAGAAGGTCATACCTTCACCCCGCGATCCTTCTCTTGCCTTGGTCATATAGTACAAACCAAGAACCATATCCTGGGAAGGAACATGAATAGGAGCACCATTGGCAGGATTCAAAAGATTGTGGGAGGAGAGCATTAACAGCTGAGCTTCCAGAACGGCAGCATTTCCCAGAGGGAGATGCACAGCCATTTGGTCCCCGTCAAAGTCAGCATTAAACCCGGTACATACCAGCGGGTGCAACTGAATCGCTTTTCCCTCAATCAACACCGGCTGAAAAGCCTGTATAGACAACCGATGTAACGTGGGTGCACGGTTTAACATAACCGGATGTCCCTTCAATACATTTTCCTGAATCTCCCAAACCACCGGATCCTTACGATCCACTATTTTCTTAGCCGATTTAACGGTTTTAACAATCCCCCTTTCAATCAGTTTTCGGATAACAAAGGGTTTAAAAATCTCCGCAGCCATCTCTTTGGGAAGACCGCATTCATGAAGCTTTAGCTTAGGACCAACAACAATAACCGAACGGGCAGAGTAATCGACACGCTTACCCAGCAGGTTTTGCCGGAACCGGCCCTGTTTTCCTTTTAGACTGTCGGAAAGAGACTTCAATGCCCGGTTGTTTTCCGTTTTAACCGCATTTGATTTCCGGGAATTATCAAACAGGGAATCCACCGATTCCTGAAGCATTCTCTTTTCATTCCGGAGAATAACCTCGGGAGCTTTAATTTCTATCAGCCTTTTCAACCGGTTATTCCGGATAATTACCCTGCGGTATAAATCATTCAGATCGGAAGTAGCAAAACGTCCTCCATCCAATGGAACCAATGGCCTCAGGTCGGGAGGAATAACCGGCACAACCTTTACAATCATCCATTCCGGTCGGTTCAGGTTTTTGCTGGCTCTGAAAGCTTCAACAACCTGCAACCGCTTCAAGGCTTCATTCTTCCTTTGTTGCGAGGTTTCTGTATTCGCTTTATGACGTAAGTTATAAGATAAATCATCCAAATCGAGCCGGTGCAATATTTCATACAAAGCCTCAGCTCCCATCTTTGCCAGAAATTTGTTCGGATCATCATCTTCCAGGTACTGATTCTCTTTAGGAAGGGTATCCAGAATATCAAGATATTCCTCCTCAGTTAAAAAATCAAGTTGCTTAATTCCATCAGGTGCTTTAACCCCGGGATTAATTACAACATAACGTTCATAATAAATGATTGAATCCAATTTTTTGGTAGGCAGTCCCAACAAATAACCTATTTTATTGGGTAACGACCGGAAATACCAAATATGAGCAACAGGAACAACCAGGGAAATATGCCCCATACGTTCCCTGCGTACTTTTTTCTCTGTTACCTCAACCCCACAACGGTCACAAACAATTCCCTTATAGCGAATTCGTTTGTATTTTCCGCAATGGCATTCGTAATCTTTTACCGGACCGAAAATGCGTTCACAAAACAAGCCATCCCGCTCAGGTTTGTATGTTCTGTAGTTTATTGTTTCAGGTTTTAAAACTTCACCATACGATCTTTCCAGAATTTCTTCAGGAGAGGAAAGGCTGATTGAAATTTTTGAAAAACCCCCTTTTGCTTTATTATCTTTTCTGAATGCCATAGTACAAATTAAAAATCATAAAAACAGGATCAAAAAACAGGCAGATGGAATCAAGCTACTCCATCTTAATACTGAGGCCAAGACCTCTGAGTTCATGCAACAACACATTAAGTGATTCAGGAATGCCGGGCTGCGGCATGGGTTCACCCTTTACAATCGATTCATATGCTTTTGCCCTGCCCATAACATCATCCGACTTAACCGTAAGCACTTCCTGCAGGATATGAGAAGCGCCAAATGCTTCAAGCGCCCACACCTCCATCTCACCAAACCGCTGTCCACCAAATTGTGCTTTACCTCCCAACGGTTGCTGAGTAATCAACGAGTAGGGTCCGATAGAACGGGCATGCATCTTATCTTCGACCATATGTCCCAGTTTCATCATATAAATTATCCCTACTGTAGCCTGTTGATCGAAAGGTTCTCCGGTTTCACCATCAAAAAGAGCGGTTTTACCAAATCTGGGCAACCTGGCTTTATCAGTATATTCAGTAATCTGTTCCAAAGAAGCACCATCAAAAATCGGAGTGGCAAATTTCAAACCCAATTCCTTACCTGCCCAGCCTAAAACCGTTTCATATATCTGCCCCAGGTTCATACGGGAAGGTACTCCTAACGGATTAAGCACAATATCGACAGGTGTTCCGTCGGATAAGAAAGGCATATCTTCTTCGCGAACAACACGTGAAACAATACCCTTATTTCCATGTCGACCAGCCATTTTATCACCAATCTGCAGCTTCCGCTTCTTGGCAATAAATACTTTCGCAAGTTGAATAATCCCTGCAGGCAATTCATCGCCAATAGTCGCATTGTAACGCTCCCTTCGCGCATAGGATTCAGCTTCCTTGTACTTCATGATAAAATGATTGATTACCTTGAAAACCAATTCATTTTTCTGCTTATCGGTTGTCCATTTAGATGGATTAATCGACAGATAATCAATCTCCTGCAACTGCTTGAGTGTAAATTTCAGCCCTTTGGCAATGATCTCCGTACCATAATAATCCTTAACACCCTGTGAAGTTTTTCCACTCACAAGCGTAAAAAGTTTATCTTCTAACCGGGCCCGTAAAGCTGCAGTTTCACGGTTGAAATTCTCATCGATCTGATCGAGCAGGGCTTTTGTTGTATTCTTGCCCTTTTTATCCTTAACAACACGTGAGAATAATTTTTTATCAATCACCACTCCCGACAACGATGGAGAAGCCTTTAACGAGGCATCTTTAACATCACCAGCCTTATCCCCGAAAATGGCACGAAGTAATTTTTCTTCGGGAGAAGGATCAGATTCTCCTTTCGGAGTAATTTTCCCTATGAGAATATCTCCTGGTTTAACATCAGCACCAATTCGGATCAGACCGTTTTCATCCAAATTTTTTGTAGCTTCTTCACTCACATTGGGTATATCGGAAGTAAATTCTTCAACTCCCCTTTTGGTATCGCGAACTTCCAGACTATATTCATCCACATGCACCGATGTAAACACATCTTCCCGGACAATCCGTTCGGAAATCACGATAGCATCTTCATAGTTATATCCCTGCCAGGGCATAAAGGCTACCATCAGGTTCCTGCCCAGAGCAAGTTCACCATTTTCGGTACCGTATCCCTCGGTCAGTATTTGTCCCTTTTCAATTCGTTCACCTTTTCTAACAATGGGCTTCAGGTCGATGGTAGTTCCCTGGTTGGTTTTGGCATATTTCAACAACGAATAGGTTACTACTTCGGGGTCGAAGCTAACAAAACGGTCGTCATCGGTAGTGTCGTACCTGACAATAATCTGATTGGCATCAACATATTCCACCACGCCATCGGCTTCAGCCTGAATCAAAACATTTGAATCGGCAGCTGCCCTGCCTTCGAGCCCTGTACCTACGATAGGTGCTTCCGGGCGTAATAACGGAACAGCCTGACGCATCATGTTCGATCCCATCAGTGCGCGGTTCGCATCGTCATGTTCAAGGAATGAAATCAAGGAAGCAGCAACAGAAGCAATCTGGTTCGGACCAACATCCATCAGGTCAACATTTTCCTTATCAACCAGCGGATAATCTCCATCAAGTCTCGATTTGACCTTCTGATTAATAAATAACCCGTCCGAATCAATGGGGGCATTTGCCTGGGCAATCACCTTGCCTTCCTCCTCCTCAGCAGTCAAATAAATTGATCCCTCGTCCGAAAGATCTACTTTGCCATTTGTTACTTTCCGGTATGGAGTGGCAATAAAACCCAGGTCATTAATCTTGGCAAAAACACACAGGGAGGAAATCAATCCAATGTTAGGTCCTTCCGGAGTTTCAATCGGACACAACCTTCCATAATGGGTATAGTGAACGTCACGCACCTCAAAACCTGCTCTTTCACGGGATAATCCACCAGGCCCCAAAGCCGACATACGTCTTTTGTGGGTCATTTCGGCCAGTGGGTTCGTCTGATCCATAAATTGCGACAATGCGTTGGTACCAAAAAATGAATTGATAACCGACGATAATGTTTTGGAGTTAATCAGATCAATAGGTGTAAACACCTCATTATCCCTAACATTCATCCTTTCACGAATAGTCCGGGCCATACGGGCCAAACCAACTCCAAACTGGTTGAACATCTGCTCCCCAACGGTTCGGACACGTCGGTTACTCAGGTGATCGATATCATCCACATCGGTTTTCGAATTCACCAGCTGGATCAGATATCGAATGATCTCAATAATATCCTCCTTGGTCAGTACCCGAATTTCAGCATCAACATTTAAACCCAGTTTTCTGTTGATCCGATAACGGCCCACTTCTCCCAGGTCATAACGTTTATCAGAAAAAAACAATTTATCGATTACATCTCTGGCTGTAGCTTCATCCGGTGGCTCAGCATTTCGCAGCTGACGGTAAATATGCAATACCGCTTCCTTTTCCGAGTTACAGGGATCTTTTTGTAAGGTATTGTATATGATGGCAAAATCCTGTTGTTTTTGATCATCTTTATGAACCAGGATTGTTTTCACTCCTGATTCCATCACCTCATCAATGTGTTCTTCTTCCAGTACAGTTTCCCTGTCGATGATAACTTCATTCCGTTCAATAGAAACGACTTCACCGGTATCCTCATCCACAAAATCTTCGATCCACGACTTCAAAACACGTGCAGCCAATCTGCGGCCAACCACTTTTTTCAATCCGGTTTTAGATACTTTTATCTCATCGGCCAGGTCGAATATTTCAAGAATATCCTTATCACTTTCATAGCCAATAGCTCTCAGCAGTGTAGTAACAGGCAATTTCTTTTTCCGGTCGATATAAGCAAACATCACACTGTTGATGTCGGTTGCAAATTCGATCCATGAGCCTTTGAACGGGATGACCCGGGCTGAATATAGCTTTGTACCATTGGCATGAAGGCTCTGTCCAAAAAATACACCAGGAGACCTGTGTAATTGAGAAACGATTACCCTTTCGGCACCATTAATAATAAAAGTACCCTTTTCAGTCATATAGGGAACGGTTCCCAGGTACACGTCTTGCACCACGGTGTCAAAATCTTCGTGTTCCGGGTCGGTGCAATAAAGTTTAAGACGGGCTTTTAACGGAACACTGTAAGTTAATCCACGTTCAATACATTCCGTAATAGCGTAACGTGGAGGATCAACCTGGTAATCAAGAAACTCGAGAACAAAATTGTTCCGGGTATCTGTAATGGGAAAGTTTTCCTGGAAAACCCGGTTCAATCCTTCTTCCCTTCGCTGTTCCGGAGTGGAATTTAATTGAAAAAACTCTTTGAATGATTTAATTTGTACTTCTAAAAAGTCAGGGTAATCAAACCTGGTTTGTGTTGAGGAGAAATTAATCCTCTCGATTCTTGTTTTTACTGACATCTATTTGTAGAAGTTAATTATAAAAATACAAACACACAAAAGGTTTAGAATCATGCAGGGCACGATTCTAAACCATATAACCTGATAAAGGTCTGAATGCGTCTATTTGATTTCAACTTCTGCTCCAGCTTCTTCCAACTGATTTTTTAAGGCTTCTGCCTCATCTTTGGAAACTTTTTCTTTAATCGCTTTGGGAGCTTCATCAACTACGGCTTTAGCTTCTTTCAGCCCAAGCCCTGTTAATTCCTTAACAAGTTTTACCACGGCAAGTTTCGACTGCCCGGCAGCTTTTAATATTACGTCAAATTCGGTTTGTTCAGCGGCGGCTTCACTTTCGTTGCCTGCTGCTGCGGGCCCGGCGACTGCAATTGCAGCTGCTGCGGGTTCAATACCGTATTCGTCTTTCAGGATTTTAGCTAACTCGTTAACCTCTTTAACAGTTAAGTTTACCAACTCTTCTGCAAGCTGTTTTAAATCTGCCATTTTTAATTATTTTAATAAATTTCAAAAAAAACTATTCTTTCTCTTTCAGTGTATCAAGAACACCATGAATTATATTACCACCCGACTGCAGCTGTGAAAGCACGGTTTGCATGGGTGATTGTAACAGAGCAATAACATCAGCAATAAGTTCATTCTTCGATTTCAATGCAACAAGTACATCGAGCTGGTCTTCACCCACATATACTGATTCTTCAACATAAGCAGCTTTCAGTATAGGCTTTTTATGTTTTCTTTTGAATTCTTTAATCAGCTTTGCAGGTACGTTCCCATCTGAAGTGAACATTACTGAAGTATTTCCCCGTAGAGTATCGTAAAGCTCTTCAGCATTCTTGGATGAATGTTCCAGGGCTTTACGTAATAAGGTGTTTTTCGCAACAACCAGTTTGACGTCACTTTTGTAGCATAATCTTCTCAGATCACTGGTAACAGAAGCATTTAAACCACTAATATCAGTCAGGTAAAAATGGTTGTACGAATCAATCTGCTCTTTCAGACTATCAATAATAACTTTTTTTTCTGTACTCTTCATTTCTACACTTTTTAGTCAGTGACTGACTTGGGTTCAACTTTTATACCAGGGCTCATGGTACTGGAAAGATAAATACTTTTGATGTAAGTACCTTTTGCGGCAGTTGGTTTCAGTTTTACGATAGTATGGATAAATTCCAGGGCATTTTCTTTTATTTTTTCTGGTGTAAAAGAAACCTTACCGATGGAAGTATGAACGATGCCAAACTTATCCACTTTAAAATCAATTTTCCCCTGTTTTACTTCGCGCACAGCTTTCCCGACATCCATCGTAACTGTTCCACTTTTAGGGTTCGGCATCAAACCGCGGGGGCCTAAAATACGCCCCAACTGACCTACTTTGCCCATAACCGGGGGCATTGTAATGATCACATCCACATCGGTCCAACCGCCTTTGATCTTATCTACATACTCATCTAATCCAACATAATCCGCACCGGCTTCTTTGGCTTCATCCTCTTTATCGGGAGTTACCAAGGCAAGCACACGGACCTCTTTACCTGTCCCATGGGGTAATGAAACTACGCCTCTAACCATCTGGTTAGCTTTTCTTGGGTCCACTCCCAACCTTACATCGATATCAACCGAGGCATCAAACTTGGTAAAGGTTATTTCCTTCACCAGCTGGGATGCCTCATCAATCGAGTAAAACTTTTCTTTTTCAAGCAAACCAAGAGAAGCTTTTTTATTTTTCGTAATTCTTCCCATCTTAAACAATTTAATTTCAGTTAATGAATGGTGAAGCACCTTTAACGGTAATTCCCATACTTCTTGCAGTTCCAGCCACAATTTTCATTGCTGATTCTACAGTGAAGCAATTCAGGTCAGCCATTTTTATTTCGGCAATCTGTTTAACCTGTTCCCAGGTAACGGACCCCACTTTACTGACATGAGGTTCGGGTGAACCTTTTTTTGCCTTTGCAGCATCGAGCAATTGAATGGCCACCGGAGGTTGTTTAATTATAAAGTCGAACGATTTATCGCTGTAAACAGTAATAATTACCGGTAGTAATTTACCGGCCATATCTTGAGTACGACCGTTAAACTGCTTACAAAACTGCATAATATTAACCCCTTTTGACCCTAAGGCTGGTCCTACTGGTGGTGACGGATTTGCCGCTCCACCTTTGATCTGTAATTTAATTAATCCAGCAACTTCTTTCGCCATAATAGATTTATAAAGCGTTACTATTCCTTCTCAACTTGCATAAAGCTAAGCTCCAAAGGAGTTTTACGTCCAAAAATTTTAACCATTACCTGCAGCTTTTTCTTCTCTTCATTGATTGCTTCAATGGATCCGTTAAAGCCGTTAAATGGTCCGTCGATTACCTTAACGGTTTCACCAACTACGAATGGATTGTTCATCTCCTCTGAGGATTCAGCAAGTTCATCCACTCTTCCCAGAATTCTGTTTACCTCACCCTGCCTGATTGGCACCGGATCTCCACCTTTGGTGTCGCCAAGAAACCCGATAACATTAGGTACATTTCTAAGGGTGTGCGTTATCTCACCAACTAAAGAGGCTTCAATAAGCACGTAGCCCGGGAAAAAATTCCGCTCCTTACTGATTTTTTTTCCGTTTCGGATTTGATAAACCTTTTCCGTAGGAATTAAAACCTGTTCGACAAAACCCTTCAAATCTCCATTTGCGATCTCATTATCGATATATTCCTTTACTTTCTTCTCCTTACCTCCAATTGCACGAAGAACATACCATTTTTTTGTTGTGTCGCTCATTTCTTGATTCAAGGATTTCAATTAATAAAATAATCCATAAATAAAACTCATAACGTTCCTGAATGACAGGTCCATTACGAATATTAAGAGTGATATAATAAAGGAAGCAACCATTACAACCAATGCACTGCTTTGCAGTTCTTTCCAGGTAGGCCAGGTAACTTTATGAACGAGTTCATCGTAGGCCTCCTGCAAATAAATTTTTAATTTCATCTTAATAAGATTGTTAATTTTCTATGGTAAAAGATGGAACTCGCATGAATAATATATTACTCCATGCTACCATTGATAATAGTCGTTTGTAGCATAACTTGTCATAATCGTTTCATCTTACATTTTGCCATATTTGGACGGAAGGTAAGAATCGAACTTACAAAACTGAGCTCCCTGCCTGAGCTTCTTCCGAATATAGTCCCGGGCACATGGCCCGGGACTTATAATATACCAGCATGTTTGCAAATTATTCAAGAATCTCAGTTACCTGTCCGGCACCTACTGTACGTCCGCCTTCACGAATAGCAAAACGTAATCCAACATTTAATGCCACAGGATAGATCAGATCCACTTCAACAGAAACGTTATCGCCTGGCATAACCATTTCACGACCTTCCGGCAGATGAATTTCACCGGTTACATCCAGGGTACGCAGGTAAAACTGCGGACGGTATTTATTATGGAACGGAGTATGGCGGCCACCTTCTTCTTTCTTCAACACATACACCCCTGCCTTAAATTTGGTATGAGGAGTAATGGAACCTGGTTTTGCCAGAATCTGTCCACGTTTAATCTCTTTTTTATCCACACCACGGAGTAACAACCCAACGTTATCCCCGGCCTGACCTTCGTCAAGAATTTTGCGGAACATTTCAACCCCTGTACAAACGGTTTTACGTCCTTCAGCACCAAGTCCAATCAACTGGAGCTCATCACCGGTATGAACAATACCGGTTTCGATACGACCAGTTGCAACGGTTCCACGGCCGGTAATAGAAAATACGTCTTCCACAGGCATCAGGAAAGGTTTGTCAACTTCACGGGGAGGAAGCGGAATCCATGTATCAACTGCTTCCATCAGCTCCATAACTTTATCTTCCCACTGAGCTTCACCATTCATTGCTCCCAAAGCAGAACCACGAATTATCGGTGTGTTATCTCCATCAAACTCGTAAAATTCAAGCAGTTCGCGAATTTCCATCTCTACCAACTCAAGAATTTCTTCGTCGTCAACCATGTCTACCTTGTTCATAAACACAACCAGCCTGGGAACATTAACCTGGCGGGCCAGAAGAATATGTTCACGGGTTTGAGGCATCGGACCATCGGTTGCCGCTACCACAATGATTGCACCGTCCATCTGGGCAGCACCTGTAACCATGTTCTTAACATAGTCGGCGTGACCGGGACAGTCAACGTGAGCATAATGCCGGGTGGCTGTTTGATACTCAACGTGCGAGGTGTTAATGGTAATACCCCTCTCCTTTTCTTCAGGAGCATTATCAATTGAATCAAAAGATTTAATTTCGGAAAGGCCTTTCTTGGCCAATACCATAGTAATTGCTGCTGTCAGGGTAGTTTTGCCGTGGTCAACATGGCCAATTGTACCAATATTGACATGGTCTTTATCCCTTACGAATGTTTGCTTAGCCATAACTTCACATTTTTAATTATTATCTAAATTCATTGAGCCGAAGACGAGAATTGAACTCGTGACCTCATCCTTACCAAGGATGCGCTCTACCCCTGAGCTACTCCGGCCTTAAACACAGAAAAAGACAGGAGTCAAAAGAATCTACTTCAAACTCCAGTCTTTTTGAGCGGGAGACGGGATTCAAACCCGCGACCCTTAGCTTGGAAGGCTAATGCTCTATCGACTGAGCTACTCCCGCAATATTTTACATACACAATGCGCTGCAAAATTACAAAATTTTATCAGAAACACCTGATCATAAAACAATCTTTAAGGCATTGGAATAAAATAATCCTTTCCAATCATCAAGCCTAAAGTTCTCTAAAAGCCTGAAATACTGGCGAAATGCCTGAAACAACTTCAAATTCAAGTGTTTCTGAAACGCCTCCAAAAAATGGTGTGCAAATGTAAAAATATTATTTTAAAAATCTAACCTATGCAGGTAAAAATTAATATTTATTTACTCCTGAGTTTTTCTTTAACCTTTGTAAGCTGTTTCTTTAGCGCATCAATAGCCAGGTCAGTGGCTTCCTCAAAAGTGTCAGCTTGCTTCTTGGCAAATAAATAACTGTTACCAGGAATTGAAATTTTTATCTCCGAAATTTTGTTCCGGGCAGTTTCTGGTTTCAGCACTTTTAATGTTACCTCAGCATTAAGAATACCATCATAAAAGGTGTCGAGCTTACTAACCTTTTTGTTCACAAATTCCACCAGCTTTTTATCTGTAGTGAAATGTACTGAATTAATCATGATTTCCATAATAACACTTTTTAATTTAACCTCTTGGATGGGCTTGTTTATATATATGATGCAATTTTTCAAAAGTTGTATGCGTATAAATCTGCGTGGCAGATAAATTCGCATGACCCAGCAACTCTTTGACAGCATTCAGATCGGCACCCTTATTCAATAAATGTGTGGCAT
>Ga0172382_10000947_pt1 | contig 53859 bp, 50 predicted proteins | sample Leawel138RmetaG_FD_122245 | JGI IMG/M metagenome (GOLD analysis project Ga0172382, IMG submission 122245) | Leachate microbial communities from a municipal landfill in Southern Ontario, Canada - Leachate well 138R metaG | ecosystem: Engineered > Solid waste > Landfill > Unclassified | place... | reverse complement strand
GGACTACGATGCCCTGATTGCCAAGCTGATCATCCATGCCCCGACCCGCGAGCAGGCGATCGCCCGTATGCGCCGCGCCCTGATGGAGTTTCTGATCAGCGGCGTGCAGACCAATATCGACTACCACCTGGCCATCCTGCGCGAACCTGAATTCATCAGCGGCCAGTACGATATCGGCTATATCAGCCGGCACAACGACGCCCTGGTCGCCCAACTGCGATCAAACGGAAAGGAGAACTAAACCATGGTAGTTGACGCTTTGAAACAAATGCGTGAGCGACTGGAGACCGATACCCAACTGCGCCTGGTCAGGCCAAACCAGCAGTCTGCCGGAGCGGATGACGAGGTCTTTACCTATTACCGGCCAGTGCCGGTCGACCTGTGGATCAAGTGCCCCGCCTGCAGCGGCGTCATGTTCCGGGAGGATTTCGATAAAGCCGGCAGTGTCTGCAAGCTCTGTGGGCATCACTACCGCATCAGCAGCGCGGAACGCCTGGCACTGACCTGTGATCCCGAAAGCTTCCTGGAGTGGGACAGTGGCCTGACCAGCCTGAACCCGATCGACTTTGCCGGTTACCCGGAGAAGCTTAAGGCTTTGCAGGAGAAGACCGGCCTGGCTGAGGCGGTTGTGACCGGGTCGGCCCGGATCGGAGGCTGGCCTTGTGCGATCGGGGTCATGGACAGCCGTTTCATGATGGGCTCGATGGGGTCGGTGGTCGGGGAAAAGATCGCCCGGCTGTTCGAACGGGCGATGGACGAGAAGCTGCCGGTCGTGCTCTTCGCGGCGTCCGGCGGCGCCCGCATGCAGGAGGGCATCGTCTCCCTGATGCAGATGGCCAAGACCGCTGCCGCCGTAGGCCGGTTCCAAGCCGCCGGGTTGCTGTACCTGTCCGTACTGACCGATCCGACCACGGGCGGCGTCACGGCCAGCTTTGCCAGCCTGGGCGACATCATCCTGTCGGAACCGGGTACCCTTATCGGCTTCGCGGGCCGGCGCGTCATCGAGGGGACGCTGGCCGAGCAGTTGCCGGAAGGCTTCCAGCGGGCCGAGTTTTTGCTAAAACACGGCTTTTTGGACCTGATCGTGCCCCGCGACCGCATGAAAGTTACACTCGGCCAGCTGCTCGCACTGCACGCGCCGCGCACCGGTGCGACAAGACTGGCCATTCCAGACCTGGACGAGGCCGCAAGCGGTCCGGCGCGCTGCGGATCCGACTGCCTGGATCTGATCCGGCACCGCAAGCGCCCGGTCCTGACCGATTACCTGTCGCTGCTGTTCGAGGATGTGATCGAGCTGCACGGTGACCGTTATTTTGGCGACGACCCCGCGCTCTGGTGCGGGCTGGGCCGCCTGGACGGCCAGCCGGTGACGATCATCGGCCACCGCAAGGGCAAGACGCTCGATGAGAACGCGCGCTGCAATTTCGGCATGCCCCATCCGGAAGGATACCGCAAGGCTATGCGCCTGATGCGCCAGGCGGAGAAGTTCGGCCGTCCGGTCCTCTGCCTGATCGATACCTCCGGTGCCTACTGCGGCATCGGCGCCGAGGAGCGGGGACAAGGCGAGGCTATCGCGGCCAACCTGCTGGGCATGGCGCAGCTGGGCATCCCGGTCATTTCGCTTGTGACCGGGGAAGGCGGCAGCGGCGGCGCGCTGGCCATCGGCGTCTGCGATCGCCTGGGCATGCTGTCCAACGCGCTCTATTCCGTCATTTCCCCGCGCGGTTTCGCCTCGCTGCTGTGGAAGGACCCGTCGCGCGAAAAAGAGGCGGCAGACGTGCTGCGCATCACGGCGTCGGACCTCAAACGGCTGGGCATCTGCGATGCGATCGTCGCCGAACCCGAACCGGGCGCCCAGGCGGATATGGCGGCGACCGCAACCGCGATGAAGGTGTTTTTCCGCCAGGCGGTCGACGAACTCATGGAAAGCGATGCCCGGACCCTGGTCGCGAACCGGTATGCGCGCTATCGCGCGATCGGCGCTTTTGCACCGTAACGGAATCGTTGCACAGGCCTTGCCAGAGAGCGGATGCAGGCGGTAAACTGGAGAAAACCGGGGCAGTGAGTCTCTCTGCCCGGAATGGAGCATCGCATGACAGCCGATCCGAACCGCCCCCGCCTGCCTGTATCCTATTTCGCCGCCAACCGAAACAACCTGTTCAACTGCCTGGGCGAGGAGTCATTGGCGATCTTGACCTCGGGCCGCGCCCCGCACCGGACGGCCGATGAGGATTATCCGCACTGGACCAACCGCAGCTTTTTCTACCTGGCAGGACTGGACCAGGCGGACGCTGTCCTGGCCCTGCACAAAACGCAAAGTGAATCACGAGCCGTGCTCTTTATCCCCGAGACCGACCCGATGTATGAACGCTGGAGGGGCCACCGGGCCACGCCGGAAGAGGCTGGTCTTCTGACCGGTATCGCGGAAGTCCGCTTGCTGTCGGGTCTGCCGGAATGGCTGGAAAGCCAGGCGCAGCGACCGGGTCTGAACCTTTGGCTGGACGAAAGCGCCCGCGATGGCCAGGCGGCCGAACTGAAGCAGCAGCTGGCCGAACGGCACGGCGGACTGCTGGCCCGGGCGCAGAACCTGGAACCGTTCCTGATCCAGCTGCGCATGGTCAAGCGCGAAGACGAGCTGGCGATGCTCGACCGTGCTATCGAGCTGACCGACCGCGGCATCCGCGCCATGCTGCGCCGCCTTGAACCGGGGCAGATGGAATACGAGGTTTGGGCCGAATTCGACCATGCGTTGGCAAAAGAAGGCTGCCTGAGTCCCGCTTTCGCCTCGATCGTAGCCAGCGGCAAGAACATCTTCTGTCTGCACTACATGCAGCCGTACGGCCGCATCCAGGACGGCGACCTCGTCCAGGTGGACGTGGGGGCCTGGGTCGGCGGCCTGTGCGCGGACATCTCGCGGGTGTTCCCCGCCAACGGCCGCTTCACGGCCAGCCAGGCCGCGCTGTACGACGTCGTGCGGCAATGCCAGGAAACCGCTTTTGCCACGATCCAGCCGGGCACCACGCTGGCCGCGGTCAACGAGGCCTGCCGCCAGACGGCTCGCCAGGGTCTTCTGAAAGCCGGCTTGATGCAGCCCGACGAAGCGATCACGGACTATTTCTGGCACAACGTGTCCCACCACCTGGGGCTGGACGTGCACGACGTCGCCAACCGGGAAGCTTTGCTGCTGCCCGGCATGGTTCTGACCGTCGAGCCTGGCATCTACATACCGGCCCGCAATATGGGCATGCGCATCGAAGACGATGTCGTGGTCACCAAGAACGGCTGCCGTGTCCTGTCGCACCAGATTTTACGCGAGGCTGCCGAGATCGAGGACCTGATGGCTGAATCGAAGCGGTAACGCATGTTCTTTACAACCGGCCGCGGGCCCCGTATAATGAGATCATCAAGAGGGGAGCTGGCGGAAGCTGGCTGAGAGGATTCCTGAACGGGATCGACCCTGTAACCTGAACCGGATAATGCCGGCGGAGGGACAATCGGGCTGATTGAAGCTTTCCATTTGTCCAACCGGCAAATGGAGGGCTTTTTGTTTGCCAAGAAAGCCTCCCCATGCAGCCAATTAAAGGAGGACGTCATCCATGAACAAACCATCTGACACCGCAAAACTCGCAAAATACCGGGAAGCCATCCTGGCGACCGCCACCGGCGGCATGGCGATCGCCCTGGGCACGCTGCTTTCGGTCTTCACGGTCATCAAGATGCCCCAGGGCGGGTCGCTGACCATCGGCTCGATGCTGCCGGTGATCTTCTGTGCCCTGGCGTTCGGGACCGGCTGGGGCTTTGGCATCGCCGCCGTCTATGGTGTACTGCAGTTTATCATCGCACCGTACATCGCCCACTGGGCCTCGATCGTGCTGGACTACCCGGTCGCGTTCGGCCTGCTGGGCCTTGCCGGCCTTTTCGCTGCTCCGCGGGATAACCGCCGGGAGGAGCGCAACATCTTGAGGCGTGTCGGCGCTCTTCCGCCCTGGCGCATCGTCCTGGCGGTGGTCGTCGCCATGCTGGGCCGCCTGATTGCCCATGTCCTGTCCGGCGTCGTTTTCTTCGCCTCCTATGCGGAAGGCAAGAATGTCTGGCTGTATTCGCTGGGCTACAACGGCACGTACATGGTGCCTGAGATGGTCGTGACCAGCATGCTGCTCCTGCCGCTGGCCCTTGTCTTCAGGCCGCGCAGGAATCCTTGAAAGACCGGCACTCGCCGCTTTCAAAAATCGTAAAATCTGAAGCGGATGGCCCTCGAGCTGTTGTTGACAGGCGGGGGCCATTGTCATTACAATATCATGTAATCTATGCGACCTTGATCTGTTCGCGCAGCCAGGGCCGCCGTCATATTATGATCGGACCAGAACCGGCAGGGGGAGCAGTCATGGCAACGAAATACATCTTTGTAACAGGCGGGGTTGTATCCGGCATTGGCAAGGGCATCACCGCTGCCGTACTCGGCTGCCTGCTCAAGGCCCGGGGCATCCGGGTTTTAAACCAGAAATTCGATCCGTATATCAACATCGACCCGGGCCTGATGAGCCCGACCCAGCACGGGGAGGTCTTCATCACCGACGACGGCGCCGAGACAGACCTGGATATCGGCCATTACGAACGGTTCACCGACACCAGCCTGGACTGCACCAGCGACATCACAACCGGCATGATCTACCGCGACATCCTGCAGCGCGAACGGGACGGCGCGTACAACGGGACGACCGTCCAGGTGGTGCCCCACGTGATCAACGAGATCAAGAAGCACATCTACCAGCCTGAACGGAAAAACCAGCCCGATATCCTGATCGCCGAAGTCGGCGGCACAGTCGGAGACATGGAGAGCCTGCCGTACATGGAGGCCATTCGCCAGGTCAGCTACGAGGTCGGCCACGAAAACGTGCTGTTCATCCACGTGACGCTGATCCCTTATCTGCGCAGTTCAGGCGAAACCAAGACCAAGCCGACCCAGCACAGCGTCCAGAAGCTGCTCTCGCTGGGCATTCAGCCGGATATCCTGGTCTGCCGCAGCGAACAGCCGCTGACCGACGACACGCGGCGCAAGATCGCCTTGTACTGCAATGTCGATATGGACTGCGTCATTCAGAACATTGACGTCGAGACGGTTTACCATCTGCCGCTGGCCCTCGAGGCCCAGAACCTGGCCCAGACCGTCTGCCAGAAGCTGAACCTGCCCAAGGCGGCCGAGCGGGCCGCTGACCTGGACGCCTGGCATAGCCTGACACAGCGTGACCGACTGGCCACCGAGCCCTTGCGCATCGGGCTGGTCGGCAAGTATCTCGCCCTGCACGACGCCTACCTGAGTGTTTTGGAGTCGCTGCGCCATGCCGGCATCACCAACGGCGTCAAGGTCGATCTGAAATGGGTCGACGCCGAGGAGCTGGTCGACGCCAAGTCGGCCGCGGCCCAGCTTGACGATGTCTCGGCCATCCTGGTGCCGGGCGGTTTCGGGCCGCGCGGCATGGACGGCATGATCGAGGCGGCATCCTACGCCATCCGGAGCAATAAACCCTATTTCGGCATTGGCCTGGGCATGCAGATGGCGGTCGCCGCGTTTGCCCGCAGCCGCGCCGGACTGGCCGACGCCCATTCCGCGGAAGCGGAAAAACCCTGCACGCCGCTTTTTGTCCTGCCGCAGCCAGACGCGAACAGCGACCCCTGCCAGTCCGCCATCCTGAACACGATCCAAAAGCCGATGCGCCGCGGCGCCTATCCCTGCCGGATCGTGCCGGGCACACACCTGGCCGAAGCCTACCAGCAGCATGAAGTTCTCGAACGGCACCACCACCGCTGGGAATTCAATATGGATTACCAGGAGCTGCTCTGCCAGGCCGGTCTCAAGCTGTCCGGCCTGTCACCGGACGGACGCCTGGTGGAGGCATTTGAGATCGAGAACCACCCCTGGTTCCTCGGTGTCCTGTTCCATCCGGAGTTCAAATCGCGTCCGATCCGGCCGCATCCGCTGTTCACGGCATTCCTGTCCGCCGCGCAAGCATGGGCCGCCCGGCAGCTGCCCCTGACCGCTGCCAGCCAGATGGAGGATAAGCACCATGGCCATGATCTTTGAGCAGGAGTCCAGGACGTTCAGTGAGTATCTGCTGGTCCCAAACCTGACGACACGCGACAACACCCCTGAAAATGTCGATTTGTCGACCGCCATCGTCCGCTACCGCAAGGGCGAGGAGAAGAGCCGCCTTTCGATCAACATCCCCCTGGTGTCGGCGGTCATGCAAGCCGTATCCGATGACGGAATGGCCATCGCCCTGTCGAGAAGCGGCGGCCTGTCGTTCATTTACGCGTCGCAAAGCGTCGAGAGCCAGGCCGAAATGGTCAGCAAGGTGAAAAAGTACAAAGCCGGATTCGTGACTTCCGACTCGAATGTCACCCCGGACGCCACTTTGGCGGACGTGCTGGCGATCAAGGCCCGGACCGGCCACTCGACGATTGCCGTGACGGCGGACGGCACGGCCAACGGCCGTTTGCTCGGCATCGTGACCAGCCGCGACTACCGGATCAGCCGGACGCTGCCGGGCACGCCGGTGCGCAGCTTCATGACGCCGTTCGACCACCTGGTCTACGCCCGCGAAGGGATTAACCTGAGCGAGGCCAACGACATCATCTGGGAACACAAGATCAACCAGCTGCCCATCGTCAACGACAAGGACGAACTGGTCGGCATGGTCTTCCGCAAGGACTACGACGAGCACAAGGACAACCCCGAGGAGCTGCTGGACGCCCATAAGCGCCTGATCGTCGGCGCCGGCATCAACACGCGCGATTATGAGACGCGCGTGCCGGCCCTGATCGCATCCGGCGCCGACATCCTCTGCATCGACTCGTCCGACGGGTTTACGCAGTGGCAGCAGGAGACGCTGGCTTGGATCCGCGCTCAATACGGTGATGACGTGCTGGTCGGCGCGGGCAATGTCGTCGACGCCGAAGGCTTCCGCTATCTGGCCGGCGCCGGGGCGGATTTCGTCAAAGTCGGCATCGGCGGCGGCTCGATCTGCATCACACGCGAGCAGAAGGGGATCGGCTGCGGACAAGCTTCGGCGGTCATGGCCGTCGCCGCCGCGCGCGACCAGTGGTACAAGGAAACGGGCGTCTATGTGCCGATCTGCTCGGACGGCGGCATCGTCTACGACTACCACATGTCGCTGGCCCTGGCCATGGGTGCGGACTTCATCATGCTGGGCCGCTATTTTGCCCGGTTCGACGAAAGCCCGACGCGCCGCCTCCTGGTCAACGGAACCTACGTCAAGGAATATTGGGGCGAAGGCTCCAACCGGGCCCGCAACTGGCAGCGTTACGACGCCGGAAGCACGGAGGCGGGCAAAATGGCGTTTGAGGAAGGCGTCGACTCGTATGTCCCCTATGCCGGCAAGCTTAAAGACAACCTGGATGTAACGACAGCCAAGCTTCGCGCCACGATGTGCGCCTGCGGCGCGAATGACATCGAAACGTTCCAGGAGAAAGCCAGGCTGGTGGTCGTTTCGTCCACCAGCATTGTCGAGGGCGGCGCCCACGACGTGATCCAGAAAGAAAGCGAACGGCGGCCGTAAATGGCCGCACCCGAATAAAAAAGACCTGAAACCTGAAAGGAGCCAGACCCATGGCAGATAAAGTATACGAAATGACCTACGATGGCGTGAAGAAGCTTCAGGATGAGCTTGACCAGCGCAAGACCGTCACCGCCGCCGAGATCTCCGAGCGGCTCAAAGAAGCCCGCGCCCTGGGCGATTTGTCGGAGAACTCCGAATACGATGACGCAAAAACGGCACAGGCCGAAAACGAGATGCGCATCATGGAAATCGAGGCCATCCTCAAGAACGCCAAGATTATCGATGAGGACGAGATCAGCAAAACCAAGGTGACCTTGGGTGCCGTGATCAAGATCCGCGACGAGGAAACGCTCGAAGAAATGGAATACCTGCTGGTGGGCACCAAGGAACAGGACATCTTCAGCAACAAGATTTCCAGTGATTCGCCGGTCGGCGCCGCCATCATCGGCAAGAAACGGGGCCAGATCGTCGACGTCCGCACACCGGCGGGGATTTTGCGTTACCGGATCGTCAAAATATCCAAACCGTCCTGACATCTTAGGACCGAACGCGAACCAGCAGGCACCGGACGGCCAGGCGTCTCCGGTGCTTGACCATGAAAGAAGGTTAATCATGCCACAAGACCAGCAGCCGGCTATGGCGGAGCAAATCCCATCAGACAGCGACCTGCATGAGCAGATGCAGATTCGGCTCAACAAGCTGCGCGCCCTCAGCGCGAGCGGACAGGATCCGTTTACCGAAGTAGCCTGGCCGGTCACCCATCACAGCCGGGAGGTCATCGACGGGTTTGCCCGACTGGAAGGGCAGCAGGCCTGGCTGGCCGGACGGATCATGAGCAAGCGTGGCATGGGCAAGGTCAGTTTTTGCGATCTGGCCGACGAGCAGGGCCGCATCCAGCTTTTCACCAAGATCGATGCGCTGGGCGATGAGGCTTACGCCGAATGGCAGAAACTGGACATCGGCGACCTGGTCGGCGTTTCCGGCGAGGTGTTCCGCACCCAGCGGGGCGAAATCTCGATCAAGACGGCCGCCTACAAGCTGCTGGCCAAGTCGCTGCGCCCGCTGCCGGAAAAATACCACGGCCTCAAGGACACGGACACCCGCTATCGCCAGCGCTACCTGGACCTGATCGTCAACCCGGAGGTCAGGGACACGTTCCGGAAAAGGAGCCTGATCATCCGGACGCTGCGCAGCGAGCTTGAAGCTCAGAATTTTATCGAGGTCGAGACCCCGATGCTCAATGTCATTCCCGGCGGTGCCGCGGCCCGGCCGTTTGTCACGCACCACAACGCGCTCGATATCGACCTCTTCTTGCGGATCGCGCCGGAGCTGTACCTCAAGCGCCTGATCGTCGGCGGGTTTGAACGTGTCTTCGAGATTGGCCGGCAATTCCGCAACGAAGGATTGTCGATCAAGCACAACCCCGAGTTCACCTTGCTCGAGGCCTACCAGGCCTACACCGACTACCAGGGCATGATGACGCTGACCGAGACCCTGATCGCCGCCGCAGCCAGGGCGGTGCACGGCTCGACCGTGATCACCTGGCAGGGCAAGTCGATCGACTTGACACCGCCTTTCCGGCGCTTGACGATGCGCCAGGCCATCCTGGAACAGACCGGCATCGACTTCGATACGGTCGCTGACGACGAGGCCGCCCGGGCACTGGCCCGCGAGCACCATCTCGAGGCGTATAAGGCCGGCATGCTGCGCGGCGACATCATGAACCTGTTCTTCGAGGAAGCCTGTGAAGCCACGTTGGTCCAACCGACCTTCATCACCGACTACCCGATCGAAGTGTCGCCGCTGACCAAGCGCAAGCCCGGCAAACCCGGCCTGACCGAGCGCTTTGAGCTTTTCATCGACGGGCGCGAATACGCCAACGCCTATTCGGAGCTGAATGACCCGCTTGACCAGCGCGGCCGCTTTGCCGCCCAGTTGAAGAAGCGGGAAGCCGGCGACGAGGAAGCCAACCTGCTCGATGAGGACTTCTGTACGGCGCTGGAATACGGCATGCCCCCGACGGGCGGGCTGGGCATGGGCATCGACCGGCTGGTCATGCTGCTGACCGACTCCGCGTCGATCCGCGACGTGCTCCTGTTCCCGACGATGAAGCCGCTGCGCTGACGCTGTTTTCAAGAAATTCACAAACCGGCATATTCCTGCCACAAAATACGCGTAAAATAGCGTTCAGGGAGGTGATCGTTTGCTGTCCAGAGCTGAGTGTTTCCGCATCCTTGAGCTTGATCCCAAGGCCAACAGCTACGATATCGAGAACCGCTACACCATGCTGATCAAGCGCTACCGGAACCAGGGCGATCCCGAGACCGTCAAGAAGCTCGAGCAGATCACCTTGGCTTACGATATCCTGACCGGCCGCTATGTCGAGCCTGAGCCGGTTGACCCCCGCCTCGAAGAGGTCGTTTTCGGCAAAAAGAAGCGCGAGTGGCAAAACCTGTGGCATTACGGCCGCTGGCCGCTGTTCGGCATCCTGGTCGGCGCCTTTTTCCTCGGGTACCTGATCTACTCGATCGCGACCAATGAGCCGCCTGATTTCCAGTTTGTCGCCGTTGGTCCGTACGCCTCGGCCGACAATACCGACGAGCGGGTCCGGTCGTATGTGGCCGGCAGCATGGAAGGCGTGGAGACGGTCGAATTCCAGCTGATCCCGCTGAGCTTCGAGCAGCCGGAACCGAGCGGCGCCGCGGCCACCGGCGGGCTGGATCCCGAATCGGAGTACATGTACGTCATGAAGATGATGACCATGATCGCCGGGGAGACCATCGAGACCTTTATTTGCGAAAAGAGCGCTTTCGACCAGTATGCGCCCCAAGGGACTTTCAACGACCTGACTGCTCTCTACGAACGTCTCCAGGACCTGCCTGAAGCGGTCAGAAGCAAGATCAAGCCGCTGCGCCGCGCCCTGATCGAAGTCTTTGAAAACCCGACGCCCGGGGTGGAGCTGCCCTGGAAAACAGAAGAGGACATGAACCAGGACCTGTCATTGCCGATTTACGGGCTGGATGTGTCCGAACTGCACCTGGTCGAGGGTTTGGGCCTTTACGGCAAGAGCCAGATCCTGACGATCGGCTTCAAGGCTGACGACCCGGCGGCGGTCGAGCAGTTCCTCGAAGACTGGGTGCGCGATGTTGAGACCATGCACGCGCTGCAGAAAGCTTACGAAGAATCGCTGAAAGCGACAGCAGCTGCCAAAAACTGAACGCAGCAGGACCATCAGTCACCTAATGCCCTCTGCCGGTTCGTCCATCTGGACAGCCGCGCGGAGGGCTTTTATTTCGTCCGGCCTCAAAAGCCGCGCGGTTCCGGGCGCTAAATCATCGTCCAGTGTCAGGGGGCCGAAGGCATGGCGGTGCAGACGGACCACCTCGCGGCCGCATGCTTGGACCATCCGCTTGACCTGGTGGAATTTCCCCTCGTGCAGGCTAAGATCGGCCTCGTGTCCGCTAAGCGGCGTCAGCCGGGCTGGTTTCAAGCGCTGGCCATCTGCCAGCGTCAGGCCGTCCGCGAAGGCGGCGATATCTTCCGCTGTCCATTCCGGGCCGTCATATCGAAACCGGTACGCTTTCCAGACGCCCCAGCGCGGGCTGGCCAGGCGATGGTTGAGCGTACCGTCGCTGGTCAGCAGCAAAAGGCCGGTGGTGTCCCGATCGAGCCGGCCGACCGGCACGAGGCCGGTACGCACCCAGCCTGGCGGGAGCAGGTCGGCTACCGTTGGCAGCCGCGCGTCCTCCATGGCCGTGATAAAACCGGCCGGCTTGTTGAGCATGACCGTCAGGTGATCATGCAGCGGCTTTTCCTGCCCGTCGATCCGAACCGTTTCGACGTCTGCTCCGCTGATCGGAAAGGCCGCGTCGCGGATGACCTGCCCCGCCACGGTGACGCGACCGAGGCGGATCAATTTTCTAATCTCGGACCGGGAACCATACCCGGAGTTGGCAAGCGCACGGTCAAGTCGCATCATAAAGCCCTCCTGCAAAACCTATTATAGCGGTTTTGCGGCCCGCTTTACCTTGATTTTACAAAAGACTGATTTGGCCATAACTCAGGCGAAACAGAGCCTTGCTACAATAAAGCCACAAGATGAGAGAAAAAAAATATTCGAGGAGGAAAAGACATGTTAAGGAAAATATTAGCGGCAATCCTGGTGCTGGGCCTGATCGCAACCGCGGCGGCCTGCGCGGATCAGCAAGAGACCACAACGACGGCGACCGGTCTTAGCGGCAAGGTCATCGTCGACGGGTCGGGAACGGTGTTCCCCCTGATGGCCCACATCGCCGAGCAGTACATGACATCGGAACAGCCGGATGTCGACGTCCAGGTCGGACGCGCCGGCTCCAGCGCAGGCTTTAAGAAATTTATCCCGGGCGAAACGGATTTCTCCGACGCCTCGCGCAAAATCAAGGACGAGGAGATCGCCCAGCTGGCAGACAAGGGTCTGGTATTCGGCGAGGATGTTTATGAATTCAAGCTTGCCCTGGACGGTTTGACCTTTGTGATCAACAAGGAGAACGACTGGGCCGTGTCGATGACACGTGACGAGATCGTCAGCGCGTTTTTGTACGGCACGTATCATGCAGATGACAATGTGCTCTGGTCGGACATTCGGGACGGCTGGCCGTCTGAACCGGTTCAGTTCTACGGTCCGAACGAAAATCACGGCACGTACGAGTTCTTCTACGAGAATATCCTGGACAAGAAGGATCTGGTCAAAACCGTCAACTTGCAGCAGGAATACGCCACCCTGGTCGACCTGGTCTCCCAGGATAAGTATGCCATCGCTTTCTTCGGCTTCGGCTATTATGTCAGCAACCAGGACAAACTGACGGCCGTCTCGGTCGACTTCGGCTCGGGACCGGTCGCACCGACCCTGGAGACCATCGGGGAAACCTTGCCCTACGCCGGCTTCACGCGGCCTGTCTTTACCTACCTGAACGTGCGCTATGCTAAGGAAAAGCCCCAGGTGCTCGATTTTGCCAAGTACATCGTCAGCACACAAGGTGCGGCCAAGCTGGCTGGCAACAATGGTTTTGCACCGCTGCCCGCAGCCGAATACGCGGCTTACCAGGACCAGTTGAACAAGCTGGGCTGAGAAGCATAACCACCCGCGGGGCGGCCGCACAGGCGTGCGCCGCTCCGCCCTTTTCAGGGAAATGAAGCGGGTGGACAACCCGGGGCCGGACAGAACCGCAGGGCGGGCTGGACGGCCATCTTGCTGCCAAGCAGACATCACACGAAACGAGGCGTTGACAGCCATGGCGATTCAGAATAAACCAACCGGAAAGCAAACACAATTACGATCCCAAATCTGGAGCCGCAAGGTGGACCGGCTGATGCCTTTTGTCTTTCTCGCCGCCGCCACGATCCCGATTCTGACCACCTTCGGCATCGTGGCCACCCTGTTGTCCGATGCCTGGCGGTTTTTCGCCGTCGTGCCCTTGTCCGAGGTGTTCAGCACCAACCTGGCGCCGTTGCGGGCCGAACCTTCCTTTGGTATCCTGCCCCTGATCAACGGGACCGTGCTGACCTCCCTGATCGCTATGCTGGTCGCCATCCCGGTCGGCCTGGGCACGGCGCTCTATCTGAGTGAGTTCACCTCGGCCCGGGTGAGGAAAATCATCAAGCCGATCATCGAGGTGATCGCCGGCGTGCCGACAATCGTCTATGGCTATTTCGCCTATTCGTTTGTCACGCCCCTTTTGATCAAGCTGCTGCCCGGCCTGGGCGCCAAGAATGTGCTCAGCCCCGGCCTGGTCATGGGCGTCATGATCATCCCGATTGTCGCGTCGCTGTCGGAGGACGCCATGAACGCCGTGCCGGGCTCCCTGCGCGAAGGGGCGTACGCGTTGGGCAGCACCCGCTTCGAGGTGGCCGGCAAGGTTGTCATGCCGGCAGCCATGTCCGGCATCATCGCCTCCTTTGTACTCGGCATTTCGCGGGCCGTCGGGGAGACCATGATCGTCTCGATCGCCAGCGGCAGTTCAAAGCGCTTCAGCTTCGACATCACCCAGTCGATGCAGACCATGACCGGTTATATCGTCGAGTTCACCAGCGGGGACGCCGCCAGCGGGACGACCGGCTACTACAGCCTGTATGCGGTCGGCCTGCTGCTGTTCATTTTTACGCTGGCCTTGAACATGGCATCGCAGGCGATTAAACGCCGTTTCAGGTTTCGGGTCGGATGAAAGGCAGGTGCGTAAGATGGACATGTCACATGCGACGCTGAACATGGCGGCAAACGATGCGCTTAAGCGGCGTCTCAAGCGGCGCAAGCGGCTCGATCTCGTGATGCGTGCGCTCAGCTTTGCCGCGGCTGTTTTTTCCCTTGTCATCCTGGCGATTGTCTTGTACCGGGTCGTGGTCCAGAGTATCGGCTGGCTGAACGTGGCATTCCTGACGGGGAAACTGTCCATGTTCCCGGAAAAAGCCGGCATCTCCGGGGTGATCCTGGGGTCCTTGCTGCTCATGGTGATCGTCATACCGGTGACGCTGATCCTCGGCGTCGCCACCGCGGTCTACCTGGAGGAGTACAGCCGGCGCAACGCGCTGCGGTCTGTTGTCCAGACCGCGATCGCCAATCTGGCCGGCGTCCCGTCAGTCATTTTCGGCCTTTTAGGCCTAACGGTGTTCAGCCGTTTTTTCGGCTTGGGATCCAGCATTCTGGCCGGTGGCTTGACCTTGTCGCTGCTGGTTTTGCCGCTGGTTGTCGTATCCAGTTCCGAAGCCATCAAGGCCGTCCCGCAGTTTTTGCGCGACGCGTCCTACGCGCTTGGGGCGACGAAATGGACGACCACCTGGCGGGTTGTCCTGCCGACGGCCATGCCGGGTATTCTGACCGGCAATATCCTGGCGCTCTCCCGGGCGATCGGCGAAACAGCCCCCCTGGTCGTGCTCGGCATCCCCGCCCTGATCCTGCGGTCGCCAAAAAGTTTGCTGGACGATTTCACCGCCTTGCCGGTCCAGATTTACTACTGGACGCTCGATACCGTCCTGACGCCTGAATACGCGCACCTGGCCGCGGCAACGATTATTGTTTTGCTGGTCATGATGTTTGTCCTGAACGGCGCGGCGATTGTCATCCGGCGAAAGTTTGCCCGCCGCTATTGAACCGGTACCCGCGCTGCTTTTCATTGAACCGCCTTTTTTTTCATGATACAATCAAAGGTATCATGCAGGAAGGCAGCACAACATACCATGGCGACGGTCGTGATCAATCTGGAGAAGGGGATGCCTAAAACAGAGGCTGCCCTGGCAAAACTTAAGCTGGAACTGTCGACCTTGCGGCGCATTGGCGTCCAGGCTGTCAAGGTTATCCATGGCTATGGCTCGACAGGCACCGGCGGTGCGATCCGCCAGGCCACCCGCCAGTATTTGTGCGACCAGCTGAAAAATAAGCTGATCAAGGCCTATTGTCCGGGGGAGAACTTCGGACCGTTCGAAAATGCCGGCCGCCAGCTGGTCGACCTGGTTCCCGCCTTGCACAAGGATCCGGACTGGGGCCGCCAGAACGACGGGATCACGATGGTTGTGCTGCGCTGATCCCAAGCGATTTTACACAGCTTTAACACGGGAATAATCCACAGCATACCATTGCCTGCTAAACTGGTTCTGAACGCATGGCAGACATTTTCCCATGCCGGAAGGAGCCGTTTGGATGGCTGAAAAAGAGCAAAACAACCAGATCATAACAGAAAACCTCAGCTTGCACTACGGTACCCTGCAGGCCCTGAAGCAGGTAAACCTGGCCATACCCGCCCGCCAGATCACCGCCTTGATCGGTCCGTCAGGCTGCGGCAAATCGACGTTTTTAAAAACGCTCAACCGGATGAACGATTTGATCGAGGGCGTTCGCGTCAGCGGCAAAGTGCTGATCGACGGCGAAGACATCTACGACCCGGCAGTCGATGTGCCGCTGCTGCGCAAGAAGATCGGCATGGTTTTTCAAAAGCCCAACCCGTTCTCGATGTCGATCTACGACAACATCGCCTACGGGCCGCGCATCCATGGTACCCGGGGACGCCGCGAGCTGGATGAGATGGTGATCCGCAGCCTCAAGGACGCCGCACTCTGGCCGGAGGTAAAAGACCGTCTTAAAGACAACGCGTTCGACTTGTCCGGCGGCCAGCAGCAGCGCCTTTGCATCGCCAGAGCCCTGGCGGTCGAGCCGGAAATCCTGCTGCTTGACGAATCGACCAGCGCGCTCGATCCGGCTTCCACCCTGAAGATCGAGGACCTGATGACTCAGCTCAAAGAACGCTACACGATCGTCATGGTAACGCACAACATGCAGCAGGCGGCCAGGATCAGCGACTGGACGGCGTTTTTCATGCTCGGTGAAGTGATCGAGTACAACCGGACGGGGCAGCTGTTCAACCAGCCCCGCGAACAGCAGACCGAAGCCTACCTGACCGGGCGCTTCGGTTAACCGGCAGACCAGATTGAGAGGGATGGCAGATGACAGCCAGAATTGAATTCCAACACGAGATGACACTTTTGCACCAGTCGATCATCCGCATGGGCGCCAGCGTCGAGAAGATGATCCGGGAAGCGATCGAAGCCCTGGTTGACCTGGACCTAGAAAAGGCGCGCGCGGTCGTCGCCCAGGATGACGGCGTGGACCAGATGGAGCGTGACATCGACCGCCATTGCGTCGAGATCATCGCTCGCCAGCAGCCGGTCGCCAGCGACCTTCGGGACGTCACCTCGACCTTGAAGCTGATCACCGACTTGGAACGGATCGCCGACCACGCCGGCGACATCAGCGAGCGTATCCTGGCGCTCGGGCAGCTGGAACCTCAGATCGCCGTGCCGCATGACATCGTGACCATCGCCAACCAGGCGAGCCAGATGCTCCACGGCGCCCTGGACGCCTATGTCCTGCGCGATGTCGCCAAGGCTGAGGCGGTCATCCAGATGGATGAAAAGATCGACGAACGCTACGAGAACCTGAAGGCTTACCTGACCCACCTGATGAAAGTGGATCCGGCCAACGTTGACCAGCTTGTCGAGATGCTGTTAATCTGTAAATATGCGGAGCGGATCGCCGACCACGCCCAGAACGTGGCGGAATGGGTTGTCTTTTACATCCAGGGCCGCTTGAAGCATGAATCCTGAACAGGCAGGTGCATAACGGATGGCTGAGGACAAGGTGCTGATTGTTGAAGATGACCGGGTCATTGCCGAATTGCTGGCCTATAACCTGAAAGAAGCCGGTTACAGCCCCCAGACTTTTCCCGATGGCCAGGCGCTGCTGCGATTGCTGCAGCAGGAGACGCTCCTGGAGCCTTCCTTGTTCATCCTCGACGTGATGCTGCCGGGCATGGACGGGTATGAGTTGTGCCAGAAGCTGCGCCAGAACAGCCGCTTCGAGCTGACCCCGATCCTGATGCTGACCGCGCGCGGCTCGGAAGCGGATAAAGTCAAAGGGTTGGGCAGCGGCGCCGACGATTACCTAACCAAGCCCTTCGGTATGCGCGAGCTTTTGGCTCGCGTCCAGGCGATGGTGCGCCGATACGCCAAGACCCGCAGCCTGGTCAACCCGGGCGAGGGCGTGCCGCCTGCCGCCTGGCCGGAGACGGGCGACAAGACGCCATCTGCGGGGCTGTTGACTTGCCGTGACCTGGTTCTGGACGATGTCCGTTACCGGGTCTTCAAGTCCGGCCAGGAAATCGAGATGACCCACCGCGAGTTTGAACTGCTCAAGTTCCTGATGACCAACCGCGGCATCGCCTTTTCCCGCGATGACCTGCTCAACCATGTCTGGGGCTTCGCCTATGGCGGGGAAACCCGGACAGTCGACGTGCATATCCGCCAGCTGCGGCGTAAGCTTGAGGACGATGCGGCATCGCCTGCCATGATCGAGACGGTCCGCGGACGCGGCTACCGTTTCAGCGACCAGGCAGGCTGACATGCGGCTACCCGCCGCCACGAGGTAGGCCATGATTAGAAAACTCATCATGCTGACCAGCGCGGTCCTGCTGATCGCCATCCTGACGGCCGGTTTGGCCTCCTTTCAGGCGATCAGCCGTTTCAATGACCAGAGCAACCGCGATTACCTGATCTCCGCCGGCAAGCTGATCGGCCAGCAGCTGACCGACGCCATTCCTGCCGGGACTGCGGTCGATCGCGCGCTTGAGGTGTTCAGCCATGACACGAAAACCTTGCGCGCCACGATTGTCGACATCCGCGGTAACGTCATTTTCGACAACGAAGCCGACAGCAGCCAAATGGACAACCACCTGTTCCGGGCGGAAATCGCCCTGGCCATCAAGGGCGAAGGCCCTGGATTCGCCATCCGGCGCAGCAACACGCTCGGCGCCGAGATGATCTATGTCGCTCAGCTCATCCCGGAGCTGGACCTGGTCGTACGCACCTCGATGCCGGTCTACAGCAGCAAAGGGCCGCTGCGGGACATGCTTTTGACCATCGGTCTGGTCCTGGTACTTGCCCTGGCCGTCCTCAGCGTCATATCGGCCTTGAGCACACGCTGGATCACGCGCCCGCTCCAGGACTTGAGCAAGGCTGCCAAATCCATTTCCGCCGGCGACTACACCGTTCGCTTGCACCAGCTGCGCCAGGATGACAACGAGGCCGCCGCACTGGGTGAAGCCTTTAACAGCATGGCCGATCGCCTGCAGCAGACGGTCATGGACCTCGAAGAGCGCAACGAGCGGCTCGCGGTCGTCTTTGAGAACATGAGCGACCCGCTGCTGGTGGTCAATGCCGCCGGCGCGGTCACGCTGCTGAACAGCCGCGCCAAGGCCGTCTTCGGCCGCGACCTGGATCCGGAAAAAGTGGTCTATCCGCTGCTCCTGATTACCCACAGCGAGGCGATCGATACCCTGGTTTCCCAGGTCATCGACGGCAATCAGACGGTTCGGCGGGAGCTGTCGCTGCAAACGGTGACGGGACCGGCTGTCTTCATGGTGATCGCATCGCTAGTCCGGACATCCGACGGGCCGGGCGCCATGCTGACCCTGCACGATATCACGGAGATGAAGCGGCTTCAGAAACTGCGCAGCGACTTTGTCGCGAATGTGACCCATGAGCTGAAAACCCCGCTCACATCGATCCGGGGCTTTGTGGAAACCCTCAGGGCCGGCGCTGCCCAAAAACCGGATGTGGCTGACCGTTTCCTGGCCTTTATCGACATTGAGGCCGAACGGCTGCACAAGCTGATCCAGGATATCCTGATCTTATCGGAAATTGAAGATATGCACCAGGATTCCCACAGCCAGACCTTCGACCTGCAGACCCTCGTCGACGCGGTTGCGGTACTCCTGGACGAGGCCGCTTCAAACGCCCGGATCTCGATCGTGGTTGAGGAAAACGCCGACCCGTTGTCCGTTAATGCGAATCCGGACCGCATCAAGCAGATCCTGATCAACCTTGTCGACAACGCGATCAAGTACAACCAGCCGGGCGGGAAAGTCTATATCCAGACCGCCCGCCGGGATGACGGTATGGTCGCCATCACGGTCCGCGATACCGGTGTCGGCATCGAGCCGGAGCACCAGGCCCGGATTTTCGAACGCTTCTATCGGGTGGACAAAAGCCGCTCGCGCGATCTGGGCGGAACAGGGCTGGGATTGTCGATCGTCAAGCACATCGCCCAGCTGTACGGCGGTTATGCCAAGGTCGAGAGCGAACCCGGACAAGGCGCTACATTCCAAGTGATCCTCAAAATTTAACACGTTGCGGCGATCCTGACGTATCGATTCCTCCTGTGGTACAATAGTCCTGCGTGACGCCGAGGGTCTGTTTATCAATCAGTCGCTCGATAGATTCCCCGAGAGATTAACCAGACGCGTTCATCTCCCGGAGAAAAGAGCCGCTCATGTCTTAACAGTCCCTTAGTCGGGAAAAGTGCCACTAGACGGACAGGAGGAGCAGCATGACAGAACAAAGCAGGATGACGTTGCAGGAGGCGTGGCAGCAGTTTGTTGACGGATGCCAGTCCTGTCAGCGCTGCCCGCTGAGCAAGAGCCGTCATCACGTGGTCATTTCACGCGGTGCGGTCCCGGCCCCGCTGATGTTTATCGGCGAAGGCCCCGGCGCAGACGAAGACGCCCAGGGTGTTCCTTTTGTCGGCGCTGCCGGGCGTCTGCTGGACCTGCTCCTGATCGCCTATGATCTGAAGCCGGATATCTACCACATCGCCAACATTGTCAAGTGCCGTCCGCCCCAAAACCGCGTGCCGACGCCGGAAGAGGCCAAGGCCTGCCGGCCATGGCTGGCCCGCCAGTTCCAGCTGGTCCGGCCGAAGCTGATCGTTCTGCTGGGCGCCACCGCTTACAAGTATTTCACCGGCGGAACCGAGGGCATCACGAAAATCCGCGGCCAGTGGATCGAGAAGAACGGGTACCTGATCCTGCCAACCTACCATCCGGCTTATATCCTGCGCAACAACAATGAACGGGTCCGGCTGTGGGACGATATCGGGCTGGTTCGCGCTAAGCTCGAGGAACTTGGCCTGGTCGAGCCGCTGCCAGGCCAGCCGGCCATGCCGCAGGGCCGGTCCTGATCGGAAAGGTTTGGAGGAGCCGATCTCAATGTACCTGGAGAACAATGAAGTCAAGAAATACCCGATTCGCACCATCCTGGCCTGGACCTCCGTCGTCATCTGGATGGCCGTTATTTTCATGTTCTCCAACCAGTCCGCCGACGATTCGAGCCAACTCAGCACCAGCCTGACGGAGACCCTTGTACGCCTGCTGGACAGCCAAGCCAGCGATGCGGTGGTCCAGCAGGCCGAGTCGATTGTGCGCACGGTCGCGCATGGTCTGGTCTTCTTTGTGCTTGGCCTGCTGCTCAGCTGGTCGTTCAGCGAGATGGCGACGCCCGAACTGCTCAACGCCCTGCTCAGCTTCATCATCGGCGCCCTGTACGCGGCTTCGGATGAACTGCACCAGTCTTTTGTGCCGGGCCGGGCCAGCCAATGGTCGGATTTCCTGGTTGACCTGGCGGGCATCGTGCTGGCGATCCTGATCTATCAGGTGGTCATGACGCTGCGCTTCCTGCGCCAGGATCTGCGGGTCAAGCGGGAAGAGGACCTGCGCATCTGACCGCCGGTTAAAATCGATCTTGCAATCATTTCCGTTCTATGTTAATATCTTCCCTGCTGGCAGAAACCAGTCTATTGCCGGATTGTGTAATGGTAGCACTACTGACTCTGGATCAGTCTGTCTGGGTTCAAATCCTAGTCCGGCAGCCATAAGAAACATAAGAGCCACTGAGATATTGCCTCGGTGGCTTTTGTGTATTGTGGGGGAATTAGTACCCGTTTTATCCAGACACATAAGGATTTGAAAATCCATATGTCGATCATCTCAGTTGATCTGCAGGCCATGCTCGCGGGCAAAAGCCTTGATCCGCCCGGCCATGTCCGCGGGCGGCAGGGATAGCTGGCTGTTTTCCGTCACAAATGACCCGTCGAGCAGGCTGACCCATTCCCCAAGTGGTATTTTAGCCAGCGCTTTCATCAATTCTTCCTCACCATGGCAACGGATCAGGATCCGGCCCTGTTCGGATATATAGGTTTCACCGGACACGATCTCGTCTTGTGTCTTGTTACGGTTGGTGCCGGTGATCACGGTGAAGTGCCAACTGTCATCCGCAGGCCATGAGTAGATCTCGTAGCCTTTATGGAACGGGGCAAGAGGTCGATGTCAGTCAGAGCCAGGGCCGTGATCAGTTTGCCGGCTTGGCGCAAAGCGCTGATGATTTCTGGCTTGTTGCGCGGGTCCTCACCGGAATAGAAGGATGAGGCGGGATAACCGAGCTCCAATGTGACGATCGGCGGATCCGACGGCCCATAGGGCTTCCAGATCGTTACCCCGTCAAAGGACTGTGAGGACAGCGGCGTCCAGAAAGCTCCCCAGTAAACCGGGCTCTTGTTGACACAGACCAGGAAGGATGTGCCGACGGTCGGCACGTCCAGCTGGCACAATCGCTCAAAGGCAGCTGCGGTCAGCTTCAGCTCATGGGTCTGGGTGTTGTAGCTGATGATATCATCCATGCCGATAAGCGGCTGTTCGGCCAGCGCGACATGGCTTTGCATCTCCATGCGGTCAGGGGGGATGTCATCCCGTGTCAGGTAGATCGCCAGGTCGTCGACAGCAGCGGCACAGGCGGCAGTCATGCCGAGGACCGTGCAGACCAAGAGTAAAACAAGGCAGTATTTCGCGTGAGACGTCATATACACCACCACCTGAATTCATTATAGTGCCGATTTATGACCGAAACATAACGGACATAAGGCATAACAGCCTGATCTGGCGCCAAATTCAATAAGCCCATTACTTGGATGCCAGACGGGTTGCGCGCACGTCGAATTTGGTAGATCATGGCTTTGGGTAGGATCAGCGCGAACGGAGTGTGACGATGGAACAGGACACAAAGATTGCATTTCTTGGCACCGGAGCCGCTGACTGGCACGGACCAGACGCAAACGGGGAATGCCGCACGTTTGCGAGCGTCCTGGTCGACGGCCATATCCTGGTGGACTGCACCGCATCGTCCCTGATCAGGATGGCCGAGATGGGCATTAACCCGACGGGTGTCACGGATATCCTGATCACGCACAGCCACAGCGATCACTTTGATCCTGCTGCGATCCGTGAACTGGCCCGCAACCGCCTAAACGCTTCAGGCAAGCCGTTGACGGTTCACCTCGAACATTCCTGGTCGAACCAGGTGCATTTCGATGGTGCCGTTGTCAACGGGTTGACTGTCGAAACGGATTTTCTGATTGGCTCGAATTGCGTTACCCCGCTGGCGGCCAATCACATCGGCGCTTTTCCCGGCGAAATGGCGCTGCATTTCTTTTTCGACAAGCAGGATACACGCTGGCTCTACGCAACCGACGGCGGCTGGCTGCTGGCCAGAACCTGGCATTGGCTGCGGCAGCGATCGCTCGAATGCGCCGTCTTTGACTGCACGGTTGGCATGGGCCATGCAGGGGACTTTCGCATTTTCGAGCATAACGCCCTCCCGATGGTTTTCGAGATGGTCGCGGCGATGCGGCGAAGCCAGATTCTAAAAGACAACGCCCCCGTCATCCTTACGCACCTGGCGCGGACCCTGCACCCGGGCCAAAAGCAATTGGAAAGCCAACTGCAGCTGCCCTTTCGCGCGGCGTACGACGGTTTTATCCTAAATCTGTAGCGCTCGGCTATGATTTGCTGATCGTCATAGTCAGCTGGTAATCCTCCGGGTCGACCGGCACGCTGGCGCTGGGGTAGGGATCGATGCGAAAGGTCAAATCATAGTCAAAAAACATATCTTCGGCCTGATCCGTCAGGCCGGGTTGCTTTAATGCCAGCGGGTAATCTTTACCGCGGTAGGTTATGCTGACCTCGAAGCTGCAAACACCAGACCAGATGCAGACCGCATCCTTGGGACAGCGGCTGTCGCCGATCACCTTGACGAACGTGATGACCATCTCTTCGTCAGCTATCGAGGCGCTTTGGCCGATGCCAATGGTAAATGGCTCGTCGAGCCTGGCTGTGGTGACTGGATTTGAACCGGCGCAGCCGGCGGCTACGAGGACCAATACCAGGGATAGAAGATAAAGGCTGGCGACTCTTGATCGCGGGTTCTTCCCATGACGTCGTTTATTTTTCATAAGGCACTCCCTCCGGATCTGCCGAACGGTCACAAAATAGGTTCATAGCCTCTTAGACGATTTGGCATGCCACAAGTTCCAACGTGACCGATAGATCCATTTGTGCCGGCACCAACACAGCGCTATACTGGGGGCAGGTGCACCTGCGCAGAAAGATAAGGAGATCGGAGTTATGTCGTTCCAACCCGACTTTCGCAACCTGCTCCAAGTTCTCGAGCGGCAGAGGCCAGATCGGCCGACTTTGTTCGAATATTACATGAACCAGACCGTCTACGACGACCTGACCTGCGGCATGCCATACGGAGCCTCCGATGAACTTGCACCCTGGAAAAAACTGATCGACGCTTTCAGGCTGGCCGGGTATGACTACACGACGCTGACATTGCCGGGGTTCACGTTCCCATTGGGTGAACGTGGGCATGGCGCCTCCGTTTCCCTTAACGAAGGGTTCCTGATCCGCGACCGTACCTCGTTTGAGGCTTATTCCTGGCCGGATCCCGGCAAGGCGCGCTACGACTTGCTTGACCGCTTGTCTGGGTTCCTGCCGGCCGGCATGAAATTCGTCGTGCCGCAGCCAGTCAGCATCCTCGGCGGCACGATCAACTTACTGGGCTATGACAACCTGTGTCTGCTGCTCTTCGACGACCCGGCACTTGTCAAAGATGTTTTCAACGCGGTGGGCGAACGGATCATGGCCTATCACCTGGAAACGGTGCGCCATGACAGCGTCGGCGCCTGCCTGATCAACGATGACTGGGGCTTCAACCAGCAGACACGTTTGAATCCGCAGCACTTGCGCCGGTATGTCTTTCCCTGGTACCGCAAAATCGTAAGATCCATCCATGCGGCCGGAAAACCGGTTATCCTGCACTCCTGCGGCAACCTAAGCGAGGTCATGGAGGATGTGATCGAAGATATGCAATTTGACGGCAAGCATTCCTTCCAGGACATGATACAGCCTGTCGAATCCTTTTATGAGCAATATGGCGGCCGGATCGCAGTCCTGGGCGGTATCGATGTCGATTTCATGTGCCGCCGGACGCGCCAGGAGGTGTACGCGCGCTGCCGGGCGATGCTGCTTAGCGATAAGAAGGGCGGCTACGCGCTTGGCACTGGCAACAGCGTGCCGGAGTACATGCCGAAGGAACAGTATTACGCCCTGCTGCAGGCGGCCTGGGATCTGCGCGGATGATTTGAGGACACGGCGGAAAGGGAACGTAGATGGAGCCAGTCAAGCTGGTCATTGACACCGATATTGGTCCGGACTGCGACGACGCCGGCGCCCTGGCCGTGGCCCACGCGCTGCAAACACGCGGCCATTGCCGGATCGAAGCCGTGACCCATTGCACCTCAAGTCCATACGGCGCCGGCTGTGTGGACGCGATCAACCGCTGGTCTGGCCGCGGTGACATTCCTGTCGGGACGCTGGAGACCGCCGGCTTTTTAACCGGACCGGCCTATGAACGTTACAACCGGTATATCGCCGCACATTACCCCAACCGTTATCCTGACGGTCTGCGGGTGCCCGGCGCGCTCGCGGTGCTGCGCCAGGTTCTGGCTGCAGGCAGCGATTTTGTTCTTTGCGCGATCGGGCCTTTGGTCAACCTGTCCCGGCTGCTGGACACGAAAGGCGACCGCACATCACCGCTGGATGGCCGTCAACTGGTTCGTGATAAGGTCAAGCGCCTGGTTGTCATGGGCGGCGGCTGGGCAGGCCCCGAGTGGAATTTCCAGATGGATCCGCGCGCCGCAGCTCATGTCTGCCGGGACTGGCCGACAGAAATCTGGTTTTCGACCTTCGAAGTTGGCGCGACCATCCTGACCGGAGGCAATTGGAGCGGCCATGCGGCGCGAAGCCCGATCGTCGACGCCTATCGGCTGCACAGCCCGAAGGGACGCATGAGCTGGGACTTAACCGCCGTTTGGGCCGCCGTCATGGGGCCTGGGCCGCTATTTGCCCTGTCTGATCCAGGCCGGATGGTTGTCGCACCGGACGGTGCCAGCACCTGGCAAAATGACCCGGCCGCGAATCAGCGTACCTTGCTAAAGCGGCAGCCGGACGACTGCATCCGGGACGCTTTGGACAGCCTTCTGATGCCCGCGTGTCCAGCACCGGATCGATAAAGCGATCCATGAACGGGCTGGTTGGCGGTTGCATCTTGATGCCAGGCGTTTATCATGGAAAGAGAACCCGATCAATCATCTCGATTGGCGCACAGCGCCGGGGAGGTCGCCATGCTTGACAGCCATATTCACATCATGAACATGAATCCGCCGCAGCCGGACAGCCTGGAACCGTTGTTTTCGCAGCTGGGCTTGACCGGCGGTGTCCTGATTTCGGCGCCGCCGGCTTGTTTTACGCGGGAAAAGCCCGGCTTGTCCGACGCCCAGGACCGCCTGGATCGGGTGCTGGCTTGGTGTGACGGCCGGCCGGACTGGTTCCCGTTTTTCTGGATTGACCCGCTTGAGATGACGGCGGCCGACCAGGTCGCCGCCGCAGTCAAGGCGGGCATTGCCGGCTTTAAGATCATCTGCAGCCAGGCGGAGCCCGGCCATCCTGCCGTTCTGGACACGGCCCGGCGAATCGCTGCGTCCGGCCGTCCCTTGCTGTTTCATTCCGGTATCCTCTGGGACGGGCAGGATTCATCGCGCTATAACCGGCCAGCCGGATTCGAGGCCCTGCTCCACATCCCGCAGCTGCGCTTTGCCTTGGCCCACGCGTCCTGGCCCTGGATCGACGAATGTCTGGCCGTTTTCGGCAAGTTTTTGCAAGCCCGGCGCCAAGCCCCCCAAGACTGTGCCGAGATGTTCATCGACCTGACACCGGGGACGCCCAAGCTCTATCGCGAAGAGCTGTACCGCAAGCTGCTTGGAATCGGCTATCCGCTGCTCGACCACATCCTCTTTGGCACAGACGGCCTGGCTGATACCTATGAGCCGCAGTGGGCCGCCGATTGGCTCGCTCTGGATCGCCGTCTGCTCAAGCAGTACTGGCAGGATGGGATACAGCCCGGTTTCGCCTCGTCGTCCGATGCCTGGCGCGCGCTGACTGAATTGAATCTGCGTCGTTTTATCGCCGGCTAACGGCACCTCTTGACAGGAGCCGATTGAACCGATAAAATAGACCATGTGGTCTAGACCGCTTGGTCTATTTGTTGATTCATCCGCTCACACGTTGCTATCGCAATGGGGGACAAAACCATGATCCACGTTTCCAGGCTCTATCACTCCTATACCCAGGACGAACGATACGCCGTCAAGGATGTCAGTTTCGAGGTGCCCAAGGGCGAAGTTTTCGGCTTTCTCGGCCCTTCAGGCGCCGGAAAATCGACGACCCAGGGCATCCTGACCGGGCTGCTCAAGCTGCAGAAGGGCGATGTCACCGTCGCCGGCTACCCGGTTAAAAGCATGAAAAACGAGATGTTCAACCGCATCGGGGTTTCCTTTGAGCAGTCGAACGTCTACAGCAAGCTGACGGCTCGCGAAAACCTGGCGTTCTACCGCCAGCTGTTCGATGTTACGACGCGCGACCCGCTGGAGCTGATCCGCCTGGTAGGTCTGGGCGGCAAGGAGAACCTCAAGGTCGGCACCTTTTCCAAGGGCATGAAGCACCGGCTGACCTTTGCCCGCTCGATGATCAACAACCCGGAGCTGTGGTTCCTGGACGAGCCGACCACGGGACTGGATCCGGCGATCGCAGCCAACATCAAGGACATCATCAAGGAGCAGAACGACAAGGGGACGACGGTCTTCCTGACGACCCACAACATGTATATTGCCGACGAACTCTGCGACCGGGTGGCCTTTATCGTCGACGGCGAGATCAAGCTGATCGATTCGCCCAAGAACCTGAAGCTGCAGTACGGTGAAAAAGTGGTCACGGTCGAATTTCTGGCGGATGGTGTTTTGCACAGCGAGACCTTGTCGACCATCCAGGATCAGGACAAGGCGCGCCTGCAGGCCATCCTCGGCACGTGTGAGATCGTGACCATGCATACCAAGGAAGCGACGCTGGAGGAGATCTTCATCACGGTGACCGGAAGGGGGCTGACTTGAATGAAACTGCTGAGCAGCTTTGTCAAGGAACTCACCCTGGCGACGCGCAGCTTTTATTTCTACATCGAAATCCTGTTCGCCGTCGTGTTGCTGGCCGTCGTGCTGTTCGCGATCCCCGAGCAGATCCGCGTCGTCCAGACACAGGTCCTTTACCTCGACCTGCCCCAGCCGGCTGCCGATTCGCTGACGGCCGACCTGCTCGCTGAAGACCTGGACGGCCGGTGGGAGGAGACGGTTTTGGAATCCGGTGACGACCGTTTCGATGCCAGGCTGTTTGAAACCGAGACGGCGCGCGTCTATCTGGTGAACAGCGCCGAGGCGGTGCGCGATCTGGCCGACACAAAAAGGGATATCGGCATGGTCCTGTCGCTGGACGCTGCCGGCCAGCTGCATTACACTTATTACCTGCAGGGTTATGAATCGCAGCGTCTGCAAAACCTGCTGTCCGTCATTCCCGCAGCCAGCCTGGCCGGGATGGCCGAAAAAATTGCCGGCATGACGGTCGAGCAGCTGGCTCCAGACCAGGTGCTGCTGAATGACCGGGAGAATGTCATCCCGACCCTGATTGCCTTCAACAGCAGTTTCATGGGCATGTTCATCATGGCGGCCTACATCTTCCTGGACAAGAAGGAAGGCGTGATCAATGCCTATGCGGTGACGGCCTCCTCGGTGGCCCGCTACATGCTCAGCAAGATCCTGGTTGTGCTGCTGACGGCGACCGTGTCCGGCCTGATCGTGACCGTGCCTGTGTTTGGATTCCAGATCAACTACGGCCTGGTCCTGCTGCTCCTACTGGTCAGCGGGTTCTTTGCCTCGGTGCTCGGCCTTCTGATCGCCAGCTTCTACGCGGACATCACCAAGGCGTTCGGTACGGTGTTCGTGGTCCTGATCCTGCTGATGCTGCCCGTCATCGCCTATTATTCTCCGGGTTGGAACCCCTGGTGGATCCGGATCATCCCTTCGGATCTGGTCATCTGGTCTTTCCGCGAGATCCTGATTGAGAACGGGAAGACCGGTGTCGTCCTGCTGGTATCCGCCGGACTGCTCGCAGCCGGCTGCGCCTTGTTCGTCCTGGCCGACCACCGCTACCGGCGCACCCTAAGTGTGTCATGAACGTTTTTCAAAGGAGGTGACTGCCGTGTTCAAGCGGCTCTGGGCGATTTTCGCCCGCGATATGAAGGTTGGCACCCGCGATTTTATCACGCTGTTAGTTTTGCTGTTCCCCCTGGTTTTTGCCTTTGGCATCAACCTGATCACGCCCGGCATCAACGATACGACCGTCAACGTGGCGATGGTCGCAGGCGAGGACCCGGAGCGGGCGGCCTATTTTGACCGTTTTGCCCACCTGACGTTGCTTGCGGACCGTCAGGCGGTCGCAGACCGTGTCATGCAGCGTGACAGCCTGCTGGGTGTGGTGCGCGACGGCTCCGGCCTGCTCGTCCTGGCTCAGGGCAACGAGCCGGAGGAATCGGTCGAGCTGGTCAAGCTGATCGCGGTCCTGTACGATGCCGGCGCCCCGACCGGCTCGGAACAGACCGAGCTGGAAAGTTTTGGCCGGACGATCCCCCCGCTCAAGCAGATCATGGTCAACGCCCTGCTGCTGTTCATCTCCGTCCTGGCCGGTATGCTGATCGCCCTCAACATCATCGAGGAAAAGACCGACAAGACGATCAGCGCCATCCACGTGACGCCGGTCTCGCGGCTGGTGTTCATCCTGGGCAAGAGCCTGACCGGCGCCGTGTTCGCCATCCTGATGTCCCTGATCGGCCTCATGGTAACCGGGTTTGGACAGGTCAACCTGCTCCAGATGCTGCCGGTTATCCTGGCCATCACCCTCCTCAGCATCATGATTGGCTTCATCCAGGGCATCAACGGAGACGATGTCATGGAGGCGGCCGGGTCTGTCAAGCTGATGTTCCTGCCGCTGGCCGGATCGATCGTCGGCTACGAGCTGCTGGCTGAGAAATGGCATCCTTTCCTCTATTGGTCGCCGTTTTACTGGGCGTACCGGGCCAATGAGATGATCTTGTCCCAGGACGGCAACTGGGCGCAGCTTTTGCTTTTCGTCGGCGTGATCGCTCTTTTGTGCGCGGTTGTCTTTGCTGTTCTCGCGCCCAGGATCCAAAAAGGGCTGCAGGCCCAATAAAGAAATATTCTGGAGGTACGAAAAATGGAATGGTATTGGTGGGTCTTAATCGTCGCTGCGGTTGCAGCCATCGGGGTCTTGAAGCTTAAGGTGTGGAACCTGATATTGCAAAAGCGCAAGCAGAAAAAACTGGCCGATCAAAACGAAGACGAGGAATAAGGCATGACCAAACGGGAAGCCATCCTCGAAGCGGCCATCCGGGAATTTGCCGAAAACAGCTACGACGCGGCCTCGATCAACCGCATCATCAAGACGTCCGATACGTCAAAGGGCACCTTCTACCATTATTTTGCCGACAAGATGGCCCTGTACATGGCGATCGTGGACGACCTGGTGCAGATCAAGAAAACCTATTTCGCCCAGATGCAGAAACTGCTCGATGCCGGGGAGACCAACATCTTCGCCCTGCTCAAGGAACAGGCCCGGGCCGGGACACGGTTCATGCATGACAACCCTGAGCTCTACCGTTTCGGCCTGCGCTTCGCCAGGGAGACCGGTCCGGTCAAAGAGATGTTCGCCGAGCGGTTCTTGCCGGATCTGCAGTCCGCCTTCCAGCAAATCGTCGCGATTGGCATCGCCAACCTCAATCTGGCGGATCGCTACTCGCCATCGTTTGTCGTTCGCCTGATCGGATTCACCATGATGCACTTTGATGAGATCCTGATCGGCAGGGAGGAAGACCCGACACCGGAGCAGATCGAGGAGCGAATGGATATGCTGTTCGATTTCCTCCAGCGCGGGCTGGAAGCGGGCGGTACTTGACGGTATCCCGGTTCTTCAGCGCACAGTCAGGATGACCTTGCCGACATTTTCACCCCGCTCCAGGATGGCATGGGCTGATTCGGCTTGCTGGATCGGGAGCGTGCGGTAAATGGTCGGACGAACGTCGCCGGCAGCGACTTTCGGCCAAACCTTTTCAACAAGGCCGGCCAGGATCTGGGCCTTAACTTCAGGCGGACGGCTGCGCAGCGTGCTGCCGATCAGGCGAATGCCGCGGGTGTAGATGGTTCTCAGGTTGATCTCGGTCAGGTCGCCGGCCAGCGTCGCGATCATGATCCAGCGCGCGCCGCGCGCCAGGTGGGGCAGACATTCGCCCATCGAAGCGCTGCCCAGGCAATCGATGGCCAGGTCGACGGGAAACCCAAGCTCGGATTGCTCGCGCAGCACGTTAGCCGCCTGCTGGCAGGAGCTGTCGATGATGACATCCGCATGAAGGTGCGCGATCGAGCGCGCTTTTTCGGCGGACAGGACGCTGGTGATCACGCGCAGCCCGAAGCTTTTGGCCATCGGGATGACCACGCTGGCCAGGCCGCTGGCGCCGGCATGCATCAGGAGGGTTTCACCCGGCTTCGCCTGGCCCTCGATAAACAGGTTCAAGTAAGCCGTGGCAAACGCTTCCGGCAGGGCCGCCGCCTCGATCAGGGAAATCCCGTCCGGAATCGGCATCAGCATGTCGTAGCGTACCGCCACCGCTTCGGCGTATCCGCCGCCGCCCAGCAGGGCGCAAACCGCGTCACCGGTCTTCCAGGTGCTCTTTTGCGCGGCGATCGGGCCGACCGCCCGGATGATCCCCGATACTTCCAGCCCCATCCATTCCGGACAGCCGGGCGGAGGCGGGTACTGACCGGCCCGCTGCATGAGGTCCGCCCGGTTCAGGGCGGCCGCGTGGATCTCGATCAGAACCTCGTCGTCTTGCATGACCGGATCAGGGACATCCGTCCAGGTTAATTGTTTTTGGGTACCAATCAGAATTGCTTTCATTTTTCGTTTCCTTTCTTGTTGCCGATGCGATGTGTTCAGGTCAGCACAGACCAGTCGAACAGGACGCCGATCGGGAAATTGGCATCATCATAGGCAAGCCGGTGGTAGACGTCAGGCGCCGCTTCCGGCGAATGGATTTCGGCGATCAGGCGCCTGGCGGACAGCCGTCCGCTGCCCATCAAGCGCAAAATAGCGTCGCAGTCGTCCTTGGCGGTCCAGTTGCCCGGACTGGATTCAAATTGCGGCCGGGCGAAATTGTTGGCCCCGATCAGGCTGACCCCGGGGAAATGAACGAGATGGTAGAAATCCAATGCCTGGTCCGGGTTGCGCGAGCAGCCCAACAAGGATACCCGGCCAAAGCGCGCCATGCAACCGAGCGTCTGAACCAGGGCCGCGTACACCCCGGTCACTTCGATCGCGACCGGAACGCCCTTGCCGCCGGTTATCCGCTTGACGGTTTCGGCATAATCGTCTGCGGTCGGATCCAGCGCGACATCCGCGCCCATTTCCAGGGCCAGGGCCCGGCGGGCAGGATTGGGGTCTGCCGCGATCACCGGAACGGCACCGCCCGTTTTGCAAAACGAGACCGACAGCTGGCCCAGGATGCCGAGGCCGACAACCAGGGCCGCTTCGCCGATTTCCAATCGCGTCTTGCGAATGCCGAGCAGGGGAAAACAGGCGATCACGGCCAAGGCGGCCTCGTCCAGACCGACGCGATCGTCCTCGATCGGGAAGGCATTGGCGGCCGGAACGATGTTGAACTGCTTGTGCTGGCCGAAATAAATGACGACCCGTTGGCCGGGCTTGATGTTGGTGACACCGTCGCCGACCTTTTCGACGATACCGGTTCCGCTGTAGCCCAAGGCGCGCGGGAAGACAACCTCGTCCTGGATCCGGCCCCCGTTGACATGGCGCTCGCCGATCAGGTTGGCACGCTCCGTCCCCGCGCTGACCGCCGTGTAGCAGGTTCGAACCAGCAACTCGCCCGGTCCCAGCTGGCCGGGTATCTCCCGGCTGACCAGCTCAGCCTGATTGGGCCTGGTAAACAAGATCTGCCTGTTTTGCATGATCATCACCCCCATGTTGGATATCCTTATTATAATGATTTGCCTGACCGGGGATAAGGCAGTATACTGCCGGATAGGGGTACTATTCTCCAAAGGAGTCTGTTAGCATGTTGCAGGAATGGTTCAGGAGCAGGCCTGTCTTCATCGATTCGCTGACGATCGAGATTGTCCATTTTCTCCGTCACCACACGCACCGGCCGGCATTGGGCAACCCGAATGAAAGCATCGGCCTGCTGGTGCAAGGCACGGTCGATATTGTTTCAGCCAAGGACCGCTTCACAGCTGGACCGGGCGATTTGATCTATATCCCCCAGGATATGGCGTACACCTCGACTTGGAAGGGGTCGCCTCAGATTTCGTTCTATTCGCTTCGCTTCACCTATGCCCGCCCCAGGCTGGCGTCTGAAGCAGGTGCGGCCCTGGGCCGCACCTGCCTGCAGAAGATCAGCGGCTCAGGCGATACCATCCCTGCGCTCTTCACGCAGCTGCACGCGGCTTTTCACAGCGATGACGGCAATCCGGGAACGGCGCTTGGCTTGTTCTACCAGCTCTTCGCACAGCTGTCGCCGCAACTGCGTTACGAGAACCAGGATCCGGACAGCAGCCCGGTGCAGCGGGCGGTGCACGCGTTGGACATGAATCCGGCGCTGGATTTTTCGGTTCCCCAGCTAGCCCGATATTGCGGCATGAGCGAATCGGGTTTTTACCCGGCTTTTAAAAAGGTCACGGGCTGTTCGCCGGTCACATACCGGAACCGGGCCAGGATCCGCCAGGCCATCGAGCTTCTGGCCGGAAGCCAGGCCGGCATCGAATGGATCAGCCAGACGCTCAACTTCAGTTCGCCGGCCTATTTCCGCCGCGTTTTCAAGCATTTCACAGGTTTGACCCCGCATGAAATCCGGCTGCGGGAGCGCGGGCTATAACGCGTTCCGGTCAGGTGACGCAGCCGCGGGCGTCGATTTTGATCCGGCGTACGATCTCGCTGCGGTTCCGGATCAGCACGGCCTGCGGATGCAAGTTGACTGTCGTGCAGATATGGTTGGGAATAACCAGCAGCTGGTCGCCGACCTGGTGGTCTTTGGCGCCCGGTTTGACGAGCATCATGCCGTGCTCTTCCGTCATGCGGTTGAAGACCAGCTGCCCGTCTTCCAGAATCCGGCCGAATCCTTCCAGACAGAGCGGCGGCGTACCTGGCTGGCTGTCCGTGGAAAAGGTCTTGCTGCCGCCGTCGACGACCAGGCGGTCCTGCCCGTTGCTGCTTACCACCGTCACCAGCACGCCGGCGGCGCAGTCCGCGAGCTGGCAGGAGCCGCTGCCGACGGTGGCCATGTCGTTGAAGACATAGGTGCCCGGGCGGATCTCCGTGATGCCCGGCTGGGCGGCGATGACTGCGGCTGTCGGCGTCGAACCGGCGCTGACATCGGCAAGCGGGATGCCGTCGGCCCGGATCTGGTCGGCCAGCGCAACCGTCAGGCGGCCTTCCTCTTCGCCGGCTGCCTGGAGATCCAGCGTCGGCTTTCCGGCCAGTGTCATGGCCTTGAAGGCGAAGATCCCGGTCAGGTCCAGCCCGCTCATCCGACTGACGGCCCGGGCGAGGTCAAGGGCGCCGTCTCCGGCGATGCCGGTACGGGCGAACCCGATATCCACCTCCAGACGCACCTCAAGCTTCAGGCCGGCCGCGCGGGCTGCCTCGTCCAGCGCTTTCGCGCCGGCCAGGCTGTCGATCCCGACGATCAGGCGGCGGCAGCGCGGCGCCAGCTGGGTCAGCCGCTCCAGCTTGATCGGCCCGATCACCGGATAGGCGATGAAAATGTCGTCGATGCCGGCATCAACCATGATTTCCGCTTCAGAGACCTTGGCGACCGTGATCCCGCAAGCGCCGGCCGCCAGCTGCATGCGGGCGATTTCGACCGATTTGTGCGTCTTGATGTGCGGTCTGAGCGCAACATGATGGCGGCGTGCCAGATCAGCCATGCCGCGAATATTGTTTTCCAGGCGGTCGGCGTCAATAACGAGGCAGGGCGTGTCGAGCTGCATAACAGGTTCCTCCCAGTCGTTGGATAGGCTACTGCCATCATAGGGTCCAATAGCCCGACTTGTCAATTTCACCATACTCGGGACTATGGTATAATCCAGAAAGGTATACCCGCACAGGCAACACAAGATAAGGAACGTCATGAAGAAAAGAAGAAAGTCAGACTGGATCCTGCTTGGCGTAGCAGCCCTGCTCGTAGCCGCAACCGTAGCGACATGGGGCTGGCGCAGTTTGGCTGAAACGCAAAGACTGGTCGAGCCTGCTGACACAACCCTGGGTGTGTCAGCCGCACCAGCCAGCCCAAGTCCTTCCCCGGTTGCAACGCAGCCGACACCGCCGTCCACACCTGTCCCGGCAACACCATCACCCGTGCCGGCAACCCCGACGCCGGCACGGCCAACCCCGACGTTGCCGCAGGTTTCCATAACACCGATGACGGACGCGCAGGGCATCTGCCAGGAACCGCTGTCTGCCGACGATTTCACCGCCGACCAGACCGTATATTACGTCAAGGCGTTCAAGGCAAATATCCGCTCGGCACCCGGCACGGATGCCGAGATCATCCAAACCGCCGTCATGGGCGACCATTTCCAACGAACCGGATACGGGATCTGCTGGTCCCGGCTCGACCTGGGTGACGGGAAGACCGGTTTCATCTTGACCGAGCTCGTCACCAGCGAAAAAATCTACCCGATCAACACGAAACCGGACCCTGAACCGACGGATCAGCCGCAAGTCGACGAGAACGGCATTTTCCAAGAACCGCTGCCGGTTGCGTCCTTCACGCCTGACCAGACCCGCTTCTATGTTAAGGCTTATACCGCCAACCTGCGCCAGGAACCGAATACCGAGAGCAAAATACTGGCCAAGCTGACGATGGGCGATATCCTGACACGGACCGGAACCGGAACATACTGGTCACGGGTAAAAACGGCAGACGGTACGGTCGGATTCGTCCTGACCCGGCTGATTTCTTCATCCTTTGTGCGGGCACCGGCCACACCGGCGCCAACCGCCCCTCCGACACCGAAACCAACCCCTTCGGCCGAACCGACACCGAAACCAACCCGTTCGGCTGAACCGACACCGGAACCGAGCAACCCGCCTGTCCCGACAGCAGAACCGACGTCCGGCGGCGAGCCGAGCCCGGCACCAACCGCATCGCCGACGCCGGAACCCGAACCGGAAGAGAATGCCGAGTTCCTGGAGATGGCGCGCATCGTCGCCCTGGAAGGGCACGCGGCCTACGGCTATGACAGCTACCTGGCCGTTGCGACCGTGATCATGAACCAGGTCGACCACCGGCATTTCCCGGATAATGTCATGGATGTGATCAGCTATCCGGGCCATTTCAGCACATACACCTCAACGCGGAAACCGTATTACAACGATGCGGTCTACGAGGCGACCCGCGACGCGTATTACAACGGCGTCAGAAACCTGCCGCAATACGTGATCGCCTTCATCACGCCGGCAAACTACGAGAAAAACGTGGCTGCCGGCGGCGCGTTCAGCAAGATGGATGTCTACACGGAAGCCTACGGTGTCTATTGGTGCTATTACCCGGCAGACCGGCCCTGACCGGTTTTTAGGGCAGATGCCAGTTCGCGGCGCAGCTGCCACTGCTGATAGCTCATTTCCTGCCAGTGCATCGCATGCAGCCTTTCGAGCTTTTCTTCCAGGTGCCGACGTAGATCCCGGTTAAGATTCGGATCGTTTTCGTCCAGTAGCGGCAGGTAACCGATGACCGCATCGTCTGACAAGTCGAACAGGTAGCCGCGATCCAGCGTGATCTGCTCCCTGTGCGCCACGTTATAACGGGCAATCTGAAGGTCAGGATTAATGATGTTTAGCGCGAGCAAGGCAAAAACGGCCGCGATGGCCATCGACTTGAACAGCGGCAGGCGGCGCATGAAAATCTGCGCGACAAAAAGGATATACCAGACCAGGATCAGCCCCATGAAAGCCGTGGAGAGGAAGCGCAGGCGGGTCAGCCCGTACGCGTCGACATAAAGCCGCATCCGGCTGATCGCCGACACCCACTGCACAAGGCTGAACAGGATCAGCAGCAATTCCAGGATCCGCAGCACCCATCCGGCCTTGACCTGCGATCTGGATGCGCGGGCGGCCAGGTAGATCAGAAGCAAATTCACAAGGCTTATGGCCAGAAGCTCGAAGAAACCGCTGCGCGCGTATTCGGCATAGGTCAGGTGATCGGGCAGGATGTCATAGAGGGCACCGCTCAGGTACTGGTACTGGATGACGGCGAAGAAGGCGTATAAGCCGTTAACAAAAACCAGGACCGTGGTCAGGATCGTGCGGGCGAACGCCAACCGGCCAGGCGTGGCCTTGAAACCGGCCTGCGGATTTTCCGACACCGGCAAAACTTGGCGCTGCCGGCGACCGCTTTCCAAAAAACTGAAAATGAACGGCGCCAGGAACAAGGCTGTCAGCAGCTGGCGGGCGAGCAAGGTGAAGGAAAAGCGCTGCAGCCAGGCGGTCAACCCGCCTATTTTGTCCGCGAACACGGCGTCAGCCGATGCCAGCAGGCTTCCCAGCAGCAACAAAAGGGGAAGGGCGATAAGGACACCGGCCGCGACCGCGATCGCCTGTCGGATGGCCGGGCGTCCCCGGTTCGGCGCTTGCGCGCTATCCGGGCGAACCAGCCGTTTCAGGTGCCTGAGATCGCCCAGGCCGATCAGCGGCCGGACAAGCGGCGCGAGTGCAGCCTCCAGCCAGAACAGCGGATGGTCCCAGTCTTGACGGGACAGACGGTAAAGCAGCATGAACTGGACCAGCAGCAGGACCGCCAGGACGAGGAAGTTGATCACCCTGAGGGGCAGGCTGGACCAGATGGCAAAACAGCCGGCCAGGCCGACGATGCAAGCGGTCAGCACAGCCAGCAGCCCGACGCGGGCGCGCGTCAGTTTCGACCGCTCAGGCCGGTCTGAGCCGCGCGGCAGCAGATACCAGATAAAGACCATGACTTGTGTCAGCAGAACGAGCAGGGCAAAGCCGGCACCCCAGCCGCCCCACAAAAAGAGCCGAACGGCGAGCCAGGCAAAAACCGGGACGGACAGGGCATGCAGCCAGGTAAGCGGGAAACGGTCGGCAGGGCTGCCGGTCAGGGTGCGATCATCCATGGGTGAGATCCTCTTTTCGTTGTGTTTCGCAGGCAAGCAGGTCGGCCGGCTGGCAGTCCAGGACCTGGCATAAGCGTTCCAGGGTAGAGAAGCGGATGGCGCGGGCATGGCCGTTTTTCAAGATGGACAGGTTGGCCTGGGTCAGGCCGACAGCATCCGCCAGCTGGGCCAGGCCGATCTTCCGCCTGGCCATCATGACATCGAGGGTAACAACAATCGGCATGGGCACCTCCGCGTCAGATAGTCAGTTCATTTTCGGTTTTGACCAGATATGCCTGGCGGAACAAGTCCGCCAGCAGCAGGGCGACGAAAACCATGATGAAAAAGACTGCTGCGCAGAATAGCGTGAGAAACGTGTTGTAGGTGAAAATCTTGACGGCAAACGCGGTGGTCAGCAGCCCGAGCGCCATGGCGATATGCTGAAACGACCGGCTTTGCCTGGCATGAAACGGGTCCCCTTGCGCGACCCGCTTCAAGATGCGGCGCCCTTCAAACAAGATCCAGGCGGTGCCGAAGCCGCAGGCATAAAGGAAGACCAGGTAGAACGGGTAGCTGTCAGGCGGAACATCCGCGGGATAATCATGGGAAACAAGACCAGCCGGATTTTCTTCGCCAGCCCGCGGGGATATGGGTCCGAAAAGCTCCGGCTGCTCGTAGAGCATGTTGAGTAAAAACGGCAGCAGAAGCAGCGCCAGCACGTTCAGGATCAGGATAAGGTCAATGACCAGGCATAGAATACCGGACAGCCGGCACGTCGCATCGCGCAGCATCAGACCACCTCGCGGTTTTCGTGTTCGGACCACAAGGTGGCCCGTCGCTCCAGTTATACCGCGCTATGACCCGAAAGTCAATAAAAATATATTGATTAACAATAATTGTTTATCAAATTTGCATATCTGCGAAATTTTGCCGCGGGTTAAGAAAAAAGCCCCGGCGAGATGATATCCGGGACTTTGGGCGGCTTTGGCTATCGCATTGCGGATCAGGTTTCCTTGATCGTGGGGGTAGGCATGTTGTTCTTATTCCAGTACGCGTTGACACAATCGGCACAGACGTCCTTGGCGTACTCCCAGTTGCTGATTTCGGGGATGACGGCCTGGCTGATCCGGCCTTCGGCGGCATAGGTGATGTCCCGGCAAAATGACGCGTCAATGTCCTTTTTCAATAGCGGGCAAAAATAGCGGGTCTCGGTCACGTGATTCACCTCCGTCTGATTTATGGCTAGCCCTGCCAGCCTGTCTTGATACCATTATAACATGGAAGAATGCCGCTTAGGGACTGCTTATTGATGAGCAGTCCCTCCCTTGCATCGTTCAGGCCAGGCCGTCAGAGGCCATTTGGGGCCAGAAACTGGTTCCTTCAGGCCGTTCTGGCAGGGACAGGTAATCCGCAACCGTCGCAGCCAGGTCACAAAAACACGAACGTGTGCCGAGCGGCCGGCCCTGATCCATACCTGGCTGGTAAGCGAGCAGCGGGACATACTCACGCGTGTGGTCCGTTCCGGGCCAGGTCGGGTCGCAGCCATGGTCTGCCGTGATCAGCAGCAGTTCGCCCGGGGAGAGCGCGGCGATCAGTTCGGGCAGGCGGCTGTCAAATGCCATCAGGGCAGCAGCATAACCCTCGGGATTGTTGCGGTGGCCGTAGAGCGCATCGAAATCGACCAGGTTGACCATTAATATACCCTCGAAGGATTCGCCCAGCCAGCGGAGCGTTTTGCCGATCCCGTCCTGGTTGCTGGTGGTCCGGACATGACGCGTCAGGCCGCGTCCGGCGTAAATATCGTGGATCTTGCCGATGCCGGCGACGGTATAGCCGGCCGAACTGGCCATGTCCAGCACGGTCTTGCCGAACGGCTCAAGCGCGTAGTCGTGCCGGTTGGCGGTGCGGCGGTAATCGCCGGAGGTTCCGGCAAACGGCCTGGCGATGATCCGCCCGACGGCATGTTCGCCGCCCATGATGGCACGCGATTGCTCACAGAAGCGGTAAAGCGTTTCGAGTGGGACAACCGCTTCGTGGCAGGCGATCTGCAGCACGCTGTCTGCGGACGTGTAGACGATCGGGGAGCCGGTCCGGACATGCTCGTCGCCCAAACGCTGGATGATCTCTGTCCCCGACGCTGGGATGTTGCCCAGGATCTGCCGGCCGAAAGCCGCTTCGAGCCGGCTCACGATGACTTGCGGAAATCCGTCCGGATAGACAGGGAAGGGCTTTTCCAGGCTAAGTCCCGCCAGCTCCCAGTGCCCGGTTGTCGTATCTTTGCCGGCCGACTGCTCCTGCATGCGGCCGTACCAGGCCCCGGGCCGTTCTGCCCGTTCGATGCCGCTGACCTGCTCGATCAGGCCAAGGCCCAGCCCAGCAAGATTGGGCAGTCGCATCTCGGGGACGGCTGCCGCGACATGGGACAAGGTGTTGCTGCCTTCGTCGCCGTACAGGTGCGAATCCGGCGCAGCGCCGCAGCCGACGCTGTCAAGCACGATGATGGTTACACGTTTCATGGCGGTCTCCTTCGCGTTAACGGATGACATCAAGGATCAGGGGCCGGACAGATCCGGGTTCAGACTCGATCGTGAACAGGGCGTCCAGGGCCTCGAAGGCCTGGTCAAGCTTTACTGGATCCCGGCCCTGGAGCGAGACAAGCGGCTGTCCGGCGGACAGCTTCTGACCCAGCCGGGCCTGCATGGTCAAGCCGGCGGTGACATCGATCGCATCGGTTTTGCGCAAGCGGCCGCCGCCCAAGGCAACAAAGAGGTGACCGAGACCTGCGGTGTTCATGGCGTTCAGGTAACCGCCGCGCGGCGCCGCCCAGGTCCGCCGGCAGGACGGCTGCGGCAAACGGAGCGGGTCGTCGATGACGCCACTGTCGCCCATCTGGCCTTCAATCAAGGCCCGCAGCTTGCCAAGGCCGGATCCGTCGGACAACGCCTGGATTAGCCGGGCGCGCGCTTCGGGTTGATCGGCTGCGCCGCCGCCGGCCACGAGCATCTCGGAGCCAAGGGCCAGGCAGACCTCGAGCAGGTCGCCGCCCTGTCGGCCCTTGAGCACCTGGATGGCTTCCATAACCTCCAGAACGTTGCCGATCTGAAGCCCCAGCGGCTGGTCCATGCCGGAGATGACCGCGGTGACGGTCCGGCCGGTGTGCTGCCCGATCCGGACCATGGTCTTAGCCAATTGGCGTGCCGATGCCAAATCTTTCATGAACGCGCCGGAGCCGCACTTGACATCCAGGACGATCGCTCCGGCGCCCGCGGCGATTTTCTTGCTCATGATGCTGGCCGCGATCAGGGGGATGGCGTCGACGGTGCCGGTGACATCGCGCAGGGCGTACAGTTTCTTGTCTGCGGGCGTCAGGTTGTCTGTCTGGGCCATGATCACCAGCCCATTGGCGCGCGCGAGCTCGAGAGCCCGGCTTTCGTCAATGCTCGCCTGGAAGCCTGGGATCGACTCCAGCTTATCGATCGTGCCGCCCGTAAAGCCAAGACCGCGTCCCGACATTTTAACAACCGGAATCCCGCAGGCCGCGACCAGCGGCGCGAGAATAAGGGTTGTCGTATCGCCGACACCGCCGGTACTGTGCTTATCGACCTTGATGCCCGGCAGCCCGGACAAGTCGAACTGGCGGCCGGAAGACGCCATGGCCAAAGTCAGGGCCGAGGTCTCTTCATCGGTCATGCCGCGGATGAACAGCGCCATTAGCATCGCGGATACCTGGTAGTCAGGCCAGCTGTCATGGCTGACGCCGTCGACGAAAATCTGGATTTCCGCCGGGCTTAACGCGGCGCCGTCGCGCTTTTTAATAATCAGGTCTACGGGATTCACAAAACCACCTGCCCCTGCCATATACTGCGTCTGTTTCATTATATCACGAAATTATGCACAGCCAGGCTGCAAAACCCCTGAGGTGAACGGCCGGTTATCTGCAGGTCGCACAAAGCGGCCGAGGCATGATTGCGGGCCGCTTCGTGCTATAATGATTGGCAAACGCGCACGAGAAACAGCAGCTGCCCGTATCGGGCCGCTGCCTGGAGGAACGGTTTGGAAAACAGGAACGAACTCAAACGGCTGGCCGGAACCGTCAGCAAGCTGTCGCTGCCCGTATTGGTCGAGCAGTTTTTTATCGTCATTATGGGCGTCATCAACACGATGCTGGCGTCCAACATGGGCAAAGAAGCGATTTCGGCCATCGGCATGATCGACACGATCAGCAACATCATGATCGCCCTGTTCGGAGCCCTGTCCATCGGGGGCACGGTCATCGTCGCCCAGTACACGGGCCAGAAGGACAGTGCCAAGGCCAGCCAAAGCGCCGCTCAGGCCCTGCTGTCCAACTTGGTCATTTCCGCCGGACTGGCTGTCCTCCTCTGGATCTTGCGTTTCCTGATCATCAGAGCCCTGTACGGCGACGCCGATGCGCTCGTGCTTGACTATGCGGACCAGTACTTTGGCATCAGCCTCTGGTCGTATATCCCGATCGCGATGATCAGCGTCTCGTTCGGCATCCTGCGCGGATCCGGCGACACGCGCACGCCGATGCGCATCTCCATCATCATGAACCTGTGCAACGTGCTTTTGAGCTATGTGCTGATCTACGGCCTTGAGATCCGGCTCGGCGGCCTGGACCTGGTCCTGCCCGCTTTTGGTGTCAGAGGAGCGGCGACAGGCCTGACATCGGCCCGGACGATCGGGATGCTGCTGGTGCTGATCCCTCTTTTGAACGGGTCAAAGCGAATCCGGCTCACCCGGCTGGAACTGTTCCGGCCGCGCTGGGATTTGCTGCGCTCCATTTTCCGTCTGGGCATTCCGGCCAGCGCGGAGCAGCTGATGTTCCAGGGCGGCCGCCTGATCACCCAAACATACATCGTACGCCTGGGGACGGCCGCGATCGCGGCCAACACCATCTCGATATCGGTCAATTCACTCCTGATGGTCCCGGGCAACGCCCTGGCGATCGCGGCGACTGCTTTGGTTGGCCAGCAGATTGGGGCGGGCCGGTTCAAGGAAGCCCGCAAACAGCTGAATTTCCTGATTCTGGCGGCTTCGGCGGCGATGGCCCTGGTCAGCCTTGTCATGCTGGCCATCAAGGATCCCGTGATCAGGCTCTACACGCACGACGAACAGATCAGCCAACTGGTTTCGGTGATCATCCTCTCGTCTCTGGTCGTGCAGCCCTTCATCTGGTCGACTTCGTTCATCACACCGGCAGGGCTGCGCGGAGCCGGCGACATCCGCTACACCATGGTGGTGTCGATCATCAGCATGTGGCTCCTGCGCATCCTGCTCGGGTATGTCTTTGCGGTGATCCTGCCCTGGGGTGTCCTGGGTGTCTGGATCGCCATGTATGTAGACTGGCTGTGCCGTTCGATTTTCTTTGTTCGCCGCGTTCAGCGCGACGCGTGGTTCGCCAAGGTCGTCATCCGCTGATCGCGTCAGGCAAACAAGCCGGCGGCGTTCTTCCAGCAGACCCGCTCGACCAGGTTGGCCAGTGCTGACATATCCTGCGGATATTCGCCGTTTTCAACCCAGACGCCGAGCTGGTTGCAGAATATGCGCCGGAAATATTCATGGCGCGTGTACGACAGCAGGCTGCGCGAGTCTGTCGACATGCCGACAAAGTTGGCCAGTACGCCGGTTTGGCTGTACTGCTGCAGATGCAGCTGCATGCCGTCCTTTTGGTCGTGGAACCACCAGGCCGGCCCCTGGGTCACCCAGGCCGGTTCGCCGTCCTTGGCGAACGTGCTCCCGATCGTGCACAGGGTCATGTTGTCGTTGGCGTTGAGCGAATAGAGCAGCGTGCGGGGCAGGCCGTCCTGCGCCTGGCAGGCATTGAGCAGTTGGGCGAGCGGCTTGGCAATCGGCATGTCGGCGATCGCGTCGAAACCGGTATCCGCGCCCAGCTTGTCAAAGTAGCGGCTGCTGGTGTTGCGCAGCGCGCCGATATGCAGCTGCATGGTCCAGCCGAGATCCTCGTAAATGGCCGCCAGATCGGTCAGGATGGCGAACTGGACCTGCGCCGCTTCATCAGGCTGCAAGACCTGTCCGGAAAGGCGCTTTTGGAACAGCCGGTCGGCGTCGGCCCGGCTAGCCGGCATTTGGGGCATCGTGTCGAGCGCGTGGTCTGACAGGCGGCAGCCCTGGCGATGGAACAGGTCCGCCCGCTGGCGCAGAGCGTCGGCCAGATCGTCCAGCGAACGGATTGGCGCGCGGTCCGGCGAAACGGCTTCCAGCTCGGCGATAATCTGCGGGTACGCGGGGTTGAGCAGGCGCAGGAAGCGGTCCGGGCGGCTGGCGGGAATGACCTTGAGGTCGCCGGTCTGGCCGGCCAGGTTGGCGTGGTCGGTAAGCGGTGACACCGGGTCGTCCGTTGTGCATAAGATCCGCACCTTCATGCGCTTGAGCAGTTGGATCGGCGTGCATTCCGGGCTGGCCAGCTGGTCGTTGACCGTCTTCCAGATGGCCGGTGCGCTGGATGGCGTGAGCGGCTCGGTGACGCCGAAATAGCGCTGCAGCTCGAGGTGGGTCCATTGGTACAACGGGTTGCCGATCAAATCCGGCAGCACCTGGGCCCAGGCGTTGAATTTCTCTTCGGGGGCGGCGTCGCCGGTGATGCAGCGCTCGGGCACGCCGGCCAGACGCATGGCGCGCCATTTATAATGGTCTCCGCCCAGCCAGGCTTCAGTAAGATCGCGGAAATTGCGGTTTGCCGCCAGCACCGACGCGTCGATGTGGCAGTGAAAGTCGCAGATCGGCAATTTGGCGGCATGCTCGTGGAACAATCTGCGTGCGGTCTCGTTAGTAAGTAAGAAATCCTGGTCCATAAACGGTTTCATCTGATCGGCCTCGCTTTCGTTGTATCAAGCGCAACAGGGCGCATATGCTTATTGTATCACAAGGTCACGCCGTTTTTGAAAATGGCGATCTCGCGGTAACCGGCTCGTTCACTGCAGGTCGGGCTGGTCCCCGAGGCTGTCCGGACAACGAGGTCAAGCAGCTGCGCGTCCAGGGCTTCCCAAGCGCCATCGCCACTTAGGGCAGGACCGGCGTCCAGGTCGATCCAGTGCGGCTTCTGCCGGGCCAGGTGGCTGTTCGAAGCGATCTTGAGCGTCGGGACAGGACCGCCCAGCGGGTTGCCGCGCCCGGTCGTGAACAGGATCAGCTGGGCGCCGGCCGCGGCCAGGGCGGTGACCGCGACCAAATCGTTGCCCGGCGCCTCCAGCAGGGTCAACCCGCGGGTCCGCTGACGCTCGCCGTAGCGGATGACTGACACCAGCGGCGCCTGGCCGGCTTTCTGGACACAGCCCAGCGATTTTTCTTCCAGCGTGGTGATGCCCCCGGCCTTGTTGCCCGGCGACGGGTTTTCGCCGACCGGAAAGCCCTGGAGGGTGTAGTACTGGCGGAAATCGCGGATCAGGCGGATAAAATCCTGCCGGACCTTCGGGTCCGGCGTTCGCGCAAGCAGCACCTGCTCCGCGCCGAAGCACTCGGGGATTTCGGTAAGCAGGGCCGAGCCGCCCTGGCGGACCAGGCGATCGGTAAACCGGCCCAGCAGGGGATTGGCCGTCAGGCCGGAATAGGCGTCAGAACCGCCGCACTTGAGTCCGACGACCAGGTCGGCAAGCGGGCAGGAAACGCGCACCTCCCGACCGGCAAAACGGGCCAGCTCGTCCAGGATGTCGCGTCCGCGTTCCTCTTCGTCCTGTTCCTCCTGGGCGACCATGAACCGGATGCGAGATGTATCGAAACCACCCAGCTGCGCCCTGAGATCGTCAACCTGGTTGTTCTCGCAGCCCAGGCCGACGACCAGAACCGCACCTGCGTTGGGGTGAACGGCCAGGGCAGACAGCAGCCGGACCGTGTTCACATGGTCGTCGCCGAGCTGGGAACAGCCATAGGGATGAGTCCAGGCCTGAATGCCGTCCAGGCCTGTCCAGCGGCCGGACGCGATTTGACTTTTGCCGTATTCGGCCAGATGCGCCGCCAGCTGGTTGACACAGCCGACCGTCGGGATGACCCACAGCTCGTTGCGGGTGCCCACCCGCCCGTCGGGCCGGCGGTAACCGGAAAATGCCAGGCCGCTGGCCGGCAACACGTCCTCCGGCTTCAGGTCCGGCGACGGTATCGGCGCAGGATCGGAAAAATCGCCGGTCAGGCCGGACGACAGGTTATGGGTGTGCACCCACGCGCCGGCTTCGATCGGCTCTGACGCCACACCGATCGGCCAGCCATACTTGACGATGCGCTGCCCGGCTTTCAGCGCCGTCAGGGCAACCTTGTGACCGGGCGGCACGCCGAAACCTTCGTTTAGTACGACGGCGACATGGTCCGCGGGGTGGATGCGCAGCCACCCGGCCGGAAGGCCGGAATCTGGATTGGATGGCACCATAGCAGACTCCTTTCAGAACCTGAGGTTATGCAAACAGCATACCATACCTCCCGGGCAACCGGTCAAGACGATCTTGCAATCGATTGCACAAACGATTGCACCGGTAACCTCGCTGTGCTAGACTGGATACATCCAGCGTATTGGGGAGGAAATCCAAATGACGCACACTGAACCGTTTCGCCGATTCCAATATGACACGACCGCCGAGCTGCAGCATGACCTTGACCGGATGGGCCTCGAGCTGCCCCTCCTGGGAGACATGGCCATTCTGGCCAGTCCGTGCCCGATCGGAAGCGGATCTGCGCCGAACCGGATTGCCATTCAGCCCATGGAGGGCTGCGACGGCAGCGCGGACGGCCGTCCGGATGACTTGACATGGCGGCGCTACCGGCGCTTTGCGGCCGGCGGGGCAGGCTTGCTCTGGGTTGAGGCGACAGCCGTCGTGCCGGAGGGCCGCGCCAACCCGCGCCAGCTCTGGCTGCACGAGCAGAATCTGGACGATTTTCGCGGCCTGGTACGCCTGATCGATAAGGAAGCCCGATCCAAGCCGTATAAAGTGCTCCAGCTGACCCACAGCGGCCGCTATTCCAAGCCCGACGGGCAAGCGCGCCCGCTGGTGGCCGCGGCCAATCCCTGGCTGGACAGGCCCGGGCAGGACCAGACGGTTTTGTCGGATGAGGCGCTGGCGAACCTGGTGCCGGCTTATGTGCAAGCCGCCCGGCTGGCCCACGCGGCCGGCTTCCAGGCTGTCGACATCAAGGCCTGCCACCGCTACCTGCTCAACGAGCTGCTTTCGGCACGCACCCGCCCCGGCCTATACGGCGGTTCGCTCGAAAACCGCAGCCGCCTGCTGCTGGACATCGTGCGCGCGGTCAAAGCCGAGGTTCCGATCGATATCGCCGTCCGCCTCAACGCCTACGATGAGATCCCGGTTCCCTACGGTTGGGGGGTCACGCAGGAAGACCATCGCCAGCCTGATTTTGGCGAACCGGCCTGGCTGGTGCGCGCACTCAAGGACGCCGGCGTCTCGCTGATCAACATCACGGGCGGTAACCCGTACTACAATCCGCACGTCAACCGGCCCTACGACACGGGCCCGTACCAGCCGCCCGTCCATCCGCTCTACCATCTGACCAAGCTGCTGGGGGCCTGCCGCACGCTGAAACACGCGCTGGGGCCCGACTCGCCCGTCCGTTTCATGGCCTCAGGCCTGACCTGGCTGCGTCACCTGGCCGGCGATGCGGCAGCGGGCCTGGTCGCGTCAGGTTGGAGCGACCTGGCCGGCTTCGGCCGCCAGGCCTTTGCGTATCCATCCCTGGCTGCCGATTTGCTCGAAGAAGGGCGCCTGGACCCGAAGAAATGCTGCCTTTCCTGCGGCAAGTGCTCCGAGATCATGCGCGACGGAGGGCAGGCAGGCTGCGTCATCCATGACAGCGACGTTTATTTGCCGATCTACCGGGCCGGCCGGGCCGGCAAGCCCTCTCTGAGCGGGAAAGACGTGGCCGAGCATGTCTGATCGCGACAGCGGCAGGCATCCGGCCACCCTTAAGGATGTCGCCCGCTCAAGCGGCGTGTCCGTCTCCACCGCCTCGCGGGCCCTTTCCGGCAGGACGCCGGTCGAACCGGCCACCCGGGACCGGGTCCTCGCGGCGGCTGAGATGCTTGGCTATCGTCCCAATTTCCTGGCCCGCAGCCTCAAAGAGGGCAACAGCAAGATGATCGGCCTGATCGTGCCCGACATCACGAACCCCGTTTTCCCGGCCGTCGCCCTGGGCGCGGAGACAGAGGCTGTTCGACAGGGGTACCAGCTGATGCTGTCCCACTCGCACGAATCGTCCGCACAGGAAGCTCGCCTGGCCCAGCTGCTCAGGCAAAATGGCGCCGCCGGGATCCTGGTCGCGACGGCCTGCCGTGGATCGCAGTCTCCGCTCGACTGGTCTCCGGCGATCCGCGATTTTCCGGTGTGCCAGGTGGTGCGCCAGCAGACCGTCCGCCTGCCCTGCTTTTGCGTCGACCAGGCGCTGGCCGGACGCCTGGCCGCGGAACGGTTCCTTGCCCGAGGCTGCCGCCGCCCCGCCATCCTGGCCGGGGACCAGACTTTGCATTTGCACCGCGAACGGCTGCAGGGCTTTCAATCTGCGCTGGCGGCCGCCGGCCTGGACACGATCGTCCTGGATAGCTCCGACCCTGTGGAAGACGGCAGCCAAGTCACATACCGGCTGCTAGAACGCGACCTGCGGCCGGACGCCATTTTCGCCGCGTCGGACATGCAGGCGCTGGGCGTGATGCGCACGCTGTCCCGGAACCGGATTGACGTACCAGGGCAAGTGGCCGTCATCGGCGTCGACAACATGGGCATCAGCGCCCTGTGCACGCCGGCGATCACCAGCATTCGGCAGCCGCTCCAGGAGATCGGATGCCTGGCCTGCCGTTACCTGATCGAATGGATCAGGGCGGGACACCCGTCCGACTCGCCGCCCGACTGCCTGCCCTGTGCCCTGACGGACGGCGAAACAGCCTGATAGGATCCCGCGGCAGTACCGCGGCAGAAAGAGAGGCAAGCATGGATATGAATGACACACGGCCGGTCGCCATGGTGACCGGGGGAGCGCGCGGGATCGGCCTGGCCGTCAGCCGGCGTCTGCAATCAGATGGCTTTTGCCTGTCGATCCTGGGCACGAAACCGCCCGAAGCGCTCAGCGATGCCTGGGCGGGGCTGGAGCAGGCAGGTCCGGCAGTTTACACGCAGGGCGATCTGAGTCAATCCGAAGACCGGGCGCGTTACCTGGACCGCACAATGGAACAATTCGGCCGGGTTGACCTTTTGGTCAACAATGCCGGCGTCGCGCCGCTTGTCCGCGCGGACGTGCTGGAGATGAGCGAAGAAAGCTATGACCGGGTGATGGCGATCAACCTCAAGGGGCCTGTCTTCCTCTCGCAGCTGGTGGCCCGGCAGATGCTGCGCCAGCCAGGGCGTCCGGACGGGCTCAGGGGAACGATCGTGGTGATCAGTTCCGTCTCGGCCAACACCGTGTCCCTCAGCCGGGCGGAATACTGCCTGTCCAAGGCCGGCCTGGGCATGCTGACCCAAATCCTGGCCGCCCGTCTGGCCGAAGACGGGATTTTGGTGTACGAAGTCCGGCCGGGTATCATTCAGACCGACATGACAGCCGGCGTGCGACCGGTCTACGACCAGCAGATCGCTGCCGGTGTCTTTCCGATGCGGCGCTGGGGCCAGCCCGGCGATGTGGCCGACGCGGTCGCCCTGCTGGCGTCCGGTCAGCTACGCTATTCGACCGGCGAATGCCTGCATGTCGACGGCGGGTTTCATATCCGCCGCCTGTGAGGGAGGGATCGCATGCGTCACGTGACAACGCACAACGGAACGTTACACTTCGCGGGGAAAATCCGAATCAGGACCCACACCTGCCATGTCGCGGTTGTGGGCAGCGGCGCAGCCGGAATGGCCGCGGCCCTGCGCCTGGCCGAGCGAGGTGTTCCGGATGTCATGCTGCTGACCGAGGATCTGCTGGCCGGCACCTCGCGCAACACAGGTTCCGACAAGCAGACCTACTACAAGCTGACCTTGTCCGGGCAAGAGCCGGATTCGGTCGGCCGGATGGCCCAAACGCTGTTTGCCGGCGGCAGCATGGACGGCGACCTGGCCCGCATCGAGGCGGCGTTGTCCGCCGAATGCTTCTACTGGCTGGCCGAAAAGGGCGTGCCTTTTCCGCGCAATGCCTACGGCGAGGCGGTCGGATACAAGACAGACCACGATCCGCTCAGCCGGGCGTCGTCAGCCGGCCCGCTGACCTCCCGCCTGATGGTCGAACATCTGCAAGATGCGCTGGATGCGACACCGGTGGCGCTGTTCGACCGCCAGCAGGCCGTCAAGCTGCTCACGGACGGCCGGACCGGCGCGGTGCGGGGCGTTCTGTGCCTGTCGCTGGACGATCCCCAGATCGCCTTCAACCTGATCATGTGCCCGGCCGTCGTCTGGGCCGTAGGCGGTCCTGCCCTGGTCTATGCCGACGTCGTCTATCCAGGCAGCCAGCTGGGCGGCACCGCACCGGCCCTGGAAGCCGGCGCCGCGGCGGTCAACCTGACCGAGTGGCAGTACGGACTGGCCTCGGTCGCGCCGCGCTGGAACGTGTCCGGCAGCTACCAGCAGGTTTTGCCATCTTATGTCTCCACAGATCCGGACGGCGGCGATCCGAGCCATTTCCTGGCAGAGGGGATCTTGGACCGGAAGGAGCGGCTTGGTGCCATCTTCCGCAAGGGCTACCAGTGGCCCTTCGATGTGCGTAAGCTGCCCGGTTCGTCCCTGGTCGACCTTTTGGTTTACCGGGAAACCGCGCTCAGGGGCCGCCGTGTCTTCCTCGATTTCAGGCAGAATCCGGACGGTCTTGCCCTGGACCGGGCCGGCCTCGATGCCGAAACGGCTGACTACCTGGACCGGACGCATGCCTGGGCGCCGCTGCCGTGGCAGCGCCTATGCAAGATGAACGAACCGGCTTACGCCTTTTACCTGGAACACGGCGTCGACCTGTCGCGCGACCGGCTGGAAATCCGCCTGAGCGCCCAGCACCACAACGGCGGCCTGGCTGTCGACGCCCATTGGGAAACGACGCTGCCCGGCTTGTTTGCGGTCGGGGAGGTCAGCGGCACCCATGGTGTTTACCGGCCCGGCGGCAGCGCTCTGAACAGCGGACAGGTCGGCGCTTTGCGCGCCGCGGATGCGATCGCCCGCCGCCTGCCAGGACACGGCGATGCCGCCTTGGACGAAGCGTCCCTGCTTGCCCAGGCCGCCGACTGGCTCCGTGACATCCCGGAAACAGAACCTGCCGAATTGGAGTCCGAACTGCTCAAGGGCTGGAATTTGGCCGGAGAGCGGATGAGCCGCCTGGCCGGCCCCTTGCGGGACACAACCCGGCTGCAGGAGATGCTCGGCGGCGTTTGCCGGGAGATCGCATCCAGCCGGCGTTTCCTTGCGATCCAGGCACTGCCGGGACGTGCCCTGGCCTGCCGTTTCCGCGACATGCTGCTGACCCAGCGCTTTCTGCTCGGAGCGATGTGCGACTACCTGGACCGCGGCGGCGTCAGCCGCGGTTCGGCGCTCTACCTGGAACCTGGCGGCCGCTTGCCTGGCAACAACGTTCCGGATGTCTTCCGGGCCAGGACCGGACCGGACACGCTGAACGATCGGGTGCAACGCATTCGCCTCGAGACGCCCGGCGACCTGCTCAGTCCGCTTCAGATCGACTGGCGTCCGGTCCATCCGCTGCCGCAGCCGGATGAAGCCTTTGAGGTCGTCTGGCAGGCCTGGCGCAAAGATAGGGCACAGCGGGGGAGGGGAAAACATGAAACCTGAATGGGGGATCGTCACCGATGAAGTGCTGCCGCAGGCACAAGAGGCTGTGGCCTGGGTCGCCGGCTGGGGCCTTGCTGGCGTCGAGATCCGGGGCGTCGCGCCTGGCCGGCGGATCCCGGATATCCATCCTGAGGAAGCCCGCACGCTGCGGCAAGCTTTGGCCTGTGCCGGGCTTGTTGTCACCGCACTTTCGCCGGGCACTTGGAAATGCAGCCTGGACGCACCCGAGGCATCGCTCCAGGCCGCGCGGTTCCAGCGCACGCTGGACCTGGCTGAGGAATGGGCGGTGCCTCGCGTCATCACCTTCGGTGTCAAGCGCAGCGAGTCAGATACGGCTGCGGACTACAGCCGGGTCTGTTCGCTGCTTGGCCAGATGAGTCTGGAGGCGGGCCGGCGCGGCATCACCTTGTGTGTCGAGAATGAGAAAGGCTGGTGGGCGGACACCGATGAGGCGATCGACCGCCTGCTCGCGGACCTGGCTCCGGCCGGGTTGCGCCTGAACTGGGACGCCGCCAATTATGCCGATGCCGGTGGGACGAATCCCGTTACCGCCTATCGGCGCTGGTATAAAAACATCGCCAACATCCATCTCAAGGATGTCTGCCTGGACAAGGCCGGAAACCGGTGGTGCCTGCTGGGGCAGGGCGCAGTCGGCTGGGAGCGTCTGCTTCCGGTCATGCTGGCGTCTCCCGAAGCGGTTCCCATGAGTATCGAGACGCACGTGCCGCCGCTGCCGGCCAACAGCCTGATCAACCGGGAATGGCTTAAGGGATTCGAGCAGCCAAAACAGGGAGGAATCGCATGAAGAAAACGGCACCAGAACCGATTCGCATCGTCCTCGCGGGGATTGGCGGATACGGCATCCATTATGTTAAAACGCTGGTCCAGCGCGAACTGCAGGGCGCGCCGCTCAAACTGGTCGCGCTGGTCGATCCGGCGGCAAAAGCCAGTCCGGTCTACCCGCAGGTTTCCGGCCTGCCGTGCTTCCAGGATCTGGATGCATGCCTGCGCGTTCATCCCGCCGACCTGGTGATTGTGTCCAGCCCGATCCAGTTCCACGCCGAGCAGATCCGGACGGCCCTGGCCCACCGGGCGCATGTCCTGTGCGAAAAGCCGCTCTGCGCCACCCGCCAGCAGGGCCTGGACCTGATCGAAGCCCAGGCTGCGGCGGGCCTGCAGGTCGGGATCGGCTACCAGTGGTCGTTCAGCCCGGCCATTCTCCGGGCGCTCGAGGATGTCCGCGCCGGATTGTACGGGGTGCCCCAGGTCTTCCGAACGCGCGTCTACTGGCCGCGCAGCGACGCCTATTTCGGCCGCAACCGCTGGGCGGGGCGCGTCCGGGACAGCCAGGGACGCCCGGTCTATGACAGCGTGCTCAACAATGCCACGGCGCACTACCTGCACAACATGCTCTATTTCCTCGGCGAAAAGCCGCACGAGGCGCGGCTGCCGGAGCGGATCGAGGCCCGATTGCTGCGCTGCAACCCGATCGAGACCTTCGATACCGCGCTGGTCCGCATGGAAGCTGACCTGCCGGACGATCCGCCGGTCGTGCTGGCGCTGGCTGTTTCGCATACGACAGCCGCTCTGGTCGACCCGGAACTGGAGTACCGCTACAGCCGGGGCAGGCTAATAGTGCGAGACGGGGTCTTGCGCGGCGAACGGGAAGGTGCCGGCGAGCTTGCCAAAGACTATGGCCCGATCACCGGACCGGATCCGGTGGCCGACAAGCTGGATGCCATGCTGGATGCCGTCCGTACCGGACGTCGCCCGCCCTGCGACATTCGGACGGCCTATGCTCAAACGGCTGTCCTGGCCGCGATCCATGAGCGGGCGAGGCTGGAAAATGTCCCGGAGGCGGCCAAGATCAAAACCAGGCGCGACGAGGCCAACTGGCTAAGTGTTCCGGAGCTGGAAGCGGTCATGGACCGCTTTGTCAGGACCCTGGCGCTGCCCGAAACCCTGGGTTTTGACTTGGCAGAGGACAATCGTCTGCTATAATGATCATGCCGGACCGGCAGGTCCGCGTAAAAAACAGCTCCAGCAGGAGGTCGTTATGAGCCCGAAAGCACTGGTTGCCCTGGGGGGCGGACCCTCACCTGTCATTAACGCGTCCCTGGCCGGCGTCATCGAGCGCTGCCGCGATTATTCGGCCGTCACGGGCCTATACGCGGCCTGGCACGGCGTAGAGGGGATCCTCCGCGAGGAGCTGATCGACCTTTACAGCCAGGACCGCTCGGAACTGGCGCGGCTCAGGCAAACCCCCGCTTCAGGCGCGATCGGCACATGCCGCTACAAGCTGGGCGACGGCCAGCAGGAGGACTTTGACCGGATCATCGACGTGCTTCAATCGCACGAGGTCGGTTACTTTTTTTACATCGGCGGCAACGACACCATGGACACGGCGGACAAAGTCTCGCGCCTGGCGCATGAGCGCGGCTACGACCTGGTTGTGACCGGCGTGCCCAAGACGATCGACAACGATCTTGGCGACGAGGCGCGCACCATCATCGACCATACGCCGGGCTACGGCAGTGCGGCGCGCTACTGGGCCATGACCATGCAGAACACCGAAGAGGAGAACCGGGGCATGTCGGTTTCCGAATGTGTCTCGGTCTGGCAGGCGATGGGCCGAAGATCCGGATTCATCACGGCGGCCGCCCGCCTGGCCGACCCGGAACGCCGC